>Ga0208480_1000381_pt1 | contig 16792 bp, 12 predicted proteins | sample NGESurshal092012_4_FD_184485 | JGI IMG/M metagenome (GOLD analysis project Ga0208480, IMG submission 184485) | Arctic peat soil microbial communities from Barrow, Alaska - NGEE Surface sample F53-1 shallow-092012 (SPAdes) | ecosystem: Environmental > Terrestrial > Soil > Wetlands > Peat ... | reverse complement strand
CAGAGCTCGATCGCGGACATGACGCGGCGCTCGACGCGGCCGAGATGGCCGTCATGGGCAACACGATAGGCATGATCATGGCGACGGAAGATATCCGCCACCTCCAGCTCGGAGCGCATCGCTGGGCTCAGGCGGGCGGCACCACCTCCAGCGTCAGGCGGTCGAGCGGGCTCTGCGTCCTGGCGATCGTGCTTGTTGCCACATGGGTGTAGCGCGCCGTCGTCGAGAGGTTGTTGTGCCCCAGCAGCACCTGGATAATCCGGATATCCGTACCGCTCTCAAGCAGGTGAGTTGCAAAACTGTGGCGCAGCGTATGCACGCTCACCCGCTTGACCAAACCCGCCGCCTTGGTCGCGGAGCGGCAGGCCGCGTGAAGGACCTGCACGTCGATCGGCTTGTCGCCTCGTCCGGGGAACAGCCAGTCCTGCGGGCGTGCCAGTCGCCAGTAGGTCCGCAAGATCCCGAGCAGCTGCAGCGACAGCATGACCGTGCGATCCTTGGCGCCCTTGCCGTGGCGGACCTGGATCACCATCCGGTCGCTGTCGATATCCGCCACCTTGAGGCTCACCGCCTCCGAGGCGCGCAACCCCGCGGCATAGGCGGTGGTCAGTGCAGTGCGCGCCTTCAACGATGGCACCGCTTCCAGAAAGCGCACCACCTCGTCGGCGCTCAGGATCGCCGGCAACTTGCGCGGCGTGCGCGCATAGACGATGCGCTCCGGGATCTCCGCCCGGTCCAGCGTCACGCCGTAGAAGAAACGCAACGCACAGACCGTCTGGTTCAGCGCCGGCCAGGAAATGCCCTGCGACACTAGATAAACCTGGAACGCACGGACGTCCTCCAGCCCCAGCCGATCCGGCGACCGGCCGAAATAACGGCTGAACTTCGCCACCGCATGCAGATAGGATCGTTGCGTCGCGGGCGACAGGTTGCGCAAGCTCATGTCGTCGATCATGCGACGGCGCAGCGGGCTTACCGCTGTCGTGGCTTCAGCCATGGGATGGTCTCCTGGTCAGGGGTTGGTCTCAGCAACCAAACCTTCCCATCAGGAGGCCATTCCAGCCAATGCACACGCCAATCCCGCGTCAGCGGGTTCGTTCAATCGTTAAACGCCCCGGAATCGCAGTGAGTCAAAAATTGGGGCGACTGGTATTGGATTCCAGGCCCGGTTGCATGTCCCGGATCAGACTACTGACAAGGCTCTTGATGAGCCCAAAGAAGGCCGTCGCCCAGGCCAGCAGGGCCAAGTAAACGAACACGCGAGGGATGAAGAGCAGAAAGTCCAGACTCATGGCGCGCGACATCTCGAAGGTGCAGACGGTGTACATACCGAGCGGAAAGACCGCACTCCAATACGAAGGATCGTAACTGAGCGGGAATCCCCTGTAGAGATGCCGCCAAACCCCCAGGATGAGGAGCATCGGGATCCACCAGGTTCCGGCCGCCCAAAAGAAGATCGTGAACCCCTTGAGAAAAGGGATCAGCGTCTCAAGAAACCACGCATCCGCGGCATTCTCAATCAAGAGCGAGCCGGCGAGCGTCGAGATCGCCATCGCTCCCATGTTGATCCAGTACGAAGGCACGAAATCGGCTGGCGAGAACTTGAAAAACATGTAGCGATAGAAGATCAGCGAGATGATCGAGATGTACATCATCCCGCCCCACAGCCACATCGTCAGGGCGACGAAATTGATATGCAGACGGAGGGGCTGCTCGAAATGTCGCGCGAGGAGCGCGCTCAAGAGCGCGATTGATTGCGTCGAGACAACTGCAAGCAACCACGCCCCGGTAATCCCCTGATCGATCGTCGGCTTGTTCTCCTTGATCGTCAGGTTAGTGAAAATCGCGTAGGTCAGGGTGATCCAGAGGAAAAGACCAAAAATCCAGAACCCAAAGGCGAGGTCATAGGCGCCAGCGAGTATCAGTTGATTTCCCACTACACCCGTGGCCGCCACTGCCGAGAGGAATCCCGGCCCCGACCGATGATCCGTCAAGTCGTCAGCCAGCGATTGGCGGTAGCGCAAGAGCCGCCACGACGTGAGAATCCAGAGCACAAGATACTGCCCCGCGTTCAGCCACAGGAGGACGGCGGCAATCGTACGGAACCCCGCGCGGTCCGAGGCAATGGAGACTATCCCTGTGGCCATGACCAATGCGAAATAGGCCGGTGAGAGGCCCCGAGCACCTTTCGCCAGCCAGTTCATGAATCGGGAGTTTCCACCGAGCGCAAAAATTCGCCGGCCTACCCGCGCATCCCCACGTGCATCCAACCCACAGACTCCGGTGAACCAGAGCCTTTTCGGTTCTGATTGAATCAGAACCCAGGCTCTAATTCTTGTTTTGACGCGTTTTCTTCACGCGAACCGGTATCCACTTCGCTCGAAAACGCTATAGAGAAGGACGCCGAAGACGATCGCAAAGCGGAGGCCGCCCACAACACTCGCGATCACGCTCCCGGCCTAGAAGCCACTCTCGACCAGGATATGTGGGCGAGAGATCATGGACACACCTACAACGCTGGAGCCGACCAACTTGGCGAAAGCCTGCCGGCGACGCTCAGGACTGGCTCCTGGGGGCCATGCATATCGACGTCAGGCTATTCGCACAAATCAATAGAGTTTGGTCTGCACCAGCGATCGGTTTCCGATCACGACGCCCATTCCGAAGCGTTAGTGCGCCTTTCCCGGAGTGGACGTCCTGCTGGCAGCGGTGTTTCTGATCACGAGCTGATAGGGCCGCCACAAGTACCAGAACGGGAACATTATCAGATGCACCAGCCGCGAGAACGGGAACAGGGCGATCACCAGGAACCCGTTGAGCATGTGCAGCTTGACCACCCAGGGCAAAGACGAGACGTAGTGGGTCTGGGGATTTAGGCCCACCAGCGAGATAAGCCACGGTACGGCCGTGTCTACATACCAGTCGGCGCCCCAGCGGTAGTTCAGCGAAACCCAGAAGCCGAGCGCCACCTGCACGAGCAGCGCTAGCAGCAGCACCCCGTCCATCGGGCTGGTCACGGCGAGGATGCGCTCTGTCGTGTAGCGGCGCACGATCAGTACGCACAGCCCGACCAGCGCGGCGAGCCCGAACGTAAAGCCCACCAGCTCGATCGTGTACAGGGCGGCCGGCGCCGATGTGATACTCGCCCACATGCCGGGCATAAGGAACCCTACCAGGTGCGCCAGCAAAACGACGACGATTCCGTAATGCCAAGGCACCGAGCCCCAGAACAGACGGCGGTTTTCCAGAAGCTGCGAGGACAGAGTGGAGTAGGAGAAGCGGTTGGTCCGGTAACGGTAGACGCCGCCCGCGATCGCCACCACGACCGCCACGTACGGAAGAACCGCAAACAGGAAGATGTCACTCATTGGAATGTGCCTCTGTCATTCACGGATTGTGCCTCTAACGCCCGCCAATCCAGCAGGTCGTCTGCGGCGACCTCTGCGAGCGGCTTGAAAACCTTGAAATGCTGACGCCCGGCTTGCGTCCAGAACACGACGTGCGTTTCGACCGGCGGGCAGCCGGGATCGGAACAGGGCAGCTCCGACACCATGATGGTTTCGTCTTCGTCGAGCTTGAATCGCTCGCGTGTCCAGCCAAGAACGCGTTCCTGCTCGGCGGAGCGGTCGGCGCCTTTCTTCGTCATGCCTTCATGCAGCAAAAGACGCAACGCGTCGAGCGCCTGATGGTAGGGGTGCTGGCGTTTTTCGATGTCCTCGGGGTCGTAATCTTCGCTCATCGCCAGCAGGAAGCCGCCTTCAAGTACATCGCTGCCCTGGCCCGCGCCTTTGAGCTGCTTGCGATCATCGCTGCCCTGGCTCTGGCCTTTGAGCTGATTGATTGCTTCGCGCGCCTGGTCTCTGCGCTGCTTGGTTTGTTGGCGCTCGTCGAGCTTCGCGCGCTCTATGCCGGTGTCGCCGTCGATATCAGCCGATCCGTGTTGGTGGCCCTCGGTTTCGGGTTTGGTCGTCATGCGCTCGAGCGCGGGCAGCAGCCCCTTGCTCAGCAGGGCGTCGACGTCCTCGCCCTTGCTCTGGGCAGCGAAGCGCAGCACGATCGACAGCCGGTCAGGAATTTCGGTGGCGCACGCTTCGAATCCCTCGTCGCGATAGCTCTTCTTGAGCCCGACCAGGAAGGTGCTGCGTTTGTAGTTCTCGCCGAACAGCTGATAACCCACATACGGATGGCAGATCGAGTTCAGGTCAAAAAAGCCGCTGTAAACCTCCTGAAGCCTGCCGAGCGAGTTCTCCTCGGCGAAGTCGCGGAAGTTCTCCAGCAAGGCGGCCGCCTGCGGCTGCACCGCGCCGATCAGCGCGGCGCATTCGGCCGTTTTGCGTGCCAGTCCCGGGGCGGGATAATCGAGGATGTCGGCGAACAGCCCCAAGACCTTGGCGCGGTTCGAATACAAGACCTCTGCGCGGTGCGAAAAGCGACTCATGGTCCCCTATTGGATTGGTGTGACAGCCGACACCGACTCGCGCCTTTGCGAGTCGGGTAGTTGCGCGAGATCGGATCGAGCACCGGAAACTTATACTCGACTGCCGTCTCGCGCTCCGCGATGCAAAAAGCGGCTCATGGTCCTCTGGCGGGATCGGTGTGAAAGCCGACACCGACCGCGCCTTTGCGAACCGGGTAGTTGCGCGAGATCGGATCGAGCACCGGAAACAGAGACTCGACCGCAGTATCGCGCTCCATAGGCGGAACCACGAAACGCTCTTCGAAGGTGGGCAGCGAGGTGAGCCGCCAGATCGCCTCTACCTCGGCCGGAGTAGTCTTGCCTTCGACGAGCGCCCTTTCCACCTCTTCCGCAGGTATATCCTTGACCTTCTTCGAGCGCATGTAGACGCGCACCGCGACCAGCTTGCGATAGACGTCGCGGATGATCTCTTCATTGCCTCCCGACAACAGGCTCGCCATATAGCGCAGCGGTATGCGCGACCTTTCGAGCGAACTCATCAACGGCCCCAGTCTTGCCTCCGCGGCCACGTTGTCGTACACGCCGTTTTCCACTTTAGCGAGCACCGGGCCCAGGGGCGGCACGTAGAACAGCATGGGCAGGGTGCGGAACTCCGGATGCAGCGGCAGCGCGAGTCCCCACTTCTTGACGAACTGGTAGACGGGCGACTGTTGTGCCGCGGTGATCTTCGAATCGGGAACCCCGCTGGCCTTGGCGGCCGCGATCACCTCCGGGTCGAAGGGGTCCTTGATGATGTTGCGCTGCGCCATCACCAGCTGGTCTTGCGGCGCCTTGGCCGCCTGCTCGATTTCATCTGCGTCGTAGAGCACCAGGCCGATATAGCGGATACGACCCACGCATGAGTGGAAGCACGCCGGAGGCTGCCCGCTTTCGAGGCGCGGATAGCACAGGATGCACTTCTCGGCCTTGCCGGTCGACCAGTTGAAGTAAGTCTTCTTGTAGGGGCAGCCCGAGATGCACATGCGCCAAGCGCGGCATCGCTCCTGACTGACCAGCACGATGCCGTCCTCGCCGCGCTTATAGATCGCCCCTTGCGGGCAGGCCGCCACGCAGCCCGGATTGAGACAATGGTTGCAGATACGCGGCAGGTAGAAGAAGACGGTACTGTTGATCTCGTTTATCTGGCGCATTTCCTCCTCGGAGGCGCCGTCGAGGTTCGGATCGTTGTTTGCGTAGACCTGCGAGCCGCCCAGGTCGTCGTCCCAGTTCGGCCCCGCCTCGATGGTGTCCATGAACTTGCCAGTAACCATCGAGATGGCGCGCGCGGTCGGCTGGCTGTCGGTTAAAGGCGCGCTGAACAGGTTCTGGTAGTCGTAGGTCCAGGGTTCGAAATAGTCGTCGAGCGTGGGCAGATTGGGGTTATAGAAGATGTTGCCCAGCGTTCCCCACTTGCCCTGCAAGCGCAGCCGCAGCTTCTTCTCCTTCTTCCCGTCGACCACCCAGCCGCCTTTGTATTTGTTCTGGTCCTCCCAACGTGTCGGGTACCCCGTGCCCGGCTTGGTCTCCACGTTGTTCCAGTACATGTACTCGGTACCCTTGCGGTCCGTCCAGATGTTCTTGCACGCGATGCTGCAGGTGTGGCAGCCGATGCACTTATCCAGGTGAAAGACCATCGAAACTTGAGATCGGATGTCCATGTGTAGTTCTCCTTCGTTCCTATGGCTTCGTACTTATGCTTATGGCTTCGTATCTATGGCTTCGTGCCTATGCGTTGCCGATCCCGCCGGCCGTACCGGGCGCGGGCGGTTCCGGCGCTTCGCCGTTGCCCGGCTTGCGCGCATGCGACGCAAGCGTTGCTCGCGCGTTAGCCAACGCAAGCCCGTCGCCCATGCCGGCCATGACTGGATCGGGTGATCCCGCTATCGCCGGCGTATCGCGTACGGACACCACGCAGACCTCGAACTCAAGCGCCATCCCGGCGAGTGGGTGATTGGTATCGACCACCACGAAGCCGTTATCTTCGTCGACCTCGGTGACCATCACGTTCTCCACGTGGCGGTCGTCATCGCTCTGCGCGAAAAAACACATCCCCGGTTCAATTTGCTCCACGCCACCAAACGTCTCGACGGGCACCCGTTGCTGCAACGCCTTGTCGCGCGCGCCATAAGCATCTTCGGGCGGCAGCGTCACCACGAAACGCTCGCCCTCCACCCTGCCCTCGAGAGCTCGTTCGAGGGCGGGCAGCAGCCGCCCGCTGCCCTGCTGATACTGCAGCGGCTCGTCGCCCCAGACCGCTGAACGGATGTGACGGATCGCGCCGTTGGTGCGCAGCGTGTAGTTGATGGTCACGTACTTTCCGGCGCTGACTGCCGCCGGCGCGCCGAATCGCACCGGCGCGACTTCATGCTCATGTTCATGTTCATGTTCATGTTCATGTGTCGCGGGGCTACCTACCATTCCAGCTTCTCCATCTTGCGCACGACGACATGGGTATCGCGCGTCATGATCCCGGTGGGGCCCCAATAGTTGAAGCCGTAAGTGAATTGAGCGTAGCCGCCCGCCATAAACAGCGGGTTGATGCGGACACGCGTCAGGCTGTTGTGTCCGCCGGCGCGCTTGCCGCGCTCCTGCGATTTCGGGATGTACACCGTGCGCTCGACCGCGTGATAGTACATGCAAGTGCCCGGCTGGATCCGGCGGCTGACATTGGCGCGGGTCACCACCACGCCGTTGTCATTGTAGACCTCGACCCAGTCATTATCCTCGATTCCCACCTTCTCGGCGTCTCTGTCGTTGATCCACACCGGATCCATGCCGCGCGACAGCATCAACATGCGGTGGTTGTCTTTGTAGGTGGAGTGGATGTTCCACTTGCCGTGCGGCGTGAGGTAGTTCAACACCAGGGAGCGGTCGTCGACCCGGCTTTTCACGATGTCGCCGGTCTTGCGCGGCTCGAGCCTGGGCTTGTAGGTCGGTATGTGCTCGCCGAAGTCGAGGTACCATTGGTGGTCGAGGTACAGCGATTGGCGGCCGGTGAGCGTACGCCAAGGCACTAGCCGCTCCACGTTCATGCACCAAGCGGAGTAGGCGCGGCCGTCGTTAGTCATGCCGGTCCAGCACGGGCTCGTGAGTATGCGCCTCGGCTGGCGCGTGAGGTCGTAGAAGGTCAGAGTGGCGCTGCGCGTCGGTTCGGCGATGTCGACAAGCGGGAGGCCAACCTGCTCCTCTTCATGATGGAAGGCCTGGTAGCAAACCTCGCCGTTGGACTCGGGTGCGGTCATCAGAATGGTGTTGCACGCGTCCAGCACGTCCTCAAGGCTCGGATAACGTTTGCCGCCCCACTCAACGCAACGCATGTGCCTCGGGTCGGGCATCGGCATAACGGGATTCTCGAGCATTCGGTCGTACTGCCTCTTGATCGGGATCTGCACGCCGACAGCAGAGACGCCGTCTTCGCGCGCCCGCGGCCCGAACGAGATGAACTTGTTGTACAGGTTCGCGTAGTCGCGCTCGACCACCCGCAGATGCGGGAAGGTCTTGCCCGGCACCGGCTCACACTCGCCCTCGGCCCAGTCGAGGATCTCCGGCTGCGCCAGTTCGTCAGGCGTGTCGTGCTGGAGCGGATGGGAGACCAGGTCGCGCACAGGCCCGGGAAAAACGAGCGGCGCCAGTTCGCTCACCTTTTGCGCGAGCAGCTTGAAAATGTCCCAGTCCGTTTTGGCTTCCCACACCGGCGGCACCGCCGCCCCGAGCACATGCAGGAACGAGTGCAGGTCGGTCGTGTTGAGGTCGTTTTTCTCGTACCAGAAGGCTGCCGGCAGCACGACGTCGGAGTAGAGCGCCGAGGTATCCATGCGGAAATTGAGGTCGACCACCAGGTCATACTTTCCGCGCGGCGCCGTTTCACGGTATTTCACCCTGTTCGTCTTGCCTCTGGCTCGCTCCTCGGCGATGGCGTTGTCGTGCGTCCCGAGGTAATGGCGCAAGAAGAACTCGTGCCCCTTGGCGCTCGCCTGGATGGCGTTGCCGCGCCAGATGAACCACACCCGCGGCCAGCTCTCGTCGGCATCGGGATCATCGACCGCAAAGCTCAGCTTCTTGTTTTTTACCTGCTCGACGACACGCGCCGCGATCTCGGCGTCGGTCTTCGCGCCGGCGCGCTCGGCCTCGGTCACGATCTCGATCGGGTTGCGGTTGAAGTGCGGGGTGAAAGGCATCCAGCCCAAGCGGACCGCCTTTGCCTCGAGGTCCATAGCATGGCCCTTGGCCCAGCGCGTCTTTGGGGGCACCGCGCTGTACTCGGTGAAATCCCCCTCGTAGCGCCACTGACAGCTATGGGCGTAATGCCAGGTCGACGACTGCACGACCCGCGGCGGCTTGCTCCAGTCGAGGGCCATGGCGATCGTTTGCCAGGGCGCAACGGTGGCAAGCTTTTCCTGGCCGACGTAGTGGTTAATCCCGCCGCCGTTGACTCCACAGCAGCCGCACAGGATCAGCGCGACGGTGGCCGAGCGGTAGCAGAGATTGTTGTAATACCAGTGGTTGGCGCTGGCACCCACGATGACCATGGACTTGCCGAGAGTGAGCTCCGCGTTGCGGGCAAACTCGCGCGCAAACCTTATCGCCGTTTCGCGGCCGATGCCGGTGTGTTTCTCCTGCCACGCCGGCGTGTAGGGCGCGTCCGCGTCGTCGTAGCTCGACGCGAAGCCGCCATCGAGGCCGCGGCCGTGGCCGAACTGGGCCATCAGAATGTCGAAGCCGGTGGTTACCACTACCTCGCCGCGGTCGGTGGCGATGCGCCGCACCGGCACGCCGCGCGAGAGGGTGCGTTTGGTGACGAAATCGTCGAACCCCACCTGGACCACAGCATCAGATCGATCGATGAAGCTCAGCACTGGATCGATGGGGCTGTTGTCGAGGCTGTCCTCCGAGGACAGGTTCCACTTGCCTTTCACGGTACCCCAGCGATCGCCAACCTGACCTTTGGGCATGCGCGGCTCGCCGCTCTTGGCGTCGAGTACCACCATCTTCCAGTCGCCGTTTTCGACGCCTTGGTAGCGCGCCAGATGCTTGGAGCGCAGTAACTTCCCCATCTTATAGCTCTTCCCATCGGGTTCCAGCTCGACGAGAAACGGAAGATCGGTGTAGCGCTTGACGTAATCGACGAAATAGGGGACTTGGCGATCGATATAGAATTCCTTGAGGATGACGTGATTGACCGCCATCCATAGCGCAGTGTCCTGTCCCGCCTGGATCGGGATCCACTCGTCGCAGTACTTGGCGATTTGGCTGAAGTCCGGCGAGAGGACGACGAACTTGGTCCCCTCGGTGCGCGCTTCCGCGATGAAGTGCACGTCCGGGGTGCGGGTCATGTTCATGTTCGACGCCATCGAGACGATGAACTTGCTGTTGTACCAATCCGCACTTTCACACACGTCGGTCTGGTCGCCCCAGATTTCCGGGAACGAGGTTGGCAGGTCGGCGTACCAGTCGTAGAAGCTCATGTTCACGCCGCCGAAGAGCTGCAGAAAGCGCGAACCCGCCGCATAAGAGCACATCGACATCGCCGGGATCGGCGAGAAGCCCATCACCCGGTCCGGCCCCCACTTGCGCGCCGTGTACAGGCTGGCAGCGGCGATCAACTCCACCGCCTCGTCCCACTTGGCGCGGCGGTAACCGCCTTTGCCGCGCGCCTTCTGGATGCGCGAACGCTTTTGTGGATCATCGACCAGCGCGCCCCAGGCCTGCACCGGATCGGCATGCGTCTCTTTCACTTCGCGCCACAGGTCGAGCAGCGGGCCGCGTATATATGGATATTTCACCCTGATCGGGCTGTAGACATACCAGGAGGCGGAGATGCCGCGCTGGCAGCCGCGCGGCTCATAGGGCGGCAAACTGCGCTCGAGCAACGGGTAGTCGGTCTGCTGCATCTCCCAGGTGATGATCCCGTCCTTCACGTAGATCGCCCAGGAGCAGCCACCGGTGCAGTTGACGCCATGCGTGCTGCGTATGACGTTGTCGTGCGACCAGCGGTTGCGGTAGAACTCTTCCCACTTGCGCTCCTGGGGATTGACCAGGTCCAGTATCCAGCTCATGAGCGTCTCCTAGGTGCGTTCGCGGGGCCGCGAGGCCTGTCTTTGTCGTTCACGGTAAACCTGGCCTTCCAGCCGTCGGGGTACGGACCCGTAAACCAACCGCCGCGGTACGGACCATTATGCCCGGTGGTGGGACTGGCCATCATCGGACGCCGTACCCCGAATTTTAGCCGCTTCCGCCAATTGAAGCCGAAAAACGCCAGCAGGATCACGACGCCCAGCACAGTCAAAGCCGCGAGTTGCCATATCGCTTGCGTCGGGCGTATGGCCAGCCCCGCCTGGGAGAGGAAGGCGACCACGTTCGCGCGCTCTTCGGTGGTCGGCGGTTGCCGCGACCATACGGATTTCATGGTGGGCGTGGGCAGGCCGGCGACGAAGGCGTCGACCCCGGCCGCTCCGCCGAACTTCTTAGCCACGTCGGTCAAGTCGGGCCCAAGCTGCCCGCCGCCCAGGGCCCCGATGCCGCCGGTGCTATGACAGGCCATGCACGGCGGCCCGCCGTTCTGAAAGCGCACCACGCCGGTGAACAGGTCTTTGCCGATCTCAGGGTTACCCTGGACGGCGGGCGCGCTTTTGGCTTCGGCTGCCGCCCCAGAGGGCTGCGCTGCTGCACCCGACGCGGTCGTTCCCAGATAAGCGAGGATGGCGTCGACGTCGGGCTTGCTGAGCCCCAGGTTGGGCATCTCCACGTCGTGGAATTCGTGTAGCAAGCTGACCGCATACGGGTCTTTCTTGGCGAGCATTGCATCCGGTGCTGTGATCCATTGCTCCAGCCATTCGTGCGGACGCTTCGTTGTGACGCCCTGCAGGTCGGGGCCAACGAGAGGGCCCTTGCCTATCGAGTGACAGGCGGTGCAACCTTTATCCTGGAATAATTGTTTGCCCTGCTCCGCATCGGCAGCGTTCGCTACGGCCGGCAGCGCGGTCCATATGGCTGCAATCGTCGCTAGCGCAACAACGGGCAGCAATCGCCATGACGCAAGCGGCTTCTCGCTCATGTTCCCTCGTCCTCAGATCCACATGATCAGGGGGGCGGTAAGTTAAACGTAGCTTCCCGCTCGTAATCCGTCGTTCTCAGATCCACATGATTGGCGACGGTGAGCAAACGCTAAACTAACAGTCGGAAAACTGCAAGGGGCGTCGACCCCACAAATACGTATTTTTTTCGCATCTTATACCAACGTCATACCAACGGCTGTAATTGTAGACTGTTGCCCATGTTCGGGTGGTGATTGACGCGATGCGCATTGGATCTTGCTCAAGGAAGTTCCATGCGTCGCAGGTTTATCGAGGATGTCGTCGTAGGCGTCGAACAGCACTCGCCATGATGGTGCAACGCTTCCAGAAACAGCCGATCGTTACGGCCCTTGCGCCGCGTCGCGGCAGCGACGCGCGGAACAGCGCAACCGCCGCCTGCCGATCCAGTTCCGTCATTGTCGTGGACATGCCGACCGTCCGAATCAGTCGGCGATCCATCAATCACATTGAATCCCAGCGTGGAATCCTCAATCATGTACCGGAGTCAATTCGTTCCCACGGCCCAGGAGAACATCATGGCTAATACGCAGTTGCCGGCGCTCCTGAAGGACCATGCGGGCCCTGGCGGCCTTGGTGTTGGCGACGTAGAAGTGCCGCGGCTGAAACTGCTTCAGGCGTCGTCGCCCGAGCTTACTGAATTCAACAACGCCAGGCAGGGCGAGTTTTGGCACAGCCTGATCGATGAACGTATCGGATCGACTGTTCGCATTTGCCCAGTCTACATCAACTGGCGCTTTATTCTGTGGCGTCCGCGGGAGGCGGGCGGCGGCATTCTTGCCCGAGCCGACGACGGCAAGCATTGGATGCCCGCCGATTCCGAGTTTACGGTCAAGCTCAAGAGCGGCCACGAAGTGAAGTGGCGGACTGCCCGCACGGTGGCCGCATCGGGCCTTAATAAACGGGGCAGCTATAATCCGGGCGATCCTGGTTCGCCGCCCGCTGCTACGCGCATGTATTCGATCGTATGTTCATTTCCGGATCGGCAAGATTGGCCGCCTGCGGTGGTGATATTGCAGCGGACGGCCATCAAGGTGGCAACCAAGTTGATCGGTCAATTGAAGGTGCTGCGCGCCCCGTCTTTTGGCGTGATTTTGGAAATGGCCTCGCTTAAGGACAAGTCGTCATCCGGCGAGTTTTATAACTACGCCTTTGAGATTGACGGGCCAGTGGAGGACAAACTTTTCTATGGCAGGAATTTTGCGCAATACCGCCGTTTGATCGAGCAGGGCCTCAAAGTGAAAGACCTGGAGGGTGCGCAAGAGGACTAGGTCAGTAGCGCTGACGGGTGGACGCGGTCATTCCGCCACCAGCGCGCTCGGTTTGAACGGTAGGCGCAGCCGCCGCCACACATCGACCAGCGCTTCGGCGAGCGTGTCAATAAGTGCGTCGTCGTGATAAGGACTCGGCGTGATGCGCAGCCGTTCGGTGCCCTTGGGCACCGTCGGGTAGTTGATCGGCTGGATGTAGACGCCGTGGTCGGCGAGGAGCAGATCGCTCGCCTGTTTGCAGCGCTCGGGATCGCCGACGAAGACCGGAACGATGTGGGTCGGGCTCAACATCACCGGCAGCCGCGCGGCGGAGAGCACGGCCTTGGTGCGCGCGGCGCGATCCTGATGCCGTTCGCGCTCCCAGCTTGACGATTTCAGGTGCCGGATAGCGGCGGTCGCCGCGGCGCAGACCGACGGCGGCAGCGCCGTGGTGAAGATGAAGCCGGGCGCATAGGAGCGCACGGCGTCGATCAGCGCCGATGAGGCGGCGATATAGCCGCCGAGGCAGCCGAACGCCTTGGCGAGCGTGCCTTCGATCACGTCGATGCGCCCCATAGCGCCGTCGCGCTCGGCGATGCCGCCGCCGCGCGGCCCGTACATGCCGACCGCGTGAACCTCGTCCAGATAGGTCATGGCGCCGTACTGCTCGGCGAGATCGCAGATGGCATTCACATGCGCGACGTCGCCGTCCATCGAATAGAGGCTCTCGAACACGATGAGCTTCGGCCGCGTCGGAGCGGCCGCCGCGAGCAACTCTTGCAGATGCGCCATGTCATTGTGGCGGAAAATCTGCTTCTCGCAGTGCGCCTGGCGCACGCCCTCGATCATCGAATTGTGGTTCCAGGCGTCCGACAGAATGAGGCAGTCCGGCAGCAGCCGCGCCAGCGTGGAGATGCCGGTCTGGTTGGAAATATAACCGGAGGTAAAGACCAGTGCGGCTTCCTTGCGGTGCAAATCGGCAAGCTCGCGCTCCAGCTCGACCAGCGGATGATTGTTGCCGGCGATGTTGCGGGTGCCGCCGGCGCCGGTGCCCATCCGGGTCGCAGTCTCCACCATGGCGTCGATGACTTTCGGATGCTGGCCCATGCCGAGGTAGTCGTTCGAGCACCAAATCACGATGTTCTTCGGCCCCGCCGGCGAATGCCAGGTGGCGTGCGGAAAGCGCCCGGCGATGCGTTCCAGGTCGGCGAACACGCGATAGCGCCGCTCCGAATGCAGCCGGCCGAGCGCGTCGGCGAAATAGGCGCGGTAATTCACGCGGCAGTTCGTCCGATCGATCATAGGGGCAAACGCGAGCGCGGTGCTCGTGAGCGCCATGCGCCGTGACGTATTCTGTGAACCGTCCTTGCTGTTGCTCATCGGCTGCCGCCCGGAGGGCTATTGGCCTGTACCCTTCGGCAGCGGCACGGGGTTCTTCGAGAGCGTAACGAGATAGGCGATCACGTCGGCGCGCTGCTTGTCGCGCGACAGGCCGGCGAAGGTCATGGACGTGCCGGGAACGTCGACGCGCGGATTGGTAATCCATTTGTTGAGGTCGGCGAAGGTCCATTTACCGCCCTTGGCCTTCAAGGCGGCGGTGTAGCTAAAGCCCGGTTGCGAAGCGACCGGTCGACCGACGACGCCGTAGAGGTCGGGCCCGATCTTGGGGCCTTTGCCTTCCTCGACGTTGTGGCAAATCTGACACTGCTTGGCGATCTGCGCGCCGCGTTCGGCGGAGGCGCTGGCAAGCAGGCTGTCGAGCGACTGCGCGCCAGCGGCCGCCGGCTCCTCCTTGACGGCGGCTTCAGACTTGACGGCGGCTTCAGAGCCCGGTTTCGCTACTTCCTTGCTCGGGAGGAACATCGCGTCGACGATATGTATCGTTTGCAGAAACAATGCGCTTCCCAGCACCAAGCCGAGAATCTTGTTGGTCCGGTATGAATCCATTACAGAATTACTCCCAGCGGTAACGGAGGGCCAAGAAAACCTGGGATTCCCCCGGATGAACCCGAACTTCGCGTCGATGGTAGCGGTTTTCCCGTTTTGGCGGTGCCGACGCGGCGCAGCCAACACATGCATATCAAATACATGTTTATCGTGCAACGGTACGGCCTGATGCCCGCCGCTGCCGGCGGGGTTTTGCACCGCGAATGTGGTCTCTGACAGGCCATCGGAATTATTATCGCGGCAATTATCTTCACGGCGCCGCCCGCTCCCAGGCTTCCAGCACGTCCACGATATCACCCATCACCGATCTCCCAGCCGCGGTCACGATCCCTCCGGGAATACGAACATTTCGCCGTCGCTGATCTGATATTCCGCAAGGAGATCCGGACTGGCTTCCGAATCTATCTTAACTTCCGCGTCGGGAAGGCACGCTTGGACCGCTCGGACGGCCTCGACTTTGTCGGCAATGGCGACAATGAATAGTTCCTGGCGCATTGCACTGCCGCCTCCGCCAGGCCTCACGGTGCTGATCTTCCAACCCTTTGCCATGGCTTAGTATGACATAGGTTCTAAGGCGCGCCTAGGCGCTCGGATGATGGCACGGATGCGGATTGCGGTCACACTGCTCTGCGCGATACCCCGACAGGTCATCGCAGGTAATTCGGCGCGGCGAGCAGCAAGCCCACCGCGCTGCCAGGTACGAGGAGCTTGAATACGCAAACGTTGCCATTGCCTTTCAACGAGTTGATATTAGAAATACGCAACGACGCCGTGCGACATGGGAGCGACATAAGGCATTCCGATCGGCCGCGTCTAGATTGGCCGCCTCCCCTCCCCGACCATTCGTCAGCCCCGGAATTGTAAAACGTGCGGCTTTCGCCCGAAGAGGCCATCTATGTCGGAAATTGCGCTGAACGTACTCCTTAACGTGTTGAGCCGCCCCGTCCATTTCCCGAAGGTTGGCCAGATTGGACGCCTCTTCATCGCGGAGCCGCCAAGGCCATTCGTGGCCCCAAGACTGGATATTCCGGGGAAGGACCCATCGGTCTTCCAGAAGGAGATCATTTTCATCGAAGCGTCTGCAGCGGTCGGCAAGAGCACGTTGGCGAGACAGGTGTCGGCGACACTTAAGGCGCCGATCCTCGACCTGGCTAAAGTCCCCGTTTCGACCGGATCTCTCCACACTCTGCTGACCGATCTGGAAGCCGCCGACAAAAGCGATCCCGTCACCGCGTTCCATGAGGGCAAGATTCCAGTGATCATAGACGCTCTCGACGAAGGGAGATTGTTGTCGAACGAGACGGGAATCGAGCGTTTTTTGGCAACCACCGCCGAACTTTTGCTGAGCAACCGAAGTGTTACCTCGCGGCCCAAGCTGGTCTTCTTGGCGAGGTTCGAGTCGATCGAGTTGGCGCGGCAGCGGATTGAACGCGCGGCGCCGGGAATTACAAGCGCCACGGCTAAAGTCGAGTTCTTCGACAAGGAGGGAGCCTGGCAGCTCATCCAGGCGTATGCCGCGACGGCTGCTAAACCCGGCTCACAATATCAGCAACACCCGGAGGCCGCTCGAGATCTCATAGCCACCTACTTTGAGGCCATCGAAACCACGCTTGGCTTGGCAGCGGGAGAGCTGTGGCAGAACGAACAAGGCAGGGTCTTCGCCGGCTACGCCCCAGTGCTTGCGGCGGTAGGGTCCATCTTTGCCGCGATCGATGATTTCATCACTGTCGCCAACAACCTCAAATCAAACGGCGGCCGTGAGGCATGGGGAGTCATCGAGGCGGTTTTGTATGAGATACTGAGCCGCGAACAGGATAAATTGCGAAAACTCCTGAGCGCGCAATGCGAAACAGCGCTGCCGGATGAAGTTTATGATGCCGAGGAGCAAATGGCGCTGCTCGTGCAGTATGTCGAGTCGAAGCCACTTGAGGGCACGGGCCGGGTAGCGCTCCCGCTTGCCGACATGGAAAAATACGACGACATGGTGCGAACGTATCTGCCGCATCATCCGTTCATACGCCGGCACGAATTTGGAAACGCCGTACTAG
>Ga0208480_1000380_pt1 | contig 16824 bp, 19 predicted proteins | sample NGESurshal092012_4_FD_184485 | JGI IMG/M metagenome (GOLD analysis project Ga0208480, IMG submission 184485) | Arctic peat soil microbial communities from Barrow, Alaska - NGEE Surface sample F53-1 shallow-092012 (SPAdes) | ecosystem: Environmental > Terrestrial > Soil > Wetlands > Peat ... | reverse complement strand
GATAACAGACGCCGATGAGGCCGCGTTTTAAGACAGCAAAAACGCTTTCAATGCCATTCGTCGTACATCGCCGCGCGCGTATTCGCCCGCACCGTGGTTCACGATTTCATGATCGAACCCAGAAAAATGGATACCGGCATATGCGCCGCTTTCATCGGTATGCAACGTCGAACCCGTTTCGACATGCCTCTCAATGGCGACCTGGGACCGTTGCTCTGTCTACGCTCTCGATTGGCATCGCGACCGTTCTCCCACCGCGCTCTCGCATACCAAGGACCGCCGTCTTGCCGACCGTGCCGCGACCGGCCTTGAGCTTCTTGGACTCATGCTTGTTGGTCTCTTTCCCACCGACGACAAAGGTTTCATCGATTTCGATGATGCCTTGCAGTTTTTCAAGTTTCGAGCCGCACGCCTCGCGCAGGCGGTGAAGCACAAACCAAGCCGACTTTTGCGTGATCCCGATTTCTTTGGCGAGTTGCATGGACGAAATGCTCTTGCGAGCCGTCACAAGCAGGTACATCGCGTAAATCCATTTGTGCAACGGAACGTGCGAGCGCTCGAAAATCGTTCCGATGCGAACCGTGAAGTCCTCCTTGCACTGATTGCAGCGATAAAATCCGCCCTTGCGGGCCGTAACACGGTCGCCAAACCCACAAACCGGGCAGCGCGCGCCGTTCGGCCAAAGGCGGCCTTCAAGATAGACCCGCGCTGTCTCTTGGTCTGGGAACCTCTCGAAAAGCTGGAAGGTAGAAATTGTGCTCTTGGACATCGCGCAACCCCCTGGCTACGCATCAAAAATCGCATAAAAATTGGTAGGGAGTGAAGTATATAATTCCCTTTAAAAACGCTCTGGGCCGCTGTTGCGCTTTTCGGCTTTTGTTTGCTGACGGCGTTGTTCTTCCGTACGGGCGCTGAGCAGGCAATCCGGCTTCAGAAAAACGTCGCCGTGGCTGGGGGCTTCACTTCTTTGGCGCTTTTCGGTCCTGGCGTCTGATCGCTGGACGCGCGGTGCCCGCGCCATCTAAAAGAAGGTAGACGCTGAGGGCGCTAGACCGATCACAGCGAGCAAATCGATTGATTTCGGTTACGGGCACCCATATCAGCTGGACTGAGCGGCTAAGGCAGCGGCCTCGATCGATTTTTGAGCGGTGCGTCCGCCTTGCCGCGGCCTCGGTGCGCGGCCTATAGAGGCTTCTCGCGCCCTTTCCGTATCGTGACCTTTCGAAAGTCCCGAATGTCGACCGTCGACGTCAAGCCGACAAATAGCCGCAAGCCGGCCGGTAAGGCCGAGACGGCAAATGAGCCGCTGAAGCAAGCGCTCGCGTCTTGCACCCGGGCGCTGGCCCGCCAACCCGGACTCGAAGTCGCATTCTCGGCAGACAAACCCTCGCTTACCACCTCGCCGGAGGGGGTTAAGGCGCGATTGCCCGAGCCGCCCCGCAAGCCCAACCAACGCGAGGCGGCAGTCGTGCGGGGAATCGCGGATTCGTTCGCTCTGCGGCTTGCCTGTCACAACGACGCGCTTCATCGGCGCCTGGCGCCCCAGAGCGCGCCGGCGCGCGCGCTGTTTGACGCGGTCGAGCAAGCACGGGTTGAAGCCATCGGCTCGCGCCGCATGCAGGGAGTAGCATCGAACATAACCGCTATGCTTGACGACCGCTACCGCTGCAGCCCGTTCGCAGAGGCTCGCACGCGCGAGGAAGCGCCATTGGAGGAAGCGGTCGCGATGCTCGCGCGCGAGCGCATGACGGGGCTTGAACCCCCGCGTGGCGCCGCGCGCTTGGTCGAGCTCTGGCGCCCGTTGATCGAAGAGAAGGCCGGCGCCGAGCTTGATCAGCTCGGCGACGCTCTGCTCGACCAACGCGCTTACGCAAGGCTAGTGCGCAAAGTCTTGTCTTCCTTGGGGCTCGCGAACAACGCCGACGCTGAGGAGTCGGATGACGAGGATACGGAAGACAAGACGCCGCCTGAGGAGTCTGATGAGACCGACGGCGAGGGCGACGACCAGTCGACGCAGGATTCAATGCAGCGCGACGTGGCTGATGAGACGGCGGACGACGCCGAGGAAGGCGCAATCGACACAGTCGAGGCGCCGTCGTCGGAACTCGAGGACGAAGGTGAGGCGAGCGACGCCGAGGAAGCGGCGGAGACCCGTCCCCCGCAGCCTCAAGCGCCAGAGCGGCGCGGGCCTGACTACAAGGCCTTCACCAACCGCTTCGACGAGATTATCGAGGCTGATGAACTATGCGACCCGGAAGAATTGCAGCGCTTACGCGACTACCTCGACAAGCAATTGCAGAACCTCCATTCGGTCGTCGCTCGACTGGCCAATCGGCTGCAGCGGCGGCTGATGGCGCAGCAGAGCCGATCATGGGAATTCGATCTCGAAGAGGGTGTTCTCGACTCGGCCCGGCTGCCACGTGTGATCATCGATTCGCAGCAGCCGCTCTCCTTCAAGCAGGAGAAGGACATGGCGTTCCGCGACACCACGGTGACGCTGCTCATCGACAATTCCGGCTCGATGCGCGGTCGGCCGATCACGGTCGCGGCGACTTGCGCTGACATTCTCGCCCGCACGCTCGAGCGCTGCAGCGTCAAGGTGGAGATCCTAGGCTTCACCACCCGCGCCTGGAAGGGCGGACAGTCGCGCGAGTCCTGGCTCCAGGCGGGCAAGCCCGCCAATCCAGGTCGGCTCAACGACTTGCGCCATCTCATCTACAAATCGGCTGACGCGCCTTGGCGACGCGCGCGCAAGAATCTCGGGCTGATGATGCGCGAGGGTTTGCTTAAGGAGAATATCGACGGCGAAGCGCTGGACTGGGCACACCAACGTCTTCTTGGCCGTACCGAGCAGCGCAAGATCCTGATGATGATTTCTGACGGCGCGCCTGTTGACGATTCAACCCTTTCCGTGAACCCCGGCAACTATCTTGAGCGCCACTTGCGTTATGTGATAGCGGAGATTGAGACCCGCTCGCCGGTCGAGCTCATCGCCATCGGCATCGGCCATGACGTTACGCGCTACTATCGGCGCGCCGTAACAATCGTCGACGCCGAGGAGCTCGGCGGCGCTATGACAGAGAAGCTTGCCGAGTTGTTCGACGAGAACGCAGAGTCGCCCGAACGGAGCAAGTCGGCGCGGCGGCCGAGGCGGGGCCGGAAAGCGGCTTGAGCTTGGTCGGAGAACGCGCCAGCGCCCGTTTCGGGGCGCTAGTTCCGTTTTAGTTCCACGGGGTTAGTGATTTCAGCGGGTTACGACCCCGTTTAGTTCCGCGTTCCGCGCGCAATTTTTCAACTCCCAAAGCCGCCTCTTGATTTTCCTCGGCCTCGCTCGCCTTGGACCCTGTGGATTTGGCGCCGGTCGAGCCTTTTCCATGGCTTGGGCGCCGAAACCTGTCACAAAGTCACAAAATCAAGTTCGGCCGTTCCTCAATTCGCCATCGCCCAACTCTTCATGAGCGAACGAAGGGCTGGCGCCTTTCATGACGGCATAGATCCTGTTCACGCGTCCGTTGCGCTTTGGACAATGGGCCGCGACCCTCAAGTGTGCGAACAGGAAGGAGCTTCGGGCGTCCTCCGGGCGCAAAACCCCGGAGGCGGACAGGGGCTGCGAGACGCGCCGGGGAGATGATCGCTCCGCCTCGAACGGCCCGAACCGGTTTCGGGCCATGTCAGAAGCGGACGGGCGCCAGCCCTTCTTGTCCCCGCGGGTCAATCTCGCAATCGGACCTGGTGCGTTAGCTCCTTGTTCGCGGGCTGAGGCGTCTCATGCGTCCGTCTTCGTCCCTTGGTGTGGGCGCGTCTCAATCCACCGTGTCTCCAGCATAAGAACATAACAAGAACATTGTCAAGGAAAATCGACAAATGAGTCCCGGCTTGAATGAGGGGAGCGTCGCTATGGAAATAGGGTTCCGTAAACTGTCACCGTTTCCCGTTTCCCATCGCCTTCGGCCACGACGTGACGCGCCACTATAAGCGCGCGTGACCATCGTCGACGCCGAGGAACTGGGCGGAGCGATGACCGAAAAGCTCGCGGAACTCTTCGACGAGAACGCCGCGCCGCCCGAGTCGGCGAAACTGGCGCGGCCGAGGCGGGGAAGGCGGGCGGCTTTAGCGCGCCAGGAGGTCGCGTCCGGACCCCAGTCCCGGCGCAGACTCCTTAAGCCGGCTGTTTGGAGGATAGAATTTGCGGATGATGGAGTCGAGCGCTTTTGTAATGAGATCTCCGTTAGACAATATTAATATTATAATACCAATACCCAGCTGAGCAATTACCTTCTATACCGTAAGTGTCAGCTCGCCTGCTATTCCAGTAACGATACTGCGTGCGCCCACATATATCGTTGGGGGAATTCTCCCACGTCCAATACCCCTTGTTATCAATCAAATGATTTCCCTGGTAAAGAGCATGCACTTTTTCCTTTGGATCGTATTCTGTAGCGTGTTCTTTGTGCTTAGCAAGAAGCTCTTCAGTGACATAAGAAAGATCATCAACAGAGGCCTTTCCTTCCAGTTTCCGTGCCATGCCTGCCTTGATTTCGTCTATCTTAACCATTTATTTCTCCCTTGTTCTTCTAAAGTTGGGGCGCAATTGCACGAATTGCGAGGTTATATTTCCTTCTCTGTACGAACTAAGATTGTTCCGAAGAATTAACCTACAGAATACGCTATTTTGGCATCGGATATATAGTAATAATAGCCAGTTAACACAGTTTTTGCCTCAAATGTTTGCTTGTCTGGGTCACATTGACAGAGCGACCCGCTCCAGTATCATTTATCAACGTTATTTCCTTGAGAGATACAGGCATGATATTCCCCGCGTTAAGCGATTGAGACGTGGAATCGTAATAATTACCATCAAACTCTGTCTAATCTCGCACTCGAGGTTTGGATCAGACGCGCAGCGGGTCCAGTAAGGCTGAAGACCGGAACCGGCTCCTCTGCTGGCCTCCCAGTGCGTCTCCAGCAAATATCATCGTCGTTGAGGCCCCCAGGCGAGCCGCACGTGGATAATTGGAGTTCCTACGGCAGCCGTCATCACCCGTTTGGGTTAGATGGCGGCCTCTTTTCGCTGGGCGATTCGCGCCAGCAGCGCCACGAATTCCGATTGGCGGCTGACCTGCGCCTTGCCGAAGATCGCCTTGAGCTGAGCGCGCGCGGTCTCGTAGGCGACGCCAAGGCGTTCCGCCGCGGCGCGCAGGTCTTCCCCCGAGCCCAACCGGGCCGCGAGCCGGGCTTCGGCGGGCGTCAACCCGAAGGCCTCGCGGAGCAATCGGTCCGGCGGGGCGGCCCGCGCGCCAAGGTCGGTGATGACGATGAGGGCGGCGACCCGTCGGAATACGTCTCGCATCGGGCCGTTGGCGGGAAACGCCTCCACCATATACGGCCGGCCTGCGCGACGTCCCACGAATACCGGGTCCGGGCCGAGCGAGCCGGCCGGCTGAGACATGACCGCGCGGCTGATCAGATCTTGCAGGCGCTGGTCGTCGCCGGCAATTCGCTTGCCGAAAGGCGCGGTCTGGGGGCACAGCATCCCGGCCCTCGACCAGCTTCGTTATTCCATCACCTTGCGGACGCTCGTCGCCAAGGCGACAGCCGAGGCGGCTGCGACTTTCGGCGTCATCGCGACAATAGCCACAGGATCAGCGACAGCACGACGCTCACGAGAATGCCGGTCGTAATCGGCGCGTAGAAGGCGAAATTATCGCGCTGGATAAAAATGTCGCCCGGAAGGCGGCGAAGCCCAAGCCGCCCGATCCACGGCCACAAGAAACCGACCGCCGCGATGGCGAGGCCGAGGATGATCAATGCCCGGGACATTGCCGATCGTCGCTCGCGATCATTGCGGGGGGAGATTGAGCCCCACACCCTTGTCGACGAACTGCAAGGTATAAGCCTTTTTGTAATCGGTGCGGCTGTCGACGAGGCCGGTCTTGACTATCTTGTCGAAGAAGTCCTTCCAGCGAGCGTCGGTCATAGCGCCGATCCCGAGCGTGAGCGTGTCGCCGGAATCGACGATACCGTGTTTCTTCATCTCCTCGATCGAGTAGGCGATCTCGTCGTCGGTGATGTCGGGGTTCTCCACCTTGATCATCGCATTGGCTTTGGCGCTGTCGCCGTAGAGATAGTGGTACCAGCCGATTGCGGAGGCATCGACGAAGCGCTGCACCAGATCGGGGTTCTTCTCGACGAGGTCGCGGCGCGTCTCGATCAGGGTCGAATAGGTCGAATAGCCGTAGTCGGACAGCAGGAAGATGTTGGGCTTGAAGCCGCCCTGCTTTTCGATTTCGTACGGCTCGGCGGTCACATACCCTTGCTGGATGGACGTCTTGTTTTGGATGAATGGCGCGGAGTTGAAATTATAGGGCCTGATGGTATCGTCCTTGAACCCATAGACGAGTTTGAGCCAGGCGTAGAAGGTGTTGATCGAGCCGGCGCCGAGATAAACGGAATCGGCTTTCGGCAGATCCTCCCATTTATCCAGACCGACGCCTGGATGCGACATCAGGATCTGCGGCGACTTCTGAAAGTCGGCGGCGACCGCGATCAGCGGCAGCTTGCTTTCGGCGCTCATGAAATCACCGATCTGGTCGCCGCCCATGAAGAATTCGATCTTGCCGAACAGCAGCATCAGCGCCCCGTTGCTCTGCGGCCCGCCGGGAATGACGGTGACGTCGAGTCCGTATTTGGCGTAAGTGCCGTCGGCCACGGCCTGAAAGAAGCCGCCCGCCTCCGGATCGGCGAGCCAGTTGGTGGCGAACCTAACCTTGTCGAGCGCCAAGGCCGGCTCAGCCAAGCCGACCCATCCCGCCATGGCCGCAAGCATCGCCAATCGCATCCGACACGCCCCGCCTTGTGGCTCCTCGCAATTGCGGACGCGGCGCAAATCAAGAGCCGCTTGAGCCTGAGTCGCTTTCCTCCCGCGGTTCGCTCGGCATTCTGCGACCCGCATCGCTAGCTTGGAAAATATAGTGGGCCGTTAGATCGTAGACAAATGCGGCGTCGGCGCCAGGCGGATAAGTCGCCTCGATGCGATGCACGAAGTCGCCGTTGACCTGCTTCATCGCGTGCGCGTTGGCTCCTGTGGCTGGCGTCACGCTGCTCTCGTTCGCGTGCGAGGGATTGCCGGGCACGAGAGGACCATTGCAAGATGGCGCGAAGCCGCCAGATGGATTGCTTCGGCTTGGCAATACCCGTGGGCGCCTCAGCGCGAGCCACAACGAGAGGTTTGAACCTATGAGCCATGTCACCTACACGGTTGTCGAGCACGACGGCGGATGGGCCTATAAAGTTGGCGACGTCTTTTCGGAGACCTTCACCACCCGCGAGGCCGCTCACGCCGGGGCGGCGCGTGCGGCGCAGGAGCAGCGCGCGCCAGGTCAGGGAGGTCCGATTGAATACGAGGATAGCTCCGGGCGTTGGCATAAGGAAGAAGAAAGGGGCGACGATCGCCCCGCCACCGAGGTCAACGACCAATAGCTACAAGGACTGACATTAAGCGCAGCGAAGATCTACTCGATGGCGCGAACGCCGGATCTCGCTTCCTCGGTTGGAGTTTCGATCAGCTGCCCAATCGCGCGAAGATCGCTCACAAAACTGGCGTAGCCTGCACGCTTCTCTTCCTCATCATGCAAGCGCAACAGCGCGGACGGATGAATGGTGATGAAGACCCGCGATCCGTTGGCGGCGTTCAGGACAGCGCCACGGCTACTCTGCACCCGGATTGCACGGCCTGTGAGACCCTGCGCTGCGGTCGCTCCGAGGGCGACGATAAGCCGCGGGCTCACGGCCTCGATTTCTCCAAACAGCCACCGCCGACATATCTTGATCTCGTTGGCGTTGGGCGCTTGTGCAGTCGTCGTTTGCCCCGCGGTCCGAACTTGAAATGCTTGACCGCGTTCGTCACATAAACGCGGCTGCGGTCGACACCCGCCTCGACAAGCCCTGTCAAGCAAAAGACCCGCCGGCCCGACGAACGGACGGCCCTCGCGGTCCTCTCGGTCACCAGGCTGCTCGCCGACAAACATGACCTCGGCGTCGGGGGGCCCTTTTCCGAAAACGGTTTGGGACGCGTCTTTCCATAGCGGGCAGGCCTGACAGAGACCGCCTCGCGACGCAAACTTCAACCTTATCGTTTGGCCGCTCGCTTACGCTCATGGTCTGACGAAGTATTCGACAAGAATCCAGGCGATAATTGCCAAGGCGACACTACCGATGAGCACGTAGCGGACGTTATTTCCAGTTTCGCCAGCCCGCACGGCTGTCTTGTTGTCTTCGGTGACGATAGGACGTTCGTGGGCGTTCATTTAACGCTCCTTCCTCACGAGGATCGTCGGGAGTCCGACTCCGCTTGCCGGCTTCAATCGCGGCAGGCGGGGATCCCGATCAAAGTATGGCGCGAGAACGCGCCGATCAGACGAGAAACTCGGGACCCGCTGGAAACGTTCCAAGCGGAAGCAAGCGCCGCCTTACCGAGGAGGCGCGGAAGAGACTTAAGTTACCAATCTTAAAGGTTCAGGTTTGAAGCTTATGCGCCACGCGAATCCGGCCCGGCGTTGCGCGCGGTGATGCGAATTAAGACATCATCCGGCGCCGCCTTGGCGTAATCCGCGGTAATTTGCCAGTATCGATCCTCCTCAAACACTCTGGTGTCGAGAAGCTCGAATTCCGAGTGCTCGCGTGTGCGGCGCGCGCTTTCCGGCCGTAGGCGCTCATAGGGAAACTCGGCTTGCGGATAGTGATAGCGCCAACGCAGCCAGGAATAGGTCGGCGTCGCGTCGAGAGGCACCAGTATTCCTTCGCGTCCTCACCATGATTGCCCTCCGGCCCGCTGAGGCCGAAGATCCGCTCCTTCAGGATGGGGTCGCGCCCGTTCCAGAACGAGAGTGCGAAACAGAGGCGCCGCTCACGATCGCAGAGGCGCGCCAGGCCGTCCTCGCTCCAGCGGTAGGCGCGCGAGTGGGCGCAATCGAATGGAAAGTAGCGCCAGGCGTCGCCATCAGCGCTGTAGTCCTCGCGCACGGCGCCCCACGCCCGGGCGGCGACATATGGGCCAATGAGCTTCCAATCTCCCCCAGCTGCCGCGGTTGAACCCTCCGCGAGCCGGGCATGCTCAGCGGAGAGAGCCCTGTGTTGTTGTTCGCGCCCACTCATCGTCCGCGCATCCTGGGATCGGGTCTTCATTCCGGATGCACGGGCGAAGAACCAATTCACCGAACCCGCAGCCAAGGCTCGATGATCGCTTGCCTATTTGCCGGCCGACTTTTCCAAATGGCCGCCGAACTGAAAGCGCATCGCGGAAAGCAGCTTATTTTGGTAGTCGGCTTCGCCGCGCGAAAAGAACCGTTCGTAGAGCGCCGTGCTCAGCACCGGAACCGGAACTCCTTCGTCGATCGCCGCCTTGATCGTCCACCGGCCTTCCCCGGAATCGGAGACGCGCCCGGAGAACTTCGCCAGCGCAGGGTCTTCAGCGAGTGCTGTGGCCGTCAAGTCGAGAAGCCAAGAGGCGATCACGCTGCCGCGCCGCCAGACCTCGGCGACATCTGGCAGGTCGATGTCATATTTGTAATGGTCCGGATTCCGTAGCGGCGTGGTCTCCGCGTCGATTGCGTGCATCTTCATGCCAACATTCGCGGCGCGCAGGATGTCCAACCCTTCTGCATAGGCGGCCATGATGCCGTACTCGATGCCGTTATGGACCATTTTTACGAAATGTCCGGCCCCGTTCGGTCCGCAATGGAGATAGCCCAGCTCGGCCGTCGTGGGATCGCCCTTGCGGCCTGGGGTTCGCGAAATGGAGCCCGCGCCTGGCGCGAGCGTGCTGAAGATCGGATCGAGACGTTTCACCTCGTGGTCAGGGCCGCCGATCATCATGCAATAGCCGCGCTCAAGCCCCCAGACGCCGCCGCTGGTGCCGACGTCGACATAGTTCACGCCTTTCGACGTGAGTTCATGGGCGCGGCGGATATCGTCGACATAATAGGAATTGCCGCCGTCAATGACCGTGTCCCCAGCCTCGAGCGCAGGCAATAGCTCGCCGATGGTCTGGTCGACGACCGCAGCGGGGACCATGAGCCACACCGCGCGCGGTTTCTCCAGCTTCTTGACCAGGTCGGCAAGCGAGGAGCTCCCGAGCGCCTTTTCGTCGACCAATTCCTCGACGGCCTTCGGAGACATATCGAAGACCACACATTCATGGCCGTTCGTGAGGAGCCTTCGGACCATGTTGGCGCCCATCCGTCCGAGTCCGACCATTCCAAGCTGCATGTGCGTTTCCTTCAGACGAGTGAGCGGTCCAATCGCGCTAGGATTGTTTTGACCTTACCTTTGCGCGCAACTTCGAAGCAACCGGAGGACCCGATTGGACTGGCGGCAATTCGGATTCCGGGGCCTCCTGCCACATAAGAAATCCGCCTCTGAATGCATTCTCGTTGTCCCCCAGCCTGCACCCTGGCGGCAGCTCGTCGAGCATCTTAGCGTTGCCGCCGCCGAGCACGATATCGTCAGGTTCGAGCGCGGCGACCAGTCTATCAACGACATCGAAAACGTGCTTCCGCCATCTCTTCTTGCCCAGCCTTTCGAGCCCTCGGGCGCCAACATAGTCCTCATAAGTGGCTTTCTTGTAAGGCAGATGACCAAGCTCCATCGGCTCCACGACTCCATTGACGATCAGCGTCGAGCCGAGCCCTGTCCCGAGCCCGAGGAACAACATCTTGCCTTTCTTGTAACTGCCGAGGGCCTGCATTGCTGCGTCGTTGACGATCTTCGTTGGCCGTCCGAATCCGGTCCTAAAGTCGAACCCCATCCATCCCGGGCCCAGATTCTTCGGATCGGCCACCGGCCTATCGTGCAGGACCGGACCGGGATAGCCGATCGACACAACGTCGTAACTCCACGCGTCGGCGAGCTTTCGGACTCCAAAAACCATCTGCTCGGCCGTCATTTTTGGCCCGGAAGCGAACTCCCGTTTGTCGCTCTGCCCTGTCGAAAGGATTTTGACGTGGGTGCCGCCCACGTCGATAACCAACACGTCCATGAAAATGTCCCGTCGTCGCGGCGCCTGTCGTTTCGAGCACGGCGTTCGCAAGGGAACATGCCTTAGGTCAACGCGTTGCGCTAGCCCTACGCGGCATAGGGCCGCTGCGTCGAGCGGCTCTCGCGGCCACTTAATTTTGGGTGGATTGCCGAGTTGGAATGAGCGCGATCCGAGAATAGCAACTATCTTTGCAAAGGATTTTAGCGGTAACTCATCAAGTTGTTGGTCGGAGTGAGAGGATTCGAACCTCCGACCCCATCGTCCCGAACGATGTGCGCTACCAGGCTGCGCTACACTCCGACACCGCGGCCGATTCAGGGCAGCAACTGGCCTTATAAGAGCGTACGCCATGCGGCGCAAGCGTTGCTTTGCGGGCCCAGGGCCGCCTTCCGCCTTGTGCGGCGGCCGATCTGCCGACGGTCCGAGGGAGCCAAAATCCTCGGTGCTGTCAGTCGAAGAGGAGGCGGTCATCGTCGCCTTCAGGCGCCATACGCTGTTGCCGCTCGACGACTGCCTTACGCGCTTCAGCCGACAATCCCCCGCTTGACCCGCTCTTCGTTGCACCGCTGTCTGCAGCGGCATGGGATCGGGCGGTTGCCGGATATCGAGGGCGACAAGGAGCCAAAGAAGAGGTTCAAGTCCTATCCGATCGGCTTCTTCCACATTGACATCGCCGAGGTCCAGACGGTCGAGGGGAAACTCTATTTGTTCGTCGCCATTGACCGGACGAGCAAATTCGCCTTCGTGCAACGGGTGGAGAGCGCGAACCGGGTCACAGCTTCAGCCTTCCTGACCGCCCTGATCGCAGCCGTGCTGTACAAGATCCATACGATCCTGACCGACAACGGCATCCACTTCCGTTATGCGCCCCGCTACGTACGCCGCCGGCCCGACGGCTCGCTATAGGACGCACATTGTTCGCCATGCGCTGCCGCGAGAACGGCATCGAGCACTGCTTCACCAAGATCAATCATCCCTGGACCAACGGTCAGGTCGAACGGATGAACCGAACCATCAAGAACGCGACCGATTAGCAACTTTTTTTCGAGACACCTGTGAAAAATTGGTATTTAATCCTACGGGTTTTCACGCGTAGCTAGACTGCTGGTCTTAAACTCGCACCACCACTCGAAACATTGGGTATGACAAGAAGCACATCTCAATTAAATGATACGAGAGGATTGTTGCAACGTGCAGATTCGCGTTGGTCCTACGATCGGACCTTTTTGCCCGACAAGGAGCACGCCGACCTTGGCACACGCGAACTTCCACTGGAATTGGCTTTTCTCCCTGCCGACGACTTCTCGCCAGAATTGATGGTGGAGAGTGGAGGCGCGACGCCCAGAGCGGTTTGGCCGCTTGACCGGCTATTGAACGAAGGTAAAATAACTGAAGAAGCGTATTATCATGCGTTAGCGACTCATCTGGGTTGTGAGTATTATAGTGGCGATCCTCCACTTGCAGGCTCTTTCGACGCGGTAAAAGGGTTACGCTGTGGAGTGGGGCCGCTGGAACCGCGAACTGCGAGGCCTAGGATAGTCGTTGCGCCTAATGCACAGTTCGTTCCGCGGTTAATTGAAGCGACGCGTTCGGGCTCAATTCGTTCGGGCTCGTTTGCACTGGCTTCGCCACAGCGGTTTGCAAGTCTAGTACGGGCGTATCGCGGTCCAGAACTTCTCGATGTCGCTCTCGATCGTCTTCCCGCAAGCCTCACCGCAAGGGAGGGGATGACTGGTTTCCAGACCGCGGTAGCTGGCGCCGTAGCGATACTGGCGTTCTTCCTTGGCGTCTTAAATTTTGAGGTTTTGCAGACCCTTTCGTCGGCGGCTCTTTGGCTCATCTTTTCGGCCTCGGTCACGCTTCGATCGATGGCCGCGGTCGCAAACGGACCAGAAATTTTTCCCTCGAAGGTTAGTGATGACGACCTCCCCAACTACACCGTAGTGGTTGCGCTTTATCGCGAGGCGGGTGTCGTGGAAGACTTGGTCAAATCGATCGACGCGTTGGATTATCCCAAGGGCAAACTTGACATTAAGTTGGTGGTCGAGCAGCGGGATGTCGAAACGTTCAGTCGGATCGTTGAACTGCGCTTGCCGGGCCGCTACGAACTCGTCGTGGCTCCATTGGGGAAACCCCAGACAAAGCCGCGAGCGCTCAACATCGCCTTATCTAGCGCGCGAGGAGAGTTGATTGTCGTTTACGACGCCGAAGATATCCCAGCCCCGGATCAATTGCGCTTGGCTGCATCACGTTTCGCCGCCGACAAAGATCTCGATTGTCTCCAGGCTCGTCTTGCAATCAGGAATCACAGCGAATCGTGGCTGTCCAAGCTGTTTGCGATTGAGTACGCAATATTGTTTGATGTTATCAATCCGGGCTTATGTGCTCTTGATTTACCGATTCCCCTCGGCGGCAGCTCAAACCACTTTCGTGTTCGGTCCCTAGTCGGAGTGGGAGCCTGGGACGAGTGGAACGTCACCGAGGATGCGGACCTTGGAGTCCGCCTCTCGCGCTTTGGCTACCGGGTAAAGGCGCTTGATTCGGACACTTGGGAGGAAGCTCCCTTCGAGGTCGGAAATTGGTTCCGGCAACGCGTGCGATGGCAAAAGGGCTGGATGCAGACTTTGATCGTGCACACGAGGCGACCGATTTTTTTTTGGCGCGACCTCGGACCTCGACGAGCGGTCGCCGTCACGACTTTCATCGTAGGTGCGATTTTCGGGTGTTTATTCTGGCCGGCTTTCGCGGCTGGGACGATTTGGCGAGCGGTTACCGCTGGGGAAGGCCCAATGTCTCCGTGGAGGGAAATGAGCGACGTATTCACCTACATCCTCGCACTATCCGGCGTTTGGACAATTCTCTTGCCCGCGGTAATCGCGGCCAAGTTCCGCCGCTTAGACGTGACCGCAAGTGTGCTTCTGTTGCTCCCCGTCTACTACCTTCTAGTGAGCGCAGCGACTTGGGCGGCGATGCTTGATCTGGCTCTACGGCCGCATTACTGGGCGAAGACTGCCCACGGTAGAAGTCGACACGGGCAAACTCCGCTAACTCGTCGAACGCAGCTATCAACATAGCTCGTCGGTCTCCGAGGTGACCTCGGTGGATTCTCCTATTCTGCCCTTCCTTTCGCCCGGCCTGAGCACCAATGGACAAAATGTCACTGCAAGGTTTGCGTGAGGCCGCACAAACGTCAAAAGCATGGCCTTTCGAAGAAGCGCAAAAGTTGATAGCGCGCCTCGAACACTCAGAACGCAGAGAAGTGATTTTCCAGACCGGTTACGGCCCGTCGGGTCTACCGCATCTCGGAACTTTCGGCGAAGTGGCGCGCACTCACATGGTTAGATACGCCTTTCGCCAACTGGTTGGAGATCGCGTCAAGACAAGGCTGGTTGCTTTTTCGGACGACATGGACGGCTTGCGGAGAATTCCGGACAACGTTCCCAACCGGGACATGCTGTTGCCTCACCTCGGCAAGCCGCTGTCGCAAGTACCTGATCCGTTTGGTCAATATGCCAGTTTCGCCGAACATAATAACGCTCGGCTGCGCGCTTTTCTTGATGAGTTTGGATTCGAGTACGAATTCATGTCGTCGACCGAATGCTACAAATCTGGCCGCTTCGATAGGGCATTGTTGCGGATGCTCGATCGCTTCGACGAGGTGCAGGCCATCATGCTGCCCTCGCTACGCGAGGAGCGAGCCGCGACCTACTCGCCTTTCCTTCCGATTCACCCGCGAACAGGGATCGTCATGCAGGTCCCAGTGCTGGAGCGCTGCCGGGACCTCGGTGCGATCCGATGGCGCGATCCTTCCACTGGCGAGGAGTTTGAAACACCCGTGACCGGCGGACATTGCAAGCTGCAATGGAAGCCGGATTGGGCGATGCGCTGGCATGCGCTCGGCGTGGATTACGAAATGGCGGGAAAAGATCTGATCGATTCCGTTAAGCTGTCGTCTCGTGTCGTGCGGGTTCTTGGGTCGGAGCCGCCGGCCGGATTTAATTACGAGCTTTTCCTCGACGAGAATGGCCAAAAGATTTCAAAAACGAAGGGCAACGGCCTAACGATTGAACAATGGCTGGCTTACGCTAGTCCGGAGAGCCTCGCGTCGTTCATGTTTCAGAAGCCGACGGCGGCGAAGCGACTCTATTTCGACGTGATCCCGCGGACAGTTGACGACTATCTCGGATTTCTCAGGGCCTATCCGCATCAGACATGGAAGGAGCGGCTAGGCAATCCGGTATGGCATATTCACAGCGGAGCACCGCCGGAGCCCGAGTTCCTGACCCACGACAGATCCGACCGTGCCGCAATTTCCTTCGCTATGCTGCTGAACCTCGCCGCGGTTTCCAACGACGAAAATCCGTCAGTTCTTTGGGGGTTCCTTCGCCGGTACTATCCCTCGGCGTCGCCTGAAACCCATCCCGGTTTCGATAGCTTGGTTCGCTATGCGGTCGTCTATTTTCGCGACTTTGTGGCTCCGAAGAAGCGATATCGCGAGGCCGACGACGTCGAACGTGGCGTGCTTAAGCAACTTTCATCGAAACTAGCGCAATTGCCCCCGGACGTCAGTGCGGACGAGATCCAGCATGCCCTGTACGACATCGCCCGGCCTGTTCCGCGATATCAGGACCACTCGTCAAAGGGGGCGACGGTCGCGCGGCCGGGGGTCTCCAACGAATTTTTCAATATGATCTACGCCGTCCTTCTGGGCGAGAATCGCGGACCCCGCTTAGGATCATTCATCGCGATCTATGGGTTAGCTGAGACGCGAAAGCTAATCGACAAAGCCCTGGCAGACGAGCTTGTCAGCGAAAGTCGAGCATGACGCTTGTGTAGGACCGGTAGTCGTCCTTGGCGTTTTCACCGAGCACTTTTGAGTGCGCGCGCAAGCGCCCGCATGTCCGCCCAGGCAAATCTCTTATGTGCTGGCTGCCGTAGCAGGAACGCCGGGTGGAGCATGGCAAGCGCCTTAATGTCTCGGCCGGTTTGACGTGAATATGGGCGCCACAAGCCCCGGGCACGCATAATCCCTCCCTGGACGCCCAAGAGCGTGCGCGCTGAGGATCCCCCGAGGCAAACCAAGTATTCAGGGTCGGCGAGGTCAATTTGCCGCTCAACAAACGGCAGACAGCTCTGTGTCTCCTGGAGGGTCGGAGTCCGGTTGCCCGGGGGCCGCCATGGAACGACATTCGCCATGTAGACCTCCTGTCGATCCAGTCCAATCGCGTTCAGCATGCGATCCAGCAGTTGACCTGCTCTACCAACGAATGGACGCCCGATTCTATCTTCACCCTCCCCCGGGGCCTCGCCGATTATCATGATCCGTGAGCCGGGAATGCCGTCCGCGAACACAAGTTGGGTGGCGGTGCGCTTGAGCGGGCAGCCTTCGAATTCCCCCATTACGGACCGTAGCGCCTCTAAATCAGTCGCTGTTTGCGCAAGCGCTCGCGCAGAAATTTCGGCGGCGGGAGGCTTTTTTTTCGAATGGGCGTCGTGAAGCGCGCGCGATGCAGTCTCGGGCAAATCGCACGGAGATTGGCGCGTCGACTCCGAGGCGTTTGGCGCGCCGGGCTCACCCACGTCTCCGGCGAGGCTGCCCGCGAAACGGTCATGCGGCGTGTCGTCAAGCGAATTTGTGACGCCGACCCGAATCCACCAGCGAAGTGAGCCAAGTTGAAGCTCGATTTTCGAAGCCATTTGGTTTGCTCCGGGACAACGCTCGCGCGGCGCGGAGACAAGCTATCATAGCGAACCTTAAGCGACACCGTGCGCTGAGTTATGGACGGCGA
>Ga0208480_1000379_pt1 | contig 16846 bp, 13 predicted proteins | sample NGESurshal092012_4_FD_184485 | JGI IMG/M metagenome (GOLD analysis project Ga0208480, IMG submission 184485) | Arctic peat soil microbial communities from Barrow, Alaska - NGEE Surface sample F53-1 shallow-092012 (SPAdes) | ecosystem: Environmental > Terrestrial > Soil > Wetlands > Peat ... | reverse complement strand
TCGTGACGGCCGCCAACGTGCCCTCCGGTGCTGTGCTTGGAACAGCAAAATTCGTCGACGCAACGCCTGACGCGAGCCATGTTATTCTTAGCGGCGTCGGCGGCCTTTCCGAGTGGGCAGAAGGGCAGCTCCAGAAGGTGAGCGTCTACCCCGAAGCGGAAGGCGGGGGACCAATCGATGGCGAGATAGGCGACAGCGAATTCACCGGAGGGGCGCGGCACGCGGTTTCCAACGACGGTTCGCGTGTTTTCTGGACAGGAACGAGCGTGTCAGGTACAGAACGGCCTCTGTACCTGCGTGATACGCTGAAGAGAGAAACGCTGCGTATCGGCACTGACGAATATCCTGTATTCGAAAGCGCGAACAGCGACGGCTCGAAGGTGTTCTTCAGGAAGTCTTACTTCGCTGGAGCGCCGCTCGAAGAGTGCAACGTGGTCGAAATCGGCGGCAAGCTTGCCTGTGACATGACCCAGCTGGCGCCCGAAATAGAAGGCGCCATGACCGGCTCGAGCGAAGACGGCTCGTATGTCTACTTCGCATCGGATTTGTCGCTGGCGGCTGGTGCGGTCTCGGGAACTTGTAAAGCGGGAAATCATTCTGTAAATGAACAATGTAACCTTTATGTGATTCACGATAATGGTACCTCGTGGGAAGCGCCAAAGCTGGTGGCGGTGCTTTCCGCGGCAGACTACTCTGACTTTGCGAGTCAGCCTTCCCAGTTGATGGCCAGGGTGTCGCCCAATGGGATGTGGTTGGCCTTTATGTCGCAGCGTAGCCTGACCGACTACGACAATCGCGACGTTGCCAGCGGCAAGCCCGATGAGGAGCTCTACCTGTATGACGCCGAAACGGGAAAGGTCGTGTGCGCGTCGTGCGACCCGACCGGAGCACGTCCGGCAGGAGTCGAATATGAGAATTTTGAACACAGCATCGTGGCAGGAAAAAATCAAGAGGGCCAGGAACACACGACATCGTTTGCGGCCAATATCCACGGGTGGGAGGGCTACAACATAAGTATCGCGCTTTACCAGCCGCGGTACTTGTCTGACAGCGGCAGGTTGTTCTTCGACACGCCCGATGCGCTCGTCCCTCAGGACGTGAACGGCACGTGGGATGTATATGAGTTCGAGCCGGCGACTGTCGGCGGCTGTACGGTATCGAGTGCGACGTTCGAGGTGGCGACGGGCGGGTGTGCGGGGTTGATCTCGGAGGGCACTTCGCCCGAAGATTCGGCGTTCATGGAAGCCAGCGCGAGTGGCGACGATGTGTTCTTCCTGACGACCAGCCATTTGACCTCTGAAGATTTCGATACGGCGCGCGACATCTACGATGCGCACGCTTGCTCCCCGGCTGCGCCGTGCTATACGCCGCCGGTCGTGCCGCCGCCGTGCTCGACGGGAGACGGGTGTAAGGCGCCCCCGTCGCCTCAGCCGACGGCCTTTGGCGCGCCGTCGAGCGCGACGTTCTCCGGCGCCGGCAACGTGAGCGTCTCGCCGCAGTCGACCGGCTCCACGGCGAAGTCCAAGTCGCTCACGCGTGCGCAGAAGCTGACGCGGGCGCTGAAGGCGTGTCGCAAGGAGTCTCGTAAGAAGCGCGCCGGATGCGAAAGGCAAGCTCGCGGGAAATATGGCGCGAAGAGCAGCAATAAGTCAAAGGCCGGAGCTAAGAAGTCCGACAGGGGGGGTAAGTGATGAGGTCCTTCGAGATACGCCTCTCTGGGGTAGCGGCTCTTGTTGTCGTACTCGGTTTCGGGGTATTGGGTGCCACCGCCGCGTCCGCCAGCGCGGCGGAGGCGTGGTGGCAGTTGAGCTCGGTCTCGGTTCCGGGGAATCTGCCGCCGGGCGGACATGGAAGTATTGTCGTCACGGCCTCCAATCTCGGCGATGCGGAAGTCGAAGCATCGGCGGCGCCGGTCACGCTCGTCGAGAAGCTGCCTGCCAACGTCAAAGCGACGTCCGTCTCGGGTCAGGTGATCGGCTTGGGCGGCTACGCCGAAGTACGCGCGCCGGTGAAATGCAGTGTCGTGTCGGGATCCTTGGTGGAATGCAAGTTCGAAGGGCAGCTTCCGCCATATGAAGGTCTGGAACTCAAGATTGGCGTGGAAGTGGGAGCGAATGCCCCGTCGAGTGAAACCGCGGAAACGACGGTCTCCGGTGGCGGGACGCTCACCGTATCCTCGAAGCATGCGCTGAAGATAAGCGGCGAACCGACGCCTTACGGTGTCGAAGACTACGAACTCGGAGCCTTCAACGAGAATGGCACATTGGACACACAGGCCGGTTCGCACCCGTTCGAGCTGACCACTACGCTCGACCTGAACAGGACCGCCCAGAGACCCTACCAGCCGGAAATGCCCAAGGATCTGCAGTTCGCGACCCCCCCCGGCCTGGTCGGCAATCCCACGCCTTTCGCGCAGTGCACCGACGAACAATTCTTGAAAGAAGTCAACGGTGTCGTCAACGAATGTCCCAGCGACACGGCCATCGGCGTCGCGTCGGTGACGATCTATGAAAAAGAGATCTTCGGCACGGTGCTAACGCTTCCGGTGCCTCTGTTCAACCTGAAGCCGACCACGGGTGAGCCGGCGCGCTTCGGCTTTTGGGTGCTGGGCAACCCCGTGATACTGGACACCTCGGTACGCACGGGCGGCGACTATGGCGTGACGGTGACCGTTCACAGCATCACGCAGGGGGTCTCGTTCCTCGCCAGTCAGGTGACGTTCTGGGGCGTGCCGGGCGACTCCCGCCACGATTCTCAGCGTGGCTGGCAGTGCATCGGCGATGGCGTGTGGACATTGTTTACCTCCCTTCTGCCGCCGTGCAAGCCGCTGGGGCAGACCACGCCGCCGCCGCTACTATCGCTACCGACCTCGTGTACCGGTCCGTTGCAGACGACGATCAGCACGGATTCCTGGCAGAAGGAGGGCAGTTTCCTCCCACCGGTGCCGGCGGCGTTCGAGCCGGCGTTGGATGGTTGTAACAGGTTGCCGTTCAGCCCGTCTGTCAATGTGACGCCGGACGGGCAGGACGGTAGTACTGCCAGCGGATTGTCTGTTGGTATTCATGTGCCGCAGGATCTGGTGCTGAATCCGACAGGGTTGGCCGAGGCCAACGTGGAGGACACGAAGGTCACGCTGCCCGCGGGCGTCGCGTTGAATCCCGCCGCCGCGGACGGCCTGGAAGCCTGCTCGGAAGAACAGATTTCGCTCTCCAAGGACGTGTTTCCCTCCTGTCCGGAAGCCTCGAAGGTGGGAACGGTCGAAATCAAAACCCCGTTGCTGCCGAATCCGTTGACCGGCGCGGCGTATCTGGCGACCCAGGACGCGAATCCGTTCGGGAGTCTCATTGCTCTGTATATCGTCGCGCAGGATCCCGTCTCGGGCACATTGGTGAAGGTCGCCGGCGAAGTCAAACCGGATCCCGTGACGGGCCAGCTGGTCTCCACGTTCGACAATACGCCGCAACTGCCGTTCGAAGATCTGACGTTGCATTTCTTCGGTGGCTCGCGCGCGCCGTTGGCCACACCGGCCTCGTGTGGCGCCTATACGACTGTTGCGTCCATCGCACCGTGGTCCGGTAACGAAGCGGCTGAATCCTCTTCGACGTTCAACATCAGCTCGGGTCCGAACGGGAGTCCGTGTCGTGCTCCGTTGCCGTTCAATCCGTCGTTGACGGCCGGCACGACGAGCATCCAGGCAGGTGGCTTCAGTCCGTTCACGATGACGATGAGCCGCGAAGACGGGGAACAGAGCCTGCAGGCGGTCAAGCTGAAGATGCCCCCGGGCCTGCTGGGAACGCTCTCGACGGTCAAGCTCTGCGGCGAAGCGCAGGCCGACGCCGGCACCTGCGGGCCGGAAAGCGAGATCGGCGAAACGATCGTGAGCGTCGGCGTCGGCGGCGATCCCTTCTCCGTGAGAGGCGGCAAGGTCTATATCACCGGGCCGTACGAGGGCGCTCCCTATGGCCTGTCGATCGTGAACCCGGCGGTCGCGGGCCCGTTCAACCTGGGCAACGTGATCGTCAGGGCGAAGATCGAAATCGACCCGACGACGGCGGCGCTGACGATCACGACCGATAACACGGGCCCGTACAGGATTCCGACGATTCTCGACGGGATCCCGCTGCAGATCAGGCATGTGAACGTCACGATCAACCGGCCGAACTTCACGTTCAACCCGACAAACTGCAGCCCGTTGTCGATCGGCGGGAGCCTGGTCAGCAGCGAAGGAACCTCGGCGGCTCTCAGCGTGCCGTTCCAGGTCACCAACTGCGCGGTCCTGGCCTTCAAACCGAAGCTCACCGCGACCACTGCGGCCAAGACCTCTAGGAAAGCGGGCGCCAGCCTCTCGGTCAAACTGAGCTACCCGGCCGGGCCTTACGACGCGAACATCGCGAGGGTCAAGGTGGACCTGCCCAAACAGCTCCCCTCCAGGCTCACGACCCTGCAGAAGGCATGTCCGGCCGCCACGTTCGAAGCGAACCCGGCCGGCTGTCCGTCGGCCTCGATCGTGGGACACGCGACTGCGACGACGCCGGTGATACCGGTTCCGTTGACCGGGCCGGCGTATTTCGTGAGTCACGCCGGAGAAGAATTCCCGAGCCTGATCATCGTCCTGCAGGGCTACGGAGCCACCGTGCACCTGGTCGGCTCGACCTACATCGATCCAAAGACGAACATCACCTCCAGCACGTTCAAGACGATTCCCGACGTCCCCGTCGGCACGTTCGAACTGACGCTGCCGGAGGGTCCGTATTCGGCACTCGCCGCGATCGCGAACGTGTGCACGACGAAGCTTGCGATGCCGACGGCGTTCGTCGCGCAGAACGGCGTGGAAATTCACACGAGCACACCGATCAAGCCTACGGGGTGCGCAAAGAAAGCGACGAAGAAAGCGAAGAGCCACAAAGCAAGCAAGAGCCACAAAGCAAGCAAGGGCAAAGCGAAGAAATAGGCCCCTGCGGGGCTGAGCCGGCGCGTGGCCACCGGACGCGCGCCGGCTCGCTAGCGTAGTACGCGTGACACCGAGCTTCTGTCGCCACAACCGTTTCGTAGACCGCTGTCCGATCTGCCGCGAGAGCCTCCCGGGGCAGACCTCGACGCGCCCAGCAGCCAAGGGCAAGCGGCGCAAGAGCTCACACTCTGGGGCGCAGGCCGATGCCCGGGCAGGCGCCGGCGCGCGCCATCAGGCGGGGCGCACGTCGGCCGTTCGAGGACAGGGCGCACGGCGCAACCAGGAAGTTCGCGTCCGTCGCGAGGTCCGCGCCCAGGACGACGGCTACCGCTGCACGCTGACGCCAGGGCTTCACTCCTCCGAAGATGCCCGGCGGCTTGCTGTCGAGATCGGCTCTGCCGGCGGATGCCTGCTCGCGCTTGGCGTGACTCCAGCCGAGTTCTTCGCCGAAGCACGCGACTGTGGCGACATCGAGCAGGCCACCTGGATGTGCGTCCTGGCGGCTTACCTGTCTCCGCTGCAGGGAGATCGGCCGTTCGCGGGGATCCGAGAGGCGCTGCTCTCCGGCGATTGGGCATCGGGCTCCGTGCCCGACCTGCAGGGGATACCGCTGGGGCCCCGCACCGCCCACGATCCAGCCCGCGGCGCGGAGACGCTGAGTGCCTACCGACGCTTTGTCGAACATGCTGGCTCGCAGCAGCGAGCTTTCGCCGGTGAGCCCGAGTGGACGCCGCAGCGACGCTTCGCGCGGCTGTTCGAGCGCCTCGCGCTGCCCGGCTTCGGGCGTATGGGACGCTATGACCTGCTGGTCACCCTCGGGCGGCTCGGGCTCTACGACTTGCGCGCCGACTCTCTACAGCTCGTCACACGCTCTGGGCAGGCGGCGTCCGACCTCACGCCGCAGGCCGCCAAGCGGGTCTTCGGAATCGGCGATCCGCTGATCGTCGAGCGGCGCGCCTCCGCGCTTGCGCAGGCAGCGTCGATCCCGATCGAAGCGCTCGATCTGGCGCTTTACAACTGGAGCCTTGGGTCCCCGCTGCAGGAACGCGCGACGCTCGGCTTTCCGCCGGACATGGGCGATGCGGATGCGCTCGAGCGGGCCGAAGCAGCGCTCGGGCTCTGATCGAAAAGTTACGTCCACACCGGCCCCTAAAGTGCCGGTCATGCCGCTCTGCTTCATCGAGCCACACGATGCGATACGCGTGATCGCGGATTCCATTGGCCGTGAGGCCCGTCGGCAGCTCGTCGGCGAGGTCGTGCGCGCATGGGTCGACGACCTCCCCGACCGGGAGCTCACATTCCATTACGAGCGCGCGATCGCCGGTTTGGACCAAGACGACCTGCATCTGCTGGCCGCCTGGCACGCCTCGCTTGAGGTCGGCCATCCCGTCCCCAACACCGACTTCCTCGTCGGTGTCTTCCCGAGCCTCGGTGAGAATCGCCGCGAGGCGCTGAAGATCGCCGCCGGCTTCAAGGGCGAGGAAGCCTTCCAGGCCGGAGTCGCCGAGGAACAAGCGCTCGACACGGTGCTACCTCACCTGTCTCGTGAGCGGGCGATCGAGCTGGCTGAGGAGTGCATCCAGCTGTATCAGTGGGACCGCCTCGGCTCATATAACTAGACTGAGTGTCATGGAAGAGACGACGATCACCGTCGACGACGTGATGGACGCCCTGTCCAACGTGATCGACCCAGAGCTTGGCCTGGACTTCGTGGAGCTGGGGTTGATCTACGGAGTCGAGGTATCGGGCGGCGACGTGCACGTGACGTTCACGCTCACGACGCCAGGCTGCCCGATCGGGCCTCAGGTGATTGAGCAGATCGACGAGTTCGTAGGCGAACTCGACGGCGTCGGGGCGATTGAGTCGGAGATGGTCTTCACGCCTCCGTGGTCGCCCGAGAAGATGTCAGAGGACGCGAAGTTCGCGCTCGGCTACTGACGCCGCTGAGCGGCGCGGGGCGGCGTCCTCAGTCGCTCAGGCGCTAGTGCACACTACGTGAGTTGCCTGTGCCCCGAAGGGGTACGTCTTTGCCTCGCTTGCCCACCGACGCCAGTTGTGGCTTTGGCTTTGGCTTTGTCCTTGGTCGTCCGCTTCGCTGGCCTCTGTCTCTCTCGCCGGCCTGCTTTTCCTTGGCCAACTCGACCAGTTCCGCCAGCTCCGCTTTGATGCTCTCGCCGATCGAGTCGATGTCCGGCAACGCGTCGAAGTCGCCTAGCAGGCCGAAGTTCATCTCGCCCGCATAGGACATGATCGCCACCGCGAGCGCGTGATTTTCCGGCAGGAATGCCACCGGGAAGACGCGCTCCATGCGGCGTCCGAGCACGTACAGCGGGAACTGTGGTCCTGGAACATTGGTGACGATCAGGTTGAACAGGCGCGTTGAGAAGTTCAGGCGCGATGCCTGCGCGAGGATCGTGGGCGGCGCGAAGTTCTGCGCTCCGGCGATCACCTCGGCGCCGAGCGCCTGCTTGGACTCCTTGAGGCCGTCCATCGCGTGGCTGACGAAGCGCAGGCGCTGCAATGGGTCGGCGATGTAAACAGGCAGCGGGCCACGCATCACGACAATGCGGTTGCCACCCTCGTGGCGCTCACCGATCGTGCGCACCGATACCGGCACGAGGGCTCTCATCTCCATGCCCTCGGTGCGCACCCCGCGCGCGATCAAGAACGAGCGTAGAGCTCCGGTGACAACGGCGAGCACGACATCGTTGACCGTGCCGCCGAAGGCGTTCTTCACGAGCTTGAAGTCGTCGAGCTGCGCTGCGATCCCGACAAAGCGTCGGTGCGGCCCGATCGCCACATTCAGTGGCGTGTCGGGCGCCGGGTTCAGCCCGGCCCAGACGATCTCGCCTACGCCCTCTGCGGCCTCACGCGCTCGCTCGAGCGTGCGCTCGGGATGGGTGAGCGCATGCATCGCGCCGCCGAGCATCTCCGCACCGGCGCGCACCGCTCCACGGACGCCTGCGGCGACGAGCTCGGTCGCATCGGGTTCTGGCTTCGGTTTCCACGCTCTGCCCGAATGACGTAAAGGCTCGGGCTCGCGCTCGACATCGAACAGGACCGTCGCGAGATCGACACCCGCGATCCCGTCGATCAGCGAATGGTGGGTCTTTGAGATCAGGGCGAACTTGTCGTCCCAGAGGCCCTCGATCAACCACATCTCCCACAAGGGCTTGGAGCGATCGAGCGCCTGTGAGAAGATGCGCGCCGTCAGGTTGCGCAATTGTTCCCAGCTGCCAGGCGCCGGCAGCGCCGTGTGGCGCACGTGGAACTCCAGGTTGAAGCCGGGGTCGTCCACCCATACCGGACGGCCGCTGTCGAGTGCCGTGTAGGCAAGCTTGTGCCGGTAGCGAGGCACCAGATGCAGACGCTTGCGAATCTGCTCGAGGAACTCCTCCATCGCCGGCGGCGGGCCCTCGAGCAATGTGAGCCCGCCCACGTGCATGTGTGAGTTGCGCCCCTCCTGGTGTAGGAAGGATGCGTCCACCGCCGTGAGCCTGTCGAGATGTCGCTGCGCCATTCGCCAAGGGTACCGGCCAGGGGGTTCCATGCCGTGCCGGGCGCACTCTGGGTCACCGAGCTTGTTCTCCCGCGGTCCCTTACGCGATCTCGCGCAGGGCGCAGGGTCTCCAGCTCTACAATGAACGTGGTGTCCAGCGAGACGGCGACAGCGCCGAACACGGTCGAGAGACTCTTGCTTGCGGCTCCGCGTGGATACTGCGCGGGCGTCGATCGCGCCGTGCAAACCGTCGAACGGGCGCTTGACCTGCATGGGCCGCCCGTCTACGTGCGCAAGCAGATCGTCCACAACAAGCACGTGGTCGAGTTGCTCATTGCGCGTGGCGCCGTATTCGTCGAGGACGTATCGGAAGTGCCGGAGGGGGCGCTCACTGTCTTCTCGGCGCACGGCGTCTCGCCCAAGGTCCGCAGCGACGCGCAGGCGCGCGGGCTCGAGACGATCGATGCCACGTGCCCACTGGTGACGAAGGTCCACCGCGAGGCGGTCCACTTCGCGCAGGATGGCTACACGATCGTGCTCGTCGGTCATGCCGGTCACGAGGAGGTGCAGGGGACGATGGGAGAGGCTCCCGAGCACATCGTGCTCGTCGAGAACGAGCAGGATGTGGACGGGCTCGAGGTAGCGGACCCCGAGCGCGTCGCCTACATCACCCAGACAACCCTCTCGGTGGACGAAACCACCGCGATCGTCCGACGCCTGCACGAACGCTTTCCGTCGATAAAAGGTCCCCGCACGGACGACATCTGCTACGCCACCACCAACCGGCAGGCGGCCGTCAAGCAGATGGCCGGCGACTGCGACCTGATGCTCGTGATCGGCTCGCGCAACTCCTCCAACTCAGTGCGGCTGGTCGAGGTCGCTCGCGACTGCGGGACTGAGGCCTACCTGATCGATCACGCCGGTGAGGTGCGCGAGGAGTGGCTGGCGGGTAAGCGCGTCGTCGGTGTCAGCTCTGGGGCGAGCGCGCCCGACGATCTGGTTCAAGACCTGCTCAACTTCTTTCGCGCGCGGGGAGTCAAGGACATCTCCGAGTTCCATGTCGTGCGTGAGGATGTGCGGTTCATGCTGCCGAAGCCAATCCGCGAGGCAGTCGCCGCGGCGTCTTGACACGCACGCTTGTAGTTTCAGATCTGCATCTTGGCGCCGGCTCCGGCGCCGACGTGTTGCGCCGTCCTGGGACTCGCTCGGCACTGGTCGAAGCGCTCGAGGACATAGATCGGCTTGTCTTGTTGGGCGATGTGCTCGAGCTGCGCCACGGACCGCGTCGCGATGCGCTTGGCGCCGCACGCCCGTTTTTCCAGGAGCTTGGCCGAGCGTTTGCCGGGCGAGAGATCGTTGTCGTCGCCGGCAATCACGATCATGCGCTCATGGAGTCCTGGTCGCGGCACCGTGACGAAGCTTCAGAGCTCGTGCCGCTTGGCATGGAGCAGCGCTTCGCGGCCGGGGAAGCCTCGTCGATGCTCGCCACGCTTGCCGAGTGGGCGCAGCCGGCAAGCTTGAGCGCTGCATATCCCGGCTTGTGGCTTCGCCCTGACGTATATGCCACGCACGGCCACTACCTCGACTGCCACCTGTCGATCCCGACGATGGAGCGGCTGGGGATCGGTATGACCGCGCGCGTGCAGAGCCGACCGACCGACGCGTTCGCGACGGTCGCTGACTACGAGGCCGTCACTGCGCCTGTGTTCGCGTGGATCGACGCGGTTGCGCGCCAGGCCCCGACCGGGTCCACGCTCAACGGACAGTCAACCGTTCGCGCGTGGCGCGCGCTCGCGGGCAAGGGGCGTAGCGGCCAGGGCTTCGATTTGCGTGCACGCGCGCTGGCCGGCGCGTTCCCCTTTGCCGTCGCGGCCCTCAACCGGGCGGGCATCGGTTCCTTTCAAGCGGATATCTCCACGGCCGAGCTGCGCCGCGCGGGCCTGCGCGCGATGGGGGAGGTGGCCGCACGTCTCGGTCTCGGCGATGCCTATGTGATCTTCGGGCACACGCATCGCGCCGGGCCGCTCGCCGGAGACGTCGAGGCCGAGTGGCGTGGGCCAGGCGGTGCGCGTTTGCTCAACGCCGGCTGCTGGACCTATGACTCGTATTTCGTGACCGACACGCCTGGTGAGAGCCCTTACTGGCCTGGGGGTGCGGTCCTCGTCGACGAGGACGGTCCGCCTCTCTTGCGGCGGCTGCTCGACGATCGCTCAGCGGCGGAGATTCGTGCCTGATCAGGCGGTGTGGGCATAAAGCTTTTTTGGAAATTTGCGATAGCAGTCACAGACGTAGTCACTATGGCAAATTTCAAATGTACACATACCCTGCGCCGAGTCCGGTCGGATCAGCCGATTCGGACGTCAGGCGATTCCCGGCGTGAAGCAAGTTGCCAGGCACTCAACCCCCGCGCCGACCTCGAGGCCGAGCATCCCCTGGGTATGGCGCTCGTGCTCGACCAGCTTGTATGCGCCAGCACACTCGATGCTCAGCGTCCTCTCCTCAGTAGGCGCGTCCTGGCTGCTGCTCGCGCTGATCGTCACCGTGCCAGACCCGTCGAGCACGGCCCAAACGCTGCCGGCCTCGTAGGAGCCAGACCACGCCCCAGCCTGCTCCGCGGTCTGGGGCAGTAGTTGGGCGTTGGGTGCGTCCTCCGGGCGCAGCGGCTTTAGCGGCTCGCGCTCGATGCTCAACAACTCTTGTATTGCCAGCTCGGTTTCTACGTAGGCTCCCTCGCCGTAGTGGTAGTCAAACAGGCGTGCACGGCCGTCGAACAGATAGCGTGCGGGCCAGCCACGGTTCTCATACTCCTGCCAGACCTCGAACTCGCTGTCGATCAGCACTGGGTGGAGGATTTCCAGACGCTCGACGGCATCGCGTACCGCTTGCTCGGGGTGCGACGGCGCAAACCCGGGGCAGTGCACGCCGATCACACGCAGCCCGTCGTCCGCATAGCGCTCGTGCCAGGCCTTCACGTAGGGGAGCGTCCTGATCGAGTTGGGACGGCAGAAATCCCAGAACTCGACCAGCATCGGCCGTCCGCGCTGCAGGATGCTTTCCTTGCCGCCGGATGCGTTCGCCCACGGCAGCGTCGTGGGGAACAGCGGCGCGGCGATCGTATCTACCGGGGGTCTCACAGCCTCTGAGGAGTGTGAGTCGCAAGCCTTGAGAAGGACGTACCCCTTCGGGGGCACAGGCAATTCGCGCCGTGTCCTTTGCACACAAGCACTGAGGACGCCCTCAGGCGCGCGAATCGCGCTCCTCAGCCAATGCTGCCGACCATCTCCAACTGGATGAGCCGGTTGAGCTCGACCGCGTACTCCATCGGCAGCTCCTTTGTCACCGGCTCGATGAAGCCGTTGACGATCATCGCGGCGGCCTCGTCCTCGGTGAAGCCGCGCGAGCCCATGTAGAACAGCTGATCGTCGGAGATGCGCCCGACCGTAGCCTCGTGCGCGACGGCAACGTTGGGATTCTGGATCTGGATGTCAGGCCAGGTGTCCGAGCGCGATTCGCCGTCCATCATCAGCCCGTCGCATTGCACGCGCGACTTCGAGCCGGCGCTGTTGTTGCCCATCTTCACAAGCCCTCTATAGCCCATGATCCCGCCATCCTTGGAGATCGACTTGGCGAGAATGTTCGAAGTCGTGTTGGGTGCCAGGTGGACCACCTTGGCGCCCGTGTCCTTGTGCACGCCTTTGCCGGCCACACCGACGTTGAGGTGGTCGGCGCGTGCGCCCTCGCCCATCAGGTAGGAGCCGGGGTAGAGCATCACGTACTTGGCGCCCATCGAGCCGCCGACCCACTCAACGGTGCCCTCAGCGTCGACGATCGCGCGCTTGGTGTTGAGGTTGTAGACATCCTTGGACCAGTTCTGCACGGTTGTGTAGCGCGCCTTGGCGCCCTCGTGCACGAAGATCTCAACCACGGCGGAGTGCATCGAATTGACGCTGTAGGTCTGGGCGGTGCAGCCCTCGATGTAGTTCACATCCGAGCCCTCGTCGGCGATGATCAGGGTGTGCTCGAAGGTGCCCTCGCCGGCGCCCTCCATGCGGAAATAGGCCTGCAGGGGCAGATCGACCTTGACGCCCTTGGGCACGTACAGGAATGAGCCGCCTGACCACACGGCGCCGTGCAGCGCCGAGAACTTGTTGTCCTGCGGCGGCACGCACTTGTTCATGAAGTACTTCTGCACCAGGTCGGGGTACTTCGTGATGGCGGTGTCCATCGAGCAGAAGAGGATGCCGAGCTTTGCGTACTCTTCCTTCAGGCCCTCATACACCGGCTCCTGGCGCCACACGCCGACGACACCGGCGAGCTGCTCGCGCTCGGCCTGGGGGATGCCGAGATCCTCGTAGGTTTTCTTCATCTCCTCGGGCACGTCGTCCCACGAGTTGAAGCGCCCGGCGGTGGGGGGGGAGTAGAGCACCAGCTCGTCCAGGTTGAGTCCGCTCAGGTCCGGCCCCCACGTCGGGATCGGCTTGCGTTCGTAGATTTCAAGCGACTTGACGCGCTTCTCGGCCATCCAGTCGGGCTCGCCCTTGACCTTGGAGAGCTCGCGCACGACCTCGCGTGAGATGCCTTTGCGCGCCAGCAGCTGCCCCTGCTCGTCCTCGATGATCGGGCTGGGCTTTGCGATCTTGGTGCGGTCTAGCGTCGCCATATGGCTCCCTTGCTGAATCCTGTGCTGTGGACTAGGAATTGTATCGAGCTCATCGCCCCGTGCCCGAGGGTATGTGACAAATCCTCGTGGTCGCGGGCCGCGTCGCGTACTCGTGAACGACTCATCATCGAGTAGTAGATCCAACGGGCCAGCTGTTGTCGCCGGTGACCGCGCCCTTCACGACCTTCAACCCGAGCAACGCGCACTTGCGTCGTGTCGCGGAGACGGGAATGCCGAGCAAGTCGATCGCCCAGTCGGCGTCGAGCTTGCCGACCTCATCGAGATCCATCCCTACCAGCTCCTCTGAGGCGATCGACGCTGAGGCCTGGGAGATCGCGCAGCCGTGGCCGTGGAAGCGCAGATCCTCGATCTTGCCGTCCTTCACGCGAATGTGCACGCCAAGCTCGTCCCCACACAACGGATTGTGCTCGAGCGCCTCCATGTCGTGCGGCTCCAGCTCGCCAAAATTGCGGGGTCGCTTGTAGTGGTCGAGGATGTAGTCGCGGTAGAGGTCGTCCATCACAAACCAAAGACCTTCAAGCCGGCCTGAAGCGCGTCGATCAACGCGTCCACGTCACTTGGCTCGTTGTACACGCCCACGCTTGCTCGGGCGGTCGCTCCGACGCCCAGGCAGCGCATCAGCGGCTGCGCGCAATGGTGCCCGGCGCGGATGCACACGCCGCCGCGGTTGGCCAGCTCGGCGATGTCGTGCGCGTGCATGCCCTCGATCGTGAAAGACACCAGGCCGCCGCGATTCTCGGGCTCGGGCGGGCCGACGAAGCGCAGGCCGGGGACCTCCTGCAGGCGGTCGAGCAAGTAGCCGGTCAGCTCGCGCTCGTGTGCGCGGACGCGCTCCATCCCAAGCGCCGACAGGTAATCGACTGCCACTCCCAGTCCCACGGCCTCGGCGATCGGCGGTGTGCCCGCCTCGAACTTGTAAGGCAGCTCGTTCCAGCTGGCGCCATCGAAATCGACCGAGGCGATCATGTCGCCGCCGGTCAGAAACGGCTGCATCTCGTTCAGGATCTCCGCTCGACCGTGCAGCACGCCTATGCCGGTCGGCCCGAGCGCCTTGTGGCCGGTCCATGCGTAGAAGTCGGCGTCCAGAGTGCTCAGGTCCACAGGCATGTGTGGCACTGCCTGGGCGCCGTCGACCAGCGAAATCGCGCCCGCCGCGCGGATGCGCGCGCACATCTCCGTAACCTGCACGATCGTGCCGAGCACGTTCGACACATGCGTGAACGCGACAAGCTTCACGTCGCCCTTCCCGAGCTCCCGGTCGAGCTGGTCGAGCGACAGTTCACCGCGCTCGTCAACCTCCAGGTAGCGCAGCCGCGCGCCGCGCTCGCTGCACAGCACCTGCCACGGGACGATGTTCGCGTGGTGCTCCATCTGAGTGATGAGCACCGCGTCGCCAGGATCGACATTGGCGCGGCCCCACGCGTAGGCGACGAGGTTGATCGCCTCGGTCACGTTCTTGGTGAAGATCGTCGTCTTCGGCTCCCAGCCGACGAAGTCGGCAACCTTCCGGCGGGCTCCGTCATAGGCGGCGTCGGATTCCTGGGCCAGGGCATAGACGCCACGGTGCACGTTGGCGTTGCGCTCGCTCAGGTAGGAGGAGATCGCGTCGATGACGACGGCCGGCTTCTGCGAGGTCGCGCCGGAGTCGAGGTAGACAAGCGGCTGTCCGTCGAACTCGCGCGAGAAGATCGGGAAGTCGCCGCGCACGTCGAGGGTCCGGCCCGCAACGGCTTCCCTGGTTGAGGATATGGGTGCGAAGGTATATATACTTTTTGTGTCAACTACCATAGTGACTACAGCGAGTAGCTATTATCGTAGACTGAGCAAAAATTGACATCACATCTCCGCGTGGGCTCATCACATCTCCGCGTGGGCTCATCACATCTCCGCGTGGGCTTGCTCTCTACCTGGCGGTCGCATATGCCTCGATGTCGTCCTTCGCGCGCGCCAGCTTCGTCGCAATCTTGCCGCGCACCAGATCTTCGAGCGGCTCGTCCTCCAGCTGCCCAAGCACTGGCTCGAAGAAGCCCTCGACGAGCAGGCGGACCGCGGTGGGCCGGTCCAAGCCGCGGGTGGCCATGTAGAAGATCGCCGCCTCGTCCAGCTCTCCCACGGTCCCGCCATGTGACGCCGAAACGTCGTCGGCCGAGACCAGCACCGAGGGGATCGCATCCAGCCGCGCCTTCGGCGAGAGCATCAGCGTGTGGATCTGCAGGTAGGTGTGTGTCTGCTGGGCGCCCTGGTCGATCTGGATCAAGCCCTCGAAGCTAGCCCGACTGCTACCCGTGGCGGCGCCGCGCCAATGCACGTCTCCTCCGCTCGGCCCGGTCTCGTGAAGGTCCACCGCGAAGGTGTCGAGGTGCTCGTCGCCCTCGCAGAAGAACAGGCCCCTGAAGGCCATGTCGCCCCCAGGCTCCATCACCGCAAGCTCCAGATGGTGGCGCACGAGATGGCCGCCAAGTAGCGCCGGCAACCAATGGCAGTAAGCGTCGCGCCCGACCCCAACGAAGCGCGTCGAGGCGTCGAACACGTTGCCCGAGCGCCAATCCTGCACTTGAGCGAGGCGGGCACGCGCGCCGTCTTGCAAATAGAGCTCGAACGCGCCCGCATGCATGGATTGACTAGAGGAACGCCCATCCCCATCCCCAAAATCTGCTGCCAGATCGTGCTCGTGGACCTTGAACTCGCTGTGTGCGCCTCCAACGATCAGCGTGCGGCCATACTGAGCCACACCCGGGCCGCCGATCGCGTAGACGATCTCGAACGGGTCCTGCACAACAAGCCCCTCGGGTACGTACAGGAACGCCCCACCAGTCCAGAAAGCGGCATTGGCTGCCTCCAACTTGTGACGGTCGATGGTCAGACGCTTGGAGTACCACTGCGCAAACAACTCGCCGTGCTCGTTTGCCGCCCGTTCCAGCGAGCACAGGATCACGCCGCGCTCGGCCAGGGCGGGGTCGAGCTCGACGTGCACGACAGAGCTGTCAAGCTGGACGATCCTGCCTGCGCGGGGACGCTCGGGGATCGATTCGCTCACGAACTCGGGCACGCCGACCTCGGAGGAATGCTCGCGCGGGCCGACAGCGTCCAAGTCGAGCTTGGCGAAGCTCGTCGTCCAGAAGCCCGAACGGCGCCAGATCGGCAGATCCTCACGCTCGTATGCCCCCAGCGCATCCGCTCGCAGCTCGGCGAGTGACTTGTGTCCGTCGCCCGCGCCCGCGCCAGCGAGCGCATGGTAGAGCGACGCCTCGCGATGGCGCCCAGCCTTGACCGCCACTGCCTCAGGCGGCACTGGCGCCCACCTCCTGGCGGATCTGGTCGTAGCCCTCTCGCTCGAGGCGCTCCACAAGCTCCACGCCGCCCTCCAGCACGATGCGCCCATCCATCAGGATGTGCACGAACTCGGGCTTCACGTAGTGCAGGATTCGCTGGTAGTGGGTGATGATCAGCGCCCCGAGCTGCTGCTCGTCGTGCAGCTTCTGCACACCCTCGGCGACGGTGCGCAGCGCGTCGATGTCAAGGCCGGAGTCGGTCTCGTCGAGGATCGCGACGTCGGGGGAGAGCATCGCCATCTGCAGGATCTCCGCGCGCTTCTTCTGTCCGCCGGAGAAGCCGTCGTTGAGGTGGCGCGAGGTGAACGCGCGATCGACGTCCAGCAGCTCGATCGCGTGCTGGAGCTTGGTGCCGAACTCCTTGACCTTGATCGGATCGTCCT
>Ga0208480_1000378_pt1 | contig 16874 bp, 18 predicted proteins | sample NGESurshal092012_4_FD_184485 | JGI IMG/M metagenome (GOLD analysis project Ga0208480, IMG submission 184485) | Arctic peat soil microbial communities from Barrow, Alaska - NGEE Surface sample F53-1 shallow-092012 (SPAdes) | ecosystem: Environmental > Terrestrial > Soil > Wetlands > Peat ... | reverse complement strand
GCCCTCGCGATGTGTGGCTGTCTGCTGCTTGTCACCACCAAGTTGTTTGGTGTGAGCGCGGGTGTGGTGACGGGGGCGCTGGGCGCGGTCCCGTCGATGGCCAAGAGCTGCTTGCCCGATCGGTGAAGCCTCGACGTCCATCGTCGCCAGCGCTGACAGTGACCCAAATACGCTTGAGCCACGAGTCCGCGACAAGTATCTGCATAAGCTTCCCGACGAGGAGCCCGATGACCCGAGCGCTCACGCACTCGCGTCTCGGTTGCGAAAGACCCAAGATGCACTACCGAGTAGGAGCGATCCGATCGCTCCCACCAGAGCCACGGGATCGAAGTTCAGGCCGTGATTACCCGTGTTGGAAGACAAATTGGCGACCTCTTGTGCGAGCACGCGATCTTCGCCTTCGGCTCCAGCGCGTTGGACCTCCGCTTCTTCGGCGCGGACCTCGGCCGCCTCTGCTTCGGAGAGGTGGCCAGGGTGGAGCCGACTCAGACCACGAGTCAGCGGTTCGAGTTTCGCTGAGGCATGCTGATTACCGCGCACGACAAGACCAACAGTCGCACCCAACAACACCACAGAGAGCACCCCAAGCACAGCCCACAGTCGCAAGACCGCGAACTATACGCCCCCAATAGCATCGTGTGGCCGCGCCACTGAGAACTCTCGTCGAGGGCAGGCAGCCCGGCACGGTTTCCGCGTATTTTTGCTGCCGCTACGAGAAGTCTCGCTGGAGGATTTGGGTGCTGACCGCGCGCGGTGTGGGGACCCTCTCGCACGCCTCTGCGCCCGTGTCTTCTCCCCGGCCTCGCGTGCCGCACGCCGGCGGAGACCTACGGGTCATGACCTCGACAATCGTCACGCTCACGCATGCGACGGCAGCGACCTCAATGCCGAGAGCGACAGTCACGAGGCGCCCCTTCAAGCTGTTCTTCTCCTGCGCTGTCTCGAGGATTTCCGCGTGCAGTTCAGCTACGGCCAGCGCCGCGTCGTTGGAATCGTCCTCGGCCTCAAGCCGGGCCCTAATGTCCCGCGCATCAACACTTCGGTAACTCATCGAAAAGTTGGCCGAGAGCGCCAGAGATGCCGAGATCACGAAGAGCCCGAGCGCAAAAACGAGCCAGAGGGTGCACACGCGCGTTGTCTGGCACGGCCAAGAGTTCGCCGGCTACACGCCCCAAGAGATCGAGATGTTGATGCAAACCCTGAGCCGCGTCTCGGTCGGGGGGAATATTGAGGGTCCTCTTGGACGGCGGCTCGTCGCCACTTGCGCCGCACCCTCCAGTAATCCCATCCAAGCGCCAACCAGACGCTCAACAGCCGGACGAGAGTCTCGATGCGATAGCCCAACGGCGGTCGAAACTTGGTCGATGCCCTCGCGTACCTCGCGATCATCCGCCCTGCGCGGATGACCTCGGGGGCCACCCCACGCAGACTCTCGTGGGATGCGTCCGACACTGCCGGCACCGCACTATGAGGTGTTCTACTCGCTGGAGAAGACCATATGACGCACTGTTCGCGGACAGATGCAAGGTACCCACGGCGACGAATGGTGGGAGCAAAGAGTCCCACCGGCGCTAGTCAATGCGGCGAAGAAAGCGGCAAGAGACCGAGGCGAAGAAGGGGTTTACGCCCAGGTCAGTGGACCCGCTCGACTTCCTGACGTTCGGCGAGTTGGGCGACATCATCAAGGCAAATTGGGACGACTTCGGAGCGATCTTCACGACAAAGGGAGCGGTTGAGCGGGTGCTGGCGGACCTGAACACGATCCGCGGCCCGATTGCTCACTGCAGTCCGCTAGCCGAGGATGAGGTTCTCAGTCTGCGCTTGGCGGTGCGCGACTGGTTTTCGGCTCGGAAAGTGAGTCTGGCACGACGTCAGAGGCATGCCCGGGGCTGACGGCACGTCCCGACCGCTACATGCACCGTCACCGACACGAACTTAGCGCGTCCACTCGTTGGGCGGTGCGCCCGGCTGTCAGACGCTCGTGATGCTGTCTCCTTCTTGACGGCGCACAGTGTCTCGACATGGGCGGAATCTTTCCACCAGCCGTCCTTGAGGTGCGCAAGGGCCTGCGGGTAGCGCCCGTGTAGGGCGACGATCGAGCTCCACATTCGGACGTCGACTATGCGCCCAATGAGCGCGAGGTCGAGATGGTCATCGGGCATTTGAAAAGCCCAGCACCTAGCTGAACATGTCGTGTCCATGGATCTCTTGTGTTGCCCACAGGAGAGCTCCGACCTCCGGGTCCACTTGGGTTTCCGACGTGTGTAGCGGCCCGTGCTACGTGAAATCGCTGTTCCTCAGCCGACGCAGCCGTCCCCGTGAGTGCGCGATTCGCTCATGCAACCCAGCGGTAGGACGGTCCAGATAGGCTGCAGCGATCATGCCGGATCTTGTCCTCGAGCAGCGCCTACGCGAGCTTTGCTTCGTAGGGACCGAGCGGGACGCGCGACTGGACCTCGATCTCGCTCGGATCCGCGAGGCCCAAGCCACGAACTGGAGGCAGGTGACTCTTGCGTGGTTCAGTGATCACTCATCCGAGGGGCACTCGCGCCGGATCATCGAGCTGCTCGCGAAGGCGTTCGACGGAGAAGATCTGCTCACCCGCAACGAGCTCTTCGTCCTGCTCGCCGCGTGTTATCTACATGATCTCGGCATGCAAGACGCCAAGATCGACGGTCGTGGAATCGAGGAAATGACGTCGCAGGACTGGGATCTTGTACGCGAACGACATCCCGAGTGGTCGCGCAAACTCATCATCGATCGAACCTTGGCACGCCTACGCGACCAGTTCGAGATTGGCCTCCCGGCGAATTCTGATTTTCTCGAGCCGATCGCGATCGTCGCGGAGTCCCACGGAAGCCGGTTCTTCGACGACGACGTGCTGGAGCTGCGCGAACGAAAGCTTCGACCGGGCAACGACGATGCTCGGCTACCCGCAGTAGCGGCCATGCTGATGATGGCGGACGAGCTGGATCTACACGGTGCGAGAGTCGCGGATGTCTGGCCTCAAGACACGCACGATCTTTCGCCCACGGGCCAATTGCACTTCTATGTTCACCAATACGTTACGACGGTCGATTTCGTTCGAAGGACGCCGACATCGATCCGTCATATCTTCATACGGCTGAGTTTCCCCGAGAGCTCAGATGAATACCGCGCTGGCGTGTCGGAGTGGCTGGCAAGGCGACTTCTGAAGCAGGCGCGGAGATCAAACGCTGTGCTGATCGACGAACTAGACGGAGCGTTCGCCTGGGGGCCAAAGATCCTGCTTGACAGCGAGGTCGTCGAGGGGCCTATCTTCCGCGACCTACCGGATGCAGCGCGTCGTAGGCTGGCTGTTGAGCTGGCCCGGGATCGTCTCATCGATAGAACGCAGATCCGTGATGAGATCGAGACCGGCATCAGGGAGCGTGCGGACAAGCTGACGATCGTCGGCTTGCGCGACGAGCGCGACTCCGACGCCGGCTACCTTCTTCAGTGGACTCTCGCGCTAGCGGCCTCAGAATCGGTGATCGCCCTGCACCTGGACCTAACGGCACGTCTTGGCTACGACGTGAGGGACCTTCCAGAGGTATTTCGCTCTCTCGTGGCCGCCGATGCGGGGCCTAGCAAGAGCGTCGTGGCCACAGGGCCGGAACGTCATCTCGACGTCGGGTTGATCTCACGTGCCCGAACTCCCAATGACCTACAGGATGCGGTGCTTGGGGCTGTCGGTGCAGGCGCCGCGATCCTGCTGTTGCAGAACCCTAGCGCCGCCACGAAGGAAGTGGAGAGTTGGTGTGAGGCACTTCTTCAGCGAGCGGCTACATTGACAAATGGCTTCATAGTCGTCATTGACGGGAGCAAGCTCAACCTCCCAGAGTCGGCTTCGGTGCATCGCTTGAAGCCATTCCGAGCGAAGCATCTGGCGCTCCACCTGACTCGCGTCCTTGGGTACAAGTACGAGGAGGCAGCGGCCGAGGCAGAGATGCTCTGCCGGCTCGCGAATGGGGCGTCTAATCGTATCCTTTATGAGATGCTGCGTCGCGTCACCGCCTTTGTGGAGCCGTCCCTGTGAGCGGAGCGACAGGCAACGACTACTACGCGAGCTACTTGGACCCAGCACTCCGCGTTGCGACGCGAGTATGCGCCTTGCCGCACTGGCTCGACGATGACTTGGGGCTAGAGTTGCTGGAGCTAGTGGGTCATAATGGAACCTCGCGGGCCATGCTCGCACGTGTGAAGCGCTTGCCCGTCGTCATGCCGTTCGGGCGGACATGTTGGCGAATCGAGAAGCACGTACGCGAGTACTTCGTCGAGGAGTTGTCGAAGGCTCCTGACTATGCTCGTCTGAGTTCGTTGCTCGCGGAGCGTTTCGCGCGAGATCATGACGAGGCGCAAGATCCTGCTGAACGGGACGCAAGAGTGGCTCAGTGGCGCGCGGCCTACCATTTCGCCGAGATAGATCCGCGTGAATCGGTGGCGCGACTCTGCGACGTTGTGACCGACGCAGGAAACCGTGAGCGTATCGCCGATGTGGAAGCGGCGATTGAACTCTTTGAGGAAAAGGCATCACTGGCCTCGTTCGAGATCGAGGCTGCGTACGCACGTGGTCGTCTGGCTTATCTGGAGCGCGACTACCGTGCGGCACGGAAATTCCTTGGTGTTGTATGGGCGGCGCAAGCTAGCACACGAGAGACAGCCGTCGCTGGTCATCTCCTTGGGGTAATAGACATCAAGGAGAAGAGCAGCGATCATGAGACACAGCAGATCCTGCGCGCAGCTGCGCAAGTGGCCACGGCGGTCGAGGATAGACTCAACCTCTACCAGATCCTCAACACCTTGGTCAATCATCTTCTTGATCATCACGAAGGCGCGTCTCTGGCCGACATCGAAGAGTTGGCACTGGAAGAGGCGGACGTGACAGCGGATCTAGGGGCGGAGCACCAAGCAGCGGCCTACATTACGCTAGGTCAGGTTCAGATTCGACGTGGACGAAACCATTTTGCCGCAGCAAGGCAGTGCCTTCAGAACGCAGTTCAGCTCTCTGAAGCATCAGGACGAACCGATCGCTCGGCGGTGGCACTCCTATCGTCGTCCTGGCTCGCGGTAAGCGACGGACGGGTGCACGAGGCGATTGGGTTTATGGATCGAGCCCTTCAGATCAACATTCATGCCGCTGCCGATGAAAACACTCCGGTCACCGCGCGCCGTCTCGCGAAGCTCGTCGCGTCGCTCGACGAGCCATTGCATAATTGGCTCATGATTGAGAGGTCTGCGGAGTGCTTCGCCTACTGGCACAATGCCAGGCTTGTGCTTGTCGGCTACACTCCCGGAATAGACCACCCTGTGACGATCCCCAACGAGTTCAGCGGGGTGTGGGAAGATCGTGACCGGGGTGTGCGGTTCAAGTTGGGTGAGACGGTTGCGCTTCGTAGTCTGCTTGGTCGACACATGGGTGTTGTCCTTACAAAGGTGAACGGGTGACGGGCTCGCTGTTGGCGAGGTTAGCGTTGCGTCTTTTGCGGCGGTTGCATGACGCCCGGCTTACGAACACTCGGCGGGCGGTGCGCTTGGTGGCCAGGCCCGGGTGATGCTGCTGCCTCACGCAGCGGAGATCAAGTTGGCGAGCGTTTCCCAGGTCAGACATTCATAGATGTAGTGTGGCGGTGAGCCCTCCTGAATGAGGGCATCGCCCGGATTGTTCTCACATTCGTTCACGGCCGTCTTGTTTTCTGCATCTTCGCGCTTGGCCTGTGCGCTCTTTTCTACGGATGACTCGATATACGTGGCTGAGATTCGTTCACGGCCACGAGTACACCCACCACCCCCGGCGCCTGTTCCGCGTCGCCAAGAGCCGACCAAGATCACGGTGTTGGCTCCATCCGTAGGACGTCCATTGTGGCATTCTGAGGCAACGTCGCGGTAACAGCGCTCCGGGTGGTGCCCGTGATACAGAGCAAACATTACGGCCCGCGCCCCGGCGCAGGATACAGAGCCACTTTCAACAAAGACTTGGAATGGACTCGCATCGACTTTGATCGAGCCGCAGTGTCGGCGGTGCGGAGAGGCTTGCGCTATTCCTGGTGTGAGTGCCGTGCCGCCGAGCGCAACGAAAAGCGCCAGTACGGCGACGCTTGTAGGTGTCATCCTACGACGCATGACGAACATGCGCCGTTGGCTGTTGTGGTCGGGCATTCCAATCTCCGGTCGTTGTCCGGTTATCTGTTGCGGGCCGAGCGAGGCTACCAAACCGTGCACAGACAAGAGGACGGGCACCATGAGGCTTGCGCCCGAACCATGACTCAGCGGCCTGACAGCTGAGGGGGGCGGAGCGCGGCGAGTGTGTCGGTGAATGTCAATTGCGCCAATCGACTCTGAAGTGTTCGATTCGACCGTCGAGGCCCTCGACGCACAGGATTGAACTGTACTGCGCTTCAGTCCAGGTTCCAGCCGAAGTACACCTCGGCGCGGACGATCTTCTTGCCCTCGAAAGTGAGGATCTCGGTGTTGCGGAAGCGTTTGCCGTCGGTCTTGGTCGCCTCGTAGGTCACCAAGACCTCTTGGCCTCCGCACTCGATGATTCGCTTGAACTCGAACTTGGCGATCGTCCCCGCGTTCGGCCAGCAGCGTGTCCAGTAGGTCGATAGGTCGATTCCGACGTCGGCGGGGCTGTAGAAGCGGAAGTCCTCCGCCAAGTGTTTCTCCACCATTTCGCGGTTGCTCGACTCATAAGCTCCGTAGGTTTCGCGCGCGACGCGTACACGGTCGACCGCTTGCATGTCATCCTCCTGAGGTCGCTTGTCCAAGAGATTAGACCGCTGCTCGAGGCGAAACTCGTCGGGCGCGGGCAGAAAGGCAGCAGATGGAGCCACACATCGACGTGATCACGCTCGCGGTGAGCGATCTCGAGCGCTCGCTCGTGTTCTACCGCGATGGCCTGGGCCTCGAAGGCGAGCTGGTCGGCACAGAATACGCCGGCGACGAGCTCACGCCCGCGGGGGCGGCTGCGATGTTCAAGCTCAAAGGTGGCTCGATGCTCATGCTCTATCCGCGCAGTGAGCTTGCGAAGGATGCCAATATCGCGCCTGCCCCAGCTCAAACTGGCGAGTTCAGCATCGGACACTTGGTTGCCAATCCGGCGGATGTCGATGCTCTGCTCGCCCGGGCCGAGGACGCCGGCGCGACGCTCACCGACCGCCCGCACGATCGTCCTTGGGGCATCTACTCCGGCTACTTCCGCGACCTCGACGGACACTTGTGGGAGGTCATCTGCAACCCGAGGATGGCGCCTCAGGAGCTCAAAACAGCTTGAATCCGCCGGTGGTGGTAACGGGTCCGCGACACCTGCGAATGGTAAAAGTCGCCCGCGCGAGTGCCGCAATACCGTAGGTGTGTCTGTGTCGTTCCCGGGGATCCCTGCGACCCCCGCGGCTTAGCGCAGCGGCGGATCGGGGTATCTCGTGGTGTATGGGCACGACAAAGGGGCGAGGAGCGGGCTCGGCGAGTATCGACGCAAGCGAAGCTTCGATCGGACACCGGAGCCGGAGCCGAAGCCGGATCATACGATCGGTCCCGGTGCTCGCTTCGTCGTCCACGAGCATCACGCCCGACGCCTTCACTGGGACCTGCGCCTGGAACGTGGCGGTGCGCTCGCCTCCTGGGCGATCCCGAACGGCATCCCCGAGGACCCCGAGCACAACCGCAAGGCTGTTCACGTCGAGGATCATCCGCTCAGCTACATCGACTTCCACGGCACGATCCCCGCCGGCGCCTACAGCGCTGGGCAGGTCACAATCTGGGATCGCGGGACCTATGAGTGTGAGAAGTGGGAGGCGGGCAAGCTCGTCGTCGTTTTCCACGGAGAGCGACTGCGGGGCCGCTATGCGCTGTTTCGCGCGGGAAAGACTGAGAAGGACTGGATGATTCACCGCATGGACGCTCCCGCCGATCCCAGTGCGCGGGAGATGCCCGAGTCCATCCAGCCGATGCTCGCAAGGCTTTCGGCGCTCCCGGTCGATGACTCCGTCTGGGCGTTTGAGGTGAAGTGGGATGGTGTCAGGGCGATAGCGCGCTCCCAGCCTGGTCGTATCGTCTTCGTCAGTCGCAACGGCAACGATGTCACCGCGGCCTATCCGGAGCTGCGCGCGCTGAACAAGGCGCTCGGCTCTCACGAGGCAATCCTCGACGGAGAGATCGTCTCCTTCGACGCGCAGGGCCGTCCGAGCTTTCAAGCGTTGCAGTCGCGGATGCACGTGCGCGGCGAGACGGCGGTGCGCCATCTCTCGCAGACGACGCCTGTGACATATCTGCTGTTCGATCTGCTGTGGCTGGACGGGCATAGCCTCATTGAGCTCTCCTATATCGAGCGCCGCGCACGACTTCATGCGTTGAAGTTGCAGGACGAGCACTGGCGCACCCCCGAGTACCGACGCGGCGAGGGCACGGCGTTCCTGGCGGCGAGCAAGGAGCAGAGACTCGAGGGGATCGTCGCCAAGCGCCTGGACTCGACCTACACGCCGGGTGGGCGGGGTGGCAGCTGGTTGAAGATCAAGAACGTGCAGCGCCAGGAGTTCGTGATCGCCGGCTGGACGGAGGGCAAGGGCTCGCGCGCAACGCGCATCGGGGCGCTGCATCTCGGCGTCTACGACGGAGGAGCGCTTCGCTACGCGGGCAAGCTCGGGACCGGCTTCGACGCGCAGGAGTTGGAGCGCCTCGCCGGCCTGCTCGATTCGCTGGCTCGCAAAGACTCCCCCTTCACAGGCCCGCGAGCGCCGAAGGGCGCTCACTTCGTGGAGCCGACGCTGGTGTGCGAGGTCGAGTTCACAGAGTGGACCCGTGCCGGCACGCTCAGACATCCCTCCTACAAGGGGCTGCGCGAGGACAAGCCCGCCACCGAGGTCGTGCGTGAGCGGCCGGACGCGCCGGAGGAGATCTCCAACCCGCCGCCGCCGGCCGAGGCCGCGGAGATGAAGGCGCTGCTCGAGAACGGAAATCGTTTGCTGGGTGGGGTGGAGGTCGAGGTGGACGGACGCACGCTGAAGCTCACGAACCTCAACAAGACCCTCTTCCCGAGCTGTGGTTTCACAAAGGCCGATTTGATCTGCTACTACATGCAGATCGCGCCGCTGCTGCTCACGCATCTGCGCGATCGTCCGCTGACGCTCAAGCGCTACCCCAACGGCGTCGAGGGAAAATATTTCTATGAGAAGCAGTCACCGGCTCATCGCCCCGAATGGGTGAGGACCACCGCGATCTGGAGCGAGCACAGCAAACGCGAGGTCCATTACACTCTCTGCCAGGATCTCCCGACGCTCGTGTGGCTCGCGAACCTTGCGAATATCGAGCTGCACCCCTCGCTGTCGCGCGCGGGCGCTCCCGAGCGCCCCACCACGCTTGTGTTCGACCTCGACCCGGGACCACCGGCGAGCATCGTGGAGTGCTGTGAGGTCGCGCTCGAGCTGCACGAGATGTTCGGGCAGCTCGGGCTCCGCGCGTTCGCAAAGACGTCGGGCTCCAAGGGCCTGCAGGTCTATGTGCCCCTGAACGAAGATGGCGTCACCTACGAGCAGACCAAGCCTTTCGCGCACGCAGTCGCCGATGTGCTCAGGCGCCGCAGGCCTGAGCTCGTCGTCTCCGAGATGGCGAAGGCAGACCGGGCCGGCAGGGTGCTGATCGACTGGAGCCAGAACGACGTGCACAAGACCACTGTTGCGGTCTACTCCCTGCGAGCCGGGGAGCGCCCCACCGTCTCCACCCCTGTCCCGTGGTCGGAGCTCGCGGCTTGTCTCGAGGCTCGAGACCCGGCCCTGCTCATTTTCGAGGTCGGCGATTTGCTCGCCCGCGTCGGCGAACACAGGGATCTCTTTGCCGAGGTGGGCTCCCTGCGCCAGCAGCTTCCCGTGTTCGGAAGTTGAAAGGTGGCCCGCCGTATCGTTGGTGTACGTCTGTCGGGAGGCGCATCACCACACGTGCCTCCCGGCCGGCACCGCACAAGACGCAAAAGATCTAGGACGAGGCCCGCACGCCGGAATGTTTGGGCTCCGCTCCTGCGAGCACTGAGAATGTGTCTGAAAGCCGCGGTAATCGCACCACGCAGTGCGACGGGCTGTGGGACACGTCCAGGTGTCATGATCCAGTGTGACGCATGGAGGGCATCCGCCTGGAAATCACATCCGTCGAGGAGGAGATCTAGATGGGCTTCGACCAATACCACGAGCCGCCGCATGAGCTTCCCGATGAGACGCGGACGTTCGCGCGGCTTTGCGCGTCACTCACCGAGGAGGCGGAGGCGATCGGTTGGTACGAGCAGCGCCTGGCGCTCGAGCGCGACCCAGAAGCCCGAGCGGTTATGTCGGATGCTGTCGGCGAGGAGTTCAAGCACTTCAGCATGGACCTCGAGTTTCTTCTCCGTCGCAAGCCGAAGTGGCGAGAGATCGCCCAAGGAGTGCTCTTTCGGGACGGGGACATCGTGGAGCACGGCGAGACGGCGGAGGCCGCCGCGGGAGATTCCGACTCGAGCGAGGATCCCTCCTCAGTTCCGCCGGTATTCGCGGGTTCGCTGGGTATCGGAAGCCTGAAGGAGGCACGATGAGTCATCTGCTGCGCGAGCACGCGCCGATCACACAGGCCGGCTGGAAGCTGATTGACGAGGAGGCCCGCGAGCGCCTGCTGCCCGGGCTCGCCGGCAGACGGCTGGTCGACTTCTCCGGACCCCACGGCTGGGAGCACTCGGCCACCAACCTCGGTCGTGTCGAGGAGGAGGAGCTCAGCCCGATCAAGGGTGTGGAGGCAAATCGACGCGTCGTCCTCCCCCTGGTCGAGTTGCGAGCGCGCTTCGCCGTGTCTCGCGAGGAGCTCAGAGCCGGCGAGCGTGGCGCGGAGGATGTCGACCTCGACGCGCTCGACGTCGCCGCCCAGGCCGTTGTCGAAGCAGAGAACCTTGCCGTCTTCCACTCCTGGCCCAAGGCGGGAGTTGAGGGGATCGGCGAGTGCTCGCCGCACGACGCGATCAAGTGCGACGGAGGTGTCGAGCGATATCCGGCCCACGTCGCCCGTGCCGTCGAGTTGCTGTTGCGCAAAGGCATCGCCGGGCCCTACGGCCTGGCGCTGGGACGCGAGGAATACACGCGCGTCGTCGAGAGCGCCGAGCACGGCGGCTATCCGCTGCTCGATCACTTGCGCAAGATCCTCGAGGGCCCGATCGTGTGGGCGCCGGGCGTGAAGGGCGCGGTCGTCGTGAGCATGCGCGGCGGCGACTTCGACTTTCAGTGCGGCCAGGATCTGTCGGTCGGCTACGAGTCTCACGACACGGACGTTGTCATGCTCTATCTGGAGGAGTCCTTCAGCTTCCGGGTTCTCACGCCCGAGGCAGCAGTGCCCATCGCTCCGCTCGATATCCAGCGGAAACGTTCGTGACCGCTTATCCTGGATCCTGAGCTGATGACACTCACCAGTGCGCTATCCAGACGAGTCGGCGCTACAACCCTGGTGGTTACGGCAACCCTGGCTGTCGGCGTGTCCCACGTAGGCTCTGCATCCGCCGCCAAAAAGCAAAGGCCGCCCTGCACCAAGCGTGCCCTCACGGCCGGTCTGCGCCGCAGCAGAGCGAGCGGGCGCATCGACGGCAAAAACAGCAACGCTTTGGGTTGCGCCGGCCATTTCGCCTACGCCATCGTTCTGGTCGACAACAGGGACGACGTGACTGTGCTCTTTCGCGCTGGACCGGCCGGCTGGGTGGTCGCCGCGCGCGCGAGGTATTGCGATAACCATCTGGTTCCCAAGCGGATCTACCAAATGTCCTGCGAGACGAACTAGCGCCAGAGGTCAGGTCTGGAATTGCCGCGGACATCGGGGTGTCCGGTCCGCGGGTGTACTAGCTCGGGGTGAAGTACCAGTAGGCGCCCTCTCTGCCGAGACACAAATGCTGGCTGCCCGCGGGCGGGGAGATCGTGAGAGTAAAGCAGCGGTATACCTCATGTCCCGCGAACAGCACGGGGTCAGACAGCGTGACCTGGGCCGGCTTCTTCACGCGTTTGCCTTCGGCCTCGTTGGGGATGCCGTCGCTGGCGCTGCTCGTACCCGTGGCATGCGCCATACGTGAGCCCCTGCCGCTCCAGCGCAGATGTTCGATGTCCCACGAACCGTCGGCGAACATGAAGATCAGCGAAGGACGGACCATCTCGGGCGCAGGTTGCTGTCCAGGCGCTCGAATCGCCGCGGCGACGCTACCCCAGAAGTAGATCGGTCGCGCTCTCCTTGCATAGGCTGCGGCGGACAGCGTCAAAGCCAGAGTCAGTGTTGTCGCGAGGACGAGGCGCTTCATGATTTCTCCAGTCTGCACCAGTTTCGGTGATATTCCAAACCGGACGGTGCATGCACCGTCCGGCGAGGGCGCGCATGCGCGCCCTCGTAGCAGGGCCGCATGCGGCCCTGCTGACCTTGGCGCATGCGCCAAGGTCCCCCTAAAGGGGATTTTTGGATTTGGGGGTATCCGCTCAGTCGATCAGTCGTTTGCCCAGCCGCCAGATCGCGAGCCGCCACATCGCCAGCGCAAACGCAATCAGGACCGCCGCATGCCCGATGTCGGCGACGCCGAGGTTTCCGAGCGAAGCGTCGCGCACGAGTTGCACGCAGTAGTACAGGGGATTGACCTTTGCGATCGTGCGCATGACCGCCGGAAGCGTCGAGATCGGGAAGAACGTGCCGGCGACGAGGAACATAGGCGTGAGCACCGCGCTGGTTATGTAGTTGAAGTTGTCGATCGTCTTGGCGACTGCGGCCACGGTCACCCCGAACCCGGCGAATCCGAAGCCGGTGACGAAACCGATGAAGGGCACCAGCAACATCCCCACGTTCGGTTCCAGGCCGAAGGCGATCCCGACCAGCAGTGGCGCCATCCCGTACACGCCGGCCCTGATCGAGATCCACAGCATCTCTGCCGTTATCAGCTCCTCGACATCGACCGGCGCGGCAAGGACAGCGTCATAGGTGCGCTGGAACTGCCAGCGGATGAAGGTGTTGAACATCCCGGGGAAAGCGGAGGAGAACAGCACGGCGGTGGCAACGACGCCGGTGGCCACGTACTGCTCGTACTTCAGCCCGGCTATGTGGGGCAGGAGCGAGCCGAAGCCCAGTCCGAAGGCGAGCAGGTAGATCGTCGGCTGCACGATCGAGGAGAACGTGGTCGCCTTCCAGTAGCGCCCGAAAATGGCTACGTCGCGGCTCATCACGCCGGCGAGCGCCGCCGGTTCCAGGCGGCGGATGCGCCGCGGCTCGCGCTCGCTCCTCTGGGTCTCTACGGGTGTGCTCAAAGCGATGCCCCCCCTGCGCGCGCGGGGGGCAGGCCGTTTTGCAATACAGATGGCCGCTCGCAACGCTTCTGTTTTTGGCGATGCCCCCCGCGCGCGCAGGGGTGCATCGCCATTTTGGGGCCATGCAGGAAGGCTGTCATTCGATCTCCTCGCCGGTCAGCGCCACGAACGCATCCTCCAGGTTTGCGGGACGGCGCACGCCCTCCGGCGCCGCCCCGTCGAGCGTCTCGGCGTGCATGATCGCCACTGCTGGCCCGCTACGCCGCGACGACCAACCGTTGCTCGACGCCAGCTCGCTCACTTGCGCCAAATGCTCAGGTGGCCCGTAGACCTCCACGACCTGCTCGCCGGCGTACTGCTTGACCAGCTCCGCGGGCGTTCCCTGCGCGACGATCTTGCCGTGGTCCATGACCGCGACCGTGTCCGCGAGGCGCTCGGCCTCCTCGATGTAGTGCGTGCTCATCAGTGCCGTCACACCACTGGAGCGCAAGCCATCGATCAATGACCACAGCTCCTGGCGCACCTGTGGGTCGAGCCCCACCGTGGGCTCGTCGAGCAGGACGAGTCGCGGCTGGTGGATGAGGCCCCTGGCGACCAGCAGTCGCCGGCGCATACCGCCCGAGAGCTCGCGCACGATCGTGTCCCCCCGCGGCACGAGGTTGGCGATCTCGAGCGCCCGCTGCACCGCCGCCGGACGCTCGCCGCGAGCCACACGGTACAGGCGCGCGTATACCGTCAGGATCTGACGGCAGGTCAGCTCGACGTCGAGGTTGTCAAGCTGCGGCACGACGCCCATCTCGAGGCGCGACTGCTTGGATTCGCGCGGCAGCTCATAGCCCAGCACCGACAGCTCACCCTCATCCGCGATCGTCTGGGCTGTGAGCATTCGCATCGTCGTCGACTTGCCCGCGCCATTGGGGCCGAGCAGGCCGAAGCAGATGCCCGGAGAGACCTCGAGGTCGAGGCCGTTCACGGCCACGATCTCGCCATAGCGCTTGACCACGCCACGCAGGGAGATCGCCGGTTCGCCGCCGCGCCTGGACGCCCCAAAGTCACTTCTCTCTCGCAAGTCCTGCATCTCCCGACACACTAGAGGGCGCCGGCGACGACCGATGCTCAGGTGGCCGGCACAAGACCCACCGCCGACGGCCCGAGCCGGCGATCTCACCGAACTGCCACAGCTGAGCTCAGGCGATGCTCACGGTCTGCGAACGGCCCAGCACTCCTCCATCGGCGTCGAGCGCCCGCACTGCGAAGAGAGGCCCAGCCGTCGAGCTGTGTAGAGCGCTCTCGAATCCTCGCGAGCGAGTGTCGGACACAGGGGCAAGCGTCCCAGCCTGCTGCCCGGCTAGCAGTTGCCAGCTATGCACGTCGGTCGCCCCGTTCCAACTGGCGTAAGCGCTCGTCCCAGAGCGACCGTCGCGGCTGACGGCGATCGCTGGGGCTTCTGCCGGCTGCCCGCTCCACGGTAGGCGGAAGGCCCTGTAGGACTGATACTTCTCGCCCAGCACCGCGTCGAACAGGAGCCGGCCCGAGCGGTCGAATTCCGAGACGCGCGGCACTTCGCCCCAGCCGATGAAGACGTTGCCATCCTCGAGCAACTGCATGTTGCCCTGGCTGCCGGTGAGGGTCTTCGGACGCGTGTACTGACGCAGCAGCCGTGCCGTCATCGCCTGTTCGTCGAGATCGAGAATCACGCCGCGCGAGAGCTTCTCCACTGCGGGAGTCGCCCCGTTGTCGAAGAGGCTCAGCGTCCCGTCGGGCCGGCGACGCGCGTCGTGCTGCCAGGCGAAGTTGCTTCCCGGAATCATCTCGAAGTCGCTGTGCTTGCCGCCCAGGCGCCACAGGATCGTGCCTTTGCGGTCGAGCTTGTAGACGGTGTGGGTGCTGCGCGAGGAGATGAGCAGGTTGCCGTCGCCGTCGAGGTCGACGGAGTTGATGTGAAAGAAGTCCCAGTTCTCCGCTTCGACGGGTGCGTAGGACTCCTCCAGTGGGATGCGATCGAGGCTGTGCCACTCGAGTAACACCTTGCCGCTGGCCAGGTCTATCTCCTGGAAGATCGCGTCTTGGATCGTGCCTTTGCGAGGGCCTCCAACCGAGCTCAGGTCGGCGCTGGTGATCACATAGCTCGTCAACAGCGCCGTGTCGCGCGGGGTGATCACGAACTCGTGCAGGTCGCCGTGCAGCCCGCGGGCCGCCTGTACGCGACGAACCGTGCGATAGGCGGAGTCCGCGATCACGTATTCGCCGACGCCGTGCCCGTATTCGATCAGGCCCTCCCACCATGTCAGCACCGGCTCGCCTTTATATGTCTGCACACGAAAGTTGGCGGTGACCTTGCCTGCCAGCGGGTTCTCCCAGATTGGCTGACCGTCGGCGGCGACGATCACGGCGCCGACCTGGCCGACGGGGATGTTGTAGGGCGCGATGAAGATCGGGTCGCTGGAGGCTCCCGGGCGGCTGCTCGTGACCGTCAACCCGGGGATGCGCAGGTCTGGGCGCGTGTGCCAGGCCGGCACCTTGGGCGGGCTCGGTTTGGGCGGCGCCGTGGCGCTGGCGACGATCTCTCCCAGGACCCCGCTCAGGCTCAGCCCGAGCGCTCCGATTCCGGCGGAACGCAGCAGTTGACGGCGAGTGATCGCTGGGGTCATCTCTACCCAGGAAAGCGCATCGCACGAAAGAGAACCTGAAGAATTTCCCAGTAGCCTCGGGATGGGCTCGACGCTTATCGATGGGACCGCGCCGACTGGAGCGGATCTCGCGGGTGCCACCAAATGACGGCTCGTATGAGAAAGCCAATCGAGCTGACCGGCTGAGACCGATTGCGAGTCGGTCAGGGGTTGGGCTTGCCGTGGACCCGTGCTTGTATGGGGTTCAGTGAGCGCAATCGAGGTCACCCACTTCAGCGATCCCTGCTGTCCCTGGGCGTACTCGGCGAGCCCGGCGCTTGCAGTGCTGCGCTGGCGCTACGGCGCCCAACTGGACTGGCGACTGGTGACGATCGGCCTCACCGAGTCCGCCGATCAGTACGCCAGCCGCGGCTACACGCCCACGCGCGCAGCGCTTGGCTACATGCGCTTCCGGCGCTTTGGGATGCCGTTCTCCACCACGCCACGGGCAAGGACCTCCGCCACAGCGCGCGCCTGCCGAGCGATCGTGGCGACACGACTGCTCGACCCAGAGCGCGAATATGAGGTCTTCAGGGCGCTGCAGTTCGCTCAGTTCACAAGCACGCTCGTGCTCGACGATTCCAATGACATAGTCGCCGCGCTGGAGCGCGTGAGTGGACTCGATGCACAGGCGGTCGTCGCAGCGCTCGACGACGAGCGGGTCAGCATCGCCTATGAGGCCGATCGAGCGCTGGCGCGCACCGCGGCGGGTGGTCCCACCGAGTTCCAGGGCAAGTCCGCGCAGAGCGATGGCCCAGTGCGCTTCACCGCCCCGTCGCTGATCCTGCGTACCGGCGAGCGCACGACGACCCCAGAGCCGAACCCGTCCGCGCCGCGCGCGGACGGACGCGTCCTCGAGGCAGGTGGCTTTCAGCCGGTGGAGGTCTACGACGTGCTGATCGCCAACCTCGAT
>Ga0208480_1000372_pt1 | contig 16970 bp, 16 predicted proteins | sample NGESurshal092012_4_FD_184485 | JGI IMG/M metagenome (GOLD analysis project Ga0208480, IMG submission 184485) | Arctic peat soil microbial communities from Barrow, Alaska - NGEE Surface sample F53-1 shallow-092012 (SPAdes) | ecosystem: Environmental > Terrestrial > Soil > Wetlands > Peat ... | reverse complement strand
CGCCCACGGCAAGCCCGTCGACGAGCGCCGCCTCGCGTGCTCGCTGGGGGCTCACGACGAGCATGGCCAGACCCGCCTTCTTGGTCGCCTCGGCGACGGCGAGGGTTCCGTGACAGGCGCGCACCTCGCCGTGAAGTGAGAGCTCGCCGAAGAGCGCATGAGTATCGAGCAGCTCGCTCGAGATCTGTCCGCTCGCCGCGAGTATTCCGCACGCCAGAGCCAGGTCGAAGCCAGGCCCGATCTTTGGCACGTCGGCGGGGGCCAGGTTCGCGGTGATGCGCCGCGCCGGGAACTGAAAGCCCGAGTTCAGCAATGCGGCGTGAACGCGATCGCGCGCCTCGCGCACCGCGGCATCGGCGAGCCCGACGATCGCAAACGCCGGTAGGCCGGGCCTGATGTCGATCTCCACGCTGACTGCGCGTGCGTTGATCCCTTCAAGTGTGAATGTGCGCGCCCGAGCGAGCATTCGATGCCTCCCTTCGCGGTTTTCAGGCGAGGCACATCAAGCTAGGGCGCGCTTGGGACGGTACTCGGCGCAGGGCCGAGAAGAGACCGCATTGGCGCCCCGATCTCGCGATGTAGAGGCCCTATCGAGCAGACAGATCTGGTCGTTCGGATTGTTTGCGAAACGCCCGATGCCCCCCGCGCGCGCGGGGGGCATCGTCGGTTTTCGAGAGGGTCGCTCGTCGCTGCTAGAGCCCTGCCGGGTGGCGTACCACATACCCCGCGGTGGAGGTCATCGAGCTCGACCAGCGCGAACCCGACTCCTGTAGGGCGACGGTGTCATAGCGCCGACCGTCGATCGTCATCCAGGCGTGTTCGGCATCGGCGTAGATCGTGATGTAGCGCCCCGGCCCGGGTTCGCCGTAGGACTCGAGCGCCGAGGAGTCCTCGGGTGAGCTGAGCAGCCCGCCGCCATGCAGGGCGTAGGAGACAGAGCCCGAGCAGTCATAGCCGGCCGATTCGAACGAGCCATGGCCGCCGCCGTAGACATAGGGCCGTGTCGCGATTTCATCGGCTGCGGCAATCACGCGAGCGATCACGCCTGAGGCTTCGCCGCCCCCGCTACTACTGCTTTGGCCGGCGCCCCCGGTTGCGCCGGTGCTACTCGTCGAAGACGGCAAAAGCCTGGGGGAGGGATGCAGAGTGGCATGCTCCTCGAGCCCGAGTGCATGCCAGGTCTGCGGTCCGACGACGCCGTCGACCGGCAGCCCCTCACGTGCCTGCAGCTGCTTGACCGCCGCCTCTGTCTGCGGTCCGAATTGGCCGTCGGCTGAGAGGTGCAGCGCTTCCTGTAGGCGGCTGACCGGATTTCCACTCGGCACGCCGGCGGACGTGGACCCGCCGGCGCTCTGGCCGAGAGCATTCGTGGCGGCCTCGCCGCCGGCGCCGGCGGCGTCGCCGGCGAGATGAGCGCTCGAGGTTTGCGCTCGGCCATGAACGGCACGGTGGGCTGTCGGGAACAGCGTCTGCTCGAGCTCGCCATGCCCGCGCAGGTTCAGCGCATGCCAGGTCTCGGACCCCACGACGCCATCGGCAACGATGTGGTGCAGCGCCTGGGCGCGCTTGACGGCTGCCTCGGTTTCGGGGCCGAAGGTGCCGTCGACCTGGACACCGAGCTTTTCCTGTACTCGCACGATCGGGCTCACCGCCGGCGTGGACGCGGCGCCCATCTCGGCTGCTGTCGTATCTGTCGCCGGTGTCTTCGTGATCGTCGTTTCGGTGTCGACGACATCGGAGCTCGTCGCGACGAGGGGTGTGTTTTCGTCAAGGACAGCGCTCGTAGCGATTGGGGCCGCATCAGTGGCCAGTGCCGCCCCTGTCTTCGGTCCCACGATGCCATCGACTTCCAGTCCGTGGCTGGCCTGGAAGGCGCGCACCGCCGCTTCGGTTTCGGCGCCGAAGACGCCATCTTCGCGGATGCCAAGAGCATGTTGCAGCAGTCGAACTTGGCGGCCTTCCTCGCCATTTTCGAGGGTGATGTAGTGGGTTGTGGTCGTAGTGGGCTCGGGTGCCGGCGCAGGCGTGGAAGTAGGGGTGCCGCTCGCGTCGGCAAGGCCGGCGGCTGGGCCGGCGGCCAGCGCGATCAGGGTGCCGAGCGAGAGGCGCCTGGCGCGTGTGCTCGTCGGCACGAATTGGAGCTCCGTGGCCCGCCGGCGGGTGCGCGAGCGCAGCGTGGAGCGCTCCCACGGCTCGCTTTCGGCGAGATTGCGCGGCGAGGGCAAGCGATTGCGCGCGTCCATCAGGTTGGCGAGGCGCATGGGGGAGTGGGCGGCTCGTTTCTCGGTCCGCTCACGGCGAGCACGTGAGCGTGCAAGCGAAGTTTCCCAGGGGTCGGCAACAGCGAGATCACGCGGGAATCCCGGCATGTGAAAAGCGTCCTTTCGTTATCTCAGGGCGCCTACGGGGTTAGCTGTCGGGCTCGCGTACTTACGCTACGCCACAAACTGTGGCGATTCGCCCCTGCAGCCCTCTCGACTGCAACTGGGTCCCCCGCTCCAAACCCCCGTGGGGATCAGGACTCGGCACGAACGCGAGTCAAAGTATCAGGTCCGCTTGCAAGATGCATCACATAGGAAGGGTTGCAAAGTTTATTGCCGACGCACCGATCCCCGAGCGGGTCTGCGGACCAATGGGCAATGCTACGGTTTGCGCTCGCAATAGGTCGGATAGGCCGAACGATCGCAGTCTTCGGAGGAAGCATGGGTCATCGCGTGGTGTCTGCGGCGGAATACACAGAGATTGGCTGAGCCGTGATTTGCCATGGCATTCTATTGGGCAAGCGTCCAAGCTGGAGAGTCATGCTCGCAATGTGTCTGACTGCGCTGGGAGGATTGGCGGCGTCGGGCTGTGGGATCGCCGCAGTTTCAGGCTCCTCGAATACGACGCTTACGCTCTATAGCGCTCAGCACGAGCAGACCACCGATGCTCTGATCGCCGCGTTCACCAAGAAGACCGGTATCAAGGTGCGCGTCGCCAACAACGACGAGGACGTGCTCACAGCGCAGATCACGCAGGAGGGCGATCTCTCGCCCGCCGATGTTTTCTACACCGAGAACTCCAATTGGCTTGAACAGCTCAACGACCAGGGGCTGCTGGTCAAGATTCCGCCCGCGACGCTTGCCGGCGTGCCCAAAGCCGACAGTGCGGCCAACGGCACCTGGGTCGGGGTATCGGCGCGCATCAGTGTGCTCATCTACAACACGAGCAAGCTGAAGCCCTCGGAGCTGCCGAAGTCGGTGATGGGGCTAGGGGACGCCAAGTGGCTCGGCAAGATCGAGATCGCACCTGACGAGACGGACCTTTGGCCGGTCGTGAGCTCGATCGCACGAGCCAAGGGGCGCCGTGCCGCCCTACGTTGGCTGATCAAACTGGAGATCAACGCTGCGGGCAACGACAACGTGCCCGACAACGAGACCGTCACCAGGGACGTCAGCCAGGGGGTCAGCGAGCTTGGTCTCATCAACCACTATTACTATTACAGGCTGGTTGCCGAGGTCGGCAAGGGTGCGGTCAAAGCGAACATTGCCTACTTTGCGCCGCACGATCCCGGTTATGTGGAGGACATCTCCGGCGTGGGCATATTGAAGTCCTCAAAGCACAAGGCCGCAGCCGAGAAGCTGGTCGAATTCATGACCAGCGCGGCCGGCCAGAAAGCGCTTGGCGAAGGTGACAGTTTCGAGTACCCGATTCGCGTTGGTGTGGCGGCCAGCCGCGAGTTGACGCCGCTGAGCAAGCTTCAACCGACGGCATTCGCTCCGGCGCAGCTTGGCACCGGGATCGATGCCAAGGAACTACTCGAAGAAGCCGGGCTCATATAGGCGGCGGTTGACGATGAGCGAGGCACTCACACCGAGCATCCTGCTCGCGCCCGCATCCCAGAAGCTGCGCCGTCGTCGTGCCGGTCGCGGTCGCGGCGGTGTACTGCTCGGGATTTGCATCGCGGCCCTGTTGTTGGCTCCGCTAGGGCTTCTCGTGCTCGACGCACACAGCGCCGGTTGGGGGGAAATCCACCATGTGCTGTTCCGCGTGCGCTCGTACCTGCTGCTGCGCCACACGGTCGTCCTGACACTGCTGGTCGGTGCCTTCGCGGCCGCGCTCGGCGTCGGCGCAGCTTGGTGCACAGAGCGCACCAAGCTGCCGGCGCGACGCGTCTGGACCGTGCTGCTAGTGCTGCCGATCGCGATACCCGACGACGTGGTGGGCTATACGTGGCACTCGACCTTTCCCGGGATGAGCGGACTGGCGGCGGCCACGGTGGTAATGGCGCTTGGGACATACCCGCTTGTCTACCTACCTGTCGCGGCCGCGCTCAGACGCTCAGACCCCGCGATGCAGGACACCGCACACAGCCTCGGGGCCGGTAGTTTGCGCACCTTCGCGCGAGTGACCGTGCCGCTGATCCGCACGGCTGTGATGGGCGGCTGCGTACTGGTTGCGCTCACTACGATCTCCGAGTACGGAACGTTTGAGATCGTGCGCTACCAGACCTTCACCACAGAGGTCTTCACCGAGTTTCAGTTCAACAGCCGGGCTGCCGGCGCCCTGTCTGTGCCCCTCGTGTGCCTGGCGCTGCTGGTTCTGGCAGTCGACGGGATCGTCCCGAGTCGGGCAGCGACCCGGCCGGCTCCCTCGCGCGCGGCGATCCGCACTCGCCTCGGGTGGCTTGCGGTGCCGATCCTCGCTGGGCTGTTGGTACTGGTGGCGCTTGCTATCGGCTTTCCGATCGGGATCGTTCTCTACTGGATGGCGCAAAGCCAGCACACGACTCTGCCGGCCGCCGCGACGCTCGGGCAGGCAACTTGGAACTCGCTCATATACAGCGTGCTTGGGGCGAGCATCGCTGTCCTGCTCGCGATGCCGGTGGCCCTGATCACCTTCCGTCGCTCCAGCCGCCCACGGCGAATGCTGCAAAGCAGCACCTACATACCGCTCGCGCTGCCCGGGGTGGTGATCGCGCTCAGCCTTGTGTTCTTCGCAACCCGCTACGCCTATGGCCTCTACCAGACCAGCTTTCTGCTGATCGTCGCCTACGCGATCATGCACTTTCCTCTGGCGTTCGTCTGCATCCGGGCTTCAGCGGCTCAAGCGCCGGCGCGGCTGACCGACGTTGGCATGTCACTCGGGCGCGGGCCGGTTGCGGTCTTCTTGCGCGTCACCTTGCCGCAGCTGCTGCCGGGGATTCTCGCCGGGTTCTGTTTGGTCTTCCTGTTCGCCGTCACCGAGTTGACGGCCACACTGCTGCTCGCGCCGATCGGGGTGCAGACGCTTGCAACCCAGTTCTGGGCGTATCAGAGCGAGGTTGCATATGGGGCGGCCGCGCCCTATGCGCTGCTGATCATCCTCCTCGCGGCGCTTCCTGCCGCTTTCCTCGCCCTGTTGTTCGATCGTGGACGCTTTCAACCCCGGCTGGCGCCGCCATGAGCTCGATCGAGCTGGCGGCCGTCTGCAAGAGCTTTGGCGCGACACGCGTGCTCAACGACGTCGACGTGACTGTGCCGACGGGCTCGATCACCGCCGTGCTCGGGGCCTCGGGTAGCGGCAAGACCACGATGCTGCGGCTGATCGCCGGCTTTGAGCAGCTCGACAGCGGCACGATCGCGATCGCCGGCCAGCTCCTCGACGACGGACGACGCAGTGTGCGCGCCCAGCAGCGTGGCGTGGGCTACGTGCCCCAGGACGGGGCGCTCTTCCCTCACCTGACGGTGCTCGGCAACATCGGCTTTGGGCTGGCACGCAAGGATCGCGAGCGGGCGACGCGCAGGCTGCTCGAGCTCGTAGGCCTGGAGGGCTTTGAGCGCCGCTACCCGCATGAGCTTTCCGGCGGCCAGCAGCAGCGTGTGGCGCTGGCTCGGGCGCTTGCGATCGAGCCAAGCGTCGTGCTGCTGGACGAGCCGTTCAGCTCGCTCGATGCCTCCTTGCGGGCTGAGCTCGGTCGCGACGTCGCGCAGATCCTGCGCGCCGCGGCGACGACGACCGTGCTCGTCACTCATGACCAGGACGAGGCGCTCGCGCTTGCCGATCAGATCGCCGTGCTCGAGCACGGACGGGTCGTGGCACGCGACGATCCTCGCTCTCTCTACCGCGACCCGCCTGACCTGCTCGCGGCCCGCTCGATCGGGGAGACGAACATCCTTGCCGGCGAGACCCGCGGCGGTCGTGCGCGCTGTGCGCTTGGCGAGATCGCACTGCGCGCCAATGGTCACCGTCGGCCCGACGGGCCGGCTCGGCTGCTGTTGCGTCCCGAGCAGTTGACGGTGCATTTGCACGCGACGGCCCTGGCGGCGCGTGCGAAAGTGCTCGAGCTGCGCTACCGCGGGTCCGAGGGGTTGGTCGAAGTCGTACTCGAGCATCCCGATCGCGAGACGTTGCTTGCGCGTGTGCCCGGCGAGCTCGTGCTCGAGCGGGGGCAGGACGTTTGGGTCCAGGCAAACGGCTCGGCGAACGCCTGGGTCACAGAGCAGGCACCCGATAATTCATCCAAATAATCGTGAAGACAGCGCCGCATGCGGCGCTGTCCCGGGCCGCACATGTGCGGCCCGGCCGGTCGGTGCATGCACCGACCGGAACTGCATATCGGGTAGCTGCGCGTCCGCGAACCGAGATCTAGTGGCTTTGCCTGCGCCTATTGGGGCTATGAGCTTTCGCGGTCGTCGCTGCCGGAGCTACGGTGAGAAGCGCCGCGCTGTCCGGGGGAAGATCGATCGAAACGATGCCCGAATGGGCGGCGAGGATTTCCGCCCGCCTGGGCGCAGGCCAGGTGCCGTTTGAGGCGACCGCGTGGCCGGCGAGCAGCATGCCTTCGGTTGCGTCCGGCGAGGAATCGGTGAGACGCTGGACTTGTGCGGGAGCCATGCCGGCGCCGACCTCGAGCTGTACGGCCATCGCCCCGCTGCTTTCAGGTTCGTTGTTGCACAACACAATCTTCAGAGAGCGTCCAGGCCCGGAAAAGCCGGCCGCGACGAGGTTTGGCGCCCCTTCGGCTGCGATGCTCGTGGGCAGCGGGCGATAGCCGATCAGCGTGCGCATCAACAGCAGCGCGTACCACTCCGGCTGGGCGCGCAGTTCTCCGCGCGCAAGGGCGCCGGCACTCGGGGCGCACAGTGGTGTGTACCCCACGCAATTGGTGGGGTTGCCTTGAAGGTTGATCCCTACAGTGCCGGCGTCCATCGCTTGGGCGATGTAGCCGGTAGCCCACAGCGCCGAGGCGAACGTATTGCTGATGCCCGAGACGCCGCCGCAGGAAACTGTGTTGGCCTCATCGATGCGCAACGGGGTTTCGCGTAATTCTGAGACAGCCATGTAGCTCGCGAGCGACAGCGCCGCCGCGCCGCGACCCGCCGAGCTCAGGAGGGCTTCGATCGAAGGCGGTGGGGTTTGTGCGCAGCCAAGCGGGTAATGATGGCCGGTCAGCAGGGCGGGGCTCTGAGCGAGCGCCTCCTCTTCGCCCCATTCGCTGAAGGCGCCGGAGCCGGACACATCGGGGCCGGCGATCGGGGTGTCCGGGGTGAGCGCGTCGATCGCTTCGCGGTAGGCGCCCACCTGTTCCTCATAGCCTTGGGCGATCCACGGCAGTTCGCGATAGCCGTGGCTGCCATAGGAGTTCGGCTCGTTGCCGATCTCAACGCCAGCAAGGTAGGGTCCGAGCGCGCGGTGGGCGGCCGCCACCTCGCGCGCGGCGGCGGTCGGTTCGTAGTGGGCCATGCCGACGGTTAGCAGCACCTGCCAGCCGCTGCGGCGCGCCAGCTCTCCGAGCTCGTTCATCTGGATGGGTCCGATCGTGCTCGTGGCCCAGGAGGGTCGCGGCGTCTGCGCGTCGGTCCAGGCGACGTTCTCATCCGCTGTGATCCCGCCAAAGCGCAATATCCCGGGTCCGAGCGAGCGCAGCAGCTCGACCAGATCGCCGCGGTGGGCATATTGGGCGAGTTGGCCGAGCGCGGCCATCTCGAAGGAAAGCCCGAGGAAGCGCCGGGCCACGGGCCGGCCGGGGGCGAGGAGGCTGAAGGCGACGCTCACAGGGAGCGCGGACTGAGCCGTGGTCGCGGGCGCGGCGCGATCTGGCGGTGTGCGCCTGGAAAGGCCCGACGCGTCGGCGCCGGTTGGGCTCGCCATCGCCGCCGCGGCCAAGATGAGGCTTGCGCCGGCCAAGGCACCGGTGGCCAGGACACAGAGCCTCGCCAGAGGCGAGACGGTCTGTCGCACCCGTGCCGTCGCGAGGCGCGTGCGGGAGATCGACCGTGTGCGGGAGATCGACCGCGTGCGGGAGATCGACGCCTGTGTTGGAGTCATATCGATGACTAATAGAGTATGGGTCCCGTCGGAGAGGAAGGCCAACCACTGCTTGGTCTCGAGCGGGCGGATTGATGATCGTGGGCACGAGCAGGATCAGGCTGCGCAGAGGGCGTCTCGGGTGCCCAGGCTTGCGCGGAGGTGTGGATCGGGCTGCTGTTTGGTCATCGCGTGGGAGCGTCGCCTTCTGCCGGCTCGTCCTGGGCCGAGCCAGTGATCCATGATGTGCTGTGAAGGACCGATAATTACACGGTTGCCCATGGTAAGAGTCAAAATAATCGGAGGCGACCGCTATATAGGAAACGTTTGTTGACGCCAGATTTCACAAGTGATAGAGATCGTCGATCTTCGGCACTTTTCGCCTAAAGCGCTTGATCCCCGAGATATTCTTTGTCGGGTCCATTTGTGTAATCAGCATTGGGCTCGGGTGGATCGGTTCGCGTGCCGCGCCATCTGTTTTGGCAGGCATCATCGTCTCTCTGGCTGTGCTGGCGTTCCTCCTTTACCTGGCGAGGATGACAATAGCTGTCCTGCCGAGTACCGCGGTCGGGGCATTGCTGGTGACAATGGTCGCGATCCCGGTCTTGCGGGTGCCTCATGGGGGAACCGTTGGGAAGCTCGCCTACTGATGTGCCGGTGTTGCGGCAGTCTCCGCGCTGATCGCGATCCTTCGCACCTCAGGCATGCGGACGGGGCGGGGCCTGCCGCTCTTCGCACTGGGCGGTCTCTTGACGGTCGGCATCATCGCAACGGCCACGCATCACGATCACAACTCCTGGCAGCGCCTGTCGCTGTCCTACGGTCTTGCTTTCGCGGTCGCGATCATCGCTCGCCAGGCCACGGAGAAGGACCGTCTCAGATGTCTGACGATTGTGGTCTACGTGGCCGCCGCGGAGGCGCTCACGGCCCTCATCGGCCTGTTGCTTCATCTCTCGCCACTGTGGATCGGAGCACAGATATTTCCGTACAACATCAGCGAGCCGTTGCGTGGCGGTCTGCTTGGTGGCATACGTCAGCAAGGAACTCTTGGACATCCGCTTCCGCTCGCTTTCCTGCTGCTGGCCGGGTGGCTGATACTGCTGACAGCCCCGTCGTTGGTGAGCCCGTCGCGTCGTCGATGGCTCACTGTGTTGCTCCTGGTTGGCATCGTCTGTAGCGCAACCATCAGCGCGCTACTGCTCGTGCCGATTCTCTATGTCGTCTTTCGCCCTGGTGGAGACAAGCTGTTTCGTGGCGTCCTTTTGGCATGGTTGTGCTGTCGCTCGCCGGCTATCTGCTGATCGGCGGAGCCGTGGACCACGAAACCACCGAAAACGGCTCCTACACTCACCGCCTCGGTGCGCTCAGCTCGCTGAAGAAGCTCTATGACGAACAGCCCTCGCTCGCCGTCATGGTCGGCAACGGCGCGGCGTCCGAACCGCGACTCTACGCGGCGGGCCTGCTCCAAAACGACGGCCTGCAGGCGGTTGACGACGAGTACGTCGATACGATCGCGCAGGCGGGCATCATCGGATTGGCTTGTTTTGTGGTGGCTCTGGGGTCGGCTCTGCTGGGAGCAGGTAGCGCAACAGTCCTTGCGGGCATGTTCCTCGTCGTCGCCGAGGGGGCTGTCTTCGACATTCTGATCTGGCCGAGCACGGCCGTCCTGGTCGGCCTCTTCATCGGCTTCGGCAGCACTGAGCGCCGTCGATTGATCGCTGCGAATCCGGGTATGAAGCCTGCGACGGCTCGGTTCAGTGACAGGAGGTAAAAAAATGCCACCACGCGGTGTGAGGAAAGGCAGCAAGCGCGAGCGCCAGTACGAGCACATCAAGGAGAGCGAGCGTCAACAGGGGGCTTCGCTCAGTCGTGCCGAGGAGATCGCGGCGCGTACCGTCAACAAGGAGCGAGCCCGCAGCGGCGAGGCGAGGACCAGCTCGCGCAGCTCGACCGATGATCTCTCGTCAGCCGGAGGCCAAGCAAAGCGGCGAGGATGAATCAAATGTCGATGAGGCAGCTCAACTCGACCGCCAGATGACGGCGACATTCAGGGCGTTCGCAGACGGGTAGAGGGCCTCAGTTGAGCGTGAACGACAGGCTACTGATCTTCTTGTGCTCTCCGGCCCCGCTGATCAACGTCAGGGTGTATTTGCCCGGCCGCAGTCGGTGCAGAGGTACCAGTCGTAGGCTCACTTGCCCGCGTGTCGCGAGGGCGCTACCGCTGGCGAACACGACGCCATGACGTGAGAGCGTCGCCTTCGAGGCTGATCCGACGGTTGTGAACTTGACGGTGCCGGAGACGAGCTTGGCCGTGCACTTTTGCTTTTTAGCAACCTTCTTGCAGGTGATAAGCTCGATTTCGCCGGCGGGACCCGCCGGACCTTGGGCACCGGCGGGACCAGGCACTCCTTTTTCACCCGTAGGCCCGATGGCGCCGGCTTTGCCTTCCGCGCCGGGCGCTCCATCTTTGCCTGCCGGACCCTCTGTGCCGGTCTTCGAGAAAACAGCTGTGACTTCGGTCGTATTGTCTCTCTCCACTGTGCAGGTCGTCGCCGATGCCGGCTTGCACCCGATCCAACCGGCGAATTCATAGCCCGCGCCGGCTTTGGTTGCCGTCAGTGTCACTTCGCCTTCGAATTCATGCATGCATTCGAAGGTAGAGCAAGTGAGTCCGCCGGGTGTGGAGGTGACTTCCCCCTCACCTGTAACGAACACGGTGAGCTGAAACCGGGCCGGAGTGCCCTGGTAGATGAAGACCTTCTTGTTGCCTGCGTCGGAAACGTAGATCGCGCCGGTCTTTTCGTTCACCGCGATATTTTCGATTTCGGTGGAGAAGGTCCCCGAGCCGAATTCGCCGCCCGTCCTCACCGGCGTCGGCATCGCGAACCCTTCGACCATCCGGCCTTCGATCGCGACGTAACCGATGTCGGTCGCGCGGTCGATTCCGTCCGCGAATGCTCCTTCGACTTCAGGGACTTCAGTGATCTCCTCAGGGCTCGAAGCCGTATCGGAGCCGCGCCAGATCTCGGCTCGACGCGGACCCGCGAGCGCATTGCTCGGGTTGCCGTACAAGAAGATGTCGCCCCTGGAATCGACGACAACGCTCCGCTCGGATTCTGTCACCGGGAAACTGGCGATTTCAGTCGTGCCCCCTGGCGAGAACTCGCGGAGCATATTGGCGCCGCGATCGCTCACATAGACATCGCCGTTCGCATCCGTCGCCACGCCTTCGGGTTCAGCGAAGCCGGTCAGCTGGGATTCGTACTTGAATTCATTGCCGCTCAGCTTGAAACGATCGACGACCTTGTGGCCCCTGTCGACGACGTAGATCGAGCCTGCCGCCGCGCCGGTCGAGTTGTCTACGGCGACACCGACCCACTCCTTGTCGAACGCAAAGCTTTTGGCGGGAGTTTCTTCGCCAGAGAAGCCCGGTGACGCACCGCCGGCAGGCGAGCCCCCTCTTTCTCCGAACACGCTGACCAAGTCGAGGTCTTCGCCGCTTTCGGGGACGAACACGTTTCCGGTGGATTCTTCGACCGCCAGCCCTGTAGGCCTTTCGAAGTGACCAAAGCTGTGCAGGTAGGTCGCGGGCGCGGCGAAGGCGCTTACGCTTCCCGACGCCAACATCGCGAGTGCTATGCACGACGATGCAAGCAAAGCAAGGAGACGACTACGCGAAATGGCTGCTCTACCGGACATTACCGACCCCCGAAGTCCCGACTGGTGAGGCGTAGTGACGAAACGCGCCTCATCTGAAAATGTTCTTGCCATAAAATAGACGATCTGGCAAGCCTGAGTCAACTGGGAGCGCACCTTGAGGAACGGCATCGAAACCAACGCTCAAAACGGCGGGCCCGGGGAGGACGTCGTGAGGCATCGGGGCTTTCCATGGCTTGCACGGGCCGGACTGCTTGCCCGTGGCGTGGTGTACGGAGTCATCGGGGTGATCGCGATCGAGGTCGCCTCCGGCACCGCGGCGGCTCCGACCAATCAGCAGGGGGCGCTCGAGATCGTCGCCGGCCAGCCGCTGGGATCTTTCCTGCTTGCGTTGCTTGCGGCCGGGTTGGCCGGCTACAGCGCCTGGCGTCTGACCAGGGCAGTTGTGGGTCACGGGCGCGAAGAAGATGACAGCACGTTCGACCGGGTCGCCGCGGCAGCAAGCGGAATCGCCTACCTGGGGCTGTTCGTCGTGGCGATCGAGATCCTCTTCTCCGGAGGAGGGGCCGGGGGGAACACCAGCAAGGAGACAGCAGGCGTGCTGGGCTGGCCGGCCGGTCCCGTGCTCGTCGCCCTGGCCGGAGCGGTGCTCGTCGGCGTGGGCGCCTACCAGGGCTACAAGGGGCTTGCGGAGAAGTTCCTGGAGACGTCGCGAATAGCGCAGATGACCGCCGGTGTGCGGCGCGGCTACACGGCGATCGGTGTCGTCGGGCACCTGGCGCGGGGGGTTGTGTTCGTGCTGATCGGCTACGGGCTCATTCGCGCGGCTGCCGACTACGAACCCCGCAAGGCATCAGGGCTCGATGGAGCGTTGCGCGAGCTCGCGCATGCGTCGTATGGGCCAGAGCTGCTCGGCGTGGTGGCGGCGGGGCTGATCGCGTTCGCCTTCTACTCCGTGCTCGACGCTCGCTACCGCAAGGTCTGAGCGTCAGCTGTCCTCGAGGCGAGGAAGCGTGATCTCGTCGTGCAGCAGCTTGACGGCAGCGGCCACCGGGATCGCAACGAGTGCGCCCACGATGCCCAGCAGCGCTCCGCCCATGACAGTGGCAAGTACGGTCAGGAGGCCCGGCACCGCGACGGTCCGGCGCATGATCCTGGGTGTCAGGAGGTAGTCCTCGAGCACCCGGTACACCGTGTAGAAGGCAGCGGTGGCAATCGCGATAGGCAGCGAAACGGTCAAGGCGACCAATGAGACGATGATGCCGCCGATGGTGGAGCCGATTATCGGGATTAGGTCGAGCAGACCGACGAGCAAACCCTGCAAGACCGCGTAGGGGATACCGAAAATCAGCGCCCAAACGATCGTCAGCGCCGCAGCGAGCAACGACAGCAGCACGTTGCCAAGGACGTAGCCGCCGACCCGGTCGAGGATCTCATCGGTGAGCAGGACCATCCGCGGCCTGCGGCTACGGGGAGCAAGCAGATAGAGCGCGCGCCGCACCCTGGGCAGATCGACCAGCAGGTAGATAGCGAGCACCGTCACCAGCAGGAACGAGGAGATGAATCCAAGGATGGCCTCACCCAGGCCGACCGCACTCTGGAAGGAACCGCCGTCGTTGAGGAGCTTCTGCAGGCCTCTGACGATGTGGAATTTCGCGTTGAGGTTGTGGAAGGCGTGGTTTTTGCGGTCGAGGCCGTGTAGGTAGTGGGGCAGTTCGGTCGAAAGATTCGAGGCCTGTTCGCCGACGAGCGGCACCGCGAGTACGAGCAGGCCGACGACGCCGCCGAGGACCAGCAGAACCACCAGCGCCACCGACGCCCAGCGCGGAGTGCCGCGGCGGTACATCCACAGGACTACGGGGTCGAGCCCGACCGCGATGAAGAATGCCAGCCCGATCAGGACCAGGACCTGTCCACCGGCGATGACGGTATAGGCAAGGGCTGCCGCGCACGCGACCCCGAGTCCACCCAAAAATCCGATGAAGAAAGGGCCGCGCCGGTCGAAGGGCTGGCCGACCTCGCCGAAAGCGGTGTCGGTCGTAACACCAGCCTGGGCCTCCGCGCGTGCCCGGATGTCATCGATGACCTCCTGTGTCGGCTCCTCGGTCGCCAGCTCGGATGAGATCTCCTCGTTGAGCTGTGCGTCAGACTCGCCCTGAACGCCGGGGTCAGCTTTGGATTCGGGCGAGCTCGAGGACGGGTCAGGCATCATAGGCGTCTACCCACTCGACACGCCGGTGTATCAGGACTGATCTTCGCAGCGGGCGCACTCCAGCTTTGCACCTTGGTGCGCCTGGCCTGGATGGATCGCGTGAAGGCTGGCGTCGTGAGCGTCGCGCGGACGCAGATGAACAGCATCCGATCCCGGATGAATAGCATGTGATCCCATGGAGGAGCAACGCATCGATCTGAAGAACACGGCGCTCGACGTCTATCGCGCGATGGCGGCATTCGACCGATCGATCGAGCTTGACCCGGCACTTCGGGAGCTCGTCAAGATCCGTGCTTCGCAGCTCAACGGCTGCGCCTACTGCATCGCGTTGCATACCCGCGACGCGCGCAAGGCGGGGGAGAGTGAGCAACGTCTCTACGCGCTGGCAGCCTGGCGCGAGAGCCCGCTGTTCTCAGAGCGCGAGCGCGTGGCGCTGGAGCTAACAGACACGATCACCCGGATCGGGGAGAGTGGTGTACCGGAAGCCGTCTACGAGCGCGCGGCATCGGAGTTCTCTCCGGCTGAGCTTGCCAACCTGATCTTCGCAATTACGGCTATCAATGCGTGGAACCGGATCGCCGTAACTAGCGGCTTGGTGTTTGCGGATACGCCGTAGGTTTCGGCGCTAAGAAGTTGCGGGTCGGCGCGCGATACCCAGGATGTGCGGATCGGGCGGGAGGAATGCGGAGGGACTGAACGGGAAGCGCTCACACGCCTCGATCACGAACCCGGCCTGCTCAATTCCGGCGGCTGTGTCTCGCGCCAGGTGACATCCACCCGCGAGGTGAGGCCAGAAGATCGCGTCGGCGAGGCGTTGCAAGCGCGCCTCCCATTTGGAGTGGCCGACGACGTGCTCATAGAAGCGCAGCTCGCCCCCGGGCCTGATGACTCGGAACAGCTCGGCGAGTGCGCGCTGCTGGTCGGGAACGGTGCAGAGGACGAGCGCGGCTACACCAGCATCGAAAGTCCCGTCGTCGCCGGGTAGGCGATACGCGTCGCCGTCTAGCACCCGGATGTTCACCGATACTTCCGTTGCCGTCGTGAGTGCCTGTTGGCGGAGATATGGCTCGGGCTCCACGGCAAGAACTTCGTCGACGGATGCGGGGTAGTGCGCGAAGTTGGCGCCACCACCGGCGCCAAGCTCGACGACACGCCCGCTCAGGTCGACGAGCAGCTTGCGACGATGCTCGGCGCCGCCGCGACGGTTGCTCGCCACCGCGAACCTCGTATATACGCGAGCGAATATCGGGCGCCGGACACGCTCAGGCATCAGCTACCGAACGTTCCTTGGGCCAAGCCTTCGCGCAAGGATCGAATCCGGTCTCGCATCTGCGGCAGGCGGAGGGTCCTGAACTTCTCGGGCAGTCGGTCGTCATCGAGCACCCGCGTCGAAGGTCTCGATGCCCCGGTCGGCTGCGAGCTTCGAGCATCGGTCCTCTTGTGCGAAGCGAAAGATGCGCTCGTTAAGCTTCAGCACGTCGCGGATGGCGGCCTCTCCGCGTTCGTCGAGCAACAGTTGGCTGAAGGCGCGAGCACAGGGGATCGAGGCTCGGAGCTGGCGCCATGCGAGGTCGGTCTGCTTTTTGGGCAGGACGCTGTTGTGGACGCGGCTCTCCATGCAGCGCTCTGGATGCATGACCCACACACGGACCTGTCGATCCGTGCCGACGAGCAAATCCACCTCGATTGCGGTCTTCTTGATGTCCTCCGAGTTCATTCCGTATGCGCTCTGGAGGAAATCGAGCCGACGTTCATGACCTTCGCTGTCGAGGAACATCGCGACGCCCGCAAGGGTGGTCCGGTCCTCCCATTTGGCCAGCATGACTCGTCCGCCGAGCATTGTGGCTGCCCGCTGTGCGTCGTTCCCATTTCCCAAGAAGTCGATGTCGCCGCTAACGACATGCGCTGGAACCAGTCCGTCCGTGAGGCGACTTTGAAGGTATGCAGTCCAGATAGCTACGGCTTGCCCACCGATGAGAACGACGCTTCGCTCGCGTACAACGTCCTCGATAAGCGCGATGATTCGTTCGGCCTCGGCAAGGCTGAGCGGCAATGGCGCGGCGTCAAGTATGGCTGGCGGCTCGTCCACGTCCGCTGATGACACCTTGTGGTTCAGGAGAGAGAGCGCGCCGAGTCTAGGTTGATCCGGATTCGATCGGGCGGAAGCGCAAAAAACGCGTTTTCGCGTTGTAGCTGCGCTTCGGTCTTTTCCCCGGACCGCAGTGCCTCGACATCGGCACGGCGAGCCTCCTCCTTCTCATCCCAGAGCTGTTGCGCATCGACATATTCGATTGGCAAGGTCATCGCTCTTTTCAGGATAACGCCTTCTCCGGAAGTCCTGTAGCTATTTCGCATCATTGCGAAGTTGCGGAGAAAATGCCGGAGGAGGGACTCGAACCCCCGACACGCGGATTATGATTCGTCTCGAGGGGTGTTGTGGGGCGTCGCTCGGTCGGCCGATTTTGGCTCTGCTGCTAGCGATTCGCGTCTAGGCTGTCGCGGGCTTTGTCGCCGAGTGGTGTGGGGCATGTTTGCACTTTGTTTGCACCCTGGCGACCAGGTTTCAACCAGTGTTGGACGGTCGGGCTTGAGCTTCGGTGACCAGGCCGCGACTTTCGTCGGGTCATGCTCTTGACTCTTGCGACCTCAGAGGGACCTTAGTTGAGCGTGAACGACTCACTGATGATCATCTTGTGCTCGCCGGACCCGCTGATCAACGTGAGCATGTCTTGTCCGGCTCTTGGGCGGTCCCATCCGGCCCTTCACGAGCGCGCGGCGGACCTTGACGTAGGGGACAGGCGCGTCGATCTCAAGATGCCGCCATTGGAGTGCA
>Ga0208480_1000370_pt1 | contig 16992 bp, 15 predicted proteins | sample NGESurshal092012_4_FD_184485 | JGI IMG/M metagenome (GOLD analysis project Ga0208480, IMG submission 184485) | Arctic peat soil microbial communities from Barrow, Alaska - NGEE Surface sample F53-1 shallow-092012 (SPAdes) | ecosystem: Environmental > Terrestrial > Soil > Wetlands > Peat ... | reverse complement strand
CCAGCCGGTCTCTGATCTCCAGCCCGTCGCGGAAGGATTTCAGCGCCTCGGGCAGATTGCCCTGCGCCACCAGCATGTCGCCGACACGATCGTAGGACACCGACAGCCCGCGCTGCCAGCCGGCATCGTCAGGGTCGGCGCGCGCCAGCCGGTCGGCAATCGCGAGCTGGTCGCGGAAGGATTTCAGCGCCTCGGGCAGATTGCCCTGCGCCACCAGCACCTCGCCGACACGATCGTAGGACGCCGACAGATCGCGCTGCCAGCCGGCGTTGCCGGAGTCGGCGTTCGCCAGCCGGTCGGCAATCGCGAGCCCGTCGCGGAAGGATTTCAGCGCCTCGGGCAGATTGCCCTGCGCCACCAGCACGTCGCCGACACGATCGTAGGACGCCGACAGATCGCGCTGCCAGCCGGCGTTGCCGGGGTCGGCGTGCGCCAGCCGGTCTCTGATCGCGAGCCCGTCGCGGAAGGATTTCAGCGCCTCGGGCAGATTGCCCTGTGCCACCAGCACGTCGCCGACACGATCGTAGGACACCGACAGACCGCGCTGCCAGCCGGCGTTGCCGGGGTCGGTGCGAAGCAATTGCTCGAACGCTCGTTCGGTCGAGTTCAAGACGATCAAGCGGGCATCGAGGGGGACGTGGTGTTCAATAGCGTCGTCGAGATTGAAGAGGAAACGCTCCGCCACACGTGCGCAGACAGAACTATCGGGGGTGTCAAGCAAACGACATATGTCTCGAGCTGCACTCGCCGGAGTGCCGGCCGGCGGCGCGATCACGGTATCGGCGAGCGCGCGCGTGGCGCCTTGCACCTCCGCCTCGCTCAACGATGAATCGCCATAGTGCTTGGCAGCGCGGATGTCGTCCTTGCTCGCCAGCAGGTGGACCATGGTTTCAGTAATGCGCAGCGGGTCGTCCGACGCCAGCGTCAGAAGGTGATCGGCGATCAACAGGTGCAGTTGCGGCTTCGAGAGACGCGGTGCCGCGAGGCGTGAGCGGGCGGCAGCCCGCATCTGGGCGTGGTTGAAATCCCATTGCGCGAGATCGCCACGCTGACGTATCTGACCGCGGAACAGACGACGCAGCGCGGCGAAGCGCAGTTCGTCCCAAGGCTCGCCGCTTACCGGGGGCAGCAATTGCCGAAAATCGCTCTCGCGCCATCCCGCCCGGCTCACGGCGATGAGGCCGATAAACGCCGGCGCAACGGCGGCGCCGAACAGTTCAGCCGCGCGATCGAACGTTGCGCGATAGAGGAGGGAAATATCCGCCGGCATGACGCCGACGGTGTCGAGCATCAAATTTCGGAGGCGTTCCGCCGGAGTGCCGGTATAGTCGCGCTGCATGCGGGCAAAATCATCGGCGTCGAGCAGGTTGAGCTCCTCGATGGCGAGCACCAGCCACAGCGGGTTGCCCCACGCGGGCACGCCCGCATGCTTCTTCGCGAGCAGCGCATCGATCACCGGCGGCTCGAACTTGCGGTGATAGCGATCGCATATGCCCTCGATGATGCCGCGCGCCTCGGCAGCGTCCAGCGGCGGCAGCGACAACGCTTCCATGCCTGGACGCTCGGCCAGCACTTTGGAGGCGCCGCCGGCAATGGCTGTTGCGACAAGCCGCGCGTTGGCCGGCCACAGCCGAGGCAGCCAGGTCAGCCTTCCGCGCGTGGCTTTTTTGAACTGGTCGAGCGCGTCGATCAGGACGACGACGCGCCGCTGTGACGCCATCCGCCCGAGCAGCGAGGCGAAGGCCGTTTCGACTGTCTCCGGGTCGACATTCTCGGGGAGGCCAACGTCGCCGGCGCCGAGCGCGCTGCCGAGTTCGTCGATCCAGCGCCGCAGCATTGCATCGACCGATGATGCCCGCGGGCTGGCGCCGGCGGCGTGCGCGAGAACGAAAGCGTCGGTGTCCTTCATGCGGCGAAGAAGTTCGCCGAACAGCGCGCTCTTGCCCGAACCCGGCTCGCCGGTGACGCAGATGCCCCACGGCGCGCCATCGTGCGCGGGGGAGAAACACAGGCTGGTGAGACGCGCAATGACCGCCTGCCTGCCAACGAAGCCGCGGGCGCGATCATCGGCAAAGTCTTCGAGCGCATTGCGCTCGGCCTGCATGTCCGCGAGCGTGCTGCTAATGTATACCGGACGCGATTGCCACATCGAGGGACCTCACTGAACGACTGATTTCATAGCATCGCCACAGCACCGCCATGGAGATTGGACAAATCCGGCAGCTTTGTCGCGACATCACTGCAAGCACGGCATTCACGGCGAATCCGCACTAACTGGCTGCACCGTTGGCACCGAAGGGCTTGCAAAGCAAAAAAGCCCACTCGGCGCAAGCCGCATAAGCGGGACATCTCTGAATCATTTCGGCGCGCCTGTCATTGTAATGGGGGCAACCGTTCGGTTATTAAGGTTGCCTTCCCCTCGCTATTGCTCCATCGAGCAATTTTTCCGCGTTTTCGATCGCCTGCCTGAAGGTTTCGGCTTCTTCCTCGAAAGACATTCCGACGATTGTGGAGTTCTTCAGATCGCGGATGCAGTTGTCGCGGAGAGTGGCAAGAGAAGCATCATCAAGGCGATGTCCGCTGCGGACATGCTTGATAAGCTTGGCTGCAAAATCCTGAAACGCGAGCGCGATCATGCCAGCCTGGGTCGCGCTGCGCTTCGCATTTTGGAGGATTTGTTTGTCATCCATCGCGTCTCTTCATCTGTTTGCGCCAATGGAGGAAGGCGCGCGCTTGCTGTTTGATTGTCCCTTTCGGAGCTATGGGCGAAAGTTGGTGAGGGCATGAAAGGGTAAGACGGCGTATCGTGGGGGTATTCGACGCCTCCACCTCTCCACCGAAGGAGTGATACGCCGTGACCGGGCCGCTCAAGGAGGTCTGGTCGGAGGAACATGGGCCGCCCTGGAGCACACGCTACCACTTTTGCGTTCCTCGACAACAGACTCATCGGTTACCGCTGGTCATCAGCCGCCTCATGCTTGCACGGATGACAGCCGTGGCTGGAATCGATGGTGAGCCCCACGTTCAATCGCGTTCCGGCACCAGGCCGTAATTGCCTTGATGTCGGGCCTTAGACGTGTGGCTGAATCTCCGACGAATGTCAGAAAGTCGCAAAGATTTTGTGTGGAGACACCGATCACCAGGGGGATTTCGGCAATCAGAGCCTCGGCAAGGACCGCTCGCAGTCCCCGGCCAAGTGCTTCTTCCCTGCCAAACTTATTGACGATCAGCAGATCGACACGTTCAAGCACCGCACGCTCGATCCATGCGTCGATGCGCGCGAAAGCGTCCGGATCAAGGCGACAACCCCTCGCTTCGTCACCACGGTCCAACGAGATCTTTATTTCGTCACCGCCCAATAGGTCCTTCACGTACATATCGCATCGACGTCGACCATGCCGGTGCGCGTTTGACTGGACGACGCCACCCAGCCGGTAACCTGAGGCGACCAGACCGGCTGCGCATTGAGCTATCAGAGCATCCCTGACAAGACCGTCATCATAAGCCACCACCCCGATCTGGCTCAGGCCAGGGTTTGCATGCTCGGCGGGAATTAGCAGAGCATGCTCACTCATGGCGCCACTCCATCGTTTCCTCTCCTCCATCAGTCGTTTCTTGATCGCTGCTCGGCGGCGTCATTCAGTCGCCGGCGCAGAGCCGCGGGCATATTTTTAAGTGCATATTTTTTGCGGAGCGGCGCCACGGTCCATCCCGCAGCGCGCTGCCTTATTTTACAGCGGGGTAGTCCACAGAACGGTACAGTGTACGCTGTGCGAGTGAAACCGACCTGAAGCGGTATGTCAAGTGCATCTATTTGTCGTGTCGGTAGCTCGTGATTTGTCGCCTGTTTGTAGCTCGTGAAGTGTCGTGTTTTTGGTTGCCCTGCGCCGATCGAGGCGAATGGAAACCTGGCGCGGTGGCCTGCCTGGATGGCTTTCCGTTCAGATCAACCGACCGCCGCACGAAAGATGCGCATATAGTTGCCACCCGCGATCTTTCCGGCCTCTTCCGGCGTGAAGCCGCCGCGCAGCATCGCCCCGACGAGGTGCACCCACTGCGAGTAGTCCTGCAGACTGCCGGGAGCAACCTGCTGGTCCGTGCCGACGCAAACGTGCTCAATGCCAACGACATCAACCATTTCTTTCAGGCCGTCGACGTATTTTCCAAGGCTGGGGAAGAAGTGCCAGATGCCGACCGCGCCGCCGGTCTCGGCGACCGCGCGCGCATGGTCGCGGCTGATCTGCCGCGCCGTGAGCGGCGTCGGGCCCATCGCTGGAGACCCGGAAAGCGCGGTGTGCGACAACAGCAGCGGCTTGGTCGCGACGTTGGCCGCCTGCTTGACCGTGTCCTCGGTCGCATGCGCGACGTCGCAGACAAATCCCAGCCGATGGCAAGCGCGGATCGCCTCCGCGCCATACGAAGTGAGCCCCTTATGCGTAACTATCCCCGTCTGGAAGTCGCCGATGTCGTTCGGCGTGTAGTGGACGAGCTGAACGTGCCGGACCCCCCGCTGATGCGCCTGCTCAAGCCGCTCGAGCTTCCCCTCAAGGAAGTCAAGCCCTTCCACGTCACCCACTATGGAGGGTTGCCCCTCTTGATGTGCAGTCTCCAGATCGGCCGCCGAGAGGGCGCGACGCAGGCCGTGGTGCGCGACCATCTCATCCACCCAATCGAGGCGCTCAAGATGATACTTGTAGAGCTCGCCCGGCCCGGGCGTGCGCAGCGCACCGAGGACGCCGGCCGCGTTCCTGCCGAGGATCGGGCCGTCCGGCACGTCAGCGAGGCACGCGACGGCCAATGATCCCGCCCGCATGCCCTTTGCAAGGTCATCATTGGGAGGCGCCCGAGTTAAAATACCGGTCGTTCCCCCGTGGGTATGGACATCGACGGAGATGGATTTCCGCAGCACCTGCAGCGCGGCGGAGGTATTTTCTGCCGTCTGGGCAGCGGCGGTGGAACCGGGTGGCGCCAAGCCGCCGGCAAGCATCGTGCCGACCGAAGCCAGCATCGTGCTCCACATCCACTGTCGGCGTGAGAGCGCGTGTCCGTGACATGCAAAGTGACCACAGCAGTCCATCCCGCCCTCCCGAGAATAAGTCGGCGCCTTGGCTGCCGTCTTGACCGGGCGATTGAACCTCAGGGCGCCCCATGGTTCAAGCCCATGGCGCCGCCGCCGGAACAACGCCAACCATCCCACGCGCAATAGCGCAGACGTCAGGGTTGGCCAGCCGATGCCTTGATGAAGTCGACGAACGCCCGAAGCGGCGCGGGCAAGAGACGACGTCCGGGGTAATAGAGAAACGGCCCCGAGAAGTGCTGCCACCATGGTTCGAGAATGGGTTCGAGTGCCCCGCGGTCCAGATGCGGGCGCAGCCAATCTTCGAACAAATAGATGATGCCGGTACCGGCGATCGCGGCGTCGATGGCGAGATCGGTCGCCCCTCCGGCCCGCACAATCAATGGACCGGTCGGATCGACCCGCACCACCTCACCGTCGCGCTCAAATTCCCAGGGCGTCGTCATCGTGCCGCTGGGAAAACGGCCGCGCAGGCAAGCATGCCCGAGCAGCTCGCGCGGGTGTTGCGGCCTGCCATGACGATCAAGGTAGACCGAGGCGGCAGCGGCGGCGAAGCTCTGCACGCGCGGCCCGATCGGCACCGCGATCATGTCCTGTTCCAGCCGTTCTTCGTAACGGATGCCGGCGTCGCAACCGCTCGCCAGTACGTCGACAAAGCTTTCCTCGGTAATCACCTCCAACCGAATGTCTGGATAGGCGGCGAGGAATCGCGGAACGATGCCGGGCAGCACCAGCCGGGCAGCGCTTACCGGCACATTGAGGCGCAGCGAACCCGCCGGTCTGTCGCGAAAGCCATTCACCACGTCGATGGCCGCCTCGACCTCCGTCAGTGCCGGACCCAGCCGCTCCAGCAGACGCTCGCCAGCCTCGGTGGGCGCAACGCTGCGCGTCGTCCGGTTGAGCAACCTCACACCGAGCTGAGCCTCCAGGCGACGCACGGCCTCGCTAAGGCCAGACGCGCTGCTGCCAATGGCGCGCGCGCCATCCCGAAAACCCCTGGCCCGCGCCACCGCCACGAAGGCGTTCAGATCACTCAGATCGATTTTCACTGTTCGTTATCCCGCACAGCCCGTACGGATTGTACCAGATTATCGCCAGCCAAGGCGACGGCTATCTGTGCGTCGTCTTGAAAGGAGATCGATCATGTCCAGCATCGACAAGTCCGGTACCTTCGCCCTCGGCGACCGCACCGTGAAGCGGCTCGGCTACGGAGCTATGCAACTGGCGGGGCCCGGCGTGTTCGGCCCGCCCAGCGACCTTGACGCGGCATTGGCCGTGCTGCGCGAGGCCGTCGCTTCCGGGGTGGATCATATCGACACCAGTGATTTCTACGGTCCGCACGTCACCAACCAGATCGTCCGCGAAGCACTGCACCCTTACCCCGATGGCCTCGTCATCGTCACCAAGGTCGGCGCCCGGCGCGGCGCGGATAAATCCTGGATTCCGGCCTTGTCGCGCGAGGAACTGACTCAGGCGGTGCACGACAATCTCCGCAATCTCGGCCTCGATGTGCTCGACGTGGTCAATCTCCGCAGCATGCTCAACCCGCACCACCCCGTCGAGGGATCGATCGAGGCGCCCCTCACCGTGCTGGCCGATCTTCAGCGCCAAGGCCTCGTGCGGCACATCGGCCTCAGCAACGTCACGGCGGCGCAGATTGCGCAAGGACGACGGATCTGCGAGATCGTTTGCGTGCAGAATTACTACAACGTGGCGCATCGCGACGACGACGTCATGATCGACGACCTTGCCCGTGACGGCATCGCCTATGTACCGTTCTTTCCACTCGGTGGGTTCAACCCGCTGCAGTCTTCGACGCTGTCCGACGTGGCGCAGCGCCTCGGCGCAACCCCCATGCAGGTCGCGCTCGCCTGGCTGCTTCGTCGCTCGCCCAACATCCTGCCGATCCCCGGCACCTCGTCCGTCGCACACTTGCGGGAGAATCTCGCTGCGGCAGAGTGCGCGCTACCGGATGATTCGATCAACGAACTGGACCATGTGGCGAGTATCCTCCCCGCGTGACGGGGTACGAAACTCGTGGTGTCCGATTTGTTTCACAACGTCCTCGCTCATTGCGTAGCGGGCGTGTCCCACGCGCGCCCCGAACTTGACGGTGGACAGTTCGCTTCGGTATAGCCATCAACAGCCCCTGGGCCGGGAAGCCCCGGATGGAATGTTCCTTGCTTCCACGAGTTCCGGCTGCAATGGATATCCGTAGCCCTTATGGAGGCGATCGCGAGATCTGAGAAATGAGTCAACTCATTGTCCGTGCCGGGGACTTCACGTTCCAGGCTCGTTTCGAGGAACAGCAGGCGCCGAAGACCTGCGCCGCCTTCCGCCGGGCCATGCCGTTCGAGAGCCAGGCCATTCACGTCCGCTGGAGCGGCGAGGGGGTCTGGATGCCGCTCGGCGATCTCGATTTCGGCGTGTCGTACGAGAACCACACCAGCTATCCCGCGCCGGGCCAGATCATTCTTTATCCCGGTGGCATTAGCGAAACGGAAATTCTGCTGGCCTATGGCGGCGTGCATTTCGCCAGCAAGATGGGCCAGCTTGCGGGCAATCACTTCATAACGCTGACGTCGGGTCTCGAGCATCTACCCGCGTTCGGCAAGACCGTGCTCTGGAAGGGCGCGCAGAAGATCCGCTTCGAGGCCGCCTGAATGCCTGGGCCACCGATGGCTGAGGCTGGGTACCCGCGCGATCTCCGTGGCTATGGCCGCAACCCGCCTGATCCGCGCTGGCCCGGCGATGCACGGGTCGCGGTGCAGTTCGTGGTCAATTTCGAAGAGGGCGGTGAAAACAACATTTTGCACGGGGATCGGGCGTCGGAAGCATTCCTGTCTGACGTATTGGGGGCGCAACCCTGGCCGGGACAACGCCACGCCAATATTGAATCGATGTTCGAATATGGTTCGCGCGCCGGTTTCTGGCGGCTGTGGCGGTTGTTCACCGGGCGCAAATTGCCGGTGACGGTATTTGGTGTCGCGACCGCATTGAAACGAAATCCTGAAATTGTCGCGGCGATGAAGGAGGCCGGCTGGGACATCGCCAGCCACAGTCTGAAATGGGTCGAACACAAGGACATGTCCGAGGCGGAGGAACGGGTGGAGATCGCTGACGCGATCCGCGTTCATACGGAAGTAACCGGGCAACGCCCGCTCGGCTGGTACACCGGCCGCACCTCCATCAACACGGTGAAACTGGTAATGGAAGCCGGTGGTTTCATGTATTCGTGCGATTCCTATGCCGATGATCTGCCATACTGGATCAAGGGGCCGGCTGGACCTCATCTGATCATTCCCTACAGTCTCGATGCCAACGATATGCGGTTTGTCAACGCGCAAGGGTTTGGCGGCGGCGACCAGTTCTTTGGCTATCTCAGGGATAGTTTCGACATGCTCTATGCGGAGGGTGCGACGTCGCCCAAGATGATGTCGGTGGGCCTGCATTGCCGCGTGGTCGGAAGGCCCGGCCGCGCCGCCGCGCTGGCGCGGTTTCTCGATTATGTCATGAACCATGATCGGGTTTGGGTGCCGACCCGGCTGCAGATCGCGCAGCATTGGCATGCCAATCTCGCGTATCTTGCCGCGAGTATCGTATAGTTCGGTAGATAAGCCGCCTTGTCCATGCCTGTCTGCATCACCATGAAAGAGCGGAAGCGATGAACGCTGAAGTTGCCGGACAAAAGGATTGCTTGCTCGGCAGGACGATTGTGAGACGGATCGATCGGCTTGCCGCGATTTCCGCGGATCCGGAGTGCCTGGAACGAATCTTTCTCAGCCCCGAACATCGCGCCGCCGCCGATCAGCTTTTGGGCTGGATGCGCGAGGCCGGCATGAACGCACGCCTCGATGCGATCGGAAATGTCTGCGGCCGCTATGAAGGCGATCGTCCGGGGCTCCCCTGTTTGATGCTGGGGTCACATTACGACACCGTGCGCGACGCCGGTCGATGGGATGGCCCGCTCGGACTGATCACGGCGATTTCCTGTGTCGACGATCTGCACCGAAGAAAGCTCCGCCTGCCATTTGCCGTTGAAGTTACCGGGTTCGCTGACGAGGAGGGGGTCCGGTTCGCATCGACCTTGCTCGGCAGCCGCGCCGTGGCCGGTACATTCGATGAGGGTGCGTTCGCGGCGAAGGACGAGGCCGGACTATCGATGCATGACGCCCTGATCCAGTTCGGCCTCGATCCCCGGCACATCGGGGTTGCCGCGCGCGTCGGCCGCGATCTGCATGGCTATGTCGAGCTCCACATCGAGCAAGGGCCGGTGCTCGAGAAGGAAAACCTGCCGGTCGGGGTGGTCACGGCGATATCGGGCGCCACGCGGCTTGCCGTGGCGCTGACCGGTATGGCTGGTCACGCCGGAACAGTTCCCATGGCGTTGCGGCGCGACGCGCTGGCAGGTGCCGCGGAATGCATTGGCGCCATCGAGGAAATTTGCCGGACCGCTCGGGGCGGCCTGGTCGGAACGGTCGGATACATCGACGCGGTACCCGGCGCAACCAATGTCATTCCGGGGCAAGCGTCCTTCTCCATCGATATGCGGGCGCCTACCGACATGGCTCGCAAGCAGGCGGTGTCCGATGTGGTCCGGCGCATTGAGGCGATCGCCGGGCAGCGGCAGCTGACGCTGCAGATCGACGTGACGCACGAGAACCGTACGGTGCCTTGCGCGCCCTGGCTCAGGGACCAGATTTCTGCAGCCATCGAAGGCGAGGGTTATCGCGTCTTTGAATTGCCGAGCGGAGCCGGGCATGACGGCATGGCGATGATTGATATTGCCGACGTCGGCATGATCTTCGTGCGATGCCGCGGCGGCATCAGTCACCATCCCGACGAGCATGTCGACCTCGTCGATGCCGATGCGGGGGCACGGGTGTTGCTGCGGCTGATTGAAAGTTTTCGTCCGCGCGATCGCTAAGCAATCAGCACTTCTGGCGCAAAAGACCCGGATCGGACATCACGCTCAACCGGTCTGGGGCCGGTTCGGAACGTCGCGCGCGTCCATATTGAGTTCAGCGACGTCCATAATTCGCTGTCGGAGCGCAAGGCGGACAAGCTCGATATCCGAACTCACGCCAAGTTTGCCCTTGATTAGATACCGCGTATTGGCCACCGTCTTGGGACTGACGTGGAGTATCTCGGCGATGTTTTCCGTTGTTTGTTCTGCAAGCAGCATACGCAGGATCTCAAACTCGCGCGGCGTCAGAATCTCGATGGCAGCGGCCTCGCCGGCGACATGGCTGAGCGCCAGTTCGTGATCGATATCCGTGCTCGTTGCGGTCCGGCCGCGCAGCACCTCGAATATGGCTCGCAGCAGTTCCTCGGGTGGACTGCTCTTGGTGACGTAACCTTTGGCCCCGGCACGGATGGCCTGCACGGCATACGTTGCATTCAGATGCATGGTGAATACCAGAATGCGCGCAGCAGGGTCCCATTGCCGGATTCGTTTGATGGTTTCAAAGCCACCGAGACCGAGCATCGTCAGATCCGTGATGACGATGTCAGGCCGCGTCTCCTTGAACAGTTGATAGGCCGTGGCACCGTCGGCCGCTTCCGCCACGACACGCAATCGCGGTTGCTTCTGCAACAGCGAACGATATCCCTCCCGGACGATCGCGTGATCGTCGACAAGCAGGATCGTCGCCCGATCGTCCTTCATGCCTCACACCTCGCATCCATCTCGTGGCTCGTCGTCAGCGGTGTCGGAATGATTGCACGCAGAACGAGGCCGGCCGGGGAACGGGCCTCAAAGCTCAACCGCCCACCCAATTCAGCTACGCGTTCGCGCATCCCGAGCAGTCCCATGCCGGATTTGGCCGCAACGTCGATGCTGGTGCCTTTGCCGTCGTCCTCGACGGTCAATTCGATGGCGCTGGCGTCAAGGTTCGGCGCCGCGGCCGCGGATTGGTGCCGCTGCAGCCGGAGCGTGACCCGTGTGGCCTCGGCATGCTTGGCGGCATTGGTGATGGCCTCCTGCGCGATGCGATAGAGACTTGCGCCGAACATCGATGGCAAGCTCTCGAAATTGCCGCACAATTCGATGTCGAAGCGGGTGCGGCCGCGGCTGCGGCCATTCCATCCGGCCACGAGGCCCTCAAGACTCGACGCGAGCCCGAACTCATCGACGTCAGGCGGGCGCAGCCTGACCAGCGTACCGCGCAACGCATCCATCATGACGGCTGCGATTCTCGCGATGCTCTGGCACTCGGGCAGGAGCGTGGGGCATTCCTGCCGCGCGGTCTGCCCGACGGAAGTTGCGACCGCACTGATCGCGGCCAGACATTGACCGAATTCATCGTGAAGCTCGCGCGCCAGGTGCCGGCGCTCCTCGTCCTGAACCGCGATCAGCTGTTGCGTCAACGCATTTCGTTCGCGGAGAGCCAGGTCGAGACTTTCCGCGAGGTGGTTGAAGACATCGGGGATCGAAGAAAGTTCGGCCAGGTTGAACGGCGGCAAGCGCGTTGTGAAATCGTTCGCGGCAAGGCGTTCAAGGCCGGCGCGGATCACCTGCGTCGGGCGCAGGGCTCGAGCGAGCGCGAGGTAAATCAGAACACAGAGGCCGACGAGGGTGATTGCGACCACGGTAAGCAACCGGGTGGTTTCGCGCCAGGCCTGCGCGATAAGGTGTCCCGGATCGACCGTGACCACGGCATCGCCCTGCAGTTTATCGCGGAAGAAAATTTGCCGCACAATCTCTCGACCAGGATTGAACAGGGTCCGGTACAGGCTCGCGAAGAGTTTTGGCGCGTCGTCCTGGTCCGGTGGCGTTCCGCTGCAAAAACGTTGCAGCGTGTCGCCATTCCTCGCGCGATAGGCGATGCAGAGGCCAGGACTCATGAGCGGTATCGCGACATCCTGAAGGTCGGGAAACTGGCTGAAATGGCTATTCCCCCAGTGGATGCGGTCCTGCTGGATCTGCAAATTCCTGGCGACGATGTCGACGATCCAGCCGGCATTGGAGCGGGCCGCCCTGTCGGTTTCGAACAGAACATAGGCCGCGGCCGCGGCGAAACAGCATGCCGACAGCACGACGACGCGAAGCGCGAGCCGGAGCTTGAGATCAGTCATTCGTAAAATGCGCATGGCGAACTGCCCGTACAGATGATCGGCGAAGGGCCGCCGGGTGCCATTAAGCGGCAGAACCGCTGCGATGAAAAGCGCCGACCGGAAAAGTCGGGCAAATTGCCCGGTTATTGCCGGGTGGGGGGCCATTCCGGAGGTGGTCCGATCTGGCCTATCACGTTGTTGACGTGCCGGTGGCCCGGCGCTCTGCTCGGGAGGTTTCCATGCGTGAATTTTTTGACTATGCGACAAGGGTCGCATTGTTCGGCTCAATGCTGGCCGTCCTGCTGGTCGCGCCGGCCGCACGGGCCGGTGCACCGGCGCCGGTTAAGCTCGCGGTATTCGAGTTCGAACTGGAGGATTTCAGCGGCGGAGCTTCAGTCCTGCCAGCGAACCCCTCCGATCTCGAACAATTGAAGCATGTTACGAATGAGGCGCGCCGGTTGATCGCGGAGTCGGGGCGCTACACCGTGGTCGATGTCAGTGGCGCGGACACGGAGGCTGTGAAGACACATTCGCTGCGAAATTGTGATGGTTGCGACGCCGCCATCGCATTGAAATTCGGTGCCCAACAATCCCTGGTGGGTTTCGTGACGAGAATCAGCCGGATGGAGTACACGGTTCGGTTCGAGATCCGCGACGCCCGGACCGGTGCCGTCGTCTTCAATCAGCAGACCGGTCTTCGCATGGGCGCCATCGAATCCTGGAATCGCGGAGCCGCTTGGCTGATCAAGAACAGGTTGCTGCAGAGCCCTGATTAGCAACCACCGCGGGGCTGGGTTCGCCGTTTATGGGTTCAGGCCGGACTTACAGACCCGCGCTCGATTCGAAAGGCGCGCGACAGCAAATCGACGACATGCACCTCGTTGGATTCCGCGACGAGGATCGAAATGCCCTCGGTCTTGAGGTTCGCCAGCACTTCACCCAATCGCCGCGCCAGTGCGGGCGCCAGCCCCTCGAATGGCTCGTCCAGGAGCAGCATGCGCCTTCCCGCCATCAGCGCCCGCGCGAGGGCGACCATCTTCTGCTGACCGCCCGACAATTCAAGCGAGGATCGGGCACGGAATTGGGCGACCTCGGGCATGAGCCCGAAAATCCAGTCGAGACGCCGGTCGGCGTCGCGCATTTTGAGCGATAGCGCGGGCAGGCGGACATTCTCCTCGACCGTGAATTCCGGCACCAGCCGGCGATCTTCGGGCATGTAGCCGATGCCGTGCGCGACACGCAGATGCGGCGGCAGCTTCAACAGGTCGACCTGACCGAGTTCGGCTACGCCGGTGGCCGGAATGGCGCCCATGATGGCACGGAACAGCGTGGTCTTCCCCGAACCGTTGCGGCCGATAAGCCCGCAGATATCGCCTTCTTGGAGCGCGAATGAGGCGCTGCGGATGATCGGAACAGGTCCGATCGACACGTTGAGGTCGGACACCCTAAACATCGGCGACGCTGCCGGCAGCACCCTTCGCCTTGGGGCCGCTGATCAACGCCTGAACGCGGGCATCGGCCAGCGTTGCGGCCGGCGTGCCGTCGGCGATCACGGTGCCGTCGTAGAATGCCAGTACACGTTCGGCGAAGCGCTCCACGATCTCCATGTCGTGCTCGACGAAAAGCACGGTGATCCTGCGGCTGCGCAATGCCGACATGACGACCTGCATCAGGTCGAATTTCTCCTCAATCGAGATGCCGCTGGTCGGTTCGTCGAGCAGCAGCAAGCGCGGGGATCCTGCGACCGCCATGCCGATGTCCAGCAGCTTGCGCACGCCCTGCGGCAATGTGGCCGCGAGTGTATCGCGGTAACGCCCGATCGCGAACAGGTCGAGCAATATTTCGGCCTCTGCGACCGCTTCCCGCGAGCGCAGCGGCGTGCATACGTGGCCTATGAAATGTTTCGGCGCATGGCCGATCGCAGCCGCGACGCAGATGTTATCGAATGCCGTCAGCGAGGGAAATATTTGCGCCACCTGAAACGAGCGCGAGATGCCCATTGCCTTGATGGTGCGGGAAGGCAAGCCGGTGATGTCGCGCTCCTCGAAGTGGATCGCGCCGTGGGTCGGCCGCAGGTGGCCGGTCACCATGTTGATGAAGGTGGTCTTGCCGGCGCCGTTGGAGCCGATCACGCCGACCGTCTGCTGCGCTGGGAAGCTGACGGTAATATCGCGCGCGGCGATCAACGAGCCGAAACGCTTGCCGAGGTCCCGGACGGAAAGGATGGGCGCGCTCATGGTGCCTCGACCCTGCGGCGCCGGCGCAGGTGCGTGATCAACGAGCCCAGCCCCTGCGGCAGGAATAGAATGGTCAACAGCAGCACCGAGCCGAGCAGCATCTGCCAAAGCTGCGGGAGTATGGCGAAGGCGAACGAGCGCACCGATTCAAACAGCAGCGATCCGACGAACGCCGCGCCGACCGAGCCGGCGCCCGCCAGGATGGTGATAAACACGAATTCGCCGGAGGTCGTCCAATAGGACATGTTGGGATCGACATGGCCTACCGCCAGGGCGGCGAGCGCGCCGCCCACGCCACCCAGCAAGCCGCTGATCACGAGCTTGGTATGGATCAGCCGCGACACCGACAGGCCGAGAAATTCGACGCGTATTTCATTGTCGCGCACCGGAACCGCGAGCGCGCCGGCCACCGAGCGGAAGTAGGCGTCGACCAGGAAGGCCGCAATCGCGCAGACGGCGAGCACCAGCCAGTAGAGGGCCACCAGCAGCCCATCCTGGTGCGGCGCGTAGCCAAAAAAGGTCGGTACGATCACGCTGAAGCCATCGGTCGAGCCGAGCGACTCGGTCTTTACGAGCACCCCGTACAGGATCATGGACAGTGCCAGGCTAAGCATCGCGAAGAAGATTTCGCGGTAGCGCGCCAGCAGGAAACCCACCACGAACGATACCAGGCCGGCCGAGGCCCCCCCAATCAATACGAGCAGGATGGCATCGGAGACGCCGGTCCAGCGGCCGACGAGCGCCACGGCATAGGCACCGATGCAATAATACAGCGCCTGTCCGAACGAGACGAGGCCAGCCCGCCACAGCACGATCAAGCCCAGTACGACCAGACCATTTGCAAAGGCGATGGTGGCGAGCGAGATCATCCAGTCCGGCAGCACGAATGCCGCAGCGGCGGCCGCCAGGAAGGCCGAACTCGCTGCGATCCGGCCGTGCTGAGCCATCTCAGATTTTTCTCGGTTGGGCGCGCACGAACAGGCCATAGGGCCGGATCAGGAGCACGAGCGCCATGACCCCATAGATGACGAACAATTCGATCTGCGGAACCAGATGCACCGCGGCCGCACGGCATATCCCGACGATGAGCGCGCCGATGAGCGCCCCTTCGATCGACCCCATGCCGCCGATAGCCACCACGGCGAAGGCGAGCACGATGACTTCGACACCGATGCCGAGCGTCACGGCGATTTTCGGCGCCATGATCGCCCCTCCGAGCGCACCGAGCATCGCGCCGATCACGAATGTCACGGTATAAACCACCTTGACATTGATGCCGAACGCGGCAGCGGTCTCGCGATCGAAAATCACGGCGGTCAGCAGCCGTCCGTAGCGGGTGAACTTCAGCGCCCAGTAGGATATCGCAGCGAGCAGCGCCGCGACCACGATCAGGCCGAGATCGTAGTTCGACAGAATGAGTTCGCCCACTTCCGTGTTGCCGGCGGCGAGCAACGGCTGATAGGTCGCATAGGAACCCGTGCCCCAGATCAGGATGACGATGTCTTCGAGGATCAGGAAAGCGGCGTAGGTCACCAGCACCATCACCACCTCGTCCCTGCCATAGACCAATCGCATGACGCCGCGCTCGAGAATGAGACCGAGCGCGAGCCCGAGGGCCATGGCGAAAAGAGCCATCAGGAGAAACCCGCCGGCGGCCGGCAGGCCACGATCGAAATAGATGCCGATGGCGGTCGCCGCGCCGTAGGCTCCGAATGTGTAAAACGAGCCGTGCGCTACATTGAGGATCTTCATGACGCCGAAGATCAGCGTCAGCCCGATGGCAACGATGAACAGGTAGGCCGCATAGACCAAGCCGTCGACCAGAATGGCGAAAGCGGTCAGCACCGAAACATTCCGACCGGGCAACCGGACGGGGCAGGGGTCCTGGCCGCCGGACCCCAAACCGGTCGGATGTTGCTCAGCACTTCGCGCCTTTCATGCCTTGCTTGATCCAGTCGTCGGCATTGATGCCGGCCGGCGGGTTCACGCATTCGGCGGGGAAGCGCATGATATCGACAATCTCGGGTTCGTTCTTCTGCTTGTTGAAACGATAGGTGCCATAAGCGGTTCCCGAGATACCCTGGTGCCCATCGCCGATGGCGAGCTTGACCTTGCCCGAGGGGCCTTCGAACTCGATACCCTTGAACGCCGCCGCCACCTCGTCGGTAGTCGGCTTGGCCTCGCCTTTTTGGGCCTTTTCATAGGCCAGCTTGAGGCCGAGCAGCGACATCGCCATCTGATAGGCGGGATAGGTCGGTGGAACATTGTAGCGATCGGAGTAGAGCTTCTGGAACCAGCGGTTCAATTCGCTGTCGGGCGCGAGCGGGCCGTTCGGACCGCGGCCCCCGATGATGGTGCCGTTCGGCATCTTGTCGCGAAGTCGCCAGATCGCGGCCTCGCCAGTGGTTGCGATGATCGTCATGCGCTTGTCGAGCGCGCGCGCCTGCTCCTGATAGAGAAACGCCTCGAGATCGCCGTCATAAAAGCTCGTGTGCAGCACCTGAGATTTTGACGTCAGCAGCGTCGAAATCTCCGCGCCGTACTCGCCCGCGAACAGCTTCGGAAAGAGTACTTTGTCTACCGTGATTTTTGGTGCAAGCACCTGCATCGCGCCGGTGAAGC
>Ga0208480_1000367_pt1 | contig 17086 bp, 18 predicted proteins | sample NGESurshal092012_4_FD_184485 | JGI IMG/M metagenome (GOLD analysis project Ga0208480, IMG submission 184485) | Arctic peat soil microbial communities from Barrow, Alaska - NGEE Surface sample F53-1 shallow-092012 (SPAdes) | ecosystem: Environmental > Terrestrial > Soil > Wetlands > Peat ... | reverse complement strand
TCGGCGGGCCGCGGGTAAGCGTTGATGTGACACTCGCCGGTCTTCAGCTTGGCGTAGCGCGCCGTGGAGTCTGGCGTGATGGCGAAGACGAGGTCGTCGACCTGCGCCTTCTCGCCGTAATAGTCCGGGTTCGCCTTGTAGCGGATCACCGAATCCTTCTGGTAGGCGACGAAGGAGAACGGCCCGGTGCCGACCGGAACCTGATCGAACTGTTCGGGCGCGCCCTTCTTGAGCAGGAAGTCGGCGTATTCGGCCGAGCCGATCGCCATGAAGTCCATCGCCAGATTGGCGAGGATGGCGACGTTGGGCGTCGTGAGCTTCATCACGATTGTGTAGTCGTCGGTCTTGGTGACCGAGTCGAGGAGCTTCGGCATATCCATGTCGTTGAAGTAGTCGTACTTGCCGCCAGACACCTTGCTGTAAGGGTCGTCCGCCTTCCATTGGCGGTTGATCGCGAACAGCACATCGTCGGCGTCGAAGTCGCGCGTCGGTTTGAAGTCTTTCACCGAGTGGAACTTCACCCCTTTTCGCAAATGGAAGGTGATGGTCTTGCCGCCGTCGCCGATCTCCCAGCTTTCGGCGAGGCCGGGCACAACCTCGGTGGTGCCGCGCTTGAATTCGGTGAGGCGATTGTAGACGGGGCGGGCGGCGTCGAAGCTGGTGCCGGTGGTGTTGATCGCCGGCGTGAAATTCTCCGGACTGCCCTCCGAGCAATAGACCAGCGTCTTCGCCGAGGGGAGGCCCGCGCCTGCTAACAAAGCGGCCAGCGCGACGCCGGCAAAGGTGAGCGCTTTCATGGGGCTTGTCTCCTCAAGCGACTTGCTCGCGACCACGAGCTTTGGGGCATCGAAGCCCTTTTTCGCTTTCAGCGCAATGGCTCGCACTCGGCGGTCATCCGTCTTCTTTGTCGTTCATGGGATGCAGATCGCGCACCATCGCCTTGGCGCGCTCGTCGAGCACGTGGGTATAGATCTGCGTCGTCGCGATGTCCGCGTGGCCGAGCAGATCCTGAACGACGCGCAGGTCCGCGCCGTTCTGGAGCAGGTGACTGGCGAAGGCGTGGCGAAGCACGTGCGGGCTCACGCGCGCCGACGGAATTCCCGCGGCGGCCGCGACGCGTTTGAGATCGCGCGCGAAGGCCTGGCGCGTCATGTGGCCGCTCGCGCTCGCGGCGGGAAACAGCCAGGCGCTCGTCGCCGCCCCCGGCGAGACTTGATCGAGCAGCGCGCGAAACGCGCCGATCGCGGCGCGGGCGGGCCCCGAGAGCGGCGCCAGGCGATCCTTGTCGCCCTTGCCGCGCACGGGGATGAGCGGAGACTTGGCTGTGGCGATCGACTTCTTGAGACTCAAGGCTTCCGACACGCGCAAGCCCGAGCCGTAGATAAGCTCGATGAGACAGGCGATGCGCGCCGCGTCCAGCCGCTCGCGCGACGGGCGCTCCGCGACTTCGAGTCCCTCGCGCGCCGTCGCGATCAGGCGCTCGACCTCGGCCAGGCTCAAAAGCTTCGGCAGCGGCCGCGAGCGGCGCGGGCCCTCGACCGCCAGCGTCGGGTTGTCGCGCCGCCAACCTTCGGCGTACAGGAACTTGTGAAACTGACGGATCGCCGACAGGCGGCGCGCCAGCGACGCGGCGCCAAGTTTCTGCGCGCCGCGGGCCGCGAGGAATCCGCGCACATGAGTTGTGTCCGCCTTCAGCGCGTCGACGCCCTTAGCCTTCAGATAGACTTCGTAGTCGGCGAGATCGCGCCGATAGGCGTCGATCGTGTTCACGCTCGCGCCGCGCTCGGAGGCGAGCGCCTCAAGGAAGCTGACGATGTGAGAAACCGTCCGCGTTTTCATATGGCGAGCCTATGGTGAACCCGGCCGAATCGTCGACCGCGTCTACACAGTGCGGCTCGATTCAATCGCAATCTGCACTACTCCTCCTCGAACAGAGTGGGCTGCGATCCCTCGCGCCGCGGCTCGGCGAGGCCGAGATGGCGGAAGGCGTGGGAGGTCAAGAGGCGCCCGCGCGGCGTACGCTGCACGAAGCCAAGCTGGATGAGATAAGGCTCGATGATGTCCTCGATCGCGTCGCGAGGCTCGGAAAGCGCGGCGGCGATGGTCTCGACCCCGACCGGTCCGCCGCCGAACTTGAGGGCGATGGTGTCGAGATAACGGCGATCCATTTCGTCGAGCCCAATGATGTCGACGTCGAGGAGCTTGAGCGCGTTGTCGGCGAGCGCGCGCGTCACGCGCTTTGCGCCTTCGACCACGGCGAAGTCACGCACGCGCCTGAGCAGGCGCCCGGCGATGCGCGGCGTGCCGCGTGAGCGCCGGGCGATCTCGTTCGCGCCGTCGTCGGCAAGCGCGACGCCGATCACTCGGGCGCCGCGCGCGACGATGCCCTGCAGCTCTTCGGTGGTGTAAAAATTGAGCCGGATCGGAATGCCGAAACGATCCCGCAACGGCGTGGTGAGGAGCCCCGCGCGAGTCGTCGCGCCGATCAGGGTGAACCGGGCAAGATCGATCTTCACCGAACGCGCCGCGGGCCCGGCGCCGATGATGAGATCGAGCTGGAAATCCTCCATCGCCGGATAGAGAATCTCCTCGATCGCAGGATTGAGCCGATGGATCTCATCGATGAACAGAACGTCCCGCGGCTCGAGGTTGGTGAGCTGCCCCGCGAGATCGCCCGCTTTGCCGATGACCGGGCCCGAAGTCGAATGAAAATTGACGCCGAGCTCGCGCGCGACGATCTGCGCGAGCGTCGTCTTGCCGAGGCCAGGCGGCCCGACGAACAGCACGTGATCGAGCGCCTCGCCGCGAGTTTTGGCGGATTGGATGAAGATTCCCAGATTCTTGCGCGCCGCTTCCTGACCGGCGAAATCGGCCAGGAGCTGAGGGCGGACCGCCGTCTCGTCCTCGGGACGCTTCTCGGCTGAGATGAGCCTTCGAGGCGCTTCGGCCATTTCAGCCGCCTTCGCCCGGGTGAAGGCGTTCCGACAGGGTCAATTCCGGTCGCGTGGTGAGCCCGATGAGGTTTGCGGTGAATGCGCACACAAGACCGGCGATCGCGGCGCAAGCGATAAAAGCATGGCCAAGCGTGACGCCGAACCGGCCTGGAAAGGCCCAGTCGATGCCCTCAGGGCTCACGTTGGTCTCGACCGTCATCTCGAACGAGGCCCACAGCGGGTTGAGGCGCAGGAGGAGGCAATAAACGAGCACGCCGCCAATGAGAGCCGCGACCAGCGCGCGCGGCGCGCGCTCGGGCGCCACAGCGTCCCACATGGCATAAAGAAGCCCGGTCGCCGCGGCTGGCCCAACGCCGACAACATAGGCTGCGATCAATCCGAGGGCGTGGCCAAAAAACGTGCTGATCAAAACCATAAGCCCGATCGCCTCGAGATCGGTCGGCGTTTTGAAAACGATGGAAAGGGGAATGAACAGCGCTCCGCCGACGGCCGGACCCAGCGCTGCGAACAGGAGCACGATGCCGGTCATGGGCACAAAGAAGGGACGGCCGTTCACTGGGGGCCCTTGGCGATATAGACGACGCGTGGCAGCTTAGCGAAATGCGCGTCGCACGTAAGAAGGTCCGCGCGCGCGTCATTAGCCGTGGCGAAGATGATCGCGTCTGCCGTGGCGAGGCCGTGTATTTTCGCAAAGGCCGCAGCCTTCGTCGCGATGTCTGTCGTCAGCGGAGCGACGACCAACTCTGTGGAGAAGGCTATCGTCCGAGTAGCCACGGCGTCTGACATCTCCCGCGTGAGCCATCGCGACAGCTCATATTGAACAATAGTCGGGACAACCCACTGATCGTTCCTCGGCAGCTCCGGCGCCAATGTCTCACCCAGGGGCGAGCCGACTATCCATTCGATCCAAGCGGACGTATCGACCACGCGCATCAGTAGCGATCGTTTCGGTCGCGATAGCCCTCGGTATTGGCCCCGCGCGCGATCCCCGCCAAGTCTTCGCGTTTTGGCACCGGGACGATCACGTAGCCTTCGGGCTTGGCGATGAACGCGACCTTCTGGCCAGGCCGCAGTCCGAGATGCTCGCGGACTTCCTTCGGAATGGAGATTTGGAATTTTGAGGAGACCGTTGCGATCGCTGACATCTGCCTTACCTTCTGTCTATCGATCACGGTATCGTAAGACGTCTCACTGCGCCAGTTCCTTGAGGCCCGCGCGAATGAGCGCAGCAGTCTCGGCCGCCGGTCCGAGCTGAGCGGAAATCCTGGCGACAGCGGCGGCGGCCTGGACTTGGGCGTAGCCGAGGCCAACGAGGGCGAGGACCGCGTCCTCGGCTGCCTTGGCGAGCTTGGGCGCACGCTCGAAGCCCGCTTCCGAATGGGCAAAATCGGCGCCGCCAAGCGCCGGCGCCTTGTCCTTGAGCTCAAGCACGAGGCGAGCGGCGAGCTTCGGGCCCACGCCAGGCGCACGCGCCATCATGGCCTTGTCTTGTCGCGCGACCGCCGCGCTCAAAGCTTCCGCCGAGAGCGCGCCGAGAATTCCCAACGCGACCTTGGCGCCGACGCCCTGCACGCTCTGCAGCAAACGAAACCAATCGCGCTCGCCCGGCGTAAGAAAGCCGTAAAGCCGGATCGCGTCTTCGCGCACATAGGTCTCGATGAGCAACTCCGCTGGCTCGCCGACGGCCGGAATTGCGCGCAGGGTGCGGGCCGAGGCGGAGACGAGATAGCCGACGCCGTTGACGTCGAGGATCAAGGCCTCTTCGTCGACGCTGTCGACGATTCCCTTGAGCTTGCCGATCATGCCGCGCCTCGTGCGCGCGCCCTGCGGTGCTGGGCGTGGCAAATGGCGACGGCGAGCGCGTCGGCGGCGTCCGAAGTCGAGGCGGTCGAGGCCGGCAACAGCATTCGCACCATCATCGCCACCTGCCGCTTTTCCGCGTGGCCGACGCCGACGACCGTCTTCTTGATGAGATTGGCGGCATATTCCGCCACCGGCAGGCCGCTCTGGGCCAATGACGCAAGCGCGACGCCGCGCGCCTGCCCGAGTTTCAGCGCCGATTGCGGATCTCGGTTGATGAACGTCTCCTCGACCGCGGCCTCATGCGGTCGCTCGCGCTCGACCAACCCGGTCAGCAAGCGATGGATCGCCGCGAGACGCTCGGCGAGCGCGGTCGCGGCGTCGGTCTCGATCGAGCCGCAAGCGATGAAGCTCAGCCTGGAGCCGGCAGCCTCGATCACGCCCCAGCCTGTCTTGCGCAGGCCGGGATCGACTCCGAGAATGCGAATCGCGCCGATGGTCATAAAACATCTGATAGCTGATTTTGAACGCCAACGCATTTTGCGCATGCAAGTCAGTGCGTTTCGATCCACCCCCGCTCTCGCGGCGCCCGGCCAGCGAATCGCGTCTCTTTCCACCGGCATTTCGGTTCCGCGCCTTGGCTCGCCTGCCGCGGCTGCGATAGCTTGGCGGACGAACCCACGTGATTCTCGAGGAGCGGCGTGAAGACCATAAAGAAAAAGGCCACGCCGCCGCCGCGTCCCGTTGCGATCACGCCCCATTTCGACTTCGAGCGCGAGGCCTTCGCAGACGGCCATCGATGGGTCGCGGGCGTCGATGAGGTCGGACGCGGCCCGCTGGCCGGGCCGGTCGGCGTGGCCGCGGTCATTCTCGATCCCGATGATCTGCCCGAGGGGCTGAATGATTCGAAAGTGCTCCTGGCGCCCGCGCGCGAATCGCTCTGCGAGATCATCTTCGCCAAGGCGCTGAGCGTTTCCGTCGTCTTCGCCAGCGTCGAGGAAATCGATCTTTTCAACATCCGCGGCGCAGCGCTTCGGGCAATGGCGCGGGCGGTCGCGGCCTTGAGCGTGCGTCCGCACTTTGTGCTGATCGACGGCCGCGATCTGCCGGACGGCCTCATCTGTCCCGCGCGCCCGATCATCGACGGGGATGCGTTGTCGATGTCGATCGCCGCCGCCTCGATTGTCGCCAAGACGATGCGGGACGCGCTGATGCGCAATCTTGGGCTCGAATACCCGCAATATGGTTTTGGCGACCATGTCGGCTATGCGACGGTCGCGCACCGCCGGGCGCTGGCCTCGGCGGGTCCCTGCCCCTATCACCGACGCTCGTTCCGACTCGAGCCTCGGCAAGAATGACAGGCCGCGCAAAAAGGTTTCGAAAAGGTTGAAACCTAATATTCGTTAAAACGACTTACGCCGTACGAAAACGACACAGCGGCATGCCGGCCGGCATAACCGGACCTTTACTTTAAACCGAGCATAAACGACGCGCCGGCTCAATTGATCCGGTCAAGCGTCGAGTGATTTGCGTTCATGCGTATCGCGCGTGCCGGAGCGTTCCGCCTCCCCGCCCAGATTCAGGTTTTGCGTACTGGGACCGGCGAGGCGAAACGCCCGGCCGCACTTCTCGAGCCGCTCGGCGAGGCAAGCCCCGCTCCGCGCGACACAATCCTCGTCGGCGACTGCGTCGCGGAAATGGCGAGGCTTCCTGCCGCCTCGGTCGATCTCGTCTTCGCCGATCCTCCCTATAACCTGCAGCTCGAAGGCGCATTGTCGCGGCCCGACCAGAGCGTGGTCGACGGGGTGGACGACGCTTGGGACAAATTCGCCAATTTCGCCGAATACGACACCTTCACGCGCGACTGGCTGACCGCCGTCCGGCGGCTGATGAAGCCCGCCGCGACGATCGTGGTCATCGGCTCCTATCACAACATCTTCCGCGTCGGCGCGATCTTGCAGGATCTAGGCTTCTGGATCCTGAACGACATCGTCTGGCGCAAAGCCAACCCGATGCCGAACTTTCGCGGCCGCCGCTTCACCAATGCGCACGAGACCTTGATCTGGGCGGCGCGCGGCCCCGAAGCCAAGGCCTATACGTTCAACTACGAGACTTTGAAGGCCGGCAACGAAGATGTGCAGGTCCGTTCCGACTGGTATTTTCCGATCTGCACCGGCGGGGAGCGGCTGAAGGACGAGAGCGGGCGAAAGGTTCACCCGACGCAGAAGCCCGAAGCGCTGCTCACGCGGGTGCTGCTGGCCGCTTCGAACGCTGGCGATCTGGTGCTCGATCCGTTTTTTGGCTCCGGAACCACCGGCGTCGCCGCGCGGCGGCTGGGCCGCTCGTTCATCGGCCTCGAGCGGGATCTGGCTTACGCCAAAGCGGCCCGCGAGCGGATTGAGGCGGTCGAACCGCTGCCTGAATCGGCGCTCGCGCTCGCGCCGACGCGCCGCAGCGAGCCGCGCGTGGCTTTCTCGAGCGTCGTTGAAGCTGGGCTGGCGCGCCCGGGCGAACGCCTGGTCGATGCGGGACGCCGCCATAGCGCTCTGGTGCGAGCCGATGGCGCGCTCGCCGCAGGGCCCGTCGTCGGCTCGATCCATAAGATCGGCGCGTTGGTGCAAGGGCTGCCCGCCTGTAATGGCTGGACCTTCTGGCATGTCGAGCGCGCGGGCCGACTGGCCCCGATCGACGATCTTCGCGCCGCCATGCGCGAATCGATGCGCGAGTCGGCCGAATAGCTTCCGTTCGAGAAGGTCTTGGCGCCGTCAGGCGAAAGCAGAGCTAGTCTGCCGGGCTTGAAGCCTCCGGTCTCGGCAGTCGGACTTTGGCCAGGATATCCTCGACCTGGGCCGTTGCGCGGGTCGCCGGAAAGAAGCCATCGACGATCAGATGCGCGAGGCCGTGCACGAGGCCCCAGGCGGCCATAGCCGCGGGATTGTCGTTGAGCGACCGTGAATCGACATCGGCGACGTCTCGCACGAGCATCGCCTCGACGCCCGTGCTGGCCGCCTGGAGGGCTGGATATTTCGAGCGCTCGGCGAGAACGGGCCCAAACATGAGGCGAAACAGGCCGCGGTTTTGGTTGGCGAACTCAATATAGGCAAGACCCCCCCGGACCAGCGGATTGGCGCCCCGGGTCCCGCCCTCCATCGCCTCAGCGAGCTCATGGAAACCCTGCGCCGCAACCGAAGCAAGGAGATCCTCCTTGTTGGTGAAATGGCGATAGGCGGCCGTCGCCGACACGCCTACGCGGCGGGCGGTCTCGCGCAATCCAACCGCCTGCAACCCGTTCTCGTCCAGAATCTCACGGGCCGCAGCCAATAGCGCGACCGGCAGATTCCCGTGTCGATAGGACCGCATGGAGTCCATTGAGCCTCGCCTGTCCGTGTTCACACTGTGAACGAACGGCGCCGGTCAAGGTTCCATTCCCTGAACTCTAAAGCTTCCACGCTGCGGCGGTCCGACGCTCTTTCAGGCCCATTTCTCAGCGATTTCAAGCCCGCCTTTAAGGCGCAGGAAGGCGACAATCGCTTCCAGCCCTTCTCCTATTTTCATGTTCGCGAGCACGAATGGACGGCCCCTGCGCATCATGAGCGCGTCTGTGGTCATCACCTCGAGCGAGGCGCCCACGTAAGGGGCGAGGTCGATCTTGTTGATCACGAGCAGGTCCGAGCGCGTTATGCCAGGGCCGCCTTTGCGCGGTATTTTCTCGCCGCCCGAGACGTCGATGACATAGATCGTAAGATCGGCGAGCTCGGGCGAGAAAGTTGCCGCAAGATTGTCGCCGCCCGATTCGATGAGAATCAGATCGAGGTTCGTGAACCGCTTGCGCATTTCCGAGATCGCGGCGAGATTGATCGAGGCGTCCTCGCGGATCGCGGTATGCGGGCAACCGCCGGTCTCGACCCCAAGAATCCGCTCAGGGGGAAGCGCGCCGGCCTCGACCAGAATGCGGGCGTCCTCCTTGGTGTAGATGTCGTTGGTGATGGCGGCGATATCGAGCTGGCCGCGCAGGCGCTTGCAAAGCTGCTCCATGAGCGCGGTCTTGCCGGAGCCGACCGGGCCGCCGATGCCGACACGAAGAGGTTGTTGGCTGGTCATGATCGGAACAATCTCGAATATTGCGTCTCGTGACGCATGGCGGCGATGTCGGCACGGAACGCGCAAGAGCCAAGATCGGTCAAGCTTGAGCCCGACGCCTCACGAGCGAGCGCGCGTATCCGGGGGATGAGCGTCGCCTGGATCTTCTGGCCGTCGGTCTGGCCGATCGGCCCGAGGCGCACGACAGCGGAAACGGCGGCGGCGATTTGGGCCAAAATGAAGGCCTGAAGGCTCGCCTCGAGCGGCAACCCGTGACCCGCCGCAGCCGACGCGATCGCCGCTGGATAAGCGACGCGTATCTCCAGGGAAAGCTGACGCAGAGGCTCGCAATCCCAGGCGGCGCGAGCGGCGACGACAAAGGCGGCGCCTTGAGCCGTGGTCTCCAGGCGCCGTTCGGCGGAATTGGCGAGCGCGATTGCCAACGCGTTCGCCTCCGCGAGGGCCTCCCAATCTTCCGCTATCGCGGCGCGAAAGCATTCCGCGAACAGGAGCGCGTCGGCGCGCAGGGCGCCGTAGGTCAAGAGATCGACCAGCCAGCCGCCGAGCGAGCGGGCGTCCTGGATGTCGCCGCTCTCCACGGCCCATTCCAATCCTTGCGAATAGGCGAACGAGCCGACCGGGAAAGCCGGCGACAGCCAGAGCATCAGGGGAAGCAATGCCGCATCGATTTCGGCTGCGTCCAATGGAGGCGCGCGCGAGATGGTCACCGGCGCAAAGCCGTCATCGGGAGCTCAGGGCAAACTGCTTCAAGGTCATCGGCGCCCATGGTCATGCTGGTGCTCTGGATGATCGCAATCAGCGTGATCGTGGTCGTGATGCGCATGGTCATGGTCGTGATGTTGGTCGTGGTCATGATCGTCGTGGTCGTGGACGGGCCTGCGATCATGGTCGTGATGCGCGTGATCATGGCCGTGGTGGTGAGCGTCGGGCGCGCCGCCCTCGGCTTTCACATAGGCGCCGCCTTCGGGATTGAACGGCGCCTCGAGCGCGATCACGCGGGCGCCAAGCCCCGCGACCATCGCCTCGATCACGGGATCGCGGCGGATACGGAGCGCCTTTGGCAATATTTCGGTTGGCAGATGGCGGTTGCCGAAGTGCCAGGCGACGCGGGTCATCGCCAATGGGTCTGCCGCTCGGATCTCCGCCAGCGGTTCGGGCTCGGCCACCACTTCCACCAGGCGTCCGTCCTCGAGCCGCAAACCGTCGCCGCCGCGCAGCATTGCCGCCTCCGCGAGGTCGAGCAGGAATTCGAGCCCGCCGACGCCGGTCATGACGACGCGCCTGCGATAACGGGCATCGAAGTCGAGCACGACCGTATCCGCCGGAGCGCCCGACCACTGGCCGGCCGGTACGACTTTGTCAGCGCGCAGCATCAGTGCCTTTCGGGTTTGGGCGGCCCCACGATTGAAGAGGGGGTCCGCTCGGACCGAGTTTGAACGAGAAGCGAAGCAAACGCCAGTCGGCCTGTAAGCCGGGTTCTGTATGGCCGGGGCTCATCGCCCCGACGTGACGGCCATTCCTCTGGGACGCCCGTTACCGGACCCCTCAAGCAACCAACCCGAGCGGCAGGGCCAACGGACAAGGCCTTGCGACGCTTAACGCGCCGCGCGTCGCTCCTATTCGGTTTTGCTCCCGGCGGGGCTTGCCATGCCGCTGACGTTGCCGCCCGCGCGGTGCGCTCTTACCGCACCCTTTCACCCTTGCCCTCTCACTTGATGGCCTTGCGGCCAGCGATCCGGCGGTTTGCTTTCTGTGGCGCTTTCCCTGGGGTCGCCCCCGCCGGACGTTATCCGGCGCCGTATCCGTATGGAGCCCGGACTTTCCTCCGTTTCTAAGCGGCGGCCGTCCGGCCGACTGGCGGAGGACGCATATGTGGATTAGGCACGAACGGTCAAGCATAAACAAGACTTTGCGAGCCGGGCGGGGAACCTATGACCCGCCTTGTTCATTGAAGACTGGCCCCGATTGTGGGATTGTGGCGTTGAGCGGACAATAGGTGCATCCGCCGCCTCGTATTTAGGCCTAAGGGCGTCGGGACGCGACAAAGATAACTTGGGAGCCCCTCGGGGATGAGACGGACGGGAGTTTGCATCGCATGACAAGAATTCTGGCTCTTTCGGCAGCCCTTGCCGCCGCCCTTTCCGTCTCGGCCTGCGAAACGCCGCAGCAGCAGAATGCGCTGATGGGCGGCGCGCTGGGGGCGGGCACGGGCGCGCTGATCGGTTCGGCGGTGTCGGGCGGCAGCGCTGGGGGCGCTCTCGCGGGTGCGGCAATCGGCGCGGGCTCAGGCGCCCTGATTGGCTCTGCCGCCACGCCCGGACCAGGGTATTATGGCGGACCTCCGCCGGGGGGCTATTATGGTGGGCCGCCGCCACGCCGTTGCGCCCAGTGGGCGTACGATTACAACGGCAACCGGGTCTGCACTGCGTTCTATTGAGGCAAAAGGGGAAACATGAAAAAAACTCTTACTCTGGCGCTCGGCTTGGTCGGCGCCCTTTCGCTGTCGGCCTGCCAGACGCAGAGTCAGCAGACGGGCACGCTGGCTGGAGGGGCGATCGGCGCTGGAACTGGCGCCTTGATCGGCTCGGCGGTTTCTGGCGGCAGCGCAGGGGGGGCCATAGCTGGGGGCTTGATTGGGGCCGGAACAGGCGCTTTAGTGGGCAACGCCGCGACCGCTCCAAGCGGGCGCTGCGCGCAGTATGGTTACGACTATAACAACAATCGGGTCTGCACCGCTTTCTATTGAACCCAAAGGGGGAAACATGAAAAAGATTTTCACTGCACTAGCTTTGGTCGGCGCGCTGTCCGTTTCGGGCTGCTACACACCGCAGCAACAACAGGGCACGCTGGTCGGCGGCGCGCTGGGCGCCGGCGGCGGCGCGCTGATCGGCTCGGCGCTTACGGGCGGCAGCGCCGGCGGCGCGATTGCTGGCGGTCTTATCGGCGCGGGCACGGGCGCGCTGATCGGCAACTCCGTCACGGCGCCCCGCTATCATGGGCGTTGCGCACGATGGGGCTGGAACAGCTACGGCCACCGCGTCTGCCGCGCCTGGTACTGATCAGCACACGCTTCACGCGCCATGGCTAGTCCTCGCCATGGCGCGGCCCTCGCAGGCCTCGAGCGCGGCTCCGGCCGTGGGACATGACCACACGCCCTTCCCCGGATAGTCCGCTCGCCGCCTGCTTCGTTCCCTCGCCTAACTATGGCGAGCGGCGGGGCTATGGCGGCCCCAATTGCCTTATCCTCCACTATACGGGCATGGCGACGGGAGAAGCCGCGTTGAAGGCGCTGACCGATCCAGCCTGCGAGGTGTCTGCGCATTATCTCATCTGGGAAGACGGCTCCATCGACCAATTGGTCGCGGAGCGCGACCGCGCCTGGCACGCGGGCCGGGGCTCATGGAAGGGCGAAACCGACCTGAACTCGGCCTCGATCGGGATCGAGATCGTCAATCCAGGCCACGAGGGTGGCTCGCCCCCCTTCCCTGATCGCCAGATCGAGGCGACCATCGCGCTCGCGCAAGACATTTGCGCACGCTGGGCGATCGCGCCCGAGCGGGTCCTCGCCCATTCCGACATCGCGCCGGCGCGCAAGCGCGATCCGGGGGAAGCGTTTCCGTGGGGCGCGCTGTGGCGAAGCGGCGTCGGCCATTGGGTCGAGCCCGCGCCGCTCGCGGGCTCGCCGTTGTTTGCTCATGAAGAGGAGGGCCCGCCGATCCGGGCGCTGCAGGCGATGCTGGCCCTCTATGGCTATGGGGTGGAGATCACGGGAGTCTACGACCGCCAGACCCGGCAGGCGGTCACCGCCTTCCAGCGCCATTTCCGGCCGGAGTTGGTCGACGGCGAGGCGGACGCGGCGACCACTGCGACGCTGAAGGCGCTGATCGACGGGCTTGCGGGCGCGACAAAAAGCTCGGCGCTCCGCCTGGGATGAGTTTGCGCCCGTTCAGGGGGTAGCGCCCGAGCCCTCAGCCGACCTCGACCTCCTCCTTGAGATGCCCGAGCGCTTTCTCCTTCGCCATCAAAGCCGCGTGGTCGCGAGCGAGGAACGTGTAGACCGCCGGGGTGACGAACAGCGTGAACAGCGTGCCGATCGCCATGCCAAAGAAAATGGTGACGCCGATGTTGAAGCGCGAGACGGCCCCGGCGCCATGGGCAAAGATCAGCGGCGCCATGCCGACCACCATCGCCGCGGTCGTCATCAGAATGGGCCTCAGGCGCACCGCGGCCGCCTCCTCGATCGCGCTTCGGCGCGAGTGGCCGCGGGTCTCCTGCAGCCGGTTGGCGAAATCGACCATCAGGATACCATGCTTGGAGATGAGGCCGATCAGCGTGACGAGGCCGATCTGCGAATAGATGTTGATGCTGGCGAAGCCGAGGACGCCGCCGATGTTGAGGGGCAAGAGGGCGCCGAACAGCGCCGTCGGCAGGGCGATCAGAATGATCAGCGGATCGCGGAAACTTTCATATTGCGCCGCCAGCACAAGATAGATGACGATGAGCGCGAACACGAACACATAGACGAGCGCGTTGCCCTCCTGCTCGTACTGGCGAGAATCGCCCTGAAAGTCGTAGGTGTAGCCTTCCGGGAAGATCTCTTTCGATTTCGCGGTCAGGAAATCGAGCGCTTCGCCAAGCGTGTGGCCGGGGAAGGGCACGCCTGACAGAGTGGCGGAATTGAGCTGCTGGAAGCTGGTCAGCGCGTTGGGCTGAACTTTTTCCGAGACGCTCGCCACCGCCGACAGTGGGACAAGCTCGCCGTTTCTGGTGCGCACCTGATAGCGCGTCAGCCAGGAGGGATCGAAGCGGAACTCGCGCGGCGCCTGCGGTATGACCTGATAGCTGCGGCCGTAAAGGCTGAACAGATTGACGTAATTGCCGCCGAGCATCGTCGCCAGCGCCGTGCCGACATCGGCCATGTTGACGCCGATGCGGTTGGCCTTGTCGGCGTCGACCTTGAACTCGAGTTGTGGCGTATCGAACTTGAGGTCGACGTCGGTGAACAGGAAGAGGCCGCTCTCCCGCGCCGCCTGCTGCATCTTAAGCGCCACGTCGGCGAGCGTCGTATAGTCGCCGGTGGTCCGCATGACGAATTGCATAGGCGCGCCGCCGGTCGAGCCGGGCAATGCGGGCGGTGAAAACGCCTGCACCTGCGCCTGCGGCACCGCGAGGAATTTTGGGCTGAGCGCGGCGAGAACCTGCTTCTGGGTCCTGCTCCTCTCGTCCCAGGGTTTGAGCAGAAAGCCGGCGAAGGCGTTGCGGACGCCGGCGGAGCCGTTGATGGTGAACACGTGCGAGATTTCCGGCGTGTCGTGCACGCCGTCGAACAGCCGCTTCGTCGCCTGCTCGGTATAATCGAGGTTGCCGATCTGCGGAATCTTGATCAGCGAGAGCAGAATGCCCTGGTCCTCTTCCGGCGCGAGCTCGCGGGGGGTCGTGACATACATGACGGCGGTCAACGCCAGCACCCCGACCAGGATCAGGAGGGTGAGAGCGCGGAAGTTGAGCGAGCTGTGGAGGCGACGCTTGTAGGCCCGGCGAAGGCTGAGGAAGGCGCTATCGAGTTTCCGCGCGAACCAGCCCTGGCTCTTCTCCCGGCTCAGCAGTTTCGAGCACATCATTGGCGAGAGCGTCAGCGCAATGAAGCCCGAGACGATGACGGCGCCCGCCAGGGTGAAAGCGAACTCGCGAAAGAGAACGCCGGTCACGCCGGCGACAAAGCCGATCGGCGCATAAACCGCGGCGAGCGTGATGGTCATGGCGATGATCGGTAGCGCAATCTCGTGGGCGCCCTTTATCGCCGCGTCGAACGGCGTCATGCCCTCCTCGATGTGACGGTGGATGTTCTCGACCACCACAATGGCGTCGTCGACTACGAGGCCGATGCCCAGCACCAGCGCGAGCAACGTGAGCAGATTGATCGAATAGCCGAGCGCCATCAGCGCGATCATCACGCCGATGAGCGAGAGCGGAATGGTGACGATCGGGATGAAGGTCGAACGCAGGTTCCCGAGGAACAGGAATATCACCACGATCACGATCGCCGCCGCTTCGGCGAGCGTCTTGGCGACTTCATAGATCGAGGCGCGGATGAAGGTGGTCGAATCGTAGGCGATCGTGGCTCTCAACCCGGTCGGCAACTGGCTTTGGATGCTCGGCAGGATCGCCCGCACGCCGTCGATCACGGTCAGCGGGTTGGCCTCCGGCGTGCCATAGATCCCGACGAACACCGCCTTGAGGCCGTCGAAGACCGAGGAGGAATCGACGCTCTGGGGGCCAAGCTCAATTTTCGACACGTCGCCGAGGCGCACGAGCGCGTCGCCATGCGTCGTGATCACGAGCTGGCCGAACGCCTTGGCGCTATCGAGCGAGGTCAGTGCATTGACGCTGATCTGGGTATAGTCGCCTTTGACCTCGCCGGCCGCGGTGGTGAAATTGTTGGCGGCGAGCGCCGCTCGCACATCGTTCGGGGTCACCCCGAGGGACGCCATGCGGGTCGGGTCGAGCCAGATGCGCATGGCGAAGGTCTGGCCGCCCAGAATCTGCGCGTTCGCGACGCCGTCGACGGTCTGCAGGCGTGGCTGGACGACGCGGGTCAGGTAGTCTGTGATCTGGGAGGGGGTCATCACCTCCGAATTAAATGACAGGTACATGAGCGCGAAGCCCTGGCCCGTCTGCTTGACCACGACCGGATCGTTGGCGTCGCGCGGCAACAGCCCGCGCACCTGATTGACCTTGGACAGGGTATCGGCCATCGCCCGGTCGGGATTGGCGTCGAGACGCAGATTGAGCGTGATCGTCGAGACGTTCTGTTGCGAGCTCGAAACCAGCGTGTCGATGCCCTCGGCGCTCGCCACCGCCTGCTCGATGGGAGTCGTGATGAAGCCCTTGATGACGTCGGCCGCGGCGCCGGGGTAGGTCGTGGTGATGGTGATCGTGGTGTTCGAGGTCTCGGGGAACTGCCGAACCTGAAGCCGGAAGGCGGCCATTCCGCCGACGAGCAGGATCAGCAGACTGACCACGGTCGCCAGCACCGGCCGGCGGATGAAGAGATCGGTGAAGGCGTTCATCGACGATCCGTCACGGCCGGGGTGTTTCGGCTGGGGTCGGAAGCGCGGCGGTCTCGTCGAGCGTGACCGACATATAGGCCTGCAGCTTGATCTGGCCGGCGGTGACCACGCGTTCGCCTGCCCTCAGGCCCTCCGTGATCGCAATCCTTTCGCCGCGCGCCGGACCGACGTGCACGAAGCGCCGCTCGACGATGAGGCCGCTCGGGCCGCCATTGTCGCTCACGCCGCCTTGCTCGCGCGCATGCGGGGCCGCCCTGACGACAAAGACATTATCGCCATAGAGACTATAAACGATCGCGGTGCGAGGCACCGTCAGCACGGAAGCGGGTTCACCCGTCGTGACCGTCAGATTGGCAAACATGCCGGGCAAAAGCTTACGGGCGGGATTGGCGAACACGGCGCGCGCGGTGATGTTGCGCGAATCAGCGCTGACGCGCGCGTCGATGGCCTCGATCTTACCCTGGAAACTATGGCCAGGGATGGCGTCGACGGTCATGCTGGCCAGCTGACCGACGGCTAGCGAGCGCAACGCCTCCTCGGGCACGGGAAAATCGGCGTAGATCGGATCGAGCTGCTGGAGCGTCACCAGGCTCGTCCCCACCGGGACATATTGCCCGAGGTCGACGTTGCGCAGGCCGAGCCTGCCGGCGAAGGGCGCCCTGATCGCCTTCTGCGCGATAACGGCGCGCGTCCGCTCAACGGTCGCCGCAGCCGAGTCGCGGGTCGCAAGCGCCATGTCGACGGTCGATTGGGGGGTATTGCCCTGAGCGACAAGCGTTTTTTGGCGCGCCAACGTCGCATCCGCATTCTTCAATTGCGCAAGGCCGTTTGCAAGGTCGGCCTGCTCGACAGAATCGTCGATGTTGATGAGCAGCGCGCCCGCTTCGACATCTTCGCCCGACTCAAAATGTTTCGCGGTCACGACGCCCGCGGCCTGCGGCGCGATGATGACGCCTTGAAACGCGCGCAGCGTGCCGATCGCCGTCAACTCGGGGGGCCATTTCTCGGCTTTCACCGCCTCGGCCGCCACCGCCGTCGGCTTCGGCGCGAAGGCGGCGCTGATGAAGCCTTTGACCATCACGGGCTTAATTTTGAACTGGAAATAGGCGAGGCCGGCGGTCAGCGCCGCCAGCAGAGCCAGCGTAAGCACAAACACAACCG
>Ga0208480_1000365_pt1 | contig 17114 bp, 14 predicted proteins | sample NGESurshal092012_4_FD_184485 | JGI IMG/M metagenome (GOLD analysis project Ga0208480, IMG submission 184485) | Arctic peat soil microbial communities from Barrow, Alaska - NGEE Surface sample F53-1 shallow-092012 (SPAdes) | ecosystem: Environmental > Terrestrial > Soil > Wetlands > Peat ... | reverse complement strand
TCGTGGATGGGGATGTCGTTGACCGTCGGAAGTCGGTAATCCGGATCTCCGTAGCACTGGTAGGCACCCCAGGTGCTGCTTCTCGCAACGTCGCCGGCGGGACCCGGAGCGTCATCGCCATAAGCAGCCTGTCGAGCTATTAAGGTCGCGTTCCCGAAACTGTAGCCGCCGAGCATGGCCCGGTAGAAGTTCTCGCTGAAGGTTTTGGCGTCGTCGTCCTTCACCGCCCAACCCGCCGCGATCACGCAGCGTGCGCCCAACTTCATAAATTCGACCGCTACGTTCGCGGCGAATTCCGGCCTGCCATCGAGGTCCATGCTGCCCAGGTAGCAGCAGTTGATGAAGGCGACGCCGGGGCTCACCGGTAGCTTTGCGAAGGCAGACGAACTGAGCACCACACCGTCGCCGAGCACGACGCCGGTCCGCTTGCGTCGCGTTCCGTCCGGACCAATGACGCTCTGGTTCAAAACACCGTGCGCGGAGATGTGGATGATGCCCCACGCTTCTGTAAAAAGTTGGCGAGTGACCTGTTCGGCCCCGACGCCTCCGCCAATTAGCGACGTCACGTCGTAAACTCCATTCAAGATAGCGGAGACGTGTTCGGCCTCGGCCTGCGCGCCCTTGAGTTCGGCAAAGCCAGGCATCGGCGCGGCTCTGGGATCACCGATTACGAGCGCTTTTGGCCTGCCGCGTGGGGGATCTTCGGCTTCCCGGAACTGGGTCTGGAGCAGCTGGCGAACCATGCCGGCGCGCACGGCCGGAGGCCTTTTCTCGGCCTCGGCATCAGAGAGCCACGGGCGCCGGTCGTCGAGCAGCTCCCATGGAAAGGCTGCGCTACGCTCGTCCAGCGTGAGCCGGCGCGGCCGCTCGTCCGCGCTCTGGTCCTTCAGCGACGCAGGCCAAAGCAACTCGAACAAGGCGCGCCCCGGAGAGTTGCGTGTGGAATCGTCGACGGTTGTGCGCGACGTGCGGCGAACGAGCGGCGCGACGAGTTCGAGATTGGCTGCGACGGTTTGCGCTTCGGCACGGGCCAAGCCGCCGCCGATCGTGAAACTGAGGTTCGGGTCGCCACTCGGATCATCTGACATGGTGATTTGGATCGGCTGCCACCATGTGGGATCTCGCCCAACGGGTCCGCTCCGACGGCTGCCAACAGGACGTCGGAGCTTATCATTTAGCTCGAAACTGCTGTTCAGCGTTCCGTCGATTTTGAGGGCTGCCTCGATAGCCCGCCATGTCGCGTAGGCGCGGTCCTCATAAAGCTCGACGATCTCGAGTTCATCCAGTCGCAGCTTAAGCTTAAGTTTCGTTAGGACTGCGTGCGCCTCGTTGACCGCCTGAAGAAGCGACTGGGCGCATTTCTGACGGTCGAGCCCGCCCTCGCCGGCGCCGATCAGGAGTGTGCTGAGCCTGAGCAATGAGTCATCTTCCCTCATCTCCATTTTCGATCGGGTCAGGTCGAGCTGAGCCGCGGCGAAGGCGAGAACGCCGTGGCGCAAGGTTCGGCGGAGTGGGCCGGCCGCAAGGTCCGCGGCCTCTCCCAGACCGACGACCACAGCGCCCGGGGGCCGGGCGCTTGAATCGAGCACGACCGTGCTCGTGGAGATCGGGCCTGGATAGAGGCTCATGCTCCGGCGCTCGGTGAGGCGTTTCGCCAGCACCCTATCGAGCATCGCCTCGGTGCCTGCGAATGTGTCGCCCCGGTAGTGGCCGACCAGAACCGGATAGCGCGCGAAGGCTAGATGGCCGCAGGCGACGGTGACCTTGGTGGGCCGCTCGGTCTTTCCCCTCGCCGTCGGCTCCGTCTGCCCAGCGGACTCATCTCCCCTCGAGCTCGCCGATGCGTCGCCGACCCTTGCGCCAGGTTGAGCCGGCTTGCCGGCAGGAGCGCCGTCCATCCTTTTCCTCCTCCGCCGCGCCTTTAGCGGTCAGTCGTCGAACACTTCCGAGAACGCGACGCGCGTGAAGCCCTCTGGCGTCTTCTCTCCCGCCTTTGCGACACGAGGCCGCGCTTTCTGCGGATGGGCGGTCGCGAGCCGGGTCCAGTCGTAATCGTAGACCTCGGCGAGGTATTCCGCGATCTCCTTGTCGTCGAAAATCAGGCTCGCGTCGCGGTTCGTCTTCACGCCTTCGTTTGACCAGTTGTGGCTGCCGAACATCGCGACCGACTTGTCGACGATGACGCATTTGTTGTGGCAGGCGGGCTGAAAGCGGAACGTGTCTGGCGGGAAGCCGAGCGCGACGAGGATGTCGAGACTCTCCTGCTTCATGAGGTCGCGGCAGATGATCCGGACCTCGCGGCCGGCGTCGATCTGATCCTTGAGTGCGGTCACGAGCAGCTTGAATTCGGGGAAGTCCTCGTCAGTACCGCGGAAATTGATGTACTGGTTCTGAAACCAGACGCTCTTCTGAGCCGAGCGGATCAGCGCCAATGCGTGCTCGGCGTAATTGTCGGGGGTGAGCAGTGGCTGCACGCTCACCTTGCGATTGAGCCTGAGCGGCTGGAAAAAGCGCGGCGGAGCGGCGAAGGCCTCCGGCTCCTCCCCTTCCTCGGGGACGAACAGGTCGGGCAGAGCGAAAGACTGCGCGACGCCGGCCTGCGCTGCCGAGAGATCGTGGTCGCGCTTGATATATTGCTCGTAGAGCGAGGCCAGGCGGTCGTTGACGATGACCGCGTGGTAGTCTCGATTGTATTTCCGCTGGAAGCCTGCCGGAAGCTTACCGCCGGGCTCGAAGGGATGGACGTCCGGTTGGTTCGTCGACTGCCAGTTGCCGCTCGATAGCCACATCGCCGAGCCATCGCGAACCGCGACCTTGATATGATAGGCGGAGGCCCACAATCCGTCGGGACGGGCTTTCGTGAGCAGCGTGGCCCAGGCCATCTCGAACCGGTCGCGCATCTCCGATTCCAGGGGATCGATCACACCAGACTGCTCCGCGAGATCGTTCGCCTTCACTCCGGAATGCGCGGGAGGTTCGGGGATGGGATGGAGCACCAGCTCGAACTTGCGTCCCTCGGGAGTCACCGCATCGTTCACGGCTTTGAAGATATGGGGGGCGGTGAACTGATACATGGCAACGGTCAGGCTCGCCTGCGTCGCGCTGAGGAACGTCTCGAGCTCGGACCAGCCGGCCTCGGGGCTGACGCAGACCGTCAGCTCCATCGTCTCCTCGACAAGCGGGAGATTGGGTGGATCGGGCGGCTCGTATGTTCCGCTCTTCGGAGGCGCGAAGACGATGACAGCTTCGCCCGATATCAGGTTCTCGAAGGCGGAGGCGGTGGGGCCCGCCGGAGTGACGAAGGAGACCGGCGCCGCGCTGGCCAGTCGGGCCATCTGCTCTTCCACCGTCGCGTCTTCGACGATGACTGGGACGCCGTATTTCGCCGACAGCGCGCGCTCCGTCACGGGCTGCGTCCCCGGCGTCACCGCGACGATCAGCGAGGGCCGCGGCTGACCTGCTTGCGCATATTTGTAACCAGGCCGCACGGCGGCCACGTCCGGTTGCAGCGCGAGCTCAGCCCTCGCGCGTTCGAGAACCGCGAGGATGGGCGCAAAGGACTCGCGCACCGCGGGCGAGACGGAAACAATATCGCTCATTGGCTTTTCCTCCCGATTCGCTCAGGCGAGCTTGTCGACGCGAAGCCGCACCGCCGGATCGCCCAGCACGACATAGTTCTGCGCGTCGTTGCGCTCGAGCCAGTACGTCACCAGGTCGCGGTCGCTGATCCTCGGCGCGCCCGGCGCCAGGACCGTCGACAGTTCGGCCGAGAGCGCGGCGAAGCGGCCGCCGAACTGGTCCTTGACGACATGGCCGATCGGATCTCCGCTCATCATAAAGCCAAGACCGCTGCGAAAAGGAATGATCTGTGACCCGGCCATGCCTGGCGACTGGATCGAGTAACCCCATGCGCGATCAATATGTCCGATGACGGCGAGCGCGCTGCCTTTCGGGTGAGCGAGGAGCCGCTTTGGCAAGGCGGCCACGAAAGGTTGCGGGGCGAGCGGCGGCTGCGTCGTCCCCATATTCGCAGCGTTCAGAAAGAACTGATCCGCCTTCGGCGTACCGGCGGCGAAGCAGGCGAAGAAAAACGCGACGACGCCGCCGACATTGGCGGCGTCCGGAATGTCCGACGCGGCGAGATAGTCATCGGCCGAGACCCTTCCAAAACCAGACCAGTCTTGGCAGAGTAGCGCGCCCTGTGCACCCTGCTGGGTGGGGCCGCCGGGCGAGAACTGCATTCCGTGCGAGGCGGTGAAAACAAGCGCCGGTGGTCGATCTCCGGCAAATTGCGATAGCAGCGCGTCTTTCGTGGCCGCGTCCGCGAGAAAAAGTTCGTGGTCGAAGCCGAAACCTGCGTGCGCCGGCTTTCCGAGCCGGCCGGGCCGCGCCGGGTCGCCGTTTGCGAGCGGGCCGATCAGCTGTGCCGAACTCAGCTGCGTCGCGCCATCGCCGACATGCCGGGTGCCCCAATAGGCGATCTTTTTCGCATTGGCGATCGCCGCCGCGCTTTCGTAGCGTGCGATCGATTCCGCGTAGTGCGCGTATTCGTCCGCCGTGGCGAAGGAGAGCCGGCCCACGGCGTAGTCGACGCCGAGCAGGTACTGAAACTCGAAAGGGATGTCGTCGGGCGAGCCGACGATCAGGAGATAGTAGGGAACCGTCTCCGGGTCGCTCTGGCCCGGAGCTATGTCATGGCGACGGTACCAGTCGCGGGTCTGTTCGCCGGTCTTATAGTCGAGCGCCTTGTAGAGGGCGCCGGCTGCTTTCTTTCGGATCGCGAGCAAGGGCTCGAGCGCGGACCGGATTTCGGGCGCGGCGTTCTCATGCAAGACGACGCCCCAGCCGGCCTCGTCGAGTTTTTGGTAATCGACGCCCGGCGGAAGGCCGAAGGCGCGCGTCGGCGTCTCGCCGCGAACGTCGGTCATGGGCGTAAGCCGCGGATTGCCACGGGCGATGTTCGCCATATCGTCGATTGTCCGCGGCGCAACGGCGTACTGACCCGTCTCGCCGTCGATGCCGTTGAAATAAATCAAATTGTCATCGGCTCCCGGCGAGCCCGCGGGGACAGCAGCCGGAGAATCGGGCATTGTCATGATCTCCTTCCTTCCTGGATTGCGGCGCGCCTAAACCACAGTCAGAAACGTCTCCGTCACGGTGACCGGATTGGTCGGAAAATCGGCCGTCACCTTCGCGCGATAAGCCCCGCCGGGCAGGGTCGTGCGCGCGACATAAGCGTCGCCTTCCTCCGTCATCGGAAGCGTCTTGACGAGCGCGTTGGTCGTGGCGTCCTCGATCCGCGCCGTGGTTGGCGCCTCGACAGAAGGAATCGCGCGCAGGATGACGGCGTCGGCGCCGTACACGTCGTCGATGTCGAGCGACAGCGTTTGCGCGGCCGAGAAGAACTGCGCGAGCTCAATTTCGAAGCCCGTAAGCACGCCAAGCAGGTTGACCAGCGCTGGGTCGAAATTCTGCAGCGAGCCGTGCTGCTCGGCGACGTAGATTTCGCGATGGGCGCCGCTCATCGCGATGGGCGTTGCGGAGACCCGAGGCACGGTGCCGTCGCCACTATTGTCCTTGCCAGAGAAGCTCCGCAGCAGCGTGACCTTGCCGCCGGCCACATTCGCTGACTGGAAGGTTGGCTGCGCGAGGCCGACGATCGGATAGGTCTCGTAGCCGCCCGTCTTGTACGCCTCATCCCCGTCGTTTCGTTGGACTGCAGCCTTGATCTCTTCGTAAAAGCCGAGCGCCGCTTTTGCGCGCGCCGGATCGACGCCCACGACCCCGTCGATCTCGCCGATCCGCTCCAACTTGCCCTTGCCGCGATCGACGCACTCGAAGGCGGGAAGCAGCTGATAAATGCCGGTGAACGAGGCGAGCGTGGAGGTGAGGTCCACCTTCAATGGACCGATGCCCTCCGAAAAGCCATTCGCGAGATAGCCGAGCGCGTTGAGCGATCCACGATAGGGCGTGCCGAAACTGACGAGCGCGCGTGTGTCCTTCCATCCGCCGAGTACTTCAAGAAAATATTGCGAGACGAGGCCGCCCATGGAATGCGCGACGAGAACGAGTTTGGCGTCCGAAGCGCCGGAGCTCTGCCGCCAGTTGTCGAGCCAGGTCTTCGCGGAGCGCGCGAGTTTCCGCGCCGCGACCCGATTGTCGCGCCGCCAGTCATACGGGAACTCGAAGAGGTTTTTGCCTGCCTCCAGTTCTAGCGACTCTGTCAGGCGCGCAATGATCGCGCTGTAGCCGTCGATCTTCCAAAGACCGGGGATGATGTGCAGGTCCTGGACGAGACGTACGGCCTGGACGCCGTCGCCCAGGTCATCGAGCGAGGGATCGTCGATTCCCTGAATCGCGAGGCCGCGGATGCTGTCTACGCCGCTCGTCACCGCCCGCCAGATGGCGGCCGTTGATGTCCCCCAGACTTCCTTGCCGTCCTTCGTCAGGACGCTGCCGCTGATCCCAGGGAGAACAATGACGAGATGTTTGAACATATTGAATATCCAGAAATGGCGGCAGCGTTCCGGCGGGTCGCCCGCCCCTCAATTCATAAACGGTCCACGCCAATCAACTCCGATAACAACAGCGCAGACGATTGCAACCCGGCTGCTCGCGCGCCGTGATCCCGATCACATTCCGAATCGGCTCGTGCAACAGCCCCCGATCGTGTTCGGCGCGTCGCCCTTCGGAACGGCCCGCCACGGCGCTGTCCGTCCAAACGGCTGCGAAGGATCTCGCGCCCGGTCTGGAGATCCGGACACCGATCGCAACGCGTGCGAGGTGGCTCAGATGGCCGGAATATGCAGTCTTTGCCCTAGGATCCGGTCCTATGACGCCTCGATTTTCATCGTGGATCCGCCGCCAGAAAAGCTCGCTGCCGGTTCCGTAGAAGGCGAGAGCGATCCCCGACAAGGTGTCACCGGGATTGACAACGTAGTCGCTGGGCACGGCGCGACTGACCATCGTCGCCTCGGTGACATGAGGCCAGCTTAGTCCATTGAAGTTCAGTAAGACACGCTGAGTCTATTGAAGCTGATCGAACTCGTTGCCGCTGTGATCGCGCACCCGTTCGATCCAGAAGATGGAGGTGACTGGAATCGCGCTGGCGTTCGGGCCGCCTGGGGGCTTGCCCACCAGAAAAGCGATGTTGTCGATTCCGCCGCCGACTCGGGAGCGGAAATCAGGACTTTGGTGTGCGTGCTGATCAATAGAACCGTCGTGCCGAGCATCGTCTGGTTCGCGATCGCCTGCGAGAGAAACAGGTTGGGATTCGTCAGCTGCGCCTGCGTGAGCGAGGCGACGTGATTGAGCGGTGTGCGTGACGTACTGGCGATCGAAAGATTTTCTTCGGGAAAATGAACGAGATCCGTGGCGCCGTCGTCGACACTCCCAAGCTTGAACGGTGTGATGCTCGAAACCGCGAATAGCGGCGCGGGCGCCTGGATCGCCGTGCCTTGCATGTTGATGGTGGTTCCGTGCGGAATCGAGCCCATGCGGACGACGGTGCTGGGCTCGCTCGGATTGGTGGTCTGCGGCACATTCGCCCATACGCCGGGTTCGAAGTGCTGTCCTGAGCCGTCGAACGTGTCTGTGATCGCTTGCGTATAGGCGGCCGCGCCGAGAAAGTTGCCCTGCTGAAGGAGCCCGCGGTTTGCGACTCCAGTCGGCAAGGCCGAGAGATTCGTCCAGACATCCTTGCGCGAGTGGGCCTACGCCCGAGCCTACAGCACCTCCGAAGAACGCGCCGCCGAACTGCCCATCTGGCTGCACCGCGACAACTGGCATCGCCCTCATGGCAGTATCGGCGCCAAGCCGCCGATCAGCAGACGGCACACTAACCGAGGACAACGTGTCGAGGCTCCACGGCTAGGCCCGTTGCCGCTTCGCGGCGGTCGGCGCGGCCTTGGTTGCCCTCATTCCGGACGATTTGTGTTAGACACCGGCCGAATCCTTGAGACGCTCGATTGAAGGAGCCTCGATGCTCAGACGCGAATTTCTCCTTGGCGCGGCCGTGGCCAGCGTCGCTGCCGCGCTGCCAGCCCGCGCCGAGCCGCAGAAGGCTTTCAGCCCGGATTTGTGGCCGCCGATGGAAAACCGCTCCGGTTTCGTCTCCTGGATGGCGGCCAATCGCGGCGAGGACCCGATCCAGCTCGGCCGCCGTTACGACCGCTATAAGGTCCTGCTCAGTTTCAACGATCTCTGGACCAAGGCCGATAAGCGCGCATTCCTGATGACGCCGCGGGAAGAATTCGTTCTTCCGGAAGACAAGGACAACGCTTACGTCGGGCATTATCTCGACATCGGTTTCGGCGTCACCATCACGCCGCCAGGCACGATGGGCCGCATGACGAGCGCGCTCGATATTCGCTCAAGCGACAAGGTGCTCGAGATCGGCACCGGCTCCGGCTTTCAATCCGCGCTCCTCACGTATCTCACGCCGCACGTCCATTCGATCGAAATCATTCCCGAACTCGCCGCTCGCACGCGGGGCGTCTACGACCGCTTGATCGGCGCGGGTTATCGCGAGTATTCCGCGATCATGACCCGAAATAGCGACGGCTATGACGGCTGGGTGGAGGCGGCGCCGTTCGACAAGGTCATCGTCACCTGCGGCATCGACCACATCCCGCCGCCGCTCTTGCAGCAATTGAAGCCGACGGGGATCATGGTCATTCCCGTGGGTCCGCCAGGGGCGCAGCATATCCTGAAAGTGGTCAAGAAAGTCGGCGCGGACGGCGCGCCTTCGGTCGCGCGCTCGGACATTTTCGGCGGCAAGGTCATCCCCTTCGTGCCGCTGTCCGGCGGCCACCAGAGCGAGGGCTGATCCCGAACGGGCGTCGAACTTTTAGCAAATTAATGCGCCGCCATTAGTCTGCCATGAGTTGAGTGTTTGAGATCCCCGCAAGCGGGCGCTTGAAAAGAGAGGTCGTATCGATGGGTAAGGTGCTCAATGTGGCGGCCGCCGCGGCAATTCTCGGCGCGGCGACGACTGCATCCGCGGCGGAAATGGCCCATAGGACGACCGGGAGACTCAAATCTGTCGACCTGATGCAGCATGTCATCACATTGGGAGACGGCTCGACCTATAGGGTCGCTCGGGGCGTCAACCTCAAGCGCCTGAAGGCTGGCGAGAAGGTCATCGTGACCACCTCGAAATTCGGCGGGACCCTCGAAGCCTCTGCAATTACGCCGGCGGTTGATTGACCTTCAAGGCCGCGAGCCTTCGTCTCGGGACGTGAGCGTTTCGCCCGTCTCGGCCGTCTTAACGTCGCCCAGTGACTTCGATTCCCGCATCGCGAGTTCGATGAGCCGCTCGGCGGCGGCGGCCTCGTCGGAGGACGGGGGCGTTTCCGCTTGAGGCGCGGGTTTCTCGGACATGAGGTTCGCCGCCAGGAGCAGCGTCGACCCGAGGGTCATCATCACGATGAGCTGAAGCTTGCGCCTTGCAGCGAGGGAGTCGAGCTCGCCTTTTGTGCGTTCGGCGGACAGAAGGGAAGCCTGCAGCCGCGTCATCAGCGCGTCCGCCTGCCGCATGGTCTGCGTTTCGAAATCGTCGACCGCCTGATAGGAAGCAAGCGACACATCCTTGCGTGCGGCCGCGATCAGAGCGCCATATTTATCCGAGGTTTCGCGATAGGTGAGCTGCTTCGCCCTCGCCAGTTCGCCAATCATCTGGCGCACCGAAGTTGATCGGTCGACCAGGGAGAGCTGATAGAGGTTGCTCAACGTGTCGTGATTCGACGAGCCCGCCGCCGCAACGCCAGAAGCATTGAGGGCGAAGACGAGCACGCCCATCTGCTCGAACAGGAGATATTGCGACTGCGCCGCGCGTAGAGTCTCGATGCGAGACGTCAGGGTCTTCGCAAACTGATCGGTCTCGCTGCTGAGATCCTCGACGGAGCTTACGTAAAACTGTGGCCCTAGCGTACCGAGCGCGGTCAGCGCGAAACCGATCAGGATCGCGAGTCGCTTCGCCGACCAGAACGAAAGTCTGAGAAACCCCGGCAATGGCATGGGTCCGCGTAATTGCACCGCGGTCATGCGAGGTTCCTCGCTCTCAGTCGCATGAGCGCGAGCCTGAGGAGGCGCGGCGCGCCGAAAAGCGCCGGCGCCGGAGGTTTGGGTCCCGCGCCCGCCATCGTTGCGAAGAAGACAAGTGTTGAGCCCAGCATCGTGACCGCAATCAGCTTGAACACGCGCTCGGAGGCGACGCGCTTCGCCTCGCGACGGTCGGGTTCGAGCGTGATCGCCTTCATCGCCGCGTCGCCCTGCGCCTTGACCATGCGCGTCGCGAGGTCGCCTTCGAAAGCGTTTGCCGCGCGATAGGTGTCGATGTTGAAATTGACGCGCTCCGCCGCAACCAGCGTTTCGTACCGCGATGATTCTGCCGGAAAATCGATTGCGCCAGCGACGCCGAGCGCGGCCAGATACGCGCGCACGCCGTCATGGCGATGGTCAAGCCCGCGCAGCATAAGGTCGCCAATCGCCGCCCGCTTATCATCGCTCACATCCCGCGGCAGCGAAAAGCTGAACAGGAGACTGCCCATCTGTCCGGCGAGGTCGTCGTAGGACGTGGCGGCCAGAAGCATCCGCGACCGCGACCTCTCCAGCCCGATCTGGCGCGCCGCAGCGTCCGCGCTCGTCTGCGCAGGCGCCAGATAGAAGGCCCCCCCGAGCGCGCCGATCACGCTCAAAACGAAGCCAAGCGCAGCGACGGCGGCGCTACGTGACAGGACCCAACCCGGTGCGTCGCGAAGCATGAAGCGGGCCTCGATTCCAAAGGCAAAATATCGAGCTTCGACGGTTAGCAAAATTCAATCGGCGCCGCCATCGGGACCTCGCGCGCTTCGACAGGACCTTGCCGTCCGGCGAACTCAAACAAGCAAGGCGTGAAGCGATAAGGCTTTGCAGAGGTCTTGGCCTCATTTAAGCGTGCCCCAAGCCGCAGCGACGCGGCCAGGAACGGGGCAAGGTTCATCATGGTGCAGAGGGCTGCGGGGCTCGCCCTCAGAATCATCGCCGCAATCGTGGTTGTCGCTCCGCTCACCGCGTGGAGCGCGCTGGCGCTATGGTTTCGGCTTCCGGCGCCGGAGGCCTTGCGGGGGGCCGCGGCGGTTGTGTTCGCCGTCCTTGGGCTCGCAACGATTGTGGCGCTGTTCATGCGCCGTAGCCGCAGCCTGATCGCGCTCGTTGTCTTCGCCATCGCTTTCGCCGGATTGCTCACCTGGTGGAGCACGATCAAGCCGCCCCTCGACGGCGATTGGGCGCCCGACGTCGCGCGGCAGACGACAGGATCGATCGACGGCGACATACTGACGCTCTCCGACGTTCGCGATTTCGATTGGCGGACCGACACCGACTTCACCGAGAAGTGGAGCAAGCGCACCTATGATTTGTCGAAGCTGAAGACGCTCGACCTCTTTCTCGCCTATTGGGCCGGGCCGGAGATGGCCCATGTCATCATGAGCTTCGGCTTCGAGGATGGCGAGCACATCGCCTGGTCGGTCGAGGTTCGACGCGAGAAGACCGGCGAGTTCTCGCCGGTCGCCGACGCCTTCAAAAACCATACGCTTGTCTATCTCGCCACGACGGAGCGCGATTCGGTCAGGCTGCGCACGAACGTTCGCGGCGAGGACGTGCGCCTCTACCGGCTCAACACTCCGCCCGGCCAAGCTCGCGCGCTATTGAGGGAATATGTCGTCGAGTCGACAGAACTCGCCGAACGTCCAAAATGGTACAATTCCATCACCGCGAACTGCGCGACCGTCGTCTTCAAGCTGGTGAGAGCAGCGGGGAGCGGGCTGCCGTTCGACTGGCGGCTTGTCGTCAATGGTTTTCTGCCGGGCTACCTTTATGACCATCAGGCGGTCGTGACGACGATGCCGCTCAGCGAACTCATGGAGCGCGCGCGCATCAGTCCGCAGGCCAAGGCCGCGGATCAGTCGCCCGACTTCTCGCAGGCAATTCGAGTGGGCGTGCCGTCGCCGTGGGATTCGGCGCCGAAATAGCGCGAGCAGTGTAGAGTCGTCATCGCGAGGAGCGTAGCGACATGGCGATCCAGGAGTCGCGGTTGCGCCCTACGTTCCCCTGGATTGCTTCGCTTCGCTCGCAATGACGGACGCTGTTTTACCCCAATTCAAGGGCTCTGCGACCAGCTTCGTCAGTCGGAGCCTACTTCACCGCGCCCATTGTCAGACCGCGCACAAGATGGCGCTGAACAAGAAGCGCGAATACGACGATGGGCAGCGCGCCAACCACGCCCGCCGCCGCCATCGAGGACCAGTCGGTGTTGATGCGGCCAATCAGCGTGCCCGTGCCCCGCGGCATGGTCATGGCGCGGGGAGTCGCGGTTAGCGCGAGGGCGAACAGGAATTCGTTGAACGTCGCGATCACCGCGAAGATGGCCGTGGCTGCGAGGCCAGGCGCAGCCAAAGGAAGCGCGATCCTGATGAACGCCGTCAGCCGGGAATCGCCATCGACCATCGCGGCTTCCTCCAGATCGACCGGGATCTCGTGGAAGAAACTCTCCATCATCCAGACGCAGAAGGTGATGTTGAAGGCCGTATAGACCAAAATCAGCCCAGCCCAGGTATCGATCAGCTTCAACTGCAAGATGAGCAGGTAGACCGGCACCAGGATCACCACGGCGGGAACAATTCTGAGCGTCAGCAGCGCCAGCCCGGCCTTACGCTCCAGCCCGAAGCGGAGACGAAAGCGCGCGATCGCGTAAGCGCCGAGCGCGCCGAAGGCGACTGCAATGATAACCGACGCCGCCGTCACCACGATCGAATTGGTCAAGAAGCTGGAAAAGCCCTTGTCCTTGAACAGAAGGATGTAGCTCTCGAAGGTCGGCGCGTGCGGATAAAGAGTCGCGTCCTGCCTGATCTCCCTATTTGTTTTGAGCGAGGTCGCCACCATCCAATAGATCGGAAGCAGAACGACCACGAGCACGACGGTCGTCACAAGCCCTCGAACCAGACGGGCCCTCAAGTCGCCTCCACTCGTCGCAGAAGGCGGACCGCCGCGAGCGCAAGGGCCAGGATGAGCACGCCGACGGTCACGAACAGGGCAGCCGCATAGCCGGTTTGCTGGAACTTGAACGCAACCTCGTATCCGTAAAGCGAAATGAGTTTGGTCGACGTTCCCGGACCACCTTGGGTCAGGACGAAGACCTGGTCGAACGTCCCGAAAGCATCAATCGTCCGCAGCACGATGGCGACGGCGAGAATGGGTCTCATCATCGGCAAGGTGAGATCGATAAAAGTCCGCCACGCGCCAGCGCCGTCGACCTGCGCGGCTTCGAACGGCTCCTGCGGCAGAGATTGCAGGCCCGCGAGGAGAATGAGGAAAACGAGCGGCGTCCACTCCCACACATCGAGCATGATGAGGCCGATGAAAGCCTTTACGGGATCGCCGAGGATCTCGACCTTTCCGCCCCCCAATGCCACGGACAGGGCGGTCAGCATGCCGGTCTCATTGGCATAGATGAGCCGGAACACGATTGCGACGACGACGGGCGTAATCACCATCGGCACAATCAGGACCGTTCTCAAGAGCCGGATCCCCGAGAGTTCCTTCGCGCAGAACAACGCCAGCGCAAAACCGAGAACGGTCTCGATCGCGACCGCAATCGTCACAAAGCGCAAAGTGATCCAGAGCGCGTTCAGAAACTCGGGATCGCTCCACAGGCGACGGTAGTTGTCGAGGCCGATATCCGACACCGCCCGGCCATAGCGGTAGAATTTGGTGCTCGCCTGAATTCCGTTCCACAACGGATAGATGAGGACGCCGAACACGGTGAGAACGGCGGGCGCAAGGAGTAGGTAGGGCAGGATCAGATCCAGCCCCGCTCCTTGCCGGCGCTCTCGCACCCGGGGTCGCGCCGTGTCGCGTCGGTCACTGACTTGCTCAGGCGCCGCGGGGCGCGTCGCTTCCGTCACTTATACGCTCTCATGGCCCCCGCGCCGCGTCCCGTTGCGTCACTTATAGTAGCCAGCCTGGGTCAGATAATCCTTGATCTGTCCGGCCGCGACGTCAAGCGCGGCGCCGCCTCCGGCGCCCGCCTGCAGCGCCTTGTTGAGCTGGATTCCGACAAGCTCCTCGACCTTGGCCCAATCCGGCGTGCGGGGCCGTGGCATCGCTCCGGAATCAAACTGCGCAAGGGTAACCGGGATGAGGCGGTTGCCAGCGGGGGGAACGGTGAAGGCGCCCCGCTTGACCGGAATGGCGCCCGCCGCCGACAGCTTGGCCTGAATCTCGGGCGTCACGAACCATTTCAGGAACTCGATGGCGTTCGCCTTGTTCGGCGCAGTCTTGGGAACTCCGGCGATGAAAATTCCGATTTGCGCGATCGCCTTTTCCTTCTTTGGCACGACCGAGAAATCGAGCTTGCCCACCTCCTTCGATTGCTTGGGATCATCCGATGTCAGGGCGTTGCCCGTATATTGGATCGTCGCGCCGCAATCGCCGCCCAGCATGGCCGCGCCCTGCTGATCGCTTCCGAACTCGACCACCCCGGGAGGCGCGTTCTGCTTCAACGTGGTGACCATATAATCCGCCGCGGCCTTGCCGGCCGCGGAATTGAAGATGATGTTCCACTTGTCGTCGAAGAAGTCGCCTCCCCAGGACAGCAGGAGAGGGTGCCATGTCGTCACGATCGGATTGCCCGACAGGCCGTCGAACGCCACCGGATACTTGATCGTGCCGGCCGCGACGCCCGCCTTGCCCTGCTCGATCACCTCGTCCCACGTTTTCGGCGCGCCATTCTTGTAGACGTCGTTGCGATAGGTGAAGGTCTGGATGTCGCCGATAAAGGGCACGCAGATGAGCTTAGGCGTCGCGGTCTCGAACCCCTTGACCCGCGGCCCGGTCTGAGGCGGCCAGTAGCCCATGTCGATCATGGGCTTGACCCAATCCTTGTCAGCCCCGTCGATCCCTCCGGCGCCGAGGTCTTCCAGCACCTCCGCCGCGCCGAATTGCGGCACCCACGGATCGTCAAGCAGGTAGAGGTCGTATTGGCCGGCTCCGCTCTGCGCGTCGTTGAAAAATTTCTCAAGCGTGACGCCGTATTCGTCCTGCAGGAACTGGATGTCGAAGCCCTGCGCTTGCGCGAGGGGAATGATCTTGTCCTTGAACGGCACAAGCGCGCCGTCGACAAAGCCGCCGATCACGACTTTCTTGCCGGCCGCCTTGGCCGGAGTCGCTGAGCCTAGGCCAGCGAGAAGCGCCGCGCCGGCGCCTCCCTTGAGCAGGTTGCGTCGATTCACGCCATCTCTTCGGCTGTCAGTTGCGCTCATTGCTCCACCCTCCTGCTATCGACCCGGTGAACGACGGCGATGCCCTTCGCATCGAAAAAGCATGCGTCGTCGGTGTCGAATTTCGCTCCAACCTTCGAGCCCACGCGACCCGTAAAGCCTCTTCCCGCGCGCACCGAGAGACGTTCATCGCCCACGCGCACGTCGACCAAGGTCTCGTTGCCCATCGGCTCGACAACGTAGATTTCACACTGGAGAGCGCCCGGCGTTCCCGGATCGACCAGGCTCAGATCCTCGGGGCGCGTTCCCATCTCGGTGATATCGCCGGCGGCGCAGGCTGCGCGTCTTTCCGGCTTGAGCGGGACAGAGACGCCGCCAACCCGCAATCCGCTGTCCGTCAGAACGGCTTTGACCACGTTCATGGGGGGATTGCCGACGAACGTGGCGACAAACCGGTTCGCCGGCCGCTCGTAAATCTCCTCCGGCGAGCCGACCTGCTGCAATTCGCCAGCGTTCATGACCGCAATGAGGTCGGCCATGGTGAGAGCCTCGGCCTGATCGTGGGTCACATACAATGTCGTCGCGCCGAGCCGGTGGCACAGGCGCTTCAGTTCCCCTCGCATGCTCAGACGGAGCCGGGCGTCGAGGTTGGACAATGGCTCATCCATCAAGAAGGCCGCAGGATCGCGCACGATCGCGCGAGCAAGCGCCACGCGCTGACGCTGTCCGCCCGACAATTGCCGCGGCCGCCGGTCGAGCAGGTGTTCGATCTCGAGAATTGTCGAGACCTCGCTGACTTTCGCCGCGATGTCGGCGCCGCTCATCTTTCGGATCCAGAGCGGATAGCCGATATTGTCCCTGACCGTCTTGTGCGGATAGAGCGCGTAGCTCTGGAATACCATCGCAACGTCGCGGTCGCGCGGCTGCAATTGCGTGACATCCCGCTCGCCGATCAGGACCCGCCCTTTCGTCGGCATGTCGAGGCCGGCAAGAATACGCAGCGCCGTGGTCTTGCCACATCCGGAAGGACCCAGGAGCGCCATGAACGAGCGATCCGGCACCTTCAAATCGAGCGAGTGCAGGGCTGTGAAAGTATCGAAAGTCTTGCGGACACCTTGGTAGGAGACTGCGCTCATCGAGCAAGCCTCGCCGAGCGTTCGCGCTGTTCAGCCGGCGATAACATTTTAGGCCAGGCGCTCCGCTGGAACGACAGACGCGGCCGCTATCACAAGCCTACTGGCGCCTTCGTCCATCGACTGTTCCGCCCTGTGGACCCTCAACCGGGGTCTTTTGATCCATCTCGCGTGCCAACTATCGACTATCCGGATTGGAGAGAAAGGTCCAGTTGCGAGCAAATCGTCAGGTCCAATGCGCAGCGGCGTCACAAGCCTTCAAAGCGAGGCTTCTCAGTGCGGGCTCGCCGAGGCGACATCGTCAATCGCCCGCTTGAACGTGTCAACGGTGCGATCCATATCGTTGTGTGTGACGATCAGCGGGGGAGCGACTTCGATGCTCGTGCCGATTGCACTGGCGATCACGCCAAGATCGAGCATGCGCCGCACAATTCTCCTCACAGTATCGTCTTCGAACGCGGCTTTCGTCTTCTTGTCGGAGGTGAAGTCGACCGCGTGCCAGCTTCCCATGCCCCGAATCTGGCCAACGATCGGATGATCGCCGATCGCCGCTTTGAGACCGGCTTGCAGATACTTGCCGTTGTCGAGGGACTTGGGGATCAGCTTCTCTCGGGTCTTGATATCGATGACGGCGTTGGCGGCTGCGGCCGCCACCGCATGGCCGCTGAACGTATGGATGTGCCGGAAGATCGGCATGGCGTCCGCGATCTCGTCGCGGGTGATG
>Ga0208480_1000364_pt1 | contig 17133 bp, 15 predicted proteins | sample NGESurshal092012_4_FD_184485 | JGI IMG/M metagenome (GOLD analysis project Ga0208480, IMG submission 184485) | Arctic peat soil microbial communities from Barrow, Alaska - NGEE Surface sample F53-1 shallow-092012 (SPAdes) | ecosystem: Environmental > Terrestrial > Soil > Wetlands > Peat ... | reverse complement strand
CTAGCTGCAGGCCCTCCGACATTTTATCGAGACCAGCTTTCTCGAAATCGCCGCGGGTCCATTCACCGTCATAACCGAAATACTTTGGGAAATAGGTAGCCACTTTCTGCGGGTCCTCGCGCCAGACCTTGGCATAGATGCGCATCGCCTCGTCACGGTTCTGATAGATGAAATTCACCGCCCGAAGCCGCACGGCGATGAGCTTGCGCAGTAACTCCGGATTCTTCTTGGCAAAATCTCGCGTCGTGATGCCGACGAGCCACGTCATGCGCGGGATCAGGTCGGAAAAATGCATGATGACGCGGAATTTCTCCGGCTGCAGCGTCAGGATCGGATCGATGAGCGGTGCGGCCTGGATGGCGCCGGTTTCGAGCGCCGTCAAACCGGGCCCGAAGCCGCCGGTCGCCACGGTTTCCACCTTGCCGCCGAGGTTCGATTCCTTGAGCGCCAGATGCAGCAGCACGTCGCTCGTCGACCTCGGCGCGGTGTAACCGGCCTTCTTGCCGGCGAGATCGGCCATGGTGTGGATCGATGATTTCGTATCGGCTACCAACGCGATTTCGCCGATATGGCTGCTCGATGAATTGACGATGACGACGTCCAGTCCGGCGCGCTTGGCCGCAATGGCCGCCGAGGTCGCAACTTCGCCGTAGGGAAGATCGCTGGCCAGCACGTTGCGCAGAGTCGTGCCGCCGCCAGCGCCGGCAATCACCTGATTGATCTTGATGCCGGCGTCGGTGAAATAGCCCTTCTCGATGGCGACGGCCCAGGGAAGCGTCGCGGTGACGCGCCCGTATTGGCTGATCGCGAGCTGGTAAGCGTGAGAAGCGGACGAATACGTTATCGCCGGCGCGACGACCGCCGCCAGCATCAGCCATTTTCTAATCACCAGATCCTCCCACAATCCGGCCGTCCACGCGGCCGGACTCGCCCCGGCGCTCGCGAACCGGCGCAAGGTATGCGGTGAGTATCCCGAATGAAAATTACCGGTGCAAGAGGAAGGAATTCGACGCGGCATCGCGCCGTGGGCAGTGGCCCTTCCATGTGGATCATCGTTCCGGCAACCGGTGTGCTTCGTTCATCACCCGTTGAGACACCGGGGTCCGAGAATTCATGCCGGCGCCGCCGCCCGCTAATCGCACATGCGCGGCGGCAGCACGACATGCGCTTTCCGCAGTGCGGTTCAGCCTCGCTGCGCGCTTCCTTTCCGTCTCATCGCGGCGTAACCTCAAAGGATAAAGAGCCTCAAGCTCAGGGAGGATGCCGGAACATGCGCAGCGCAACGCTGCTCACTCTTCTGTTCCTCGCCGCCGCAGGCGCTCCGATCGCGTCGGCCCAACCGTTTCCCGCCAGCGCCACGCTTTCGCCGACGCAAAAGTTGGGACGAGACCTGTTCGCGCAGCATTGCATGGTGTGCCACGCGAGCACCCAGCTCACTTCGCCGGGACATTACGGTCCGAGCCTCTCCGGCCAGATGTTTGGCGGCAACGCGGACATCGTCGTCGCGTTCGTCACCAACGGCACGGAGAAGATGCCAAGCTTCAAGTACGTGTTCGATCCCCAGCAGATCCGGGCAGTTGCCGCCTACGTTGCGGCGCTCCCTGCGCCCGCGCCTTCAGCACCGCGGGCCGGCAAACCCAATCCGGGAAAGCAAAGCGATGACTGAGATGCGGACGCCCTCGATTAGTCTGCCGACGCGTGCCGCTGCAAAGCGGATCACGGTCCTGTTCACGGCTTTGGTGCTCGCGCTGTGCGCGCCGCTGCCGGCCATGGCGGATGTCTTGCTGCACGGCTCGGTCAGTTCGGCTGCCGGCGAAAAGATGGGCGGGGTCACGATCTCGGCCAAAGAACTCGGCAAGACCATAACAACGACGGTCTTTACCGACGAGACCGGCGCCTACGTGTTCCCTGCCCTCCCCGATGGCCAATACCGGGTGTGGGCGCAGGCTATCGGCTTTGCCACCGCGAAGACCGAGATTGCGCTCGGCACCGTCAAGCAGCACGATTTCTCACTGGCGCCGATCAAGAACACCGAGCAGCGCATCATCCAGATGCCCGGCGATTTGATTCTTGCCGGCCTTCCCGGCGACACGCGCGACGATCTGCGGATGAAGCAGATTTTCCGTAACAATTGCACGAGCTGTCACACGCCGAGCTACACGCTGCAGCACCGCTTCGACGAAGCCGGCTGGAACGCCGTCATTGGCGCCATGAAATCGATCAACGTGTATGGCTTCTACCGGCCGAATGCGCCGATCAATCCGGTACTCGATTTTCATCAGAAGGAACTCGCCCGTTACCTCGCCAAGGCGCGTGGTCCGGACGACAGCGCGTTCCACATCACCACGCGGCCGCGCCCCTCGGGCGAGGCCGCGCACGTGGTGTTCCGCGAATACGACATCCCGCTCAATCCCGACCAGGACTTGCCGTCCAAGGTATCGACCAACGACGGCAGCGACTGGATGATGGGAACACCGTCGCGCGTCGGTTCGTTGCCGCACGATGCCGCGGCCGACTTCGACGGCAATCTTTGGTTCGCCGTGATCGCGCCGACCAAACGCGGCACTGTGGGGCGGATCGATGCCAAGACCGGCGAGGTTAAATTCTTCCGCGTGGCGGCGCAGAACGGACTGGCCGCCGACGCGCACGGTCTGATCCGCGACGCCAAGGGCATGATCTGGTTCAACGTCTGGATGCCGCGCGGCGGCCTCGCGCGGATCAACCCAAAGACCGAGAAGATCGACGTATTCCTGCCGCCTCAAGGAATGTCGCCGGTCGAGGGGCCGGTGACGATCAGCTACGACGGCCAGGGTGAAATCTGGGGCACCACGATTCGCGGCGCGCTGCGGCTCGATCCCGACACGGCGCATTTCACCGAATACCACTCGGTCACGGAGACGATGCCCAACGGCGGCATCGGCTCGTCCTACGGCATCGCCGGCACCGCGGATGGCAACGCGTGGTGGACCGAGATGGCGTTCGACACCATCGAGAAAAGCGACATCAAGACCGGCAAGACCACGGAATGGAAATTGCCGCCGGTCGCCGAAGAGGTGAAACTAGCCAACGAGGCTGACCACAAATTCTACGCCACCTACGGCCCGAAGGACATCGGCACGCCGTTCCCGTGGTCGCAGGGCCCGCGCCGCATCGGCATCGACCGCGATCTCGGCCTGATCTGGGTCGCGGACTCCTGGGGCGGGAATCTGTTGCGCATCGATACCAAGACGGCCGAAATGAAATTCATTCCGTTCCCAAGCCCGGCGACGGAACAGCCTTACCATGCCGTTCCCGACACCGATCACAATGTCTGGGCATCGATGTGGACCACCGACCAGATCGCCAAGTATGAACCGTCGACCGGCAAATGGACGTTGTTCGACCTGCCGACGCGCGGCACCGAGGTGCGGATCATTTCCCTTCTGGAAAAGCCGGACCTCAAGGAACTTGTGTTCGCCTATGCGCGATCGAGCAAGGTCGCGGTGATGACGTTCCGCAGCGAAGCGGATGTGAAGGCTGCGGAACAAGCGGCCGCACGGCAATGACAAACGCTCCCTGAGAGGGAGGAAATTACCGCGGGAGAAGCTGATATGAGGCGTAGGGTGGCGGCGCTTGTTGTATTCTGCGCGCTCGCGAACGTGCCGCTTGGCGCGACAGCACAGCCGGCCGCCGGCGACGGTCAGAGGCTGCTGGGCTTGCGGTTGTTCAACCAATCCTGCCGCGTCTGCCACACCAAACCGACACTGCTGAGCGGTATGTACGGACCGGTTCTGTCCATGAATACGCTCGGCGGTAACGCTGACGCGATACGCGCTTTCATCATCAACGGAAGCGCGCGCATGCCGAGCTTCAAATACGACTTCACTCCGGCTCAGATCGACGCCATCGTCGCCTACATCAAAGCCCGTCCGGTTACCGCACAGGCTGCGCCGGCTCCCGCCAAGCCTGCCAATTCACCCGGCGCCGACTAGCAAACTGGAGACACCCATGCGCACGACACGCCGTCTCATCCTCGCCAATCTCGCGATGCTCGCAGCGCTCGTTGTGGCCGCGCCCGCATTTGCCGACGCGCTGCTCAGCGGCACGATCAAATCGTCCGACGGCCAGCCGATGGGCGGCGTTACAGTGTCGGCAAAGCTCGACGGCGGCACCGTCACCACCACCGTGTTCACCGACGAAGCCGGGCAATATTACTTTCCCGAACTGCCGGCCGGGCATTACCGAGTGTGGGCGCAGGCGCTGAGCTTTAAGACCGCGAAGGGCGCAGTCGATCTGTCGGCGAATCGCAAACAGGACTTCTCGCTCAACCCGATGAACGACGCCGAGGCCACGTTCAAACAATTGCCCGGCAACCTCGTGCTCGATGCGCTGCCGGAAGGCACGCCGGAGCAGCAGCGGATGAAACGCATCGTCCGCAACGTCTGCACCGGATGCCATACGCCGAGCTTCCCGCTGCAAAACCGTTTCGACGAAACCGGCTGGAACGCCATCATCGGCCTGATGAAGAACGTCAACGTCTACGGCACCTATCTGGGCCCCGAGCACAAGCCTTCCGGCATTCTCGATTTCCATCAAAAGGAACTCGCTGCTTACCTCGCCGCGGCGCGCGGCCCGGGGCAGAGCGACATGAACGTGAAGCTCGAACCGCGGCCATCGGGCGACTCGGCCCGCGTCGTCTTCAAGGAATACGACCTGCCGCTCGATCCCGATGCCAACTTGCCGGCCGATTTCGTGCAAAACGACGGCAGCGACTGGTCGAAGGGCACGCCGTCGGTGCTGATTCCGGGTTGGGGCGTGCATGACGCCTGGCTCGATCTGACCGGAAACCTCTGGTTCACCTGCAATGTGCCGAACAAGCGCACCACGATCGGCCATATCGACACCGCGACCGGCGCGGTGAAACTGTTCCGGATTGCGGGACCAGGCGGCCTTGCGGCAGCGACCCACGGCATGACGCGCGATCCGCACGGCATTCTCTGGTTCAATATCAATAACGGCCGCGGCGGCATCGGCCGGCTCGATCCGGCGACGCAGAAGATCACCGTCTATCTGCCGCCCGTGGGCATGACCCAGACCGGCGGCGCCGCCACGGTCGATTATGACGGCAAGGGCGACATCTGGTCATCGGCGCCCGACGGCGCACTTCGTTTCGACCCGGTCGCGGTGAAGTTCACCGAGTTCAAATCGGAGACCTTCAAGACCGCCAACGGCACAGGCATCACCTACGGCACCGCGGCCGACCGCGATGGCAACGGTTATTGGGCGGAAATGATTTTGGACACCATCGGCGTCGGCGACGGCAAAACCGGAGGCGTGTCCGAGATCAAGCTCGCCCCGGTCAAGGCGCAAGAGGCTTTGCTGACGCCTGAGGAACGCAAGTTCTACACGACCTATAACCAGCCCGACTTCAACAATCCGATGCCCTGGGCCGAAGGGCCCCGGCGCATGGGCACCGACAAGAACGCCGACATCCTGTGGATCGGCGATTCATGGGGCGCCAATCTCGCTCGCATCGACACCCACAGCCGCACTGTCACTTTCGTGCCGCTGCCCGGCGAGCAGCAGCCCTACCACGTAACCGTCGACAAGAACCACGACGCCTGGACCAATCTGTGGGTTGGCGACCGCATCATGCGCTACGATCCGAGCACCGGAAAGTGGACCGCGTTCGATCTGCCGACGCGTGGCGCCGAACCGCGCTACATCTCGCTGCTCGAGCGTCCGGGCAAGGACACCGAGGTCGCGCTACCGTATTTCCGCGCCCGCAAGGTCGCGGTAATGACGTTGCGCAGCGCGGCGGAGATAGAGGCGTTGAAAAAGCAGGCGGCGCAATAACGGCGACGCCGCTGACGGCGAATGGAATGCGGCAGCAAGATCGCCGCCGCAGGGGAGGAATATCACATGGTGCGTCACGCGCTGATCGCGATTGCCCTGCCGATCCTCGGCTCTGCCACCGCTGCGGCAGCCCAGGACGGCGCGTCCGCCGATCAAGTGAAGCTCGGCGAGCGCCTCGCCAACCAATCCTGCGTGGTCTGCCATTTTGCCCCGCAGATCACGAGCGGCACCTACGCCCCTGCCCTGTCCAAGGACTCGCTCGGCGGCAAGGCTGACATCATTCACGGGGTCATTGCCAACGGCACCCCGCGCATGCCGGCTTTCAAGTATCAGTTCAAGCCGCAGCAGATCGACGCCATCGTCGCCTACATCCAAACTCTTCAACCGTCCGCAGCCGCTCCGTCGCCGCGCAAAACACGCGGCGATGCCGGTGCCGATTGAGATGCGATTGCAACGGATCAAGCGAAGGACATTTGCCATGATGCATTCAAGGACAGTCCGATTTGCCGCGCTCGGCGGCGCAATCGTTCTCTGCACGGCTTTTGCAGCGTCGGCCGCGCGCGCTGACGCGATCCTGAGCGGCGTCGTGACCTCGGCTGCGGGAGCGCCTGTGGGCGGCGTGACGGTATCGGCCAAGGCCGATGGCGCGACGATCACCACAACGGTGTTTTCCGACTCTGGTGGCCACTATTATTTTCCGCCGCTGCCGAACGGGCATTATCGCGTCTGGGCGCAGGCGCTGTCGTTTGCGACCGCCAAGGGCGCGGTCGATCTCACCGCCAACGGCCACCAGAATTTCACGCTCACGCCGCTCGCCGGCGACTATTTCCAGCAACTACCCGGCGACCTCGCCATGGCGTCGTTGCCCGGAGCGACTCCCGAAGACGCGTTGCTTAAAAAAATCGTCGAAAACGATTGCACCGGCTGCCATCAGCCAAATTATCCGTTGCAGCATCGTTTCGACGCGGCGGGCTGGAGCGCCGTCCTCGACCTGATGAAGAACGTCAACGTGTCCGGAGTCTATCTCGGCGCCGATCACAAGCCGCAGGGTGTGATCGATCATAACCAGAAGGAACTTGCCGCCTATCTGGCGCGCGTCCGCGGCCCGGGTGAAAGCGCCGCGAAAATCGTGCTGCGGCCGCGGCCAACCGGCGAAACGGCGCGCGTCGTGTTCAAGGAATATGACGTCCCACTCGAAGCCGACATAACCGTGCCGGCAAAAACGCCGATGACCGATGGCAGCGATTGGCTCAACGGCACTCCGTCACGGCGCGGCTCGCTGGTGCACGATGCCTGGGCCGATCTCGATGGCAATCTGTGGTTCACCTCGAACGTCCCCAACCACAACACCTCGGTCGGCCATATCGACGCCAAGACCGGTAATGTGAAGATGTTTAAGGTGTTGTCGTCGAGCGGGCTTGCCGCCAACACGCACGGCATGACGCGCGATCCGAGCGGCATCATCTGGTTCAATTGCAATGTCGGGCGCGGCGCGCTGTGCCGGCTCGACCCGAAGACCGAGAAGATCGAAACCTTCTTGCCCCCGCAGGGGATGTCGCCGACGGGCGGGGCCACCACAGTCGATTGGGACGGCAAGGGCAAGATTTGGGTGTCATCACCGAATGGCGCGCTGCGCTTCGATCCCGTGACGGAGAAATTCACCGAGTTCAAATCGCCGGTCTTCAATACGCCGAACGGCAAAGGCATCACCTACGGCGCCGCCGGCGATCGCGAGGGCAACGGCTGGTGGGCGGAGATGATCATCGACACCGTTAACCAGGGCGTCAGCGCCACCGGCAAGTCGATCGGTTTGAAGCTGCCGGCGGTCGAGTTGCCGGAGGATGCGATGTCGGAGACCGACCGCAAGTTCTATGCGTCTTTCGACGCGCCCGATTTCAATGCGCCGGTGCCGTGGAACCAGGGTCCGCGCCGCATGGGCACCGACAAGAACGGCGACGTGCTCTGGGTCGGCGACTCGTGGGGCGGCAACCTCGCGAAGATCGACATTCACAGCCTGAAAACCAGCTTTGTATCGCTGCCCGGCCCGGGCGTGATGCAGCCCTATCACATCGCCGTCGACAGCCATCACGACGCGTGGCTGAATATTTGGACGTCGGACGTGATCATGCGCTACGACCCGACGGCGAATACTTGGGAGACATTCGACCTGCCGACCCGCGGCACCGAAGCACGCTACGTCTCGTTGCTCGAAAAAGACGGCAAGATGGAAGTCGTTGTGCCCTACTCGCGCACCAGCAAGGTCGCCGTGATGACGTTCCGCAGTGATGCCGACATGGCCGCGGTCGAGCAGCAGGCGGAGCAGTAAAGAAACGCCAGTTTGCCGCATTCCGCTTGTCTTCAATCGCCTACAGGCATAGGTTGTGGGGAGTATTGGCGAGGCGCTGGGGCGGGCCGATGCGGCAGAGCATCTGGCTGGTTGCGTTTATTCTGATCGTCGGAACGGCGGGCGACACTTACGCGCAGCGCGCCGAGGCTCCATTGCGGCTTGCGCCGAGCGGCGCTCCACGGCCCATTCCGAATGCCACTCTCAAAGTGCCGCACAACTGGAAGATCGTCACCAGCCGGGCCGATCCATTGACCGAAAAAGTCATTCGCTTGGCAATGACCAGACCCAAGTCAACACCTGTCATCAACGGCAAATCCGTTCCGGTCGCGCTGATGATGAGCTGCAATCCGGCTCCGAGATTGTCGCCTGGCCCGTTGCTCGTGGTGGCGTTCGACGGGTTGACCGGCGCAGGCCATTTCAAGACCTTCGCCAGCAGATATCGCTTAGACGACGGCGCTGTACACGATTTTACGGCGACAACCATCCTCGGCAAAAATCATTCCCGCACCTTCGGACTGCCGCTTTCGACCAGGCTCGATCCTGGGGTCGAAATCGCCATCTCCAAGCGGTTGCGCATCGCAGTCAACTTTCAAACGGCCGGCACAACCTTTCTTGACTTCAACGTCTCGGGCTCGCCGCAGGCGCTGGCGGCGCTGGACTGCGCTATGGCAGCGGCGCGCTAGAACCCGATCATGTCGAGCTTGGTCAGCGTCACTTCGTTGCTGATCCGCGCGGCGTTGGCGAGGTGCCAGGCGGTATAGAGTTCGGGGAATAGATCGTCCGCCGACATGGCGTCCACCGGCACGATGACTTTGAAGCCGCGCAAGGCCGCTTCGCCGCCGGTATGCAGCACCGAGGTTTGTGCCTGCGTGCCCATCGGCACCACAGTCTTGATCCCCTTATCGTGCAGCGTCTTTTCGAGATTGCTGTTGATGAACTTATCGGGCCCAAGCGGTGGTAGCACTTCTTCGCCCGGTGCCGGCGTCAGGTCCTTGAGAATATCGCCCGGCACCGATTTCGGCACCGCGACGCTGTAGATGATGAGAGCGCCCTTGGCGCGCGCAGTCTCGACGAATTTTTTCACCTTCGGCACCGAAGCGGCGCAGCGCGGTCGCCGCGCCTGCGTGCAAGTCTGCACCGTGAAATCCATGACCAAAAGCGCCGTCGTCTTGGGATCGAGCGTGACCGGCTTGAGCTGCGGCGGTGATGGCAGCTTGGCCTTGTACCAGTCATCGATGATGGTCGTGTCCGCTCGCGCCGGAGCCGGTGCGACGCCCGCGAAGGCTGTAACGACCGTCACGATGGAAAGAAGCAATATCGATTTGCGATGCACATGTCCCTCCTGCCCATTTTCCGTCACCTTACGTCGCCGCTGTGCGCGCGAAAAGAGCCTCGTCAGGCCTTTCGTCGCAGCGGTCGAGCCGCTACGCTTGCGGGCAAAGCGCACGACAATGATCAGGGGAGGTCCGATGCGCAACGCCACCATGATTGCCGCCCTCTGCGCCACGGCTTTGATGGCGTCGGCGCATGCTCAGGAACAGCGCGCCAGTCCGATCAGGCGACTCGACCCCGCACTCGATGCGCTGATTGCGCCCGGCGCCAGACTTGAACTGGTGAAGACCGGCTTCGGCTTCACCGAAGGGCCGGTGTGGGTGCCACGCGGCGATAGCGGCTACCTTCTGTTCAGCGATATCCCCGCTAACGTCATCTACATGTGGAATCCGCTCGACGACAAAGTGTCGGTCTACCTCGATCACAGCGGCTATACCGGCCAGGACATCTGGCGCGTCGGCTTCATGCAGACCAACGGCAAGGACAAGAGCGACCCGAAATTCGAGGAATTCCCGATGATCGGCTCGAACGGGCTGACGCTTGACCAGGAGGGCCGACTGATCATCGCAACCTGGGCGGGCCGCTCCATCGACCGCATCGAGTGAACGGCAAGCGCACAATGCTCGCCGACCGCTACGGCAGCAAGCGCTTCGGCGGCACCAATGACGTCGTGGTGAAGAAGGACGACGCGATCTATTTCACTGACGGCTTCGGCGGCCTGCGCCACACCACGAGCGACCCGCGCAAGGAACTCGATTTCAACGGCGTCTATATGCTCAAGGACGGCAAGGTAACCTTGGTCATCAAGGATATTCTCAATACCAACGGGCTCGCCTTCTCGCCGGATCAAAAAATTCTTTACGCCAACGGCAGCCGTGATCGCTACGTCAAGCGCTATGACGTCTTGCCCGACGACACGTTGAGCAACGGCACGATGCTGATCGACATGAACAAGGACCCGGAGCGCGGCATCACCGACGGCCTTCGCGTCGATGTCAAAGGCAATCTCTGGGAGACCGGGCCCGGCGGCGTCTGGATCATCACGCCCGACGGCAAGCACATCGGCACCATCCCGACGCCGGAACTCGCCGCCAACGTCGAGTTCGGCGACGCCGACCGCAAGACGCTCTACATCGCCGCGCGCACGAGCATCTACAAAATCCGCACCAACGTGCCCGGCCTGCCATAAAATTCGCGAGCAACCACCATGGCGACTGACCAGGACTTCGATACCGTCGACCGCCGCGTTTTTCTTGGCGCCACCGCGGCAAGCGTTCTCGCCTTGCCCAGCGTGGCGGTTGCGCAACAACAGCCGTCAGCAGGCGCCGCATCTGCCGTGCAAGGCGAGCCGGTGACCGAAATCATCGCCGATTTCATCGTCGGCTTCGATCTGAAAAATGTTCCTCCCGTCGCATTCGAGCGCGCACGAACTGCCTTTGTCGATACGGTCGGCGTCATGCTGGCCGGAAGCCAATTACCGCCGGCCAGCATCGTTGGCGAGGTCGTCAGGCTTACCGCGAGCGCACCGGCGGCAACGATTGTCGGCCGCCCCTTGCGCGCCGCGCCGCAACTCGCCGCGCTCGCCAACGGCGTTGCCGGACACGACATGGATTTCGACTTCACCTATTTCGCCGGCCAGACCATCGCCGGCGTCATCCCCGCCATTCTGCCGGTCGCGGAGACGACCGGCGCAACATCCGCAGACGCACTGGCCGCGTTCATCATCGCCGCCGAAGTCGCCGGACGCATTACACGCGCAGCGCCGCTGGCGTTGCGCGCGGCAGGCTGGCATTCGACCGGCACTGTCGGCGTGATCGCTGCGGCCGCTGCATGCGCCCGGCTCATGAAGATCGACGCCAAGCGAATTGCCAACATTCTCGGCATCACCACTTCGCTGGCGAGCGGCTTGTCGATCAATTTCGGCACCATGACCAAGCCGCTGCATGCCGGTCACGCGGCGCATGACGGCGTACTCGCCGCGCTGCTCGGTGCGCGCGGATTTACGTCCAGCGGCAAAGCGTTTGAGGGCAAAGACGGCTACTACGCCAGCTTTGCCCGCGGTCTGCCGTTGTCGCTTGAGCCTTTTGCCAGTCTGGGCAAGACCTACGACCTTGTGGATTACGGCTATAGCATCAAGCCGTATCCCTGCGGCGGACTTGGTCACACCGCGATCGATGCCACTCTCGAATTGCGCAACAGCGTCAGTGTCGGCGACATCGCGCATGTCGACGTCGCGATCACAAAATGGGCGGCCCGCCACATCCAGGACCGCTACCCGGAAACGGTTGAAGCCGCCAAGTTCAGCGGCCCCTATCTTGCGGCCTACAGCCTCGTGCATGGCGCTCCCCTGCTCGCCGCCTTCACCGAACAAGCGCTGCAGGACCAAACGGTCCGCGCCGCGGCGCAGAAAGTTTCCCTCACCACTTATCAGCAATACGCCGACTTGCTCGACGACTCGCCCGCCAAGGTGACGATCACGCTCAAGGATGGCCGTAAGATCGAACGGGCAAAATACTATCCGAGCGGATCGGTGAAGGCGCCAATGACCGCGGCACAAATCAAGGCGAAATTCGACGTCTGCGCCGCGCAGGCCATCGATAGGACGACTGCGGAAAAGCTTTATACGATGCTCAGCACGCTCGGCGATCAGCCGTCGCTGGACGGCTTGTGGCCGCTGCTACGTAAAGCATGAGGATTGCCGCGGCGGTTCGGCGCCTCGGCCAAGTCGGTCTCGCAAGATCACTCGGCGGCGTCAGGCGCCGTCTCGCGTCGAGTCGGCGCCGACAGGACCGTGGTACGCAGCGGCCGCTCTTCCATGACGATCAGCGAAATGATGCTGATGATCAGAAAGAAGACGGCAACTGCGAAGATGTGGCTGAAGGTGCGGGCGAGGTGATCGACAGTGACGCTGTGGGCCACACTGATGACCGGCGACGATACGCTGCCACGCTGCGGCGCGGTGCCGAGATGGGTCAGCATGATGGCGCCCATGACCGCGACCACGAAGGCGCTCGCGAGCGCCCGAAAGAAATTCATCGCCCCCATGGCGATGCCGATCTGGCGATGGGCGACCGCGTTCTGAATCGACACGGTGACGACCGGGTATGAACTGCCGGTGCCCATGCCGACGAAACCCGTGACCAGCGCCACCGCCCAGACCGGCGCCAGCGGATCGAAAACCAGGAATGCCACGGCGACGGTGGCGACGCTGAGCATGATGAGCGGCGCCCATTTGTAATGATCGAGATAGAGCATGCAGCGCCCCGACAGAAATGAGCCGGGCGTGGTCATGATCACGATCGGGATCAGCGCGATGCCGGAGTCGCTCGCCGATAGCCCGTGTACCAGTTCGTAATAGATCGGCACGTAGATCGTCAGCCCGATGGCGACGCCTTGGGCGCATGCCGAGGTCAGGCTGCCCGCGCGCATGACAGGGTTCTTCATGATTGCGAGTGGCAGAAATGGCTCGCGCGTTCTCAGCACCCACCAGATAAAAAATGCCGTCAGCAGCGCCGATGCCGCAAATAGAAGACCGATCTGCTGCGACAACCAGGGAAACCGCGTGCCGCCCCAGGTGAGCGCGAGCAGCAGCGCGACCGCCGCCGCCATCATCAGCAAGGCGCCGGTGACGTCGATCTTGTGCGAGCGCTCGTGCACCGGAACCAGCCGCAGCTGCCGGTGAGACAGAAAGGCGGCCGCGAGCGCCAGCGGCACATTGAGCCAGAAAATCATCGACCAATGCAGATGCTCGGCGATGACGCCACCCAGCACCGGGCCAAGACCGCCGGCAATGATCCAAACCGAGCCGGTATAGGCCTGGTAGTATCCACGCTCGCGCGGCGGCACCGCATCGGCAATGATCGACTGCGCCAGCGGCACGATACCGCCGCCGCCGATGCCTTGCAGGCCTCGGCCGATGATCAGCATAAGCATGCTCGGCGCCGCCGCACTCGCCGCGGAACCAGCCATAAAGACGCCGAGCGCCACCAGCATCATGCCGCGGCGACCGTAGATGTCACTGAGCTTGCCATAGAGCGGCGCCACGACGGTCGACGTCAGTAGATAGGCGATAATCACCCAGGACAGATTTTCGAAGTCATCGAACGCACGGCCGATGGTCGGCAGGGCCGTCGCTACGATCGTCTGGTTGAGCGCGCTGAGAAACATCGCCAGCGCCAAGCCGCCGATGATGGCGACCACTTGGCGCCGGCCGAGCTTGGGCTCGGCGGACGGTGTTGTAGCGCTGTCTTCTGCGATCTGCTGTTGCGATTTCGGCGAGGATTCGGCCGTCGGATTCGGTGCTGCAATCGTCACTCGCCGCGCCCCCGGGAGGAAAGTGCCCTAGCTTTGCGCCGCTCTAGCGGTTGCGCAAGAGACCCACCGCCGGTCAGCCATGCGGGGCAGCTATTCGGCTGCGCGTTCCGCGGCTTAGTCCGCCCCCGAATTGGCCGCGCGCAGCGGCCCATGCAACGGCTGTTCCTCAACAAACAGGACGCAGGCGCACGAAATGCCGAGGCAGATTGCCGCCGCGATGAAGACCCAGTGAAACGCCGTTGCGAGATCGCCGCTCCCCGCCGCCAGCTTGTCGAGCGACATACCGGGTGCGCCCTGCCCCATCCCGCTCAGCACGATAGCGCCGAAGATCGCCACCACGATGGCGCCCCCGAGCGTGCGAAAGAAATTCAGCGTGCCGGTTGCGGTACCGAGCAGATGCGGCTTGACCGTGTTCTGCATGACGATCGTGCTGACCGGATACATCGGACCAAGTGCGAGACCGAGCACGAACAGCAGGGCAACGACCTCAGTGAGGCTGTGCTGCGCCGGGTTGGTGGCGAGCACGACAAGCACCAACACGGAGATGGCGAGACCACCAATCGGTACCCGCATGTAGTGTTTAATGCGAACGACAAAACGCGTCGACACCAGCGAGCCCAGCGTTGCGCCGCCCATATAGGCGATCAGCGCGAGGCCGGAGACGCTGGCGGAGGCGCCAAGCACGGTCTGGCAGTAGAGCGGCATATAGATCGTCACGCCGATTACGGTGCCGATTGAGAAGAATGCGGCGACGGTGATGGTGCTGGTCACGCGGCCGTGCAGGATTGCCAGCGGGATGAACGGTTCACGCGCGGTGAGAAGGCGCAGGACAAACAGCACCCATAGCACCGCAGACGCCGCGAACGTCGCCGCGATCTGCCACGACGCCCACGGGTAATGGGAGCCGCCGAGGCTGAGCGCGAGCATGAGTACCACCGCAGCGCCGACCATCAGCACAGCCCCGATCACGTCAAGCCGATGCGGGCGGTCGTTGCGCGGCAAACGGCGCAGCGCTCGTTCGGTCATCACCAGCGCCAAAAGGCCGAGCGGTACGTTGATCCAGAAGATGAACGACCAATGCAGGTGGTCGGTGAGGAACCCGCCCAGCACCGGACCGAGAATGCTGGCGCTCATGAACATGATGGAGGTGCGCCCTTGAACAACCGGGCGTTCGCGCGGCGACAGCAGATCGGCAATGATGGTTTGCGCGATCGGCAGCAAGCCGCCGCCGCCGATGCCCTGCAGTCCACGCGCCAGCACCAGCGCCCAGATGGTCGGCGCCAGCGCGCAGGCGATGGAACCAAGGACGAATATGCCGATCGCCAGCAAGAGTACGACACGCCGTCCGTAAATATCGGACAGCTTGCCGAACAACGGCGTCGTTGCGGTCAGCGCCAGGAGATATGACGTGATGACCCAGGACAGGTTGTCGACGCTGCCGAGGCTCTTGCCGATCGCGGGCAATGCCGGTGCGACGATGGTCTGTTCCAGCGCGGACAGAAACATCGCCAGCATGATGCCGGCGACGATGGCGTGGACAGTTGCGTGGTCAATTGCGGGCGCCGCCGGATGATGTTCGGCGACGAACGACTGCGCGGCCAGCTGCCGCGGCGTCGACGGCGCGCGCGAGGTTGACACATCGGCGGTCGCAACGTCAGCGGCGGCCGCCAGAATTTCCTCCGGGGTCGATTCGCTCGTCATGTCGGGGAAACAGGCACCTTGCTAAAAAATAAAACATGCGAGTCGCGCTTACGGATAACTCGCAACACTTGGCGCGCGCCGCACGCCAAATCAACCACTTCGCCCGCAGAGCAGGAGTGCCGGTTGCGGAGGACCGGGCCTGCAGGCGGGATGGAACGATAATGCCGCGAGGCGGACGACCGCGACACTCGCCTCCGGCACGCGGCGGCACGCCACTTGGGCACAAGAGTATCGCGAGTATCCGATGCAAGAAACTGGCGCTTAAGGATACCGGCCGGAAGCAAAAATTTTTGAAACCCTCCGCCGCCGGCCGCATTGGTCATTCGCTCCCAAAAAACCGCGGGGTCTGTGGCCCTCTTCTCAAAATGGGACGGACGGATGTCGCCATGCACAGAAACGTCGCATTGCTGACGCGACTTGAACAAATAGCCGCTCAGCCGTGTCCGTGCGAGGAGCGCGCGGCATATGCGCTGACGCTGATTAAGGCCGACATCGCGCGACTTTATGCGTGGCTCGGCATCGGGGCGTCGAACCGCATCGATATCAAAGCCAAAGTCTTTGCGGACAACAGACTGGCCGACCTGCGAAATCGGGTTCTCAGGACCGAAGTGCACACGCCTGCACCGTCGCGTCCCATTTTCACAGCTGTGCGACATCATATCGAAATGATACGGCGCGTGCTTGCAAGCCGCATTGCCGAGGATCGTGCCGACGTGCCGCCCGCGGCGGTGACGGATCCATACTAGGTGAATCGTGCTTGGCGATATGCTCCGGCGAATGGCAGCGTCGACAGTCGGGATGTTCATCGCTCTCGCCGCGCCCGCTTCGGCAGCTTGAGGGGCCAGCTGACGATATAGTCTTCGAGCATGTCATCGGGAACTTGCGCCTCGCTGGCATGCACGCGTCCACGGACCGAGACACCCGCCGTATGCACCGTCTCCGGGTCGCCCGATACCAGCGGATGCCACCAATAAAGGTCCTTGCCCTTGGCAATGAGCACGTAGGCGCAGGATGGCGGCAGCCAGGTGATGGTCTTGAGCGTCTCCGGCGTGAGCCGGACGCAATCATCGACCTTCTCCAGCCGGTGAGCATAGTCGTGGCACCGGCACGTTTGGCCGTCGAGCAGGCGGCAACCGACATCGGTGTAATACGTCCGGTCGGTCCCCTCCTCCTCAAGCTTGTTGAGGCAACACTTGCCGCAGCCGTCGCAAAGGCTTTCCCACTCCGAATCGGTCATTTCTTCCAATGACTTACGCTGCCAGAACGGCACCTCATCGGCGGAGCCCGAGCGGCGATGATCGGTTGCCATAATGTTCTCCAGGAACGGGGCGCGTTCCGCTCGACGGGCAGCGGACCTGCGTACCGTACACTTTTTGCGCGGCGTTCGATGTTTAAGCCAAATTCGCCCCCAATTTCCATTCACCTTGTGACTGGCGCGGCATTGGCCGCCGGCACCGGCTCGGCTAAACGTTGTCGCGCCTGCGTTTTCCCGGCAATGCTAGCGGCGGCCGAATCGGGACCGCCGCAATAGGCAACTCGAGCGGGCAAAGCCCTTTCCCGGAGCGTGCAATCGTGACGGACATGTTCCCCGATCCGGGCGACAA
>Ga0208480_1000361_pt1 | contig 17170 bp, 15 predicted proteins | sample NGESurshal092012_4_FD_184485 | JGI IMG/M metagenome (GOLD analysis project Ga0208480, IMG submission 184485) | Arctic peat soil microbial communities from Barrow, Alaska - NGEE Surface sample F53-1 shallow-092012 (SPAdes) | ecosystem: Environmental > Terrestrial > Soil > Wetlands > Peat ... | reverse complement strand
CCTGGACGGTACGCATGTTCTTTCTCACTCCGCACACGCAGTATGCCGTATCCTGAATAACCGGCCCATGTCTACTTACTTATTGCCGCATTGATAAATGACCAACCCGTACAAGCTGAGCTTGAGATCGCCTGCTCGTATATCTTCGACATAGTCGGATGCAGTTTCCAAATCGTGTAGCGAGCTAGTAACTTCGCCTGACCCTAGGACGAAGGAGCTCCGTACTCCATGGTTCTCTGTTATGTCGATGGCAGTTGGCAGCGCTTCGTTCCTTCTGATCTTGGATATTACGCTGACGTCCTTCGCGGGTGAGCTTCCGACGTTTTTTACAACCACCGACGCTCGGAAGACGACGGCTCCAATCGGCGGCAAGGGCGTGAGAATTTGAAATTCAGAGACAATGAGCCATGCGCGGGTGCTGCGTTCCGACATTAGCCGGGTCTGTTCTAACGCTGCCCGCGTGGTACCTGCCTCGCACTCGGCCACGAGTAACGCCTTCTGTGCAATTGATGCTTGTTTCCTGCCAAACCAGACCGCTAGAAGGGAAGTCAAAAGGGAAAACGCGCTAATTACCGCTGCTACAACCGCAACGCCATTTGCATACCACTCTGCAGAATCCGAACTCATCCCATTTCTCCTAACGATTGTAAAGGCTACACCATATCCGACACGAGTTCATCTGCTGGAAGCAAGTCGAGCATACCGCGAAACCCACCGATTACGGCAAGGCGAGGGGAAATAGGGAACGAGAGGGTCGCTTGTCGCCACCGATCTGCAGTCCGACTATCAGTTGCCGCATAACGCGCATGTCGGAAACGTGGGCGAAGCAGGTTCCGATTGAATCACCATCTCATCCGATATCGACGAAATGCGTCATTTTGTCGAGAGGGGAGCGCCGCGCCACGAGCGCCCTATCGATGCCCTTTTCTGTTAGTTTCGCCGCAATAGCACTTCGAAGGCTCTTAGATGATGCATTAGATCCGAATCTTCGCTGTGATCGTCATCTACCAAACGAAGCAATTTATCGTATCGTTTTCCCGCTATTTCGCGCGCCTTATTTTGGATATCTATCGAGGCGTCAGACCCGTCGGAATCAGTCAATAGAATCCGCAAGGCATAATTTAGATGCGTTCGTGGGCAATAGCCCGCATCAGAATCTTGAGGACACGCGTGAGATACTTCTCGTCAATTTCCATCCGGGGCACTCTATCAAGCCACTCTATGAAAGGTTGCTTTCTCCACCTGATTTTGCAACGGACATTCGCAACACGGCAAGCCCAATGTTTACGGGCCTTTTTGCAATCGTGCAAAACTTACCCATTTCCGGAACACAGCGGGGGGAGGGCCAGCAAACGATTTGATCGTGGATAGGGCGCTGCGGACGCCAACATCGGCTTCGGGGATTTGCGGGGTTTGCTCCCCGGGCTTGGCTTCAGCGAACGCGTCAAGGGCAGTCATCATAATCTTCACCCGATCGGGCGTCGCCGAGATTCTGAACCTTCAGCCGCTCGGCTCGCTGGCCAAACCGTATCAGGTCAAGCAGGTTCGGAAGACCATCCTTCGATATAAACTGGCTGAGAGGGTTGAGTGACAAAATACGAGATTATTCTCTATTGGAGCGACGAGGATCAGGCCTTCATCGCTGAAGCTCCCGAATTGCCGGGCTGCGCCGCCGACGGCTCTACCAGACAGGACGCTCTTACCAACATAGAGGCTGTCATTGCCGAGTGGCTGGAAACGGCGCGGGAGCTTGGCCGCTCCATTCCCGAGCCTAAGGGTCGGCTCCTGTTCGCCTGAGGCATTCCTTTTCCTCTTCTCTGAAAACAAAAGTACTTGTTATAATTAAACTGCTTCCCTATGCCTTCCACCGGCCTTGCCTATGAGACCGCCATTCCCTCCGGCTATCCTACCCGAAGCGGCATAGAGAAGAAAGTTATCTTATTGAAACCACGTGGGTTCTGCGCTGGCGTCGTGCGCGCGATTGATGTCGTCAAGATCGCTCTGGACCTCTACGGCGCCCCCATCTACGTTCGCAAGGAAATCGTCCATAATCGCCACGTCGTGGATGAGCTTCGCCGGGCCGGGGCCATCTTCGTTGAAGAGCTGACCGAAGCGCCCGAAGGCTCGCGTGTGATCTTCAGCGCTCACGGCGTTTCTCCAGCCGTTCGCATTGAGGCCAAGCTGCGGCGCCTTCAGGTGATTGACGCCACTTGCCCGCTGGTCACCAAAGTTCATTTGGAAGCGGTGAGATTCGCCAAGCAGGGCCATACCATCATCCTCATCGGCCATCGGGACCACGATGAGGTCATCGGCACTCTCGGCGAAGCGCCCGAAAACACCATTCTCGTCTCCGATGTGGAAGATGTCGACCGCCTGAACGTCAAGGACCCGGACCGGATGGTCTACCTGACCCAAACCACTCTGTCGCTCGACGAGACCAAAGACATCGTTAGGCGACTGCTCGAGCGCTTTCCCAAGATCGTCGGGCCGAAGACTCAGGACATCTGTTACGCAACCGAGAACCGGCAGCTTGCCGTCAAAGCGGTAGCGCCGCTATGTCAGGCTTTGCTCGTGGTCGGATCGCAAAACAGCTCGAATTCGCGCCGTCTGGTCGAGGTCTGTCAAAAGGCCGGCGTTCCCGCCTATCTGCTCGACGATTGCAGCGAGGTGCAGCCGGAAATGCTCGCAGGCATCCAAACCGTGGCCGTCACCGCCGGAGCTTCCGCTCCCGAGCATCTCGTCGAAGACCTGATCGAGCATTTACGGACCAAAGGATTCACCGATTTGGAAGAGGCCGAAATCAAGGAGGAGGATGTACGTTTCACGCTGCCTTCCGATCTCGAGAGCTTCACGCCGCGGCTTCATACTGTGCGCAGCGCGGAACGCTAGCCCCTAACCGATGAAGCCCAGTCTTCAAACCTCTGGCTCCTTAAATTTCGCTGTGGCGGACGCCATTTGCAAAGCATCCTCTTGGCTCGTGCCGCGCCAGTCGTCGGAGGGTTATTGGTGGGCCGATCTTCGCGCCGACTCGACGCTTGAATCCGACTACATTCTGCTACTGCTTTGGCTCTATCCGCCGGTAGACGGAGTCTGGAATCCGCCGGATCGCGCGCGGGTCGATAAGGCCGTCGCTTCCATCCTCGCGCGGCAGCTCGAAGACGGCGGCTTCAACATCTACCTTCAGGGCCGGTCTGAAGTGAACGCTTCGGTCAAAGCCTATTTCGCGCTGAAAGTGGCCGGCCTTCCCGCTTCCGATTCCCGCATGTGCCGTCTTCGCGAGCGCATTCTCGAGCTGGGCGGTCTCCAGGCGACCAATAGTTACGTACGCACGAATCTCAATCTCTTCGATCTTTTCCCGCGCGATGCGTGTCCCTCCATTCCGCCCGAGCTGATCCTGCTTCCCTTCAAGTTCATCTACCGGATGTCTTCCTGGACGCGCGCTATTGTGATCTCGCTGTCGATCGTTCACGCCGCCAATCCGCGCCGCCCGGTCCCTAGCGGGTTCAACCTCGAAGAGTTGCTTCTTCCAGGCGCGCCGGTCCAGCCCGAAAAAGATCCGAGGCTCTTCAGTTTTCGCAATTGCTTTCTCGCGCTCGACCGTTTGCTCAAACATTGGGAGCGCTTTGGCCCTCGTTTCATTCGCCGGCACGCTATACGGAAATGTGGCGATTGGATGATCCGGCACTTTGAGCGCTCGGACGGTCTCGCTGCCATCTATCCTTCCATGCAATACGCCATCATGGCGCTCGATGTGCTAGGCTACCCGCCCGATCATCCTCTGCGTGTCGAGGCCCTCAAGCAATTCGACAATCTGATGGTCGATGACGAACGCGGGTTTTACTTCCAGCCTTGCTTCTCGGTCGTCTGGGATACTGCGATCGCCGCTTTTTCGCTCGCCGAAATGGAGCGTCCTCCCCTATCCGCTCTGCGCCGCGCGGCCGATTGGCTGGTTTCGAAGGAAGTTCGCCGCCCTGGCGATTGGTCTGTCAAGCGTCCCAAAGTCTCCCCCTCCGGCTGGTCTTTCGAGTTCAACAACGAGTTTTATCCCGATATCGACGATACAGCCATGGTTCTGCTGGCTCTCGCCAAGACTTACGGCTCCGATCAAGCCCGGCAGCGCGCGTGCGTGGAGCGCGCCATCGATTGGCTGCTCGCCATGCAGGGGAAGGATGGCGGCTGGGCCGCCTTTGACGTGGATAATAACTGGAATTTCCTCAGCCATGTGCCTTTCGCGGATCACAACGCCATGCTCGATCCCGCCTGTCCCGACATCACCGGACGCGTTCTCGAAGCTCTCGTCTCTTGCGGCCTCAAACCCGATCATCCCGCTCTTCGCCGGGGCGCCGATTATCTCTTGCGCGCGCAGGAAGCCGACGGCAGTTGGTACGGGCGCTGGGGCGTCAATTACATCTACGGTACTTTTCTCGCTTTGCGCGGGCTGCGCGCCGCCGGCTTCAGTGAAAACGAGCCGGGCATCCAGCGCGCTCTTGAATTTATCCGCGCTTATCAGAACCGCGACGGCGGTTGGGGCGAAAGCTGCGCCGGCTACGACGAAAAGCGCTTCATCCCCAACCCCAGCACTTCTTCGCAAACCGCCTGGGCAATTCTCGCGCTTCTCGCGGGCGGCGATGTTCGCAGCGAAAGCCTCTACAATGGCGTCGAATACCTGGTTCGGTCGCAGCGCTCCGACGGCGCCTGGGACGAAGATTACTGCACGGGCACCGGTTTCCCCAGCGTCTTCTATTTGTCCTATACCGGCTACCGGAACACCTTTCCGCTCCTCGCTCTTTCGGTATACGGCAAAGCCATCGCGCCCGAGCCCGAAACCAAAGCGCAAACTTTGACGGCCGTCCTCAACTCGAAATCCGCAGCGGCGTGTTCTTGATTTGCCTCTCGTTCTCGTAACCGGTGCAAGCGGCTTTCTGGGCTGGCACGTTGCCCGCCTTCTGACCGAGCGCGGCTATCGCGTCCGCGCCCTCTGCCGACCCGCCAGCCGGATTCATGAGCTCGACGTCGAGCGCGTAACCGGCGACCTTCGCGATCCGGAATCGCTAGCCCGCGCCATTGTGGGCTGCCGGCTCGTCTTTCACATCGCAGCCGATTACCGCCTCTGGTCCAAGCATCCGTCGGATCTCTACCGCTCGAATGTCGATGGAACGCGCAATCTATTGGAAGCCGCCGAAAAGGCCCGCGTCGAGCGCATTGTCTACACCAGCACCGTCGGCTGCATCGGCATGCCGAAAGGCCTTCTCGGAGACGAACAAACTCCCGTATCCATTGCCGACATGACCGGCCACTACAAGCGATCCAAATGGCTTGCCGAGCAGGTAGCTCTCGATAAAGCCCGCGCTGGTCTGCCCGTCGTCATCGTTAATCCCACTGCGCCTGTCGGCGACCACGATTGGAAGCCTACTCCTACCGGGAAGATCATCCTCGATTTCCTGCGCGGCAAGTTGCCGGCTTTCTTGGACACCGGCCTCAATCTAGTGGACGCTCGCGACACCGCCCTCGGCCATCTGCTTGCCGCCGAACGGGGCCGTCCTGGCGAGCGTTACATTCTCGGCTGCGAAAATTTGACCTTCGAGCAAATCCTCGGCCGCTTGTCCGTCATCGCCCACCGGCCCGCTCCCAAAATCAAGGCGCCTTACGCACTCGCCTACGCTGCGGCCCTGGTCTCGACAGCTTGGGCCAACCTCACCGGCATTGCGCCCGTCGTGCCGCTCGAAGGCGTCAAAATGGCGCGCAAGAAGATGTTCGTCACTCACGCCAAGGCCTCGCGTGAACTGGGTTTCTCGCCGGGTCCCATCGATGCCGCTCTCCGTCGTGCCGTCGATTGGTTTCAGTCGAATGGCTATGTGCGAGGCCGCGGTTAGCTGCCGATTCCTCCGATCGCCAGGTACTTGATCTCGAGGTATTCGTCGATCCCATATTTTGAGCCCTCGCGGCCCAGGCCTGAGGCTTTCATGCCGCCGAAAGGAGCAACCGCGGTTGAGATCATTCCTTCGTTAATTCCGATCAGCCCGCTCTCAATCGCTTCCGCGACCCGAAAGATCCGGCCAATATCGCGGCTGTAGAAGTATGCGGCGAGCCCGAACTCCGTGTCATTGGCGAGTTCGATAGCTTCCTCTTCCGTCTTGAAACGGAATAACGGCGCAACCGGGCCGAACGTCTCCTCATGAAACAGGACCGCATCGCGCGGCACGTCGGCCAGAATCGTCGGCTCAAAGAAGTTCCCGCCCAATCGATGCCGCTTGCCTCCCATCAGCACGCGCGCGCCCCGTTCCACCGCGTCGGCGATATGCTCTTCCACTTTCGTTAGCGCCGCCGCATTAATCAGCGGCCCCTGGGTAACGCCCTCCTCCAGTCCATTACCAACCTTCAGCTTCCCTACCGCCGCTTGTAACTTGGCGGCGAAGGCGTCGTACACGCCCTCCTGCACCAATATGCGATTCGCGCAAACGCAGGTCTGCCCGGTATTGCGAAACTTAGACGCCATTGCGCCATCCACCGCCGCATCCAAATCCGCGTCGTCGAAGACGATGAAGGGCGCGTTGCCGCCCAGCTCCATGCTCAGCTTCTTGATCGTGGGCGCGCACTGCTCGATCAACTTCGATCCGACATCGGTGCTCCCCGTGAATGAAAGTTTTCGCACCGCCGGATTCGAAGTAATTTCCGCGCCGATGGGCTCCGCTGGGCCCGTAATTACGTTGCAAACGCCCGGCGGCAAGCCGGCGCGCTCGGCCAGCGCTGCAAGGGCCAATGCCGAAAAAGGAGTTTGACTCGCCGGCCGTATTACGCCCGTGCATCCTACCGCCCAACCCGCTCCCGCTTTACGCGTGATCATCGCGGACGGGAAGTTCCAGGGCGTAATGGCCGCAAACACGCCCACCGGCTCTTTCAGCACGATCAGTCTGCGCCCCTTCACATTCTGCGGTATGGTGTCCCCATAAACTCGCTTGCCTTCTTCGGCGAACCATTCGAGAAAGCTCGCCGCGTAGCGGATTTCGCCGCGGCTCTCAGCCAGCGGCTTGCCCTGCTCGGCGGTCATGATGAGCGCCAAATCTTCGACGTTTTCCAGCATCAGCTCGAACAGCTTCCGCAAAATCGCCGAGCGCTCTGAGGCGAGTTGCGCGCGCCACTTCGGGAACGCGCGTTTGGCGGCTTCGATGGCGCGCCGCGTCTCGGCCCGGCCCATGGCCGGAACCTCGCCTACCAATTCGCCCGTTGCCGGATTGCGAACCGCCACAGCGGCGTTGCTGTCCGATTGCACCCATTTCCCGTCAATGCAGTTGGCTTGCCGAAGCAGACTCGGATTCGCCAGTTCGATCGTGGGAATCGCGGAAACCATACGATTTTCTCCTTGCGTCCCATTTTTATCACGCTGCCGGCCCGCTGGGAGGTGCTGGTAAAATCAAACACGGGACGAAGCGTCCAACAAGGCCCAAGGCTGCCACCCTAGCTCAGTTGGTAGAGCGGCGGTTTCGTAAACCGCAGGTCGCCGGTTCGATCCCGGCGGGTGGCTCCAGAAAATAAAGTTCCCATTATTTCGCCTCGACTATTGGCAATAGAATCGCCGACGGGTGTTCAGCGTCGTGATAGATGGTGTTCGTCGCCGAGACATAGCCGCTCTCGAATTCGGCGTCCAGGCCGGTATTCAGGTTTCTGTCGAAGCGCGGAAAATTGCTGCTGCCGATCTCTACGCGCAATTGATGGCCCTTCAGGAACACGTCGCTGGTAGACCATAGATCGATCGCGAATTTATAGACCTGATCGGGATTCAGCAACTCCGGCGTCTCTTGTGAATCGCGATAACGCGCCCGCACAATGCCTTCGGTCAGGTTTTGCGCGAACCCATTGGGCCAGACGTTTATCAACTTTGCGGTAAAGTCCGTATCCACTGCGGAAGATTTGGCAAACAACTCAACACTGACCGGCCCTGTTACTTCAACATCTTTTTCGAAAGGCTTGGTTGAATAAGTCAACACGTCGTTACGGGCTTCGTCTGGCCGTTGATCTTGTGGGCCCGCCGGTAAGTGCAGGCTATCGCAGCACAACGGTCCGCCGATGGTCGCAACCGGGTTGGCTGGATCGTAGAGGTAATGATCCACGCGTTCGGACCCAGGCTCTTGAGTCGACAAACTGCCATCGCCTCGGAGGGAATTTGCGCCCTTCTCCGAATGTAGAAAATATCTGATTTCATGCGCCCGCGCCAACGGCCACTCGCCCTCATCGCGCCATTGATTAGAACCCATAACGAAGATTCTCACCGGTTTCCCCGCGAAGTGATTCTTAACGCCCTTGAACAGGTAGTCGTACCATTCGAGCGTCACCGCATCTTCGTCGAATTGCTCGGCTGGCGCTCCAAAATCCACTTCTCCTATCTTGCGTCCGCCGCCTGCGTGACCGCCGATGGCGACCAGCAGATGCTGCCCATGCCTGGCTGCGTCGCTTCCGCCGTGATCTTTAATGCCTTCATAATTGCGTAGCGACCCACCCTGAAAAATGTCGTACCAGGCCGCGATGTGCAGCGCTGGAACGCGGATATCCGGATAGTGCTCTTCAATCGACCAGCGTTTCCAATACTCGTCATAGCTCGGATGCGCCAGCCAATCCAGAAAATATGGCGTCAATACTTCAGGCGAATCCAGTTGCAAAGAGCCGGCCGTGATGTTGAACAGCGGATAGGCGGCCATCGGCAGTTTCCAAACCCCGGCCATGGCATTGGTCGCGCCCGACACTCTGCGATTCAGCGTGTCTTGCGCTAATCCCGAGGTCCAGCTTTCGTTGAACCATTGTTCGAATGCGCCGCCTTGATAGGTCCAGCCGTTATGATAGTTGCTCGCCGTCACGAACGGGCAGATCCCGGCGAGATGCGGTGGATGTGCAATCGCCGTCAGCATTTGTGTCGCGCCGACGTAAGATCCTCCGAACATTCCTACTTTCCCGTTCGAATAAGGAAGCGCCGCCGCCCATTCCACCGTGTCGTAACCGTCTTGCGACTCATAGCGGAACGGATACCACTCTCCTTCCGATGTGTAGCGTCCGCGTACGTCCTGGATAATGACCACGTAACCGGCTGCGGCCGCGCGATTGCCGAACGTCACGCCACCACGCTTGTCGTAAGGAGTGCGCTGGAGCAAAACCGGAAAGCGGCCCTCCTCGGCGGGTCTATAGATGTCCGCGCGCAATACTACGCCATCGCGCATGCTTACTTTCACGCCATGGTCCACCGTCACTGGATAGGCCGCCGCCACGCCGGCGGAAACGGCAAGCAGCAAAAGAACTTTTCCGGTCATCGACGTTTACCAGGCCAACTGGTTAATCGGCAATCCCCGGGTTGGGTGGGTCGGTGCCAAGCGCGGTAGCCAGTGCAATCAAGTGATCTTGCTCCTGTACCAGGATGCCGCGCAGGCTCTCGGCAATCGCAAATTCGTTCAACTCATCGGCCTGTTTGACGCGGCGTCGGTAATGACGGATCGTTTCCTTTTCATTCTCCAGGTCGAACTGCAGCATTTCCTTCGCCTTGTCCGAGGTCTTTACAGGTTTCGGCGTTACTGACGGCATCCCGCCCAAATAATCGACGTGATTCGAAATCTGCAGCGCATGATCCAGCTCTTGCTTCGCGTGAACCTCGAGTTCGGCCGCGATGTTCATGTAAGCGGCGCCCTTCAGCACCTGTGAGTAGTTCACATAAGAAATAATCGCCTGATATTCCCGCGATAAATCATCGTTGAGAGCATCGACAAGCTTCTCACGCGTCATGTTCTTTGTTACAGCGATAGGCATGGTTTCTCCGGCCGTCCGATTCACTTCCCGGTAGCGGCGTACTCTCTTAGGATATTCCGTCCGATACGATGTAGTCCGCCTCGGCGATTCTCTTAAGCAGAGTTCTGTTCAATTGCACACAGAAAAACCATTTGAAACATGCGCTCACTGCGCGTAGTCTTTAACACGGGTAGAGCAAAAGGAATGCACATATTGAAACGCATGAGTATTTTGGCTATTGCCATCGGCTTTTTCATGGTTGCCGGCGATCGCGCTTCCGCGCAGATTTCAGTCAGTATTGGGGCGCCCCCGGTTTGCCCTTACGGATACTACGAAGTCCCGCCTTACAACTGCGCTCCGGACGGCTACTATGGCCCGGAATGGTTCGTCGGTGGTGGGTTCATCGGTGCGGGGCCTTGGTACCACGGATCGGAGCATTTCTATGGACACGTCGATCATCGTCTCGACTATCGCAAGGGCTACCATGGGCGTATGCCCGCGCGCGGCGAGCATCCAGCGGAACACCGTGCGCAATTTCGCGGCAAAGCAATGCATGACCCGCATGGCCATGAGGCCCCTCGCGGACATAGGTAAATAGCGGCAACGGTCCCGCTCCGACACGTCCTCGCCGCTACGGCAAGTTTTCGCAGCCACAACCTTAGTGGCCTCGGTAAACCAAAACAGAGCCGCGACTGCCAAGGAGCGGTTGTCCATGCTAACGAACTCGCTGCGACAACCCACTAGCCATTTACTTTTGCTGTTGCGTGATAAAGGCGTATTTTAGAAGTATGCCCACCAAGCTGATTGTGAACGGACGGTCTACTACCGTCGACGTACTTCCCGATACTCCGCTTCTGTGGGTCCTCCGGGATGTACTGAATCTCCACGGAACAAAATACGGCTGCGGAATTGGTCAGTGCGGCGCTTGCACGGTCCATCTCAACGGCCAGCCGGTCCGCTCGTGTTCGCTCCCTGTTTCCGCCGCCGCCAACGCGCGCATCACCACCATCGAAGGCCTTTCACCCAACGGATCGCACCCGCTGCAGAAGGCTTGGCTCGAAGTGGACGTCCCCCAATGCGGTTACTGTCAAGCTGGCCAGATTATGTCCGCCGCCGCTCTCCTCGCCAAGCATCCGCATCCTACAGACCAGGACATTGACACGGCCTTGAACGGGAATCTTTGCCGCTGCGGAACATATGTGCGTATCCGCGAGGCGATCCATAAAGCCGCCGCCATGCATCGCGAAGGAGTTGCCTAGCCATGTTGACTCGCCGTTCCTTTCTTCACGTTTCCGCATTAGCCGGCGGAGGGATGCTCCTCGGCGCTTACCTCGAACCGCTCGTCTCCGCGCAGGAACACCCTGCGCAACCGCCGCTAGACCCCAACACTTTCATTCGCATCGCGCCCGACGGCACGGTCACCCTCCTCTCCCGGAATCCTGAGATCGGGCAGGGCGTCAAGAACATGCTCCCCATGTTGATTGCTGAGGAATTGGAAGTCGATTGGAAGAGCGTCAAAGTAGAACAGGCCGATTACGACCCGAAGTATGGCCTGCAAAGCACCGGCGGCAGCCGCGCTGCGTCAAACAATTTCATCCCCATGCAGCAGGTCGGCGCAGCCGCCCGCATGATGCTCATCGCCGCGGCGGCAAAGAAGTGGGGCGTGCCTGAATCCGAGTGCTTCGCCTCCCGCGGCCGCGTCTACGATCATAAGACCGACCAGTCCCTGGGCTATGGCGAGCTGGCCGCCGTGGCCGCGACTCTGCCTCCCCCCGACCTGAATTCGATCAAGCTCAAACCGGCCTCCGAATACAAGATCCTCGGGACGCGAACGGTGGGCGTCGACGTGCCCGACATCACCACCGGGAAGCCGATTTACGGAATCGATTTAACTCTGCCGGGCATGCTCTTTGCCGCCTATGAAAAGTGTCCCGTCTTCGGTGGTAAAGTCGTCACCGCCAATCTCGACGAAGTGAAGAAAATGCCGGGCGTTCGCGATGCTTTCGTTCTCGATAGCCCGATGGAAGTCGGCCCGGTAATGAAAGGCGATCCGGGTCTGGAGCCCGGCATCGCTATTCTCGCCGATACTTGGTGGCAGGCCCAGACCGCTCGCAAGAAGCTGCAAGTGAAGTGGGACGAAGGAGAAGCCGCGCAGCAGAGCAGTCGGGGTTTTGCCCAACGCGCCCAGGAGCTCGCGCAACAACCGCCCCAGCGCACGCTCAAGAACGATGGCGATGTCCATCGCGCGCTCGAGAGCGCTGCGAAGACCGTCGAAGCGGCATACTCCTATCCGTTTATCTCGCACGCGCCGCTCGAACCTAGGAACTGCGCCGCCCGCTTCCAGAACGGCAAGCTTGAAATCTGGAGCAACACGCAGCAGCCCGCGCGTGGCCGCGATCTCGTCGCGAAGATTCTTGGTATCGCGCCCGGCGACATCACGGTTCATCTTCTGCGCGCCGGCGGTTCTTTCGGCCGCGGCTTAACCAACGACTACATGGTGGAGGTATCCGCCATCGCCAGGAAAGTCAATGCCCCTGTGAAATTGCTTTGGTCGCGCGAAGACGATATGACGCACGATTATTATCGTCCCGGCGGCTTTCATTTCCTCAAGGGCGGCGTCGATTCTTCCGGCAAACTCATCGCCTGGAGTAATCACTTCGTCAGCTACGGCGATGGCGAGACGTTCTCGCCCGCCGCAAGTATCTCACCCACGGAATTTCCTTCCGGCTTCGTATCCGACTTCGCGATGTACTCTTCCGTCATGCCGCTCAGGCTGAAAACGGGTGCGCTGCGTGCGCCCGGCGCGAACTCGCAGGCCTGGGTGATGCAGTCCTTCATTGACGAGCTGGCTCACGCCGCCGGTAAAGACCCGCTGCAGTTCCGTCTGGAGTTGCTCGATCAGGCCGGCCACGACATCGTCGCGGGAGCGGCCAAGCCCAAAGTCGAGAATGAGCGCGTCAACACTCGCGCCGCCGCCAGACCGCAATCTTACGATGCATCCCGCATGCGCGGCGTGCTTCAGCTTGTGGCTGAGAAATCGGGCTGGGGAAAACGCAAGCTGCCGCATGGCACGGCTTTAGGCATCGGCTGCCACTACAGTTTCCAGGGCTATTTCGCCCACGTGGCGGAAGTCAGCGTCAACGCCAGCAAAGGGATCAGGGTGAATAAAGTCTGGGCCTGCGGCGACGTCGGCAGTCAGATCGTCAACCCCAGCGGCGCAGAAGCGCAAGTGCAGGGCGCCATCATGGATGGGCTCAGCGAGATCATGCATCAGGAGATCACCCTCCAAGCCGGCCGCGTCGTCGAGACCAACTACAACCAGCACCAATTGCTCTCTCTGAGCAAAGCGCCCCAGGTGGAAGTGTACTTCCTCAAGAGCGACAACCCGCCCACAGGTTTAGGCGAGCCAGCGCTCCCTCCATTGCTTCCGGCCGTCTCGAACGCCATCTTCGCGGCGAGCGGCCAACGCATCCGCGCTCTTCCGCTCGTGAAGAGCGGTTATAGCTGGGCCTAGGAAGGCGGGGCATTGCGGGAGGCTCAACCCCGTAAGCGCTACTTAAGGCGTGAATAGTTTCCGGATCGCGCGTCAACCTTCCAGAGATACGAAGTCCAAACTCCCGTCCGGCACCGCTCGGTGAGTGCCTCGGCGATGTTCCTAGCGACATGGGCGTTTCTGAGGACTGATATAGGAGTCGGTGCCGATGGTTGTTTGCGTTTCGGAACCTCTTGGCTTCGCGAGCCGTATATGAGCTCGGAAGGAGCGCAAGATTGAAAACACGAATCTTGATTGCTTGTTTTTCATTGTGTATTTGCTTTGGTTCAGTATTCGCGGTTTCACAAACATTCTCATTTCAATTCCTGCAAAAGCCTGGACCGTATCCGGTAGGGTTGAAGGTCGTCGATCAGTATGATCGCTCTCGCGCCTACCCCGCTTCCCCCAAGAACTTGTCAAAGCCCTCTGTGGGCGATGATGCCCGTCCCCTGCAAACACTGATCTGGTATCCATCGCTGAGAAGCACAGGCAAGCCGATGACGGTTGGCGACTATACCCAGCTGGCCGACACGGAGATCCACTTCGACGCGCCCCATCCTGAACAGAATCGATGGCGTTCACTGTTGAAGACTTCGTCCGAGATTCCGTTGTGGGCGGTGCGGGATGCCAAGCCGGCAAAAGGGCATTATCCGGTTCTGATTTACGCGCCCAGCGATTCTTCCGTTTCGTGGGAGAATGCCGATCTGTGTGAGTATCTTGCCCGTCATGGCTACGTGATTCTTGCGAGCCCGTCGATGGGGGTATCCACACGCGACATGACGGACGATCTGGACGGGATCAACGCGCAGGCTCGCGACATCTCGTTTCTCATCACGTATGCCAAAGCGCTTCCCGATACGGATTTATCCGGGGTCGCCATGGTGAGCTGGAGCTGGGGCGGAGCTTCGAGCCTGTTTGCGGCAGCACGAGACTCCCGCATCGATGCCCTGGTCTCCATGGACGGCAGCATGCGCTATTACCCGGGCCTCGTGAAGATGGCCGGCGATGTTCATCCAGAGCGGATGACCATACCGCTTCTTTTCTTCACTGCAGAAAATGCGAACTTTCTTGAAGATCTTGACAAATATTATGATGGTCCCCCGGCAGACATAGTGGGTCCAAACGTTCTGAACGCCTGGATACACGGCGATCTCCTCACCGTGAATATGCTGGGCATGGCACACCCAGAGTTCAGTTCGATGTTTCAACGCAGGGAGAGCGCGCAGCGCTTTGCGGAAAATCGGATAGCCGATTACGGACGGGACGATGCCAACACGAGTTATGCCTGGGTTGCGCTCTACACGTTGAATTTCCTGAATGCCTACCTGAAACACGATGCCTCGGCAAAGGCGTTTCTTGAAAGAACCCCAGCAGAGAATGGCGTTCCGAAACACTTTATCGGCATAACGTTTCGTGCCGCGCAGAAAGTATCTCCTCCGCAGGCCAGGTGATCTCAAGATTACGTCCTATAGATGACTGCGATCCACACGCATCGTATAGAACCGTTTCGGGGTGAATGGCAGTTGCATGAAACTTTCGACCTGATGCATCCAGCTCCGATTTTGTTGAGAGAAGAGTCTCAATCGGTAACGACAAAGTCGGCCAGTGTCCACTGATCGCCTTGCGCACGATTCTCGATTGACGGTAACAGGACAATGCGCTCATTGAGGAGTTCCCTTGCAGTGGCATCTATCAAAGAACTGTGCCGATTCCTGAATAGTCGGCAATCGCCAACCCGAAAGCGTATGTTTTGAGCGGCCCCTGAGTCAACCCAACACCTGGATAGCGCTGCAATGTGCGGCCAGTCAGTCGGAACCCGAAGTGCTTTAGGCCGATTGCTCCTCACGGCCAAAGCCTACGAGAGTCTAATTGCTGGCTCGGCCTGGCGCCGTGCGACTTTCCGCCGTGGACACTGCTCCCAAAGCTTTTGCGAAACTCCTGATCTAACCGCTCTGTCTTCTAGCAAGAGGAACAGACTGCGATGGAGAGACGAAGGTTTTTGCAAAGTTTGGCCGCTGCGGGATTGGCCGCTCCAGCGTCCTGGGGGCAGCAATCGGCAACTTCCGCGATTGCGCAGGGAAGCGACGCCGCGGCAGCGCGGATTCCTCGTGTCACCGACCCCGGAGAATTACGAGGCGAGATGCTCTACCGGAAATTCGGGCGTACCGGTGAGACCGTCTCCGCGATTGGCCTCGGCGGCTCGCACATCGGTAAGCCCACTCTGACCGAGGCGGAATCCACCCGGCTGATTCATCAGGCGATTGATCGCGGCATCACCTTCATGGATAACTGCTGGGATTACAACGAAGGCCGCAGCGAGCGGTGGATGGGCAACGCGCTCTCGCAAGGAGGATATCGGAACAAGGTTTTTCTCATGACCAAGATCGATGGCCGCAGTAAAGATATTGCCACCGATCAACTGCATGACTCGCTCACCCGCCTCAAGACCGATCGCATCGACCTTGTGCAGTTTCATGAGATTCTCCGCTTCGACGACCCGGATCGCATCTTCCGCGAAGGAGGAGCGTTCGAAGCTTTGACCGCCGCGAAAGCTGCCGGAAAGCTGCGCTTCATCGGTTTCACCGGGCATAAGGACCCGCATGTTCACCTATATATGCTCGAGGTGGCGGCCAAACATGGCTTTCAGTTCGATGCCGTTCTCATGCCCTCGAACTTGATGGACGCCCACTTCCGCAGCTTTGCCCAGCTCGTTATGCCGAAGTTGGTCGAGCAGCGTATCGGAATTCAAACCATGAAGCCCTTCTGCGGGGGCGATGGCATCATCCTCAAGAGCGGCGTCATTCAGAACCCGATCGATTGTCTGCACTACGCGCTGAATCTACCTACCAATGTGGTGATCACCGGCATCGACAAACCGGAAATTCTCGATCAGGCATTCCAGGCGGCGAAGACGTTTAAGCCCATGAGTGAACCGCAGTTCGCGGCGCTGCTGGCCAAAACCGAGCAAGTGGCGCTCACCGGAAAGTACGAGCTCTTCAAGGTCTCCGCCCACTTCGACGGAACGGCGCATCATCCCGATTGGCTGGGTGGCGACGATCCCGCCGTGCAGAAACTAGCCCCGCAGCCTGCCGGCTAAGGTCCGCCTGCCAGCCTCTCCCGCGTCAGACCTGCGCCGGCGCCTTTCTCTTTCCGTCCCAGGTGGTATACCGAACTGCCGCCCAAAGAGCCCCATCCTCCACGGAAGTGGATTCCCTCCTCTTTTCTCGACAGAAAGAAGGTTGGAATATGACCAACCCTTCGAATGATCGAGACACGCCTACTGCAACTCTTCGCAGGCAGATCGAAATTCTGGAGCAGCGTAGTAACCTTAAGCGCCGATTCCCCCGCGCGGTCGGGGACTCCTCATAGTTTTTTGCCGCTTATTCCGTTTTGACGGAAGTAGGTCTACAGGGCGAACCTACGCCGTCGCATCAAGAATACTCCGCCAATAAGAGCCGTTCCGAGCAGAAACAACGTCCCTGGTTCGGCGGCCGTCGCGCTAACGGGCGTGTCGAACTGGGTTACGAGGCCTGTGGAATCCGCAAAATTGATATTGGTCGCTCCCGAAAATACGTCGTAGGCGCGGCTGAACAGACTCCCGCCGTTCGACATCGTATAAAGGCCGAGACCTCCCGGGTTAGAGGGTCCGCCGGAGATCGCTATCTGCAATAACAGATTGGCCGTTGTTGGATTGTAACTGAAGACCTGCGAGAAAGGAATAGTGAATGAACCCCCCGTGATAGGTCCGCTCAAAGCGCCTGTGAACTCCTGGGTATTATCAATGCGGCAATAAGTAAGTAGACATGGGCCGGTTATTCAGGATACGGCATACTGCGTGTGCGGAGTGAGAAAGAACATGCGTACCGTCCAGGG
>Ga0208480_1000358_pt1 | contig 17344 bp, 14 predicted proteins | sample NGESurshal092012_4_FD_184485 | JGI IMG/M metagenome (GOLD analysis project Ga0208480, IMG submission 184485) | Arctic peat soil microbial communities from Barrow, Alaska - NGEE Surface sample F53-1 shallow-092012 (SPAdes) | ecosystem: Environmental > Terrestrial > Soil > Wetlands > Peat ... | reverse complement strand
CCGTCGCTCATGCGCTCGACCAAAACGCGATAGGGCTCCTCGGCGCCATGCAACAGAATGACTTGCGGACCTTCCAGGGCTCGCATCACCACGACGGCATCGATGTCGCCCTGATGGATGGCCTGAACGGTCTCATCGGCGTCTTCGAACAACGGTAGCTTGGGTTCGCTTGGGGACATGGAACGCCTGCTCAGTTCGGCCGAATGTCGAGGCCGACCAGCACCTTTTCGGCATTGGAAAGATCGCCGATGATGCGCTTGAGCGGCTCCGGCAACTGGCGGATCAGCGTCGGAATGGCGACGATCTGATGCCGCACGGCGAGCGCCGGATCCTTCATCAGGTCGATGATTTCGATCTCATAGCGGCCGGGCAGGTGCTGCTCGCAGATCTTCTTCAGATTGGAGATGGCCGCGATCGACTTTGGTGTCTGACCCGCCACATAGAGCCGAAGACTGTACCCGTCGGATTCGGTCATTTCTTGTCCAATCACTTCTTCGGCTTCATGACGGGCTTCGATGCTACCTTGTCCACCGTTGCTTCGGTCCGCCGGCTCACTTGCATGGCAACGCGGTCGGAGGCCAGTCGTTGCTCGCGAACCGTATCTTCGCGCTCGAGTACGACATCCTCTTCGACCTCCCGGGCCAGCTGGGCCTGCAGGACTTCGATCTTGGCGGCGACCTCACGCTGCTTGCGCTCGATCTCGCGGGAGCGGCGTTCCATTGTCTGCTCGCGAACGGCGCGTGCGGCTTCGTCCCTGGCTTCCTGCGCGAGCCGCGCTGAGCCGGTCAGCACGCCCCCTGGCCCAACATAAGCCTCGCGCAGCTTGATGCCCTCTGACGACAGGATGAACTCGCGGATCTGGTTGGAATGCGCCATGCCGCGCGATTTGAGCAGATAAAGCTCGCGGTTGTGTTCGCCATTGGACTCGCGGTTGTAGAGCAGCAGCCAAGTGTCCATCAGCGAGGAAATCTGCATTTCGGTGGTGGTGCTCTCGGCAACGCCGGTGCCAAGATTGGTGAACAAAGCCGTGACGGCACGGGCCTTGAGAAAGTCGACCAGCCGCAGCACCATCGAATGCACGTCCCTGGTCACACCGGCACTCATCAGCGCCGACATCGGATCGACAACGACGGCGGCGGGATCGAAATCGGTCACCTCGCGGTGCATCGCCGCGAGGTGTGTCTCGATGCCGTAAAGGTTCGGCCGCCGCGCAGTGAATTTCAACAGCTTCCTGTCGACCCATTTTTCCAGGTTCAGGCCGACCGAGCGCATGTTGCGGATGATCTGGTGTGGCGACTCTTCCATTGCGAAATAGATGCAGCGCTGACCCGATTGGCAGATCGAATTGGCGAAATGCGCGCTCAACGTCGACTTTCCGCTGCCTGCCATCCCGGACACCAGGATACCGGCGCCCTTGTAGTAGCCCTTGCCTTCCAGCATCGCGTCGAGATCGGGAATACCGCTGGAAACCCGTTCAGTCGAGGCATCGTGCGCGAGACCGGTCGACGTGATCGGCATCACGGTGATGCCCTGTTCGTCGATGATGAACGGGTACTCGTTGGTGCCGTGCGCCGAACCCCGATATTTCACAACGCGCAAGCGGCGCGTCGAGAGCTGGTCGTTGACGCGGTTATCGAGCAGGATCACGCAGTCGGCCACGTATTCCTCCAGGCCATAGCGCGTCAGCGTGCCCTCGCCGCGTTCGCCGGTGATGATGGCGGTGACGCCCTTCGCCTTCAGCCACTCGAAAAGCCGCCGTAATTCGGAGCGCAGTAGCTGCTCGTTTTCCAAGCCGCTGAACAGCGTCTCGATAGTGTCGATCACGACGCGCTTGGCGCCGACCGAGTCGATGGCAAAGCCGAGCCGGATGAACAGACCTTCGAGATCGTATTCGCCCGACTCCTCGATTTTGGTGCGTTCGATTTCGACGTGATCGATGGCGAGTTTTTTCTCGGCGATCAGCCTCTCGATGTCGTAGTTGAGTGAGCCAACGTTCTTGATGAGATCTTCGGGCCGCTCTTCGAAGGCAAGAAAGACGCCGGGTTCGTTGTATTCGACCACGCCGTTGTAAAGGAAGGTCATGCCGAACAGGGTCTTGCCGCAGCCGGCCGAGCCGCACAGCAGGGTCGGCCGGCCCTGTGGGAGGCCGCCCTGGGTAACCTCATCGAGGCCGTGAATGCCGGTTGGCGATTTGCCTACCATGGGCAAACCGCCCGACTTCGCACGCGCCTTTTCCGCCATGGATTTCTTGAAGCCCCAATGATTTTACGCCGATCAGCCCAAAACGCTGCCACACCTCCTCTAAACTAACAAATGGCATGGGCGCCGCAAGTTCCACGGGTCTTCTGAATTCTTGGCTAATTCCAAGAACATACGTCGGTACCGCGATGCGGGATGTCTCTCTACCTGCGCGGTCCTCGTCTGGTGGCCAGATTCACGCAGCAGATGTTTGGCGCAGCTCCGCCAAAGCCGAGGCTGATCGGCATCCGCTGCGACGCCAAGCCCCTTCCAAGGCATTGACGCGCCGACATTGGAATCTGATGATTGCTTTTTTTAGGGAGGGGCCAATGAGGGTTGCACTCGTATCCATAGCACTTTTGGGCGTCATGCTCGTCGGCTGTTCGGGTCCGCAGGGACCGCAGGGTCAGGCAGGCCCCAAAGGACAAGAAGGCGGTGCGGGGGTCGCAGGCCCAGCCGGCGCGAAGGGCGACACAGGCCCGCAAGGCTCAATGGGCCCAGCCGGTCCGCAGGGGCCGAAGGGCGATCTTGGCCAGCAAGGCCCCCAAGGCCCCCAAGGTGCAATGGGCCCGGCCGGTCCGCAGGGGCCTAAGGGCGATTCAGGTCCGCAAGGTGCAATAGGGCCGGCAGGACCCGCTGGGCCCGCAGCCATGGCGGGTCTGCGGGTTGTCACCGGCGCCAAGTCAGTCGCGTGCAATCAAGACGAGGTGTTGGTGTCGATTGTCTGTTCGGCAGGGACAGCCGATGGCACCTCTTGTCCGTCAGCTTCCACGGCCACTGGGCTGTGCATGCGCAAGTGAGGCTCGGCGCCCTGACCGGTCGGCAGGTCACTGTACGCCGCCCTTGTTCACCACCGGGCCAGTATAGCTTTCGAAGCGTTTGCGCAGTTTCGCCAGTTGGTTCGCATCGGTGACGAACTCCCGATAGCCGTTAGCGACCTTGTAGGACGACAGCGGCTTAAGGCCTGGGGGTGGTGGCACATCGGTGCGCGGCGAGAACACGCCGAGCTGGCTCTGCTGTTCCTTCGCCATATACCAGCTCAGGAACAGCTTGGCGGCGTTCGGGTGCGGCGCGCGCTCGAAAATTCCGGAGGTGAGTGTGAATAGCGGCGTCGCATCCTGCTGCGAAAATACCGATTTGATTGGCTTGCCAGTGCGCGCGACTGCGTCCGCGGTCGAAGTGCCGTCAAACGTCGCCGCATTTGCGCCGTCGCCGACGCTGCGCGCGACGCTGAGATGGCCCTGCACGAAATGCGCCTTATTGGCCACGTACTTGGCCATGTAATCCCAGCCGTACTTTTGCACGATGGTATAGAACAAATAGAGCGTGGCGTCGTCGTCTGCCGGATAGCAGGTGATGAGCTTGCCGGCGAATGTGGGCTTCAGAAAACCCAGTGCGGATTTCGGTACGTCTGCCGGCGCTACGAGTTTGGTGTTGTAGGCGTAAGTGATGGCGCTGACTTTCACGGTCGTGTAGGCCCCGTCGGGATCGCGAAATGCCGGCGCGATCTGATCGTACCCTTCTGGCTTGAGATTTAGCAGCACGCCTTCGCGCTTCCAGGCGACGAAATCCTGCACTGTCTGAAAGAACGCCATGTCGACGTCGAGCTTCTTGGCGCGCAGCTGGTCGTTGATCTTGGCATTCAGTACGTTACTGAAGCCCCCGGTAATCGATACCGCGAGCCCCGGAAAGCGTTGTTTGAAATCATTCAGGAAGCGCTCATAGGGTGCGATCGGCCCTCCCGAATAGAATACCAGCGCGCCCTCGGTTTTGGCCTTCGCATAAAGCTCATCCATGGACTGCGCCGCCGCGGGCGCCGCGACGCTGAATATGGCCAAGAGGGTGAAGACGAATGATAGCAAGCTTCGGCGTTGCCGGCTCATGACGGTTGTTTCCCCGATGCGTTTGCCGCAACGCGAGTCGCGGACGGCGGCACCCTTGTTCTACGGGCTTAACGCACGAATTTGTAGTGGAAGCGCTCGCCGTCAGGCTCGATCAGTCCGGTGGTCGGATGAGGAAAATGGATCGGCAGCACAAAACGGCCGGTACCGGCGGTCTCGGTGAGGAATTTGCGGCGCGAGCGCGCGGCCTGTTTGGGGTCCCAGTCAAACACGGTCGACCAGTCAGGCTCGCGGCACTGCAGGGCGTGGTGCATCAAGTCGCCGATGACGATCGCCTGCTGGCCGCGCGAGCGAATATTGACGCAGCAATGGCATGGTGAGTGGCCGGGCGTCGGCGTCAGCCATAGCGTATCGTCGAGCTGGAAATCATCGTCGACGAGGAGCGCCTGACCGGCGGCCACGACCGGCTCGCAATTATAGCTCCAGACATTGCCGCCGCCGCCGGGGCGGTTCTCGCCGCGCTTGTTGGACTCTTCCCAGGCGGCGTATTCGTCTTTGTGAAAAATGTATTTGGCGTTCGGAAAGGTCGGCACCCAGCGGCCGTTGCGCAGCATGGTGTTCCACCCGGTATGGTCGATATGCAGGTGCGTGCAGAACACGTAGTCGATGTCTTCGAAGCGCAAGCCTTCGGCGGCGAACCGGTCGAGCCAGGGCTTTTTGGGAAAGTCCATCGGTGGCGGATAGTTCTTGTCCTCGCCGGTGCAGGTATCGATCAGGATAGTGTGTTTCGGCGTGCGCACCACGTAGGTCTGATAGGTGATGACCAGAAGGCCGGATGCCGGATCGAACACTTCGCGATCGAGTTCGGCGAGATGGCGTTTGCCAAGCTCGGGATCGTACGGGGAGAACATGTCTTGTGGCTTCCGCCACGGCCCGTCACGCTCGATAATGCTGGTAATGGTGACGTCGCCGATCGCGAGTTTGTTCATGGCCGTTCCGTTTGTAGGAGGGTTACGGCGCGACGCGCCGGCGTGCTATTGGCCGACTGGAAGCTGATAGTGGATGCCGCCACGAAGGATGTTGTTTTTGCTGGGCTCATTCGGGGTGGCGTCGAACAGCGAAAGCTGCGCGCCGGTCGGCGCGGCGTAGAGATATTCGATCTTGGCCGTCACATTGCGGTCGAGCGACATCTCCAATCCGCCGCCGATAGCCCAGTTGACGTTGCCGGCGGAGAGGTCGACGAAATTGGGCGTGGTGCCATAGGTCTGGGCGTTGAGATTATTGGCCGTGCCGAACGTGGCGAAGCCGCCGGTACCATAGACAAAGACGCGGTCGAAGGTCTTGCCGGCGCGCGCGCGCAGCGTTCCCATCCACGGCACCTTCGTCCGGTCATTCAGGCTGCATCCCATCCCGCACGCTGTAACCGGACCGGATGATTGCCCGGTCCACTGCATATCGCCTTCGAAGCCGAATACCGTGCTGCCGTTTTGCCAGTTGGCGCCGACCACGCCGCTATCGATGCCGCCCGGACTGGACGGTGCTGAACTCGTTGTGCCCGACAAGCCGGTGATGGCGTTGGTGCCGCCCGCCGAACCGCCTCCCAAGGCCAGTTCGGGGCTGCCGCGGAGATAAAAGCCCGCCCAGCTGTAAGGCAGATTAGACGCCGGCGGTGGCACTGCCGCATTGCCCGGCGGGGAGGCCGGCTGCTGCTGCGAATCCGACGCCCAGGCGACGGTTGTCGCCGCCAACAGCGCGCAAGTTGCGATCAACGTCCGCAACTTCCGACCCCTCAAGATCTACACCCTGGCTACAATCTAGGCCCAAACTGCCTGTTATCCTACAATAAATTATGAAATTTGCACATTCAGGCGCTAGCCGCGCCTCAACCAGCAGATGAATCGTTCCATGCAAGTGCCGGAAGCCTGAACAGTCAGCCGCGCTCGATCGGGACGTCCGGCCGCGATCCCCATTCCGACCATGAACCGTCGTAAAGGCGCAGTGCGCTTTTTCCGATCGAGTCGAGCGCCAGCGTGAGGATCGCAGCAGTAACGCCCGAGCCGCACGACGTGATGATAGGCTTGTCGAGGTCGACGCCGGCCGACGTGAACGCCGCCTCGATGCGCTCGCGCGACGCCAGGCGGCCGCTTTCCAACACATTCTGGAACGGCACGTTGAAAGAGCCGGGCATATGGCCGGAGCGCAAACCCGGGCGTGGCTCGGGCGCCGTGCCGGCAAAGCGCTCGGCCGAGCGAGCATCAACGATTTGCGGGCTACGGTCAGTCAGCGCCATGCGTACGTCGGCGAGCATCGCGACTGGCTCGATATCCATTTCGGCGTGAAACTGTTTGGGCTGCCGCTTGGTCTCGCCGGTTTCGACCGGTCGGCCTTCGGCTTTCCATTTCGGCAGGCCGCCATCGAGGACGAAAACGTTCTCGGCGCCGAACAGGCGAAACGTCCACCACACCCGCGCCGCCGAATAAAGCCCTTGGCTGTCGTAAACCACAACGGTGTCGCCGTCGCCTATTCCGAGCGCGCCGACCGCTTCGCCGAATTGGGTCGAGCCCGGCAGCATGTGCGGCAGATCGGTCGAATGATCGGACACCGCCTCGATATCGAAGAATACCGCGCCGGGAATGTGACCGCTGCTGTATTCCGCATGAGCGTCGCGTTTCTGCGTCGGCAGAAAGTATGAAGCATCGACGGCAGCCACGTCGCGATCGCGTAAATGTTCAGCCAGCCAGTCGGTTGACTTGAGCCAGCGGTTGGCCGGGGAGGCAGGTGGATCGCTTTCAGTTCTCAACATGAGTTTGGCCCAATGATCCCGAGAAAGAATATACGTCAATGCGTCAACGCATGTGCCTTGGCAGAAGTTCACTCATAAGGCACCGTGACGGTCGATTGGCGAACGAGCCATTCCGGCACGGGCAGATTTTTCTCGCGCAGGAACGTCGGGTTGAAGAGCTTCGATTGATAGCGTGTGCCGTAATCCGCGAGGATCGTCACGATGGTGTGGCTGGGTCCAAGCTCCTTGGCGAGCCGTACGGCGCCCGCGATGTTGATGCCGGAGGAGCCGCCCAGACAGAGGCCTTCGTGCTCAAGCAGATCGAAAATGATCGGTACCGCTTCGGCATCGGGAATCCGATAGGCAGTATCGATCGGCGCGCCTTCAAGATTTTTGGTGATGCGGCCTTGGCCGATGCCCTCGGTGATTGAAGAGCCCTCGGATTTCAGGACGCCGGTGGTGTAATAGCTGTAAAGCGCAGCGCCCATCGGGTCGGCGAGAGCGATGCGCACGGCGCTGTTATGCGCCTTCAGCGCGATGGCGATGCCGGCAAGCGTGCCGCCGGTGCCGACCGCACAGGAAAAGCCGTCGATCTTGCCGTCGGTCTGCCGCCAGATTTCCTGGCCAGTCGTTTCGATGTGGCCTTGCCGGTTGGCGACGTTGTCGAATTGATTGGCCCAAATCGCTCCGTTCTTTTCGGTCTTTGCCAATTGCGCGGCGAGCCGGCCGGAGATCTTTACATAGTTATTGGGATTGGAATACGGCACAGCCGGCACCTCGATCAATTCCGCGCCGCAGAGCCTGAGCGTGTCTTTCTTCTCTTGGCTCTGCGTTTCCGGAATGACGATGACGCTGCGAAAGCCCATGGCGTTGCCCACCAGAGCGAGCCCGATTCCGGTATTGCCGGCGGTGCCTTCGACAATGAGTCCGCCGGGCCGCAACGTGCCCTTCTTGACGGCGTCCTGGATGATGAAGAGAGCGGCGCGATCCTTGACCGACTGGCCCGGGTTCATGAATTCGGCTTTGCCGAGTATATTGCAACCGGTCGCCTCCGAGACACGGTTAAGGCGGATTAACGGCGTATTGCCGATAGCTTCGATAATTCCGTTGCAAATCTGCATGATCGCGAATTCCACCGTAAAGCGAGCCTAGATGACGTAATCCTCGGAAACAATGCAAGGTCAATTGCGATTGATTGCCGCAAGATTATCGAAACCATAGGGCGGCACGTCGTGCTTTCGACCAGCAGCATTCACCTATTGTTTGGGGCCGCCGGGTTAAGCGAATAGGGGCGGGTTTCGCGGCTGATCGCGGCCCTCATTCTACCCACGGTCGAACGAGATGACTCTCGACGTCAACACGCTTTTCCTCGTAACGATCTATGTGGAAGTGATCCTCGGATTGCTGCTGCTGTTCGTGTGGGTGCAGAATACCGCCATCACGGCCGTGGCATGGTGGGGATTTGCGCATTTGTTGCGCGCCGCGTCGGTTGTGCTGTTCGGCTTGTACGGTTCGGCGCCGGACTTCGTCAGCATCGACCTCGCTAACGTCATCCTATTTACCGCGTTTGCGCTCACCTGGACGGGCGCGCGCGTGTTTGATCATTTGCGGCCGCAGCCGATCTTGATGTTCGGCGGCGCGGCGTTGTGGCTGGTCGTTTGTCGACTCCCGGTCGTGGAGACGTCCTTTGGCCTGCGCGTGCTGCTGTCGTCGAGCATCATCACCGCGTATACCTGGGCAACTGCGTACGAATTCTGGCGCGGGCGCAGCGAGCCGCTGGTGTCGCGATGGCCGGCGATCTTCATGCTGTTTGCCCATGGCGCACTCTACCTGTTGCGCACGCCGTTCGGCGCCATGCTGCCGTGGTCGCCGACTGGAAACCAGGTTTTCGAGAGCGTGTGGCTCACCGTGCTCAGCTTCGAGGCGTTGCTGTTCACGATCTCGATCGCGTTCATCCTGCTTGCAATGGCCAAGGAACGCACCGAGCACCGCCACAAGACGGCCGCTTTGGTCGATCCGCTTACCGGCATCGCCAACCGTCGCGCGTTCCTGCAAGACGGTGAGGCGCAGCTGAAGCGGCAGTCGACTAACCCGCGTCCGATTGCCGTGATGCTGCTCGATCTCGACAATTTCAAATCGATCAACGATCGCTTCGGCCACGCGACCGGCGACCATGTGCTTGAGCTGTTTGCAGACGTCGGCAACCGTCACATGCGGCGTGACGACCTGTTTGGCCGTTTGGGCGGCGAGGAATTCGCCGCGATGCTGTTCGATACCGGACGGGATCGGGCGCTCGCCGTTGCTGAAGAGATCCGGGCCGCCTTTGCCGAGGGGACTCGCGAAGTGGAGGGGCGCTCAGTCGTAGCCACGGTGAGTATCGGCATTGTCATCAGTCACGACGCCGTGCTCGACCTTTCCGCGCTGTTGGCGCAGGCGGACCACGCGCTCTATCGGGCCAAGGACAATGGCCGCAACCGCATCGAAGTCGCTTCGATCGATTCGGTGCTCGATCGCATCAAGCGTGTGACGGCCGATCGTCCGGCCGTGCGCGGCGTTGGCGCGGCGGCCAAATCCGCCGCCTGAGCGGCATATCCCACTATTTGACCTCCGCCGGTGTTGCCGTTGCTGGGCCCTCTCCGACAATCAGCAGAACGGCGTCTTCGTCCTTGGCGCCGTCGAAATGGACATGCTTGCCGTAGTGCGTGACAAACGTCCCGGCGTGCATCGGGACGGTGGCACTGGGATCGAATTTGGTGCCGGTACCGACCCACCAGGTGCCTTTGAGCACGGTGATGAACCGATCGTGCGGATGGAAATGCGGATGGCTGAAATGGTTGCCCGCGAGCCATTTGACCATTTGCACATAGAGCCCTTCCTTCGACGGGTTGCCTGCCAGCACCGCGTTCTGCGCGCCGGTCGGACTCGGCGGCGACCACTTGATTTGATCGGGCAACAGATAGGTCACGGCGGCGGTGTCGAGGCCGGCTGCGCGGGCAGCGCCGCTCGAGAAAGCGGTGGCGGCAAGCGATAACAAACCCACTTGGCGTCGCGTGAGCGATGACATAGTTCCCTCCCAAAGGCGCGGCTGAGAGCGCGCGAGCATCAGGCTATCGTGCCGGTCTGGTCGAAGCGAGATGGGATTTCGCCCATTCCGCCTGTTTGCCGCGCAGGTGCGATCCTGTGTTATGAGCTTCAGGCCGAGCATCGGCCCGGTTATCGCACAAGGAAGCCCAATGAAGCGCAGCACCGACCGCATCCTTACCACCCATGTCGGTAGTCTTATTCGTCCGCCGGACTTGCAGGAATTTCTGCGCGCCAAGCAAGCCGGCAAACCGTACGACCAGGCCGCCTACCAAAAGTGCCTGGCGGGTTCGGTCGCGGAAGTCGTGCATAAGCAGGCCGAGATCGGCATCGATGTGATCAGCGATGGCGAGTTCGGCAAATCTATTTCCTGGTCGCAATATGTCCTGGAGCGATTGAGCGGCTTTGAACGGCGGCCGATCAAATCAGGTGGCGGAAATCCGTTCACCCGCGGCGTCGATCGCGAGGCGTTTGCCGAGTTCTATGCTGAACTCGATGCCCGCGAAGGCGTGGCGACGTCGATCGAGGCGGTGTGCGTCGGACCAATTGCCTACTCGGGACAGGCCGAGTTGAAGCGCGACATCGACAATTTCAAAGCCGCGCTCAAGGATACACAGGTCGAGGAAGCTTTTTTGCCCGTCGCCGCGCCAGCCAGCGTCATCCCCGATCGCAAGAATGAGTTTTACAAGAGCGAAGAGGAACTGATCCGCGCTATCGGCGCGGCCATGCGCACCGAGTATCGCATGATCATCGATGCCGGTTTTGTGCTGCAGCTCGACGATGCCCGGGCCGCCGTCACCTACGATCGCATGGTGCCGCCGAAATCATTCGAGGAATACCGCAAATGGCTGGCGCTGCAGGTCGACGTTCTCAACGAGGCGATTGCCGGTTTGCCGCTTGAGCGTATCCGCTATCACGTCTGCTGGGGCAGTTGGCCGGGGCCACATACGAGCGACGTTGCGCTCAAGGATATTGTCGATCTGATCCTCGGAATGAAAGTCGGCGCACTTGTCATCGAAGGTGCCAATCCGCGCCACGAGCATGAGTGGCGGGTGTGGGAGACTGCCAAATTGCCAGCGGGCAGGGTGCTCATCCCCGGTGTCATTAGCCACGCCACCAACGTGGTCGAGCACCCGGAATTGGTGGCCGAGCGCATCGTGCGGCTGGCGCGTCTGGTCGGGCGCGAGAACGTCATCGCCGGGACCGATTGCGGGTTTGCCCAGGGCCCATTTCACCGCCGGGTCCATCCCTCGATCATGTGGGCAAAGCTGTCGTCACTGGTCGAAGGCGCTGCGATTGCCAGTTCGGAGCTGTGGAAATAGGGCGCTGCGAAAACAGAAGGATCCGCTGTGGCCCTATTCGGCGGCTACGGCGTGGACCGGCGCGGCCTCTTCGACGTGCGGTCCGCGTTTTTCGCCGAACAGCCAAGTCTGCAGCCGGTCGAGATAGAGATAAATCACGGGCGTGGTGTAAAGCGTAAGGATTTGGCTCAGCGCCAGGCCGCCGACCATTGCATAACCGAGCGGCTGGCGCATTTCGGAACCGGCGCCATTGCCGAGCGCCAGCGGGATTCCGGCCAGCATCGCCGCCGCGGTCGTCATCAGGATCGGACGGAACCGCAACAGACAGGCTTGGCGGATAGCCTCTCTCGGTTCCATGTGCTGTTCGCGTTCGGCGCCGATGGCGAAATCCACCAGCATGATGCCGTTCTTTTTGACGATGCCGATCAGCAGAATGATGCCGATGATGCCCATCACCGACAGGTCCATGTGGCCGAGTCTGAGCGCGAGCAACGCACCGATGCCGGCCGACGGCAGCGTCGAAAGAATGGTCAGCGGGTGAATGAAGCTTTCGTATAGTATGCCGAGAATAATGTAGACCACGATCAGCGCCGCCGCGATCAAAGCCGGTTCGCTTCTCAGCGAAGCCTGAAAGGCTTGTGCGTTGCCCTGGAAGGTGGGGATGATGGAGTCGGGCATACCGATCTCAGCCGAGGCCTGACTGACGGCGTCCACGGCCTGCCCGAGCGAGACGCCCGGCTGCAAATTGAAGGTGATCGTGGCAGCGGGAAACTGCCCTTGGTGGGAAATTAACAGCGGTCCCACGCCGTTACTGTCGACATCGACGAGTGTGGAAAGCGGCACCGTACCGCCCGTCAGCGGCGATTTTACGTAGAGACGGTCGAGTGTGGACAGATTCTTCTGCAGTTCGGGCAGAATTTCGAGGATCACGAAATAAGTCTTGAGCTGAGTAAAATACTGCGTGATCTGGCGCTGACCGAAGGCGTCGTTGAGCGTGTCGTCGATCGCCTGCGGCGAAATGCCGAAGCGCGCGGCCTGATCGCGATTGATGGTGATCTGGAGTTTTGGCGCGTTCGCGAGCAGGTCGCTGGTCACGTCGGCAAGCTGCGGAATTGTGCGCAGCTTATCGGTCAATTTCTGCGACCACTCGTTCAGTTCGTCGATATTCGTGTCCTGCAAGGTGTATTGGAAGGAACCGCGGGTGATGCGCGTGCCGACGCTGATGTCCTGTGCCGGCTGCAGGAACAGATTGGCGCCCTCGACCTGGGCGAGCTGCGGGCGCAAGCGGTTGATAATCTGCGAGGCGTTTAGCTTGCGTTCGTCGCGCGGCTTAAGCGCCAGGAAATAACGGCCGGTATTCGCAGTCTGCGCGCTCCCGGTCGAACCGGTCTGAGAGCCGAAGCCCTCGACGTCCGGATCGCGCAGGATGACGTCGCCGAGCTTGTGCATCAGACGCATCATCTCCTCGGGAGAAGTCTCCTGCGCCGCCTCGGCGAAGCCGGTGATGATGCCGGTGTCCTGGATCGGAAAAAATCCCTTCGGAATCTCGATCGCCATAACCAGCGTCAGCGCCATGGTGGCGAAGAACACGCCAAGCGTGATCGCCTGGTGGCGCAGGACGACATCGAGCGTGCGCCGGTAGAACGACAGCATGCCGTTGAAGCCGCCTTCGATGACCCGATAGACGCGACCGTGCGTTTGGGTCTCGCGCTTCATGAAGCGCGAGCACATCATCGGCGCGAGCGTCAGCGACACCACGGCCGATACGCAGATCGATGCCGTCACCGTCAGCGCGAATTCGCGGAACAGCCGGCCGATGATCCCGCTCATGAGCAGGAGCGGAATGAACACCGCGATGAGCGAGCAGGAGATCGACAGCACGGTAAAGCCGATTTCACGCGAGCCCTTGAGCGCGGCGGTGAACGCCGGCTCGCCGTGCTCGACATGCCGGTAGATATTTTCGACGACCACAATGGCGTCGTCGACGACGAATCCGACCGCAATGGTCAGTGCCATGAGCGACAAATTGTCGAGGGAAAAGTGCATCAGATACATCGCGGCGAACGATCCGGCGAGCGCCAGAGGCACCGTCACGCTGGGGATGAGCGTCGCCCAGAAGTTGCGCAGGAACAAAAGGATCACCATCACGACGAGGCAGATGGTGAGCACCAGCGTGAATTCGACATCGGCCACCGAGGCGCGGATGGTGACCGTGCGGTCGAGGATCGTGTCGGTCTTCACCGCCGGTGGGATGCGCGCTGTAAGCTGCGGCAGTTCGGCCTTGATGCGGTCGACGGTGCCGATGACGTTGGCGCCAGGCTGTTTGAAAATGGCGAGGATGACACCGTCCTTGTTGTTTTGATAGCCGGCGACGGTGCGGTCGACGGCTGCCGAAATCGCCCGGCCGACGTCGCGAACCCGGATCGGCGCGCCGTTGCGGTAGGCGATCACCACGTCATTGAATTTGGCCGCGTCGGTGATCTGGTCGTTGGCGGCGATCGCAAAGCTGATCTTGTCGCTATTGATCACACCCTTGGCCGCATTGGTCGTTGCGTTGGCGAGCGTGCCGCGAATGTCTTCGAGCGTGATGCCGGTGGCGGCGAGCTTGGCCGGGTCGACCTGAATACGAATGGAAGGCGCGCGGTCGCCGAACACCAGCACCTGCGATACGCCGGATACTTGGGAAATCTGCTGCGCCAAAAAGATGTTGGCGTATTCGTCCACCTGTATCAGCGGCACGGTGTCGGAATGGACCGAGAACAGGAGAATTGATACGTCCGCCGGATTCACCTTCTTGTAGTACGGCGGCCTGGATAGCGTTTGAGGCAAGGTCTTGCTGGCGCTCGTGATCGCGGACTGCACGTCCTGCGCAGCGGAGTCGATGTCGCGGTCGAGATCGAACTGGATGACGATTGTCGAAGCACCGAGCGCGCTTTGCGACGTCATCTGGGTGATGCCGGCGATCTGGCCCAATTGCTCTTCAAGAGGGGCGGCAACCGATGTCGCCATGGTCTCAGCGCTGGCACCACTCCAGAGTGTGGTGACCTGGATGGTGGGAAAATCGACCTGCGGCAGCGCCGCGACCGGTAGAAATGGGAACGAGACGAGGCCGACAAAGGCGAATGCGGCCATCAGCAGCGTCGTTGCGATCGGCCGTCTGATGAATGGTTCCGATAAGTTCAAGTCTGGTTGCCCTGCTTGGCCGCGGTGCGCGGTTCAACGACGACGACGGAAGCGCCCGTTTGCAGCTTGTACTGGCCGTCGGTCACCACCCGCTCGCCAACCTGCAGGCCGGAAACGACGATGGTGCGGTCGCCGCTCGTGGTGCTGGTCTTGATCGGCCGCGGTTCGACGGTCTTGTCAGCCTTTACCACCCATGTGAACAGCCCCTTGGGGCCGCGCTGGACGGCGAGTGGCGGGATGACCACGGCATCCTTTCGCACTATGAGAAGAAGGCGCGCGTTCACGAACTCGCCAGGCCATAGTTTTTCGTCTTCGTTGGCGAAGGTCGCCTTGAGGCGATATGTGGCGGTCGTCTGATCGATCAGATTGTCGATCGTCGAGAGCGTGCCAGTACTCAGCAAGCGAACATTGTCGCGATCGAAGGCGGCGATCTCGACCATACCGCGCGCCGCCGCGTCACGCACGTCGTCGAGCGTCTGCGCCGGAAGCGTGAAGAGTACGGCTGTGGGCTGTGTCTGCGTCAGGACTGCAATCGCGCCGGAATCGCTCGCATGCACAATGTTCCCTGGATCGACCATGCGCACGCCCATGCGCCCGGCCGTCGGCGCGACAATATTCGTGTAGTCGAGATTGGTCTGCGCGGTCTCAATCGCCGCTTGGTCGGCATCGATCGAAGCCTTGGATTGATCGACTTTGGATTGTTGCTGGTCGAGGTTTTGTTGCGTTTCAGCGTTTTTTCGGACCAGCGTCCGGAACCGCTCCAGATCCTTCTGCGCCGCGATAAGCGTCGCGGCGTCCATCGCCTTGCGCGCCTTCGCCTGATCGAGCGCAGCCTGATACAGGCGCGGATCGATTTTGGCGAGGACGTCGCCTTTGTTGACGCGCTTGCCTTCCTTGAAGAACACGTCCTGGAGCTTGCCGTCGACCTGGGTGTGTATTGCGACGGTGTAGAGCGCCTGGACGGTGCCGAGACCGGTGAGATAGATGGGCACGTCCTGCCGCGCAGCGGCGCTGACACTGACCGGAACGGCTTGGCGTGCGGGTTTGCGCGCTGCCTGGGCGGTGTCGGCACTTCCCGACCACACCCGGTAAGCCACCCCGCCCGCGGCCAGAACCACGCAGCAAGCAGCCAAAAGCAATATGCGGCGGCGGCGCCGGCTCGCGCCGCTGGCAGTCGTATCCAAGGGAACCCCTCAGCAGTGCCGTCTTTTCGCGGACGCTGCTCAATACCATGACAATTCGCGCAATCTTCTATAGCTTCGACAAAAATCTTCTGGAAGACAAAAGCGCACGATGCTGCATCGCGATATGATAAATTTCATAGCCTTATGCATATCTATGGCATAACCAGGATCGCGGAACTCCGCACGTTGAGGTTGTTACCTTCCGCTCCGCTGGCATGCGGAAACAGGCTCGCGCCGGCGCCCGGTTCATTCGTATCGATGGATTTGGTAGGCTCCTAAGATTGCCGCGGATCGCCAGTGCCAGGAGACCAATCATGCTCGATGTGACTAAGCGCGAAGGAAAAGCGCCGTTCGATACAGGGCGGCTTGATCGACTGATGGACGAGGCTGGGATCGATGTGCTGGTCGTCACCTCGAAGCACAATGTCCAATACCTGCTCGGCGGACATCGGGCGTTCTTCTTCGAATCCATGGATGCCATGGGCCTGAGCCGCTACCTGCCGGTGTTTGTCTATGCAAAGGGCGCACCGGAGAAAGCCGGCTTTTTCGGCCATCGCATGGAGAATTTTCAGAACGAGGTGAAGCCGTTCTGGGTTTCGGAGATCGACGTCAAAAACTCGGGCTCCGTCGATGTGATGGAGAAGGCCGTCAACTACGTGCGCAAGCTTGCGCCGAAACCGAAGCGGCTCGGGGCGGAACTCGCCTTCATCCCCGCGGATTCAATTGCGGTGCTGGGCAAAGCCTTTCCGGACAGCGAGATCAAGGATGCGCTGTTCGTGCTGGAGCGGTTGCGCGCCCGCAAGACACCCGAGGAATTGGAGAAGCTGCGCATTGCCTCCGACCTGGTGATCGATTCGATGCTGGCGGTGATCAACAGCCACGGTCCAGGCGCCACCAAAGCCGAGCTAAGCGAGGCGTTGCGGCGCGAAGAGACGATGCGCGGGCTGACGTTTGACTATTGCCTGATCGCCGCCGGTTCGAGCCTGAACCGCGCCCCGTCGGACCAGCGCTGGGAGAAGGGCGATCCGCTGTCGCTCGATTCGGGCGGCAATTACCACGGCTATATCGGCGACCTGGCGCGCATGGCGGTGATCGGTGAGCCGGACAGCGAGTTGGTCGATCTATTGGCCGAGGTTGAGGCGATCGAGCAAGCTTCGATGCAGCCGATCCGGGCCGGCGCGCTCGGCAAGGAAATCTATGCCGCGGCCGATGCCGTGCTGCACAAATCCAAGCTGCACAATCACATTCACTTCCTCGCCCATGGCATGGGCCTGGTCAGCCACGAGGCGCCGCGGCTCACCAATTCCGGGCCCGTACCATACGACGCCTACGACGCCGACAGGCCGCTCGAAACCGGCATGGTGGTTTCGGTTGAAACCACGTTGCAGCATCCGCGCCGCGGTTTCATCAAGCTCGAGGACACCGTCATTGTGACGCCGGGCGGCTTTGAGGTTTATGGTAATCGCGCCCGCGACTGGAATCGGGCGGGCGGCGCGGCATGATCGTAGGAGCCGGCACGGTTGAGGACGTGGCGCGGGTCAACGCGCGTAGAAGGACAGGGTCGCTGCGATCCGCGCCTACTCGCGGCAGTGGATAGGTCGAGGTAAGCGGACGTCTGAGCTACTGATTGAATTCGATTATTTGACGCACCGCGGTCCCGGCCTGGAGCCGATCGAAGCCACTATTGATATCCTCAAGCGATAGTGTCGAACTCAACAGCCTGTTCACCGGCAG
>Ga0208480_1000357_pt1 | contig 17417 bp, 21 predicted proteins | sample NGESurshal092012_4_FD_184485 | JGI IMG/M metagenome (GOLD analysis project Ga0208480, IMG submission 184485) | Arctic peat soil microbial communities from Barrow, Alaska - NGEE Surface sample F53-1 shallow-092012 (SPAdes) | ecosystem: Environmental > Terrestrial > Soil > Wetlands > Peat ... | reverse complement strand
AACACCGGCAACCAGCTCGATCTGGCGATTCAAGGGCGGGGTTGGTTCCAAATCATAACGCCGAATGGCGACACGGTGTATACCCGCGACGGGGCGTTCAACACCAATGCGAATGGTCAGCTTGTCACCATGGACGGCTATAACGTGAACCCATCGATTCTCGTTCCCCAGACCGCGACCGCCGTCACCGTCAGCCAGACCGGTCTCGTAACCGCGACGGTCCCAGGCCAGACCACGCCGCAGCAGCTCGGCCAATTGACAATCGCGAGCTTCGTCAACGAAGCCGGCCTGCTGGCGCTCGGCGGCAACTACTTCCAGCAGACAGCCGCGTCCGGCCAGCCGACGGTCGGCGTTCCGGGCGACACTTCATTTGGGATCATCCAGCAGGGCTACGTCGAGGCCTCCAACGTCGACCCGGTCACCGAGATCACCAACCTTATCGCGGCTCAGCGCGCCTATGAAATGAACTCCAAGGTGATCCAGGCCGCGGACCAGATGTCCGGCACAATCTCCAACATGCGCGGCTAGCAAAACCCGAAAGGCTCGACCATGCTGTTCACACAAGCCCGATCGGTTCTCCAAGCCGCGATTGCCCTGCTTGCGGCTGGTTGCGCCGCCCCCTCTTTCGCGCAGGAAACCCTTGTCCCGACCCCGAAGGCGGTCATTTATCCCGGCGACGTGATCCTGGACGAGATGCTCGTCGACGTTCCCAATGTTGCACGGGACGGATCAGGACCGTTCGTCGATTCGCGCTCCCTCATCGTCGGCAAGGCCGCGCGGCTCACGCTGCTTCCGGGGCACGCGATTCCATTTTCGGGCGTCTCCAATCGCAAGCTCGTTTCCAACGGGGCCGAGGTCAAGCTCGTCTTCTCCGAGGACGGTCTCTTCATTATGACCACGGGCGCAGCGCTGCAAGACGGCTCGATCGGGGACATCGTCAGGGTTCGCAACGACGACAGCGGCGTCACCGTGTCCGGCGCCGTCCAGCCGGACGGCTCGGTCCGAGTGAGCGGGGGATAATGCGGCGACTGATTCTGGCGCTCGCGCTTTGTCTCGCCGCCGCGCCGGCTGTCGCGGCCCGGATCAAGGATATCTCGGTCCTGCGCGCCGCGCGCGACACTCAGCTCGTCGGTTACGGCCTTGTGGTTGGTCTGCAGGGATCGGGCGACACCTTGCGCAACGCGCCCTTCACCGAGCAGTCCGTCCAGGCGATGCTCACGCACCTGGGTCTTGACGTCCACGGCGCCTCGCTCCGCAATCGCAATGTCGCGTCCGTTATCGTCACCGCGGATCTCTCGGCGGGAGTGGAGACGGCCACGCGGCTCGACGTCACCGTCTCGGCGCTCGGCGACGCGCCCTCTTTGATGGGCGGAACGCTGCTGCTCACCCAGCTTCAGGCAGCGGATGGGACGGTCTACGCGAGCGCACAGGGCGCAGTCTCGGTGACCGGTTTCGACGCCGTCGGGCAGGGCGAAACGCTGTCACAAGGCGTGCCGACTGCGGGCCGGATCCCGAATGGCGCCATCGTCGAGCACGAGCTGCCCGGCTTCGCCGAAGAATTGCGCTCGATGCTCGAATTGAAGAACCCCGACTATGCGACGGCGGTCAGGATCGTCGATGCGATCAACGCCTATTCCCGCGAGCGATTCCGTGTGAGCGCCGCCTATGAGGTCGACAGCCGAAGGGTCGAGTTGTTTCGCCCCCGCAGGATCTCATTCGCTCGGTTCATGGCGGAAATCGGGGAGCTCCAGGTCGACCCGGATATGGCCGCGCGCGTCGTTCTCGACGCGCGGACGGGCACGGTGGTTGTCGGTCAGGACGTGCAGATCTCGACCGTCGCAGTGACCTACGGAACGCTGACGGTCCGGGTCGCCGAGCGGCCGCGCGTCTCCCAGCCCGCCCCATTCTCGAACGGCAGGACGGTCGTCACGCCCAATACCAGGATCGATGTTGAGCAGGGAGGCGGCCCCATCGCTATTGTCGGCGGATCAAGCCTCAGAGCGCTGGTCAGCGGCCTGAATCGGATCGGCGTCAAGCCGCCGGGGATCATCGCGATCCTTCAGGCGATCAAAACCGCAGGCGCGTTGCAGGCCGATCTCGTTATTCAGTGACCGGCCCGGGCCCGCGCCGCGGTTTGCCCAAGTCAACCCCAGTCAGCTCAGCGCAAGCCGCGCGGTCGAGGATTGCGCCGATCAACGAGGCTGACAAATGCCATCCGCTTCTCCTTCCCAACGCCTGACAGCTCGATCCTCGCGAGGGCGCCTGGCGCTCAGCGTCGCCGCTGTTCTCCTCGCTTGTCCGGCATTCGCTCAGGACGGGCGGGCGCTCGATAAGGGAAAGCCAAAAGCCGCGGCGAACAAAACGCCAGAGAAAACCGCTGTCGACAAACCGCCGGATGTCGAGGCCAGCCGCTTCTGCGCCAACGCCGCTCCCTCGATCGCCGAGGCGCGCATCGCCTGGGAGACGAGGCAGCTCAGCGAGCTCGACGCGCAGGTCAAGCAACGGCTGGCCGATCTCGAAAAAGCGGAAGCGTCGGTGAAAGATTGGGTCGCCAGGAGAGACACAAGTCTGAAGGCTGCGAGCGACAACCTTGTCGCCATTTACGCCAAAATGCAGCCTGAGACCGCCGCGACTCAGATTGCCGCGATGGACGATCAAATGGCGGCGGCGATCTTGGGCAAGCTCAAGCCCGGCGCGGCCGGGGCCATTCTCAACGAGATGGACGGGGAGCGGGCGAGCAAGCTTGCGGTCGTTCTCTCGGGCACGGCGAGCGCAGAGAAAAAATCTTGATGCGGCCGCTTCTGCCGCCGCTGTTGCTGGTGATCGCCATGTCGATGACGGGCTGCTGGACGAGCGCCAACGAATTCATGCGCGAACCTTTCTTCTCGCCCGTCGGCTCAGGTCTCGTCACGGACGAGACAGCAAGCATCCAAAGTGCGAAAGTGGTTCCCCCTCCTCCCCCTTCCGGAAATGGGACACCCCCGTCCCTTTACAGCCAGCCGCGCATCGCCAACGTGGGCGACATCGTGCGCGTGCTGATTTCGATGAACGACAAGGCGACCCTTGGCAACGCATCCGGCCGTTCGCAAACGACCAAGGACGGGGTGGTCGTCGACTTTGGCTACAACAACGGCTCGTCGGCGGCATCGTCAAACCAGCCAGCCAAACTTCTCGGTGACCTCTCCTCTTCGGCCTCAACTCAGGGGACGGGCAACATCGACCGATCCGAACAGATTCAGGTGTCCGTGGCGGCGGTTGTCACCCGCGTCCTTCCCAATGGCAATCTCGTCATCTCGGGATCTCAGGAAGTTCGCGTCAACTACGAGCTGCGCCAGCTGACCGTCGCGGGGATCGTAAACCCGCTCGACATCTCGCTGAACAACACCGTCGCTTATGACCGGATCGCCGAGGCTCGGATCTCCTATGGAGGGCGTGGACGTCAGACCGACTTTCAGCAGCCCGCCTGGGGACAACAGGTTTACGACGCCGTCAGGCCATTCTAGCCGGAGCGCCGATGTCTGATTCCGCTTTGCCCCCAGGCGTCGCTGTAAGGGAGTCGCGTAGGGGATCATTGATCGAATGGGCGATCGTCGTCTGTCTGGCTGCGAGCGTCGGCGGGGCCTTCGAGGCGTTGCGTCCCGCCGCGCCGGCGGTGGACAAGCCGCCACAGGAATCGCTTGCCAGCGCGCCCCCTGCCCAAGCTTCGACGATCGTCGATTTGCCGCCGATCGTCACAAACCTCGGCGCCCCGCAAGACACGTGGGTTCGGCTCGAGGGGTCGATCATCTTTGACCCGAAGACCCTGCCGCACCCCGAAGCCGTGGCCGGCCAGATCGCGGACGACGTCCTGGCTTATCTCAGAACCGTCTCCCTGCATCAGCTTGAGGGGCCGATCGGACTCGAGAATATCCGCCAGGACCTCAACGAGCGGGCGGCGACCCGAAGCGGGGGCAAGGTTCGCGCGTTCCTCATCCGAACCCTGGTGGTGCAATGAGACGGGCAATCAGCATAGGCGTCGCGCTCCTAGCGACGAGCTATCCGGCAGCGGCTCAGACCGTCGACTTGAATTCTCTTGTGCCTGCCGGCGGCGCGACAGCAAGCGGCCGCATCATCGAGCTCGTCGCGATTCTAACCGTGCTTTCGATCGCGCCGGGCCTTCTCATTATGGTCACAAGCTTCACGCGGTTCATCGTCGCGCTGTCGTTCCTGCGTTCCGGCCTCGGCTTGCAGGGTGCGCCGGCCAATCTTGTCCTCATCAGCCTGTCGCTGTTCATGACTTTCTTCGTCATGGCGCCGACCTTCGACCGCGCCTGGCAAAACGGCCTCAAGCCGCTCATGGACAATCAGATCAGTCAGCAGGACGCGCTCGCCGCGGTCGCCGAGCCATTCCGGGAATTCATGCTCAGTCAGGTTCGGGAAAAGGATATGGCGCTGTTCGAGGGTCTGTCCAAAGGTCGGTTCGAGGTGACCGACCGCTCCAAAGCGGATTTGCGGCTCCTTATTCCCGCTTTCATGATTTCCGAGCTCCGTCGTGGCTTTGAGATCGGGTTCCTCATCGTGTTGCCGTTTCTGGTCATCGACATGATCGTTGCCACGCTGACGATGTCGATGGGCATGATGATGCTGCCGCCTTCGGTCATCTCGCTCCCTGTCAAGATCATGTTCTTCGTGTTGATTGACGGCTGGAACCTCTTGATCGGAAGCCTCGTGCGTTCGGCAAGCTGATCGAGCGCCGAGAGCCTAATCCGGCGCCAGCCTGGCGCAAGGCCGCGCGCCTCAAATGGAAATATCGGCCGAGGACTCTCAATGAGCATTTTGAATACCAGCGTCTCGGGCATGCAGGGCAATCAAAACTGGCTGTCGTCGATTTCCCAGAACGTCGCCAACGCCAACACCACCGGCTACAAGAACGTCGAGACAGACTTCTCGAGCCTCGTCGATCAAATCGACAACGGCAACGCAGATTTCGGCGGGGTTTCCACGCGCCAGGTCTCGCTCAACGCGCTCCAGGGCAATGTTATCTCCACCTCGACAACGACCGACCTTGCTGTCCAGGGGGCCGGGTTTTTCGTCGTGTCCGACTCCAGCGGCACGATGTATCTGACGCGCAACGGCTCCTTCACGCCCGATGCCTCAGGCAACCTCGTCAACAGCGCCGGCTACTACCTGATGGCCGCGAATGTGCAGAACGGCGCTTCGCCGCTCGCGGCGAACTCGCTGACTGGCCTTCAGAAGGTCAACGTCGTCAATGCCGGCCAGACCGCAACACCGACCACCACCGCCTCGCTCACCGCCAATGTGCCGTCGACCGCGACGCCCGTCGCCGCGGCCAATTTGCCGTCCGCCAACTCGGCAAGCTCGACCTACACCGAAGCGACGTCGCTCGTCGTACACGATAACCTCGGCGGCTCGCACACGATCAATCTTTATTTCACCAACACCGGCTCCAACACGTGGGAGGTCGACGCCTTCGATGCGTCGACAGCGTCCGCCAGCGGCGGTTTTCCCTATTCGTCAGGCCCGCTCGCAACGCAGGCCCTCACTTTCAATCCGACCACCGGCGCCCTGTCTTCCGGCTCTTCACTTTCGCTTACGGTGCCGAATGGGCAGCCGATGAACCTCGATCTCAGCAACATGACGCAGCTCGCGGCGGGCTTCAATGTGACCGCCGCAACCGCCAACGGAATGGCCCCGAGCGGCATCAGCGGCGTCTCCATCTCAACCAGTGGATCCTTGACCTTCAACTATGCGAACGGGACGTCCAACGTCGCCTACGACATTCCGCTGGCCAACGTGGTGAGCCCGGACAATCTCGCCTCGGTCAACGGCGGCGCCTATCTGCAGACGTCCGCTTCCGGCCCAGTGTTTTTAGGCACCGCGGGCGGCGCGGGCTTTGGCAAGATCGAAGCGTCGTCGCTCGAAAGTTCGACGGTCGATCTGGCTACGGAGCTGACCGACATGATCCAGGCGCAGAGCGCCTACGAAGCCAATTCTAAAGTGTTTCAGACGGGCGCCAATATTCTCGACGTCTTGAACGGCCTGAAGCCGTGAGCTCGAACAAGCCCGGGACGGTTCGATGAGCCTGTCGACCGCGTTCAACGTGATCAGTTCTTCCTTCGCCGCCAATGCGGCGCAGACCGCCGTCGTCTCGAACAACATCGCCAACGTCAATACCCCTGGTTATTCGCGAGAGATCGCGAATCTCGTGACGAACTCCTACGGCGGCGCCGATGTGGCCTCAATCGCCCGCGAGGCCAACGCGGCGCTCCTGGAGCAAGTCTCAACCTCGACCTCACAGGCGGCGGCGCAGCAGGCGATCTCCGATGGGTTGACGACGCTCGCCCAAACTGTCGACGACAGTGCATCGACCTCTTCGACCTCGGGCGCCAACCAGAACGGCGCCTCGCCCTCCGCTATGCTGGCCAACCTGCAAAGCGCGCTCACGACCTACGCGGATTCGCCGAGCTCGCCGTCGGCCGCGGACGCGGTGGTGTCGGCCGCCTCCGATCTCGCCTCGTCGTTGAACAGCGCGAGCGCAACGGTCCAGCAGGTGCGCGAAACCGCCGACCAGAACATGGCCTCGTCGGTCGGTACGATCAATTCGCTTCTCAATCAGTTCACCGCCGCAAACAACGCCGTCGTCACCGGACTTCAGACTGGCGCCAATATTTCCAGCGCCGAGGATACGCGCGACTCGATCGTGACCCAGCTCGCTCAGCAGATCGGGGTTTCGACCACAGTAGCCGCCAATGGCTCGGAGTCGATTTACACCGACAGCGGCGTCACCTTGTTTCAGGATATTCCGCGCACGGTCTCCTTCACACCGACGCCGACCCTGGTCGACGGGGCGAACGGCGGGGCGGTCACCGTCGATGGCGTACCGGTCACCGGCGCCAATTCGCCAATGCCCATTCAATCAGGCGCGCTCGCCGGTTACGCCGCGATACGGGATACGCTCGCGCCCGAATATCAGGCCCAACTCGACCAGATCGCGGGCGGCCTCATCAACGCCTTCGCCGAAAGCGACCAGTCCGCGACCCCAACGTCGCCTTCGCTGCCGGGCCTGTTCACCACACCGGGAGAGACGAGCTTACCCTCGATGGCGGCGACCACGGGTCTCGCCGCCGCGATCGAGATCAATCCGAACGTCGACCCCTCGCAAGGGGGCAATTCGAATCTCTTGCGCGATGGGGGTATCTCTGACCCCGGAAATCCGGCGTATGTCTACAACACGACCGGCGCGGCCAGCTATACCGGGCGCATTCAGCAGCTCATCGGCCAGATCAGCGCGACGCAGAGCTTCGATCCGTCCGCCGGATTCGACTCATCGGCCAGTCTCACCGATTACGCCAACGCTTCGGTGAGCTGGCTGCAAGCCCAGAACCAACAGGCGAGCGACGCCTCCTCCTATCAGAACGCGGTCGCAACGCAGGCGACCTCGGCGTTGTCCAACGCGACTGGCGTCAATCTCGACGCCGAGATGACCAACATGCTGAACCTCGAAAACTCCTACGCTTCGACGGCGAAGCTTTTGACCACCGTCAACAGCATGTTCACAGCCCTGCTGCAGGCGGCATGACCACCGTGGGCGCAAACTTTGTTTCGACCAACTACCTGGCCAACAGCCTGGTCGGGCCGGTCATGCAGGCCCAGTCGCAGCTCACCAGCGCGATGACCGAGGAATCGACCGGCCAGTATGCCGATCTCGGTTTGCAGCTTGGCGACCAGTCTGGCTACGAACTCTCGCTGAAGGAGCAGGTCGGTCAGCTCCAGGCGCTGACCACCGGCAACAGCGTCGTCTCGACCAACCTGTCGACTGCGCAGAACGCGCTAACGGCCATCAAGTCAAACGCCCAGACGACACTGAACGATCTTGCGGCGTGGACGCCAACCGGCACGTCCGGCGCCTCGCTTCAGAACATGGGTCAGTCGGCGCTGCAGTCGCTGATCAGCGGGGCCAACACGACATCGGGCGATCAATATGTTTTTGGTGGAATCAATTCCGCCGTCGCGCCGATGGCGGACTATTATTCGACCCCGGCGTCTGCCGCTAAGACCGCGGTTGACCAGGCTTTTCAGACCACATTCGGCGTCCTGCCGAGCGATCCGGCTGCGGCGAACATCTCCGCCTCGGACATGCAGAGCTTTCTTGCCGGACCTTTCGCGGCTTTGTTCCAGGGCGCGTCGTGGAGCACGGACTGGTCGTCCGCCTCAAACGACAATACGAGCGCCACGATCGCGCCGGGTCAGGCCGTGACAACATCGACCAACGCCAACCAGGCGGGTTTTCAAGAGCTCGCGCAGGCGTACGCGATGCTGAGTGAATTCGGCGGGTCCGCGCTCAGCAGCGATGCGCAGCAGGCGGTGGCTACGGCCGCCACGTCGCTGGTTTCGCAAGGCGTCGATTCGATGATCAACATTCAGGCCGGGCTCGGCTCGAGCCAGAGCGCCGTCACCAGCGCCAACAATTCGATGAGCTCACAGCTCACGATCCTGCAAGGTCAGCTTGGCAATCTCGACACCGTCAATCCCACGACGACGGCTATCCAGATCAGCGGTCTCACCAATCAGATTCAGATGGCTTACGAGCTCACAGCGCGCCTGCAACAGCTCAATCTCGCGCAATACCTGCCGGTTGCCTAACGCGTGAAGGACGGAATGTACGAATTCGCATACAACGATGTGATCGAGGATTCCCATCAGACATTGCGCGCCCGCGAGCAGGCGGCGATGGATCGCGTGATCGGAATGCTGCGCGCGGCCCAGGAAAAAGGTCCGCAATCGCGCGAGCTTATTGACGCGCTGTTCTATCTCCGCCGCCTATGGTCGATTTTCATGGACGACCTCAACGACCCCAACAACGAGCTGCCGGCGCAGCTCCGAGCTGGGATTGTCTCGATCGGCGTCTGGATGATGAAGGAGATCGACCGCGTGCGCGGCGGCGTGACCAACGACCTGACGCCGATGATCGAAATCAACGTGCTGATCCGCAACGGGCTGAAGTGAGAGTCGTCGCGGCATGAACATCACGCTCAGAGCTGGAGAACGGTTCTTCATCAACGGCGCGGTGATCCGCATCGATCGAAAGGCCTCGATCGAACTCTTGAATGAGGTCACCTTCCTGCTCGAGAACCATGTGATGCAGGCTGAGGAAGCGACGACGCTGGTCCGTCAGATCTATTTCGCGGTCCAAATCATGCTGATGGACCCGACGGCCGCGGCGAGCGCGACGCCGCTCGCCCGTTCGCTGATCGAATCGGCGCTCGTGACCTATCGCGCGTCCGACCTGACGGCGGGCCTCAGGAGCGTCGACTCGTCGCTCCTCCGCAGCCGCAATTTTGAGGCGTTGAAAGCTCTGCGCGGCCTATTCGCCCTCGAGGATAAAGAGCTTCAGCCGCTCGCCGATACACCAAGCGCGGCCTGAGACAGGAGAACGCCATGACCGTCAACGCCACCACCCCCGTCACATCCCCCGCCGCATCCACCAGTTCATCAGCGCCGAGCGGGGCGACCCAAGGCCTCGGCTACAACGATTTCCTGACCCTTCTCATGGCGGAAATGAAGAACCAGGACCCGACGCAGCCTATGGACCCGTCGCAGATGGTGTCCCAGCTCGCCACTGTCTCCGAGGTTGGGCAAGCGGTGCAGAGCAACACGACTCTGGCCTCGCTGTTGACCGCCACGTCGCTCAGCCAGGCCGAGCAGTTGATCGGCCGCACCGTCACCTCCGCCGACGGTTCAACTTCGGGCGAAGTCGCCTCGGTCAGCGTCGGCAGCGCGGGCGCGGTGGCCACGCTGACGAGTGGCGGAACCGTTTCGCTCGCCAACGGCGCGAGCGTGCAGTGAACGAAGGCGACGCAATCGATCTCGTTCAATCGGCGATCTGGATGGTGGTGGTCGGCGCCGGGCCTTGTGTCGGCGCGGCGATGGCGGTTGGCGTGGCCATCGCGCTTCTGCAGGCCTTGACCCAGATCCAGGAGATGACGCTTACCTTCGTGCCGAAGATGATCGCGGTCTTTGTCGCGGCGAGCCTCACGGCCTCGTTCGTCGGGGGCAAGTTTTCGATCTTCACCCAGTCGATCTACGGGCGGATCGAGCAGGGGTATAAATAGGTGCCAGGTCGCCATACTAAGGCGAAGGGCGTGAGCTCATCTTCGCCTCGAGCGAGTCCAGAGTTCGATCGTGTCGGCGGCGATTGCTTCCGGCCGTAACTGTCGCGAACCAACCCCGGGGTTGCGTGGCCCGGGCGAGGATCCACGCTTCGATCCTCGCGCAAGGTTCGCGGCACATCCTCCCCCCGCGGGGGCGCCGTGTGCTTGCTCCCAATGAGCGAGGGCGGCGATGTCATTGACGGCGGTGGGGACCGCGCCCGCGGCAAACCGCGGCGGCAAGGACATCGCCTTCGCCGTCGGCATCGTTCTCATTCTTTGCCTGTTTTTCCTCCCCGTTCCAGCGGTGATGATCGACTTCGGCCTCGCGCTGTCGATCGCGCTTTCGGTGCTCATCCTGATGGTGGCGCTGTGGATCCAGAAACCGCTGGAGTTCTCGGCCTTCCCGACCGTGCTCCTGGTGGCGACGATCCTGAGGCTGGCGCTCAACATTTCCACCACTCGCCTCATCCTGTCGCACGGCGAGCAGGGACCGACGTCGGCTGGCTACATCATAGGCGGCTTCGCCGCGCTGGTGATGGGTGGCGATTTCGTCATCGGCATCATCGTCTTCCTCATCCTCGTAACGATCAACTTCCTGGTCATCACCAAGGGCGCAACCCGCATCGCCGAGGTCGGGGCGCGTTTCACCCTCGACGCCATTCCCGGCAAGCAGATGGCGATCGACGCGGATCTTTCCGCCGGCCTCATTGACGAGAAGGTGGCGCAGGCGCGCCGGCGCGAGCTCGAGGAGGAGAGCGCCTTCTTCGGCTCGATGGACGGCGCATCGAAATTCGTCCGCGGCGACGCGATCGCCGGGCTCATCATTCTCGCCGTCAACATATTCGGCGGCATCGTCATCGGCGTCACCCGGCACAGCCTGACGCTCGGCGCCGCGGCCGACGTCTTCACCAAGCTTTCGGTCGGCGACGGTCTGGTAACGCAGATTCCGGCGCTGATCATTTCGCTCGCCGCCGGCCTGCTGGTGGCCAAGGGCGGCACGCGCGGTTCGGCCGACAAAGCCGTCATCGACCAATTGAGCGGCTATCCCAATGCGCTCTTTCTCGCCGCGCTCGCGATGGCGGTGCTCGGGCTCGTTCCCGGGCTGCCGTTCCTGCCGTTTGCACTCATTGGCGGATTGATGGCCTTTGTCGGCATCGCCATCCCCCGGCGCATCGAGAAGGACCGCGTCGCCGAAGCAGCGAGCGCCGCCGCGAAAGAAGAGCGCGCCAGGGCGGAGGCGCGCGGCTCGATCAAGGAGCAGCTGAAATCGTTCGAGATCGAGCTGGTGCTCAGCAAGGAGCTCAATGCAGCGCTGCTGTCCTCGCGCGACGAGATCGGCTCCCGCATCGCCAAGATGCGGCGCAAGTTCGCCCGCCAATATGGCTTCGTGGTTCCCGAGATCCGCCTTTCGGACGATATCAGGGCGGCGCCAAGGACCTATCAGATCAAGATTCACGGCGCCGCGGTCGCGACTCAGGAATTGCGGGTTACGGACCACCTCATCGTCATCGGCGACGGACCACGTCCCAATCTGCCGGGGGACGAAGTGCGCGAGCCCGCGTTCGGCATCCGAGCGATCGCGATTCCGGAGGCTTTCATCAAGGACGCCAGGCGAGCAGGCTTCAGGCCGGTTGATCCTGTTTCGGTCCTGCTCACGCATTTGAGCGAGGTCATCCACAATAACCTTGCTCAACTGTTGTCGTACAAGGATATGCGTGCGCTGCTCGATCGGCTCGAGCCCGAGTACAAACGGCTGCTCGACGATATGTGTCCGTCACAGATCTCGCAGTCCGGGCTTCTGGCGACTCTGAAACTTCTGCTCGCCGAGCGCGTCTCCATTCGCAATCTCAGCCTGATTCTGGAGGCGGTGGCGGAAGTTGCCCCACACGTGCGAAGGCCGGAGCAGATTGTCGAGCAGGTGCGCATCCGGCTCTCCCAACAGATCTGCGGCGACCTCGCTGACGAAGGCGCGCTTGCCGTCTTGAGGCTCGGCAACCGCTGGGATCTCACGTTCCATCAGGCCCTGAAGCGCGACGCCAAGGGCGATGTGATCGAATTCGACATCGATCCGCGCCTGATGGAGCAATTCGCGGCCGAGGCGTCGACGGCGATCCGCAAACGGATGGACGAGCGGCGCTCGTTCGCCCTCGTCACCGCGGCCGAGACGCGGCCTTATGTCCGCATGATCATCGAGCGTATGTTTCCGACTCTGGCAGTTTTATCGCAGCTCGAAATCGCCCGCGGCTTCGAGGTGAAGTCACTGGGCACGATCGCGTGACAGCGCTCATCTCGGGGGCGATGGCGGCGCCGCACGCAGCGCTCGCGCCCAGGGCGGCGCTCGGCGTCTTCGTGCTGTTCTGCCGCATTGGCGGATGCCTGATGCTGGCGCCGGGATTCTCGAACACGCAGATTCCGACCCAGGTTCGCTTGTTCGTGGCTCTCGCGGTCACCCTGACGCTGACGCCGTTACTGATCGAGCGCGTGCCGAGCGCCGCGCTGGGCGACGATCCGATCCTCACCTTGAGGATGATCGTCGTCGAATCGCTGGTCGGCGGCATGATCGGCCTCCTCGCGAGGGTATTCTACTTCGCGCTCGAAGCCTTGGCTGTGGGCGCGGCCACCATGCTTGGATTCTCCAGCCCGTCCGGATTCCAGATCGAGGGCGACGAGCCGATGGCGCCATTGGCGACGCTCATCTCCCTCGCGGCGATCGCGCTCCTGTTCGCGGCCAACCTTCATTGGGAGCTGCTGCGCGGCCTCGTGGCCTCTTACGACGTCATTCCGGTCGGCGCTGACTTCAATGCGCGACTGGCGCTGAAGCAGATCGCGGACGTACTGAGCGAATCGTTCAGGCTCGCGCTCAGGATCGCTTCGCCCTATGTGATCTATGCGCTGGTGGTCAATCTGGCGCTGGCGCTGATCAACCGGCTCACACCGCAGGTCCAGGTCTTCTTCGTCGCGACGCCGTTTGTCGCGGGGGGCGGACTGCTGTTGCTCTACTTTACCATCAAACCGGCGATCGAAGCGTTTATCAGCGGCTTCGGCGTTTGGCTCATTTCCGGCTAGCCGATGAAGACACGCCTCGACGCCTTGACCCGAATCGGCCGGCTTCAGGCGCTCATGCACAATCTTGGCCGCTGGCGCCTTCATTCGCTCGAGCGCCAGAAGGGGGGATTGCATGACGATCTGAAGGCGGTCTTCGAGATCCTGGACACGGATGAAATCGCCAATAGCGTTCATGCCGGACTCGTTGGGCGCCGCATCCGGGCGCTGCAGGTGAGGCTGGACCAGCTGGCGCGCGAGCGGGAAAGCGCGAGTCGTGAGGTGCTCACGCAGGGCGTGCGGGCCAAGCTCGCCGAGCAGGCGATCGAAGCCGCGACCCTCGACACTCGACGCTTGAACGAGCGCAAGGAGCTGGCCGAGATCATTGAACGCGCGCTCGCCCGAAGCGCAAGCTCGACGTAAGGCTAAAGGAGGACGCTTGGGCCTCTCACGCACCTTTCGCGGCGCCCCAATGGCCTTCAGTCCTAAAACAGATGTCATCCTCGAGGTAGCCAGCGCGGCCGACCCGTCGCGCGCGACGCTCGCCGCCCAACGGCTCAATGCGATTGCAGGCTCGAACGCCTCACCGGCCGACTTTGTCTCAAGCCTCAATCAGGCCGCCGCCGCGGCAGACGCAACGCCGGCGCCGCTCCCCGGCGGCGCTGACGCGCGCTCACGACTCGCAGCGGCGGCAGGCGGACCGGAAAAACTTGGCAAAGCCAAGATCCAGTTCGAGGCGATGATGCTGAATTCGTTCGTCAGCGAACTCTTGCCGAAGGACACCGGCGAGGTCTTCGGGCAGGGGATGGCCGGCGACATGTGGCGGTCGATGCTCGCCGAGCAGGTTTCGACGCAAATCGCCAAATCCGGCAAGCTCGGCCTCGCCAGGCGCCTGTTCGCCACGCACGAGATCGGCCTCCATCCGGGGCGCGTTGGCGATGCGACGAAGACTGTCGGTGAGGCCGCCGCCCAGATGAGCGCCAACATTCTGTCGGCGCCGGCCGCCGCCGATCCTGAGAATGGCGCGGTTCTGTTCGCCGGGCGCAAGCCAACATGAGCCAGCCGACGCGGGGAGCGCAACCTCCAGCCGCTGCCGCTGCACTGCCGATTATTGAGCGCCTCATCGCGACCGTCGACGCGGAGAATCGCGATCTCGAACACGGCCGGAGGGTCAAATACGAGGTCTACAGCCTGAACAAGAACCAGGGCCTGCTCGAGCTCAATCGCCTCCTTCCGGCGCTCGCTGTCGTAGCGGCGACGGGACCGCTGCGCGATGCGCTGGCTGAAGTCCACGCCAAGCTCGAGATCAATCGGCGGGCGCTGGCGCTGCAGCTCAAGGCTTGCGAAGCCGTATCGGAAATCATCACCCGCGCCATCCAGGACGGCCAATCGGATGGAACCTATACCGCCCTCGCCTGGAGCGGGTCGCGCGAATGATGAAGGCCATGCTTCTCGGTGTCGCCGCGGTCGCCTCTGTCATCGTCGGCGAGATGGGAGCCGACAAGGTCCTCGCGATGCGCCAGGCGCACTCCACAGCCGCCGCCACAAAGACAACGGAAGCGCGCAAAACCCACGAAATCAACGTCCCCCGCATCAAGGACGGCGCAATCAAGGGCTACGCGGTCATGCTCCTGAGTTACACCGTCGACTTGAGCGCGCTCAAGACGGCGGCGATGGCGCCGGATTCGATCCTGGTCGATGAGGCGTTTCGCTATGTCTACAACGACGATACGATCGACTTCGATCACCTCGACCGCTTCGATTTCACGAAGATGAGCAAAGCGCTCGTCGGGGCGATCAACGCGCGCGTGAAGAGCGACGTGATCGTCGACGTCGGCGTGCAGGAGTTCACCTACGAGCCGGTCAGCGAGATCGCCGGGCGCCCGGCGCCTTAGGCCGCTCGCGCCGCCTCGGCCTTGGAGGCGGCGATCAAATCCACGAACCGGCGGAAGAGGTAATGGCTGTCGCGCGGTCCCGGTGAGGCCTCGGGGTGATATTGCACGGAAAAAGCGGGCCGGTCGGCAAGCGCAATGCCGCAATTCGAGCCGTCGAACAGCGACACATGCGTTTCCTCGGCGTTTCCGGGCAGACTCGCCCGATCGACTGCGAAGCCATGATTCATCGAGACGACCTCGACCTTGCCGGTGGTGAAGTCCTTAACCGGATGATTGGCGCCGTGATGACCCTGCGGCATCTTGACGGTCCGTGCGCCGACCGCGAGCCCCAGGAGCTGATGGCCGAGACAGACCCCGAACAGGGGCACCTTCGTCTCGAGGAGCGCCTGGATCGTCGGGACAGCGTATTCACCGGTGGCCGCCGGATCGCCGGGTCCGTTGGAAAGCACGACCCCGTCGGGCTTGAGCGCCAAAATGTCCTCCGCGCTCGCCGTCGCCGGAACCACCGTCACCGCGCAGCCGCAGTCGTTGAGGAGCCTCAGGATATTGCGCTTGGTTCCGTAGTCGATCGCGACGACGTGGAAACGCGTCGCATCCCGCCGGCGGTAGCCGCTTTCCAGCTCCCAGCTCGTCTCGTCCCAATCGTAGCGCTGGGTCGAGCCCACCGCCGGAACGAGGTCCATCCCGTCAATTCCGGGCCACGAGGCCGCTTTCGCGTGCAGCGCGTCGAGGTCGAAGGCCCCGTCGGGCGAATGGGCGATGACCGCGTTCGGCATGCCCCGTTCACGGATCAGCGTCGTCAGCGCGCGGGTGTCGATGCCCGTGACGCCAACGACCCCGCGCGCTTTAAGCCAGCTGTCGAGCCGCGCCTGGCTACGAAAATTCGAGGGGCCTGAAATGTCGGCGCGCATGATCGCGCCGATCGCGGCCGATGCCCGCGCGGGATTGACGACTTCGATGTCCTCGTCGTTGACGCCGACGATTCCGATATGCGGGAAGGTGAAGGTGATGATCTGGGCGGCGTAGGAGGGGTCGGTCAGAATTTCCTCGTAGCCCGTCATCGCGGTGTTAAAGCAGATCTCGCCGACCGCCGAGCCGGTCGCGCCGACCCCTAAGCCCTCGATCACCGCGCCGTCGCTGAGAACGATCACGCCCGTCGCGATGCGCGGAAGCCATCCGGAAGACGGATCGTCCGTGGCCGGCGCGAGGTCGGTTTGTGTTGCGCTTGACATGCGGCTGTGCTTAAGCGCCGCCCTTGCTGCGCGTCAAGCTTGGCGCAGTTTGAACCCTCGAGGAGTTTCATGCCCGATTCAGCGCCGTTGCGCGATACCGTGGCCACGCGAATGAAAGAGGCGATGAAGGGAGGCGACAAGGTCCGCGTCGGCGCCCTGCGCCTCATCATGGCGGCGCTGAAGGACCGGGAGATCGAGGCTCGCGGCGCGGGCAAGATCGTCAGCCAGGCCGATGAACTCGCGCTGCTCACCAAGATGATGAAATCGCGTCAGGAGTCTGCGACGATCTACGCGGAGGCCGGTCGCAAGGAGCTCGCGAGCCAAGAAAACGCGGAGATCGCGGTGATCGGCGAATTCCTGCCGAAGCAGATGGACGAGGGGGCGGTGATCGCCGCCGCCAAGGCCGCCATCGCCTCGACCGGCGCGACCAGCATCAAGGACATGGGCAAGGTCGTCAACGCGCTCAAGGCGGCGCACCCTGGCGAGATGGACTTTGCCAAGGCGAGCGCGATCGTGAAGGGACTTCTTACCGGCTGAGCGCCGCGAAGGGTGAGCCGTGTCATTGAAGCGGTGTCACGTGAGCGATCGGGCGCTATGTGCTCGCTCGACAAGTTGGCCGGGTATCCTGGGAGTATGCGTCAATCCGGAAGATCGACAATTTCTTGACACGCCGGGTTCGGTATAGTACTGTTTTTCAGTAAAAATTGACAAGCCGCACCCATTCTTCCGGAAATGCCCAGCAGGGCTTCGGCGATCATGAAGAGGAAGAAAGAGAAAACGGCTCGCTAATCGCGCTGCAAGTCGTTGAAATGGCTCAAAACGGACTCGTTAACCGGCGTCTGCTGGGCTCCGTGCGTAGGCAAAGCAAAAGTCGCGCAACTTCCAAACCGGCGTCCACCGCCCTCATGCCTCAAGGAGCCCGCGAAGCGGTCGTCTCGCAGGATCGTCCAGTGGGCGGCGCCGGTCGTGCGCCTCTGGATCGCCCGTCGAGACGCGCCTTCGGCGCCCTCAGGGCGAGGTCCGAGGAAGGGCTTGAAGTTATCGCGGACAGAAAAAGACACTCAAGACGCTGGAATCATTGAGTCGCCCCCACTTGT
>Ga0208480_1000356_pt1 | contig 17438 bp, 14 predicted proteins | sample NGESurshal092012_4_FD_184485 | JGI IMG/M metagenome (GOLD analysis project Ga0208480, IMG submission 184485) | Arctic peat soil microbial communities from Barrow, Alaska - NGEE Surface sample F53-1 shallow-092012 (SPAdes) | ecosystem: Environmental > Terrestrial > Soil > Wetlands > Peat ... | reverse complement strand
CGCCGCTGGTCATGCCCGAAGTAATTACCGGCCTGTCGATGCTGTTGCTGTTCGTCGCGGTCGGCATCGACCGGGGGTTTTGGACCGTGGCGATCGCCCACACCACGATGGCAATGTGCTTCGTCACCGTGATAGTGCAGTCGCGCCTTGTCGATTTCGACCTGAGTCTGGAAGAGGCCGCCATGGATCTCGGCGCGCCGCCGCTGCGTACGTTCCTGACGGTGACGTTGCCGCTCATTGCGCCGGCCATAGCGGCCGCCTGGATACTCGCCTTCGCGCTGTCGCTCGACGATCTTGTCGTCGCGAGTCTTACCACCGGACCCGCCGCCACCACGCTGCCAATCCGTATCTACTCCGAGATCCGGCTCGGCGCGAAGCCTGAGATCAATGCGGTGTGCAGCATCTTCCTTGCGATCGTCGGCGTCGCCGTGCTCGGCGCCTCGCTGTTCGCCAAGCTCACCGTTGCGCGGGGTGCTTCGGCGCGACCTTAGCTCAATCTCTGCTCTCGCCCGGCGGGTGAAACAAATAGAACAGGAACCACACCGGCACGATGATCAGCGCGCCGAGCAGTACGTTGGGCAGCGCCCAGGCCAATCCTTCGCGCGCCAAGTCGGTGAGCCGCGCCGGCGACAGTCCGGTGGCCTGCATCAATTGATCGGTGGTGAGCCCGAAATGGGCCAGGATCGTTCCGACGATCAGCGACGCGACCAGCACCTTGATCAGAGTGTGCGTAAGGCGGCTGAACATCGTGGCCTTGCCGGGAGCAGAACCTGCTGATTCGTCCGCCGCGAATCATAGAGCATGGATGGAGAAAATGCCGCCTAGTTTCGTTGCAATCTCACTGGTTTCGCGAAATCGCAAGGCCAAACAAACAGGCAGTGCCGGGTGGACAGGCATGCGCAGCGGGCAGGTGCCGCTATTGGGAGCTGGCCGGGGCGGTCACAGCCGCCGGCTTGTATTCGGACGCCGCAGGGCCGGTCGCGGTCGCGGGCGTCGGGGGGACCGGCGCGGAGGACGTCGCATGGGGCGCCGCAAAGAGCTGATCGATCACCGAGCGCACGGCGTCGCCCGCGGAGTGCCGCTTGACGGCCTCAAGCAGCGGTGCTGCTGCGTTCGAGTGGCGGATCAGGCTCGATGCATCGGGCAGCGGCACCGGGCTGTCCCAAGGGCCCTGGACGGTGAAAGGCAGTGCAAAATCGTCGGTGCTGTTGGCCGAAACCAGCGTCGCAGTGCCCTGCAGGTCGAGATCGCGGCTCGGAATGGACGCCTCACCGGCAAGCTGGAGCTTTACGGCAGGTCCGTGGAACTCCAGCCTTTGGACCGAGATCAGGCCTTGGTCGATCTTGACGTTGAGCGCGAGACGATCGAACGCGGTGCTTCCAGTGCGGAAGTCGCCGTTGCCTGACAGCGGCCGCTTCTCCAGACGCTGCAGCAATTGCTCGACGTTGATGCCGACCAGGGCGCCGTCATGCGCGTTCAGGCTCGCCGTGCCATTGAGGGTGCGAGTCACGGCCCATACCGAGTTGCCGGATCCGTCGACGTCGAGCGCCAGCGTGCCGTGGCCCTCGAGCTTACGCAGGCCGAATATCTGGCTCAGACAGTTGCCTAGATCGACTTCGTCGAACCGGACGTGCGAACTGACCTCGATGCCGTTCTTGCCGTTGCCGATCCCGAACGAGCCCGTGGCGGAGCCGCCGAAAGCCTGCGAGTCGGCGATGGTCACCTTCAGCTTTCCGCCGCTCATGTTGGCAGCGGCGACGGTCCGGCCCAGTTGCGCGTTTGCGATTTTGACGCTCGCGGCGGAGAGCCGCAGATCGAGATTAAAGTCGGAAAGTCCGTCGAGCGCGATCGGCAGCCGGTCCCAGGTGCGCTCGTTCGTCGCCATCAAACGAGCCCCCTTCACATAAGGCGTGAGGTCGAGCGAGTCGGCGGCAAGCGTGCCCTGGACGGCGCGATTACCGTCGGTCCCCAGCGTCAGAACGCCTTCGGCCCGGTTGCCGTCGAGTTCGACGTTGACGTTGGTCAGCGATACCGTGCCGTTGCTGACGTCGCTCTGTGCCCGCAGTGCGAAACGCTGGAAGCCGCCGAACGGCACTCTGCGTTTGCCGGTCCAGCGCAGGGCATCGCGCAGCGACGGCGATTCAACGGCAAGCGTACCCGTCATCTTCAGTGTGGGTTCATTGCTGGCGGTGCCGTCGAAGGTGAAGTCGAGCGGTTGCGAGGTCAGCCGCAATTTCACGCCGGAATTCTTGCCGGTCAGCGCCGCCAGGAAATCGCTCAGTGCCAAGCTCGCCTCGACCTGCTGGTCGCGCCAGACGAAGCGGCCGGTCGCCGCAAAGCTGCGCGAGATCGACGGCCACGCGACCTCAAAGTCCACGTTGTCGATCTGCTCCGGCGCCCGTGCGCGAGCGTCGCGCACCACGATTGTGCCGTCATGGATGCCGATTTCGGAGAATCCGCCATGGCTCGGATTTGGCGCCAGTGCGTGGGCGAGCGAGGCGGTGAGTCCGGACCAGTTCGATTGTCCGTCCTGCGCGAACGCGACGGTGATGGTGGGACGGACCAGCGTGATGTCGGAGATTTCGATCCGTCCGGCGAGCAACGGGAAATAGCTCAGCCGCGCAATCATCTCGTCGGCGTCCAGCGCCGGCTGGGCGCCGCGATTGTCGGCGAACAGCACGTTGCGGAAAGTGACCGATGCGTGCGGAAACAGCGAAACCGAGATGTCGCCCCGCAATGTCGGGTTGAGCCCGGTGACGTCGTGGATTTCCTTTTTGACCGCATCGCGGATCGACGCGGCCGGTATCAGGAAGGAAAGCCCGATCAGCGTAGCAAACGCCGCGGCGGCCACACCGGTGACGGCAATCGCGAGGCGTTTTAAGCCGGTAGCCGCGGTCACAGCAGGCGTTTCCGATGTTGCGGGGCCAATCGACGATGGTGGGTGGCTGGCAAGCCTAAGACATGCGAGGCGTCTGTGTCGGTTTCGTGGCCGTTGGGCGCGGATTTGTGCTGCGGCCAGCGGCCGTTAGCGGGCGGCGGTGCGGTTGGGAGGAAAAGCGATCTCAATCAGCGTCCCGGTATTGGCAGCGCTCTTGATGCTGACATCGGCGCGATTCGCCTCCGCAAGGGCCTTCGTCAGGGCCAAGCCCGGGCTGCCGCCGTTTGTGCCCCAAGCGACCGCCGGAGTGCTGTGACGGGGCGGCTCGGTGACGGCGGAGTTCTCTGTCTCGCGCGTTCCGGCGCCGGTATCGCGCACGCGCAGCACGCCCTCCTCGCCGTTGCCGCCCGCGGTCGAAACGATGACCTGGCCGCCGGGTCCGGTGAATCTGATCGCGTGAGCGAGCAAGTTGAGTACGATCTGGCGCGCGGACCGTTCATCGGCCACGACGCGCGCGAGCCCCGGCGTCAGCGCGCTGCGAATGATGATACGCGCGCGATTGGCCTGCGGCTGCATGATGCCGACGCACTGTTGGGTGAGGTCGTTCAGATCGAATTCGACAAAGTTCAGGTCGAGTTGACCGCTCTCGACTTTGGAGAGGTCGACAAGATCGTTGAGCATCGAGACAAGCTGCGTTCCCGCAGCGTGCATGTCCTTGAGATATTCGCGATAGCGTTCATTGCCTATCGAGCCGAAACGTTCGGCCAGGATTACCTCGGCGAATCCGATCATGGAATTGAGCGGCGTGCGAATTTCGTGGTTCACTTTCGCGAGGAAGTCGGCTTTGGCCGCCGCCGTCTTTTCAGTCTCGCGCCGCACGGTACGATCGAGCGCCGCCTTGATGTCGCGGTTCTCGCTCAGCGCGGCCTCGAGCGCGCCCTGCGCCGCCCGCAGGCGCTCGGCCGTCTGACCGCTCGTCAGGATGAGGGCTAACGCGGAGTCGCCGTTCCACGGCACGCTGAACAGCCGGCCCTCGACCGGGCGCTGCTCGCCCCGTCCCGTGGTGATCGACAACGTCTGTGTGTCGCCGCTGTCGCGCAGCGCAGCCGGTCCCGGCGCCGCAAACAGTGCATGCAGTCCGCCAGCCGTCGCTAGTGTCTCGACGCTGTCGTAGCCGCTCAGTTCGAGAAAGTGGCGATTGGCGTAAAGCAGCGCGTCATTGCGATAGACCAGAACACCGGCTGGCACGCGGTCGAGCAACGCATGATCGGCGCCCGCCGGCCGCGCGGCGCGCAACAAAGATTCGTTGGCGAGGGCATTGTCGGAATCAGCCGCCTCGTCCGATGCGATCGTAGCCTGTTCGGCGGTCGTTGCTTCGGGCCCCGAACCGTTCAGCCGCGCGGTCAATTCCTGCGCCAGTTCGCGGAAGGCGTTACGTTCGATCGCGTTCAGGCTCGGTGCTTTTGGCTCCGGGGCCGGTGCGGAACGAAACGGCACGACATTGGCGGCGGCCGGGACGATGCCGAGCCTGGGATGCTCCGGATGCGGTGGCGTGTCGGCATCCGCGTCGGGGCGCTCGGCCTGTTGCCCGATGGCGGCGACCGGGGCGGAGGATATGACGCTGTGTATTGTTGGTTGTTCGCTACCGTGCGTGTCGGCTGGCAGCTCCGGTTCGGACGTGAAGCCAAGCGGCCGCGTTTGCCGTTCGCGCGACAATTGATTGATCCGATCGATCTCGCGGCAAACTCCAAAGCCTCGATAGCCGCGAAAAACGCGGTCGCGGTCGAACACAGGTAGTCCGGACAGCTCAACCGGCAGACGCTCGTTCGTATCGTCCACCGGCCATTCCACCGGAATGCCGCTCCAGGTCTCGCGCGTCGCGATGGCGTGTGCGACCCGGTCGTCAGGATCGAGTTTGAGTTCGGCCGCGATTTCACCCCATGGCCGGCCGCACGCCGCGATGGCGCGCGGGCCAACAAGTTCGGCAAATTCGTCTGAGCCGATGGCGAACCGGCTGTCGGCGTCCATCTGCCAGACAAAGCGCAACGGATGGAGGCGTTCTGCAACAACTGGGTCGCCTGAGGCTGACTGTTCGGCTGGTGCGGCTTCCACCGCGGGCGTGACGGGCGTCGCGTCGCTCGACGTCTGCGGTGGCGGTGCTGAAGGCTGCGCCTCTTCCGAGGCGGTGGGCGCCGCCGCAAGGTCAGGCGCTGCGTTATCTTTTTCAGACGACGTTATGACGGCCGCGGCGGCTTGATCTGCTTCCGGCGGGTGCTGCGCGAGCGCTGCATCGCCCGGCGGCAGCGTGATTGCGAGCGCGCGTGAATCATCGCAGCCGAGCCGGAGCGCCGTGAACTGCGCGGTGGTGTCGCCATCGCGCGCGCTGCCGCGCGCACGTCCGGATTGGAGTGTCTCGGCGGCAAGTTCATCGAGGCCAAGTGCTGAGAGTGTCGTCGCGCCGCCGAGGCGAGGCGCAGCGGCGTCGGTCGCATGCAACAGCTTGCCATCGGGCGCGAAGACCGCGACTGCACCCGTCACACCAGCAAAAAGACGGCGAATGCGTTCGCCAGGCGGCAACGAAGGGCCAGCCGGTTCGCATGCGATGACCAACACGGCGGCCGTGCCGTCCGGCAGCACAATGCGCGAGCACGCGCAGACGACCGGGCGTCCCAGACCCGCGCCAACGCCGCGCAGCCGCTCAAGGCGTTCAGTGCCGGAGGACGGAAGCGCCGCCGCGAGGCGCGCGATCTGAGCCGGCAAGGGATTATTTGGTGCGAACCGCGCGTTATCGCATCCGGCGGCGCTGGTGACGCCAAGAACAGCCGCGCCAACGGCGTTCGCCCACAACAGACGTGATCCGTCGGTGCTCCAAAGCCAAACCGGTCGCGCGCTCGTCGCTTCGGCCGCAAGTCGCGCGATTTGCAAAAACGCGAGCTCGGACTCGACACTCGGCATGCGGCGGAACCCGTTCCCTTAAGGAATTCTTAATAGAGCGGGCGCCGAGCGGCGTCCATGCTGGCCGCCTCCTCGGACCTCCGGCATGATGCGATAACCTTAACCCGGCCCGGCGGTGAGGGGGCGTCGGCGAACTGGTACGGTCGGTTGAGCTTTCGCGTTGCACGGCGGTGGCAATTTCGCGCTAGGATCACTCGGCCGGCCTGATGGAGGACCCCATGGCTAAAGATCCATTCGAACAGTTTGCGGTGCCGAACGAGCTGCGTTCGTTCGCGGAACAGAGCGTAACGCAGGCCCGCAAGGCCTTTGAGGGCTTTATTCAGGCCGCCAACCAGGCTGTCGGGCAAATCCACGGCCAGGCTCAGGCGGCGCACTCAAGCGCCAGCGACATTGCGCAGAAATCGATGGACTATGCTGAGCAGAACGTGGCGGCGACCTTCGACTTCGCGCAGAAGCTGATGCACGCCAAGGATGCCACCGAGGTCATGGGCCTGCAGTCGGAATTTCTCGGCCGTCAGATGCAGGCCTTGTCGACGCAGGTTCGCGACCTCGGGCAGAGCGCGGCCAAGATCGTGGTGGATGCGGCCAAGCCGAAGACGTGAAGCGGCCGAGAATTTCGCGCGGCCGCCAAAACCGTAGCTAATTCATAGTATTATAGTTTTGTGCAATGCAATATTTTTATTGCAATGCACCAAACTCGATGCTATATAGATGGCCAGGAAAGGCCCGGGCCTTGAAGTGTGCTGCGTTCGGCTGCCGGGTTTTGCAATCAGGACCTTGCGCAACGGGCGGCGAGGCCGAGTCAAGTTTGCACCGTGAAACAGCCCAAGAGCAAAGCCAAAACCAAGGAACGTGCCATGGCGGAAACCGCTACAGAAGCTACTTCGAAGGTCAGGACCAGCAAGCCGGCCTCCAGCGCATTCGAGATGCCGAAATTCGAGATGCCCAAGTTCGAGATTCCGAAGGTCGAAATGCCGGCCGCTTTTCGCGAGTTTGCCGAGCGCGGCGTCGCCCAGTGCAAGGACACCTACGAGAAGATGAAGGCGGTGGCCGAAGAGGCGACCGACGTGCTCGAGACCACCTATTCGACTGCCACCAAGGGTGCGTCCGACTACGGCCTCAAGGTGATCGAGACCGCGCGGGTCAATACCAATGCGGCGTTCGATTTTGCCGGCGAACTGCTCACGGCGAAGTCGCTGTCGGAAATGATCGAGCTGTCGAGCTCCCACGCGCGTAAGCAGTTCGAGGCATTCACGCAGCAGGGCAAGGAACTCGGCGCCCTGGCGCAGAAGGTGGCCACCGAGACCGCCGAGCCGATGAAGAACGGCATGAACAAGGCCTTCACCAAGGTCGTGTAAAAAGCGCCGTTCCGCGCTTCGCGGAGGTCTACCGTGATGTCGAAAGCCCGGGTTCGCCCGGGCTTTTGCGTGCGGGGGCCAGGCTTGTCTCAGGCTTGCCAAAGTTGGGCGTTGCCCATAGGTTCTGCGACGCAATCGGCCGCGCGCGCCATGCAGCTGTAGCTCAGTTGGTTAGAGCGCCTGACTGTGGATCAGGAGGTCGGTGGTTCGAATCCCCCCAGCTGTACCAAGCATCTATCTCTCAGGCCGCTCAGACGTTCATAGATTAAATTGTCGCCCGCAGGCCGTGTCTGCATCGAGGGCCGCCTGTCAGCTCGCATGCGGGTTCTTTGCGATCGCACCGTTGATGCGCGTATCAGGTGCGTTCATCCGTGGAAATTCGGATCTTGCGCATGGAACGGACCGCACTTTGCGCCGGTGCCGAAACGCTGATCGAAATCGACCGTGCCGCCGCCGATGGGAATGCGCGTCGGTGGCAAGCCGCGCGTATACTGATTGACGATGACCGTCTTGCCGTCCGTCGTCATTGAAATCTTGACCGGCTCCAGCGGCTTGCCTTTGTTGATCGGCGTCAGATCGAGCGTGTAATAGCCGATCACCGATTTCTGCAGATCATGCACCATGCCTTTGACGTCCGAAGCAATCGACTCCGGAATGTAAACTTCCATGGTGGCGTCGGGACCCGTGCAACTCATCATCCGGATCATATAGGCGTCGACGCCGGGATCTTTGGCGAGCGCAGGACCTGCAAGCCCAGCAACGCTCAGGACAACCAAAACGGTGCTCATCTGGAAATGGATACGCATAAAAAAACTCCCGCACGACATGACGACATCCCCCGCTTCAACTCGGAAAAGCAAAGCTGTACATCGTTCACTGATCCTTGGCGTTTTGCAGTAACGGCAGCCACGTATCCTGTTGCTGCTTGACGAAGGCCAGAGCCTGATCGGGCGTCATCGCGTGGGAATAGCTGCCGATGCTGGCGAGCCGCTTCTGAAAGTCAGGGCTGCTGACCAGCTTGCTCAAATCGGTGCTGACCTTGCTGATGATCGGCTGCGGCGTGCCGTTCGGCGCAACGAGAACCTGCCACCCGGTTGCCGTAAATCCTGGGATCGTATCCGCGACAGGCTGTACGTCGGGAAATTCCGGCAGACGCTTCAACGAAGCGACCGCTATCAATTTGATCTGCTTGCCTTTCACCGCGCCGGCGATACCTGAATAACCCTCGATGATCATCGACACGCGCCCGCCAGCCACGTCGGAAACCGCGGCCGCGGTGCCGCTGTTATAGGGCACGCGAACGAAATTGACGTTTTCGCGCTGCTGCAGCAGGCGGCCGGTCAGATCGGTGAGACGGCCGGCCCCTGACACCGCGATCGAAATCGAACCAGGCTTCTTTTTGGCGAGCGCGATCAGTTCAGGAAGCGTACTGACGCCGAGCGAGGGGTTGACCGCAACGAACATCGGGTTCTCGGCAGTGAATCCGATCGGAATGAAATCGTGCGGCAGGTGCAACGGCACATTGGGCGCCGCCGTCTTCGGGGCCACAAAGGTCGCCAGCGCCGGCATGTAGAGCGTATAGCCATCGGGTGCGGCTTCGGCCGCCGCGCGTGCCGCGATACTGCCGAACGCGCCCGGATGCTCGATGACGACCACTTGGCGGCCCCACATCTTGCCGAGGCCCTCGGCAACAAACCGGGCATCGACATCCGGCGTGGAACCGGGCGCCGCATCGGCGATAATCGTGACGGCTTTGGAGGGATAGCCGCTGGCCTGCGCGTAGGCGGCGCTCGAAATGGCGCCCATTCCCAGCCAGATAGCCGCGGCGGCAGACCAGATACGCACTGCGTTCATTTTATCCTCTCGTTCGTCTTTCATTAGACCCGTTCGGATCGGCTTCTCATGGCGCCGGCGATGCCATGTAAAAGTCGAGCAATCCTGTTGAGGGGCGCTTTACCTTAACACGAGCGGCGAGGGGGAAAGCGATGCTCCCTTAGCTATTCTCCTCTATCACGCTCTTCCTGGGCATCCATCATGTCAGCGGATTGCGTGACAAGCAGACCTTTGGCCGCATTGCCGAACGCCGGGCTGGCATTTGATGTCGGCCGCGAGGCGCCGCGTCGCGTTGGCGAAGTCAGCGACGCTCCGTCCATGCTCACCCTTTCGATCCACGATCAGCTCGAAGCCGTCGAGGCCGAATGGCGATCCTTCGAGCGCGAAGCCGACTGCACACCGTTCCAGACATTCGACTGGCTGCTCAGGTGGCAACGCCATATTGGCACCCGCGAAGGCGCGCAACCCGTTATCGCCGTCGGGTCGTTTGCTGGCGGGCAGACTGCGATCATCCTGCCCCTTGCCATCGACCGCAGCGGTGGTGCGCGCCGGCTGTGCTGGCTCGGCCAGGATTTGAACGATTACAATGCGCCGCTCGTCGCCCGCGATTTCTCGCAACGCATTTCGGCGGAACAGTTTCGCGCCGTCTGGAAAGAGTTGCGTGTGCGTATGCAGCGCGAGCCGCTGTTCCGCCATGACTGGATCGAGCTCGAGAAGATGCCGCAATTGGTGGGCGGCCAGCTCAATCCATTCTTCGCGCTGGCGCTCGCGACCAATCCGAGCGGTGCGCATTTCGCTGAGCTGGGAGCCGATTGGAAGACGTTCTACGCGTCCAAACGCTCGTCGGCGACGCGGCGCCGCGACCGATCCAAGCGCAAGCGGCTGGACCAATTCGGCGAGGTCGCTTTTGCGGTCGACGCCGATACGGCCGAGGCGAAACAGACGCTCGAAACCCTGATGGCGCAAAAGCGCCGGCATTTCGCGCACCGCGGCATTCCCGACATGTTTGAGCGTCCGGGCTGGCGCGAATTTTTTCTGGATGTTGCGGAGCACGCGTCGCCGCTGGCGCGTGACGACAAGGTTCAGATGCATATCGGGCACACGCAGATTGGCGCGCTCCGTGGTGCTGCACATTTCGGTGTGGTGTTTCGCGACGCCTATTATCACGTGCTTGCCAGCTACGACGATGGGCCGATCGCTCACTACGGTCCAGGCGCCCTCCACCTCCGCGAACTGATCGCCAGTATCATCGGGCTCGGGCTGCGGCGCTTCGATTTCACCGTCGGCGACGAGCCTTATAAGCTCGAATGGTCGGACACACACATTAAGCTCGGCGACCACGCGGCCGCGGCGACGTGGCGCGGCCTGCCGGCGTTGGGCCGATCGATGCTCCAGCGCCGGATCAAGCGATTCGTCAAACAAACGCCCGTTGCGTGGCGGACGGTCTCGCGGCTGCGTGCGCGGATCGGGCCGATTTTGCGGCGTGTGAAGGGCGCGTCGTGAAACTCGCGCTTATCTCCGACATCCACGCCAATCTACCGGCTCTGCAGGCGGTGCTTGATGACATTGCGGTTGCCGGCGTCGATCGCGTCGTCTGTCTCGGCGACATTGTCGGATACAACACCGAGCCGGCCGCGTGCGTCGCCGCCGTTCGGCGACATGACGTGCTGTGCGTCGCCGGCAATCACGATCTCGCGGTCAGCGGGCGGATTACGACCAAAACTTTCAGCGGCACCGCGGCCCGTGCGGTGGCCTGGACGCAGCGTTGCCTCGCTCGAGACGACCTGAATTTTCTTGCCGGATTGCCGCTCAAGGCCTCGATCGGCAGGAAGCTGATTGCGGTGCATGGCGCGTTGCACCCGCAGACCGATTGCGCCACTGTGCGGCTCGACAGCGATGAGCGCCGGCTGCAGAGCTTTCACACGCTCATGGCCGACCCATCCGGTGCGCGCATCTGCGCCTTCGGCCACACGCAGCACGTTTGCATCTATGAATTCCGAAAGGGCCGCGCCGTGGAGCTGTCGGAGACAAAAATTTCGCTGCGCGATGATGCGTATTATCTGATCAACCCCGGAGCCGTCGGCCAGCTGCGCGAGCGTGATCGGCGTGCGAGCTATATGATCGTCGACCTGATGCAGCAGACGGTGGCCGCGCATCGGATTGGCTACGATCTCTCGGCACCGCTGGCAGCCACGCGTCGGGCTGGTCTTGCGCCAGCGCTGTCGTTCATCCCGGTTCCGATCCGCGTCTCCGTGGCGAGCGGCTTGCGCGCATTGCGGCTCGACCGGCCGGTCCGGCAATTTGCCGGCCTTCTCGGCCTCTGACCGCCTGGCGCGGCGGACTATCGCTCGACGCGGTCGAGGTTTTCCGTCATCCGCGCAACGACGCGGCGAAACGCGGCGAGATCGCGCGCCGCAATGCCTTCCTCGGACGTGTCGGTGATGTCGCGGGCCACGCCGAGCAGTTCGTTGCGCAAACGCTTCGCCTTGGCGGTGAGCAGCACGCGCACCTTGCGCCGGTCGTTGTCGCTGCGCTGGCGCTGGATCAGTCCCGCCTTTTCCATGCTTCGCAGTGCGATCACGGTGGTCGGTTCCATCATGCCGACGCGTGCGGAGAGTTCGCGCTGCGACAGCCCGTCATGGATCCACAACACGCGCAGAAAATACCACTGTCCGCGGGCGACGCCGTAAGGGGCGATGCGGCGTTCCAAAAGCCGCTGGAATGCGCGATGCGCATCGCGCACCAGATAGCCCGACGACAACCGCGGCGGAAACTCCGCGAGGTGCGGCACTGGTTTCGGTTTGGGCGACGGCCGCGGCGGCATCGGCGTTGACAGCCCCTGTAATCCCGGGCAAATAATTACTTAGAAATCTATGCAATGGGAAGACGAACAATGCAACAGCCGGTGCGCAAGGACCAAACAACGGCGGCGACGCCGAACCAGGCCTTCGATCTGCGCAGCACATTGCAGTGGTTGCGCGCCAATGGCGAGTTGATCGAGACCGACAAGGAAGTCGATCCCGACCTCCAGGTCACCGGGCTGCAGAAGCACATGGACGGCGGCTGTCCGGTGCTGTTCAACACCGTCAAAGACAGGCCGAACCATCGTGTGATCACCAATCTGTTCGGCGATATGGCGATCATCAACAAGATGTTTGGCTGGAAGGACGACCCCGAGCGCGTGCGGAAGCTCGCGCACGCGCTGTCGCATCCGTTAAAGCCGGTGGAGATCGCGCAGAGCGAGGCGCCGTGCCAGGAATTCGTCGTCGAGAAGCCGGACGACGTCAACAAGTGGCTGGTGCCGATCCGCCACACCACCTACGAGCCGGAACTGACCGTCGGCTCCGGCATCCGCTGCGTCACCGGTCCGCAGTTCGATGGCGGCTCCGACCTCGGCTACAACCGCATGAATTTCCGCTGGGGTAATGTCGGCACGTTCCAGATTTCGCCTGGCTCTCACATGTGGCAGGTGGTCAACAAATACTACAAGGAAGACCAGCCGGTGCCGATCACCATGTGCTTTGGCGTGCCGCCGGCCTGCACGCTCTTGGCCGGCGCCGGCTTCGATTATGCCGTGCTGCCGATGGGCTGCGACGAGATCGGCATTGCTTCTGCGGTGCAGGGTGCCGCGATCCGCCTGGTCAAGGCGCGCACGGTCGACGCCATGGCGCTCGCCGATTGCGAACTGGTGCTTGAAGGCTACGTCAACCCGCGCGATCGCCGCTACGAGACCAAGGAGGCCGAGGACGCCAACGTGCAGGGCCGCTACCACTTCCATCCGGAGTGGGCCGGCTACATGGGCAAGTCCTACAAGGCGCCGACTTTTCACGTCACCGCCATCACCATGCGCAAGCCGGAGACGAAGCCGATCATCTTCGCGCTCGGTGTCCACATGCTCGACGACCACAACATCGACACCAGTGTGCGCGAGGCCGCGATCTACGAACTGTGCAACCGGCTGCAGCCCGGCATCGTGCAGAACGTGGTGATCCCGTACTGCATGACCGACTGGGGCGGTTGCATCATCCAGGTGAAGAAGCGTCACCAGCTCGACGAAGGCTGGCAGCGCAATTTCATGGGGGCCGCGCTGTCGTGCTCGCAGGGCATGCGGCTCGCCATCGCGGTCAGCGAGGACGTCGATCCGTATTCGATGGATGACGTGATGTGGTGCCTGACCACGCGCGTCAATCCGCAGACCGACATTCTTAATCCGATCCCCGGCGGGCGCGGCCAGACCTTCATGCCGGCCGAACGCATGACCGCGGGCGCGCAGCAATGGACCGCGTCTAATACGCGCTTCGAAGGCGGCATGGGCATCGATGCCACCGTGCCGTTCGGATACGAGAGCGACTTCTTGCGGCCGGTCTATCCGATCGACAAGGTCAAGCCCGAGGACTGGTTCTCCAAAGACGACATCGCCAACGCCAAGAAGCGCATGCACGGCTGGGTGCATTCACTGGCGAAGAGCGGGCGGTAAGTCACTCTCCCGTTCTTAGTGAGCGGGAGAGGGCAGCAAAGCCCGCTGTCGGCCGCGACCGGCGGCATGTGGTTTGTCAGACGCTGCGCTCGTGCTTGCCGCCGCCGATCTTCCGGCGCTTTTTCTTTGGCGGATTACTGCTGTTGGGGCCGTACCTCATCGTCGGTATTGTCCGCCGAGGCATTCTTCAACTTGAAGGCCAGCGGTCCGTTGGCGCATAGTTGCCGTTCGAGATTCATTTTCCGGGGGGTGTCGATGCAGTTTGACGTCGTCACGATCGGCGGCGGTTTTTCCGGGCTGATCCCCGCCTGCCGCGCCGCCGAAGCGGGATTATCGGCGGCTGTTCTCGAAGCGCGCAGCGAAGAGCGTTATCCGTGCAGCTCGCGGTTTTCGACCGGCGTCGGCAATATCATGGGACTCCCGATCATGGCGGAGCCTGATCGGATTTTCCGCGCCATCATGGATGGCAGCGGCGCCAACGCGCATCCGGCGGTCGCCCGCGCGCTCGCAGCTAACGGCAAGCGCACCATCGATTGGCTGTCGCAGCAGGGTGCGACGTTCGTGCAGCGCGCGCTGCAGCACGATCAGCCGGGACAGCAGGTGCTGGCGCCGCCGCGGCGGCCGGTTGCGGGATTGGATTGGGAAGACCGCGGCCCGGACTTGTTCATGCAGCGGCTTGAGAAGAATCTGAGAGAGCGCGGCGGCGTCGTGATGCGCGGCACCAAAGTTGAAGCCCTCGTCGTCGAAGGCGGCGCTTGCGTTGGCGTTGATGTCATGCGCGACGGCGCGCGCCAGCGCATCGCCGCCAAGGCCGTGGTGATCGCCGACGGCGGTTTCGCGGCCAATCGGGATATGATTGCGCAATACATCACACCGCGCGCGGATCGCGTGCTGTGCCGGGTGGGTCCGGGCGCCCAGGGCGACGGCATCCGCATGGCGGAAGCGGCAGCCGCCGCGATCGGCGGGTTCGGCGCATTCTACGGCCACATTCACCATCGCAACGCCATGACCAATCCGCAGCTTTGGCCGTATCCGCATCTCGATGCGGCTGCCGAACTTGGCGTGCTGGTCGGCCCTGATGGCAAGCGCTTCACCGATGAGGGCCTCGGTGGCGTGTGCATGGCCAATGCGGTGGCACAGCTGCCCGATCCGCTGAGCGCGATCCTGATCGTCGACGACGCGATCTGGCGCGCGGAGCCGGGGATCACCACGACCGTGCCGGCCAATCGAGCGATGGTGGATGCCGGTGGCGAGTTGACGAGCGCAATCACCGTCGAAACGCTCGCGGCGCGCGTCGGCCTGCCGGCTGCCGCGCTTGTGCAAACCATTCGCGACCACAATCAAGCGGTGGCGAGCGGCATGTTCGGTCGCCTTGCGGTGCCGCGCTCGACGCGCAAGCACAAGCCGATGCCGATCGCCACGGCTCCGTTCTATGCGGTGCCGCTCTGCACCGGCGTCACCGGCACCATGGGGGGTGTCGTCATCAATGAGCACGCACAGGCGCTCAAGCCAGACGATAGCGTTTTTCCTGGCCTGTACGCGGTTGGAACGCCGGTCGCTGGCCTCGAAGGCGGCCCGCGCGCCGGTTACGTGGGCGGCATCTCCAAGTCATTTGTCCTTGGATTTTTGGCGGGCGAGCACATCGCCATCGCGCCTTAACGAGGTCGTCGCAATGCGGCTCGCTGGACGCGCGATTTTGTTTGCAGCCGCGGTTCTCCTCAGCGTTGTCGTGGCGCGTGGCGGCGCCGTTGCGCAAAACTATCCGGCGCATCCGATCAAGCTGATCGTGCCGTTTGCGGCGGGCGGCCCGACCGACGTCACCGGCCGCATCTTGGCGGACGTGCTGTCGCGCAAACTCGGGCGTGCCGTCGTTGTCGAGAATTTCGGCGGCGCCGGCGGCAATGTCGGCGCCGAACGCGCCGCCCATGCTCCGCCGGACGGCTACACGCTGCTCTTCACCAATATCTCGATGGCGATCAGTCCGGCGCTCTATCCAGATCTCGCTTACGATCCGCTGCGCGATTTCGTCAGCCTCGGCATAACGGTGTTTTCGCCGACCATGCTGGTGGCGAAGCCTTCCTTCGCTAATTTGCCGTTCAAAGATTTCATCGGCTACCTCAAGAACAACGGTCCAAAGGTCAATGCCGCCAACACCGGACCGGGCGGGCCATCTTTTCTCTGCGAGTCGCTGCTGATGCGGCAGCTCAAGACGCGCTTCAACATGATCCCGTATCAGGGCACCGGGCCCGCCATGATCGACGTGGCGGCGGGACGCGCGGATATTGTCTGCGATGCCGTGATCACGGCGTCAGTGCAAGCCAAGGCCGGCAGGGTCAAGGCTTACGGCATCGTTGGCGATACCCGCGCAAAACTTCTGCCAGATCTTCCGACCTTGGCCGAGCAGGGCTTGCCCAACGTCGCCATGCAGGTGTGGAGTGCCTTGTACGCACCGAAGGGAGTGCCGGCGCTGATTGTCGGGCGTCTGAATGACGCGCTGCGCGGCGCGTTGAACGATCCGGATTTCCAGCGCCGAGCCGTGGCGGTCGGTCAGGAGACCGTGCCTGCGGGGCTCGCCACACCGGGGGGTGCCCGCGAGTTTTTGCAGGCCGAAATCGCCAAATGGACGCCGCTCCTGAAGGCGGATGTCCCCTCGAAATGACCGGCTTCTTCCGTCTTGATTTCAATACTGTTTCGGCCGGACCCAAACGATGCCGCCGGTTTCGCCCGCGAGCGGTCCAAAGCTCGCCGGGGCTGGTTTAAGCATACTCTCCAGCACCTTTTGTATCGGCGACCAGTAGGGCACGTAGAAACGACGGTCGACGTCCATGACGAGTAGGCGGCCACGGAAGGCGTCATAGGCACCGATCGGTGAAACGTGGGGACCGTCCCAGTCGCCCGTCAGCACACCCTGATTGAAATAAAGGAGCGCGATATCCTTGCCTGAATGTTCGTTGGCACCCAGCAGGTGCTGCAATCTGGCAAGGCTCTCATTCGAGGCGTTAGCCGGCTTGAACACCTGGATTTCGTCGTTTGCAAATCCGTATGCGTGAAGGCTCTCAATCACAACCTTGACGAATTCCGCAAACGTCACGCCCGATCCGTCTTGCGCCGTTTCCGCGGTCCAGCGTGCGTCGCCTAACCGCGCCCGCAGCCCGGCTTGCGTAACGAGGTCAACAGCGGCACGCGGCGGCAAGCCGCGCAGCGCGTTGAGCAGAATTGCGATGCTGGCCGCAGAGCACGCGCTGTCGGTGTCCTGCGCTATGTAGAACGGACTGATGGCCCAGTAGTCAGGCGCCCGGTGGGTCCGAAGATAACCGGTCGCCTGCTCGATCGGAACAGCGTTGGGCCCGAACCGCGGTTTGGCGTCGTCGGCGCCGGCCCGGGACGCACAGAACAGTGTCGCCAGGAGCGCAATCAGCACGCTCATTCGAGGGTGAGAATGGAGCGACTTGCTCATAGGCGGTCGTTCATAGGTGGCGCCATCTTCTGCCTGCAACAGGCAGTTACTTTACTGCGGAGTGCACCGCAAGATTTGCTGCAGCGCAGGCCGATTCTCACGCTTCACCATGGCGAGCACGGTATTTCCCGCCCGCCAGGGAACTTTTTGTCACAACGACTCTTGATACGGGCGACACAGCATTGTGCTGAAAAAATTTGCAGGAGCGACCAATGGATAGCGGCGTGCGGGCAGATAGCGCAATTTTGACTGATGCACCGTCGGCTGTTTCATGGGGCAGCATCGCTGCCGGAGCAATCGTCACATCGGCCGTAATGCTGCCGCTGCTCGCGCTGGGCGCTGGCTTGGGCCTTTCCTCGATTTCTCCCTGGGCCGATATGGGTGTCTCAGCGTCCACGTTCAAAGTGGCCGCTGGAATTTATCTGGTGCTCGTTGCCGTGATGTCGTCGGCCATCGGCGGCTATCTGGCGGCACGGCTTC
>Ga0208480_1000354_pt1 | contig 17511 bp, 19 predicted proteins | sample NGESurshal092012_4_FD_184485 | JGI IMG/M metagenome (GOLD analysis project Ga0208480, IMG submission 184485) | Arctic peat soil microbial communities from Barrow, Alaska - NGEE Surface sample F53-1 shallow-092012 (SPAdes) | ecosystem: Environmental > Terrestrial > Soil > Wetlands > Peat ... | reverse complement strand
AGACGCCTCGCCAGATTCTCAAACTGGGTATCGTCCAGGTGCCCCAACAGCACAGTCTCTTTCGCGAGATGACTGTCGAAGAGAACGTCGCTCTTGGCGCGTTCCTCGTGCGCGATCGCGCTGAGGTGTCGCGGCGCCTCACGTCCGTTCGTGAGCTCTTCCCCATCGTGTCCGAGCGTGCCAAGGACAAGGCCGGAAGTCTGTCGGGAGGTCAGCAGCGCCTCGTCGAATTCGCGCGTTGCCTGATGTTGGAGCCGGAGTTGGTCGTCTTGGATGAACCGTCGATGGGGCTTGATCCCAAGACGCTGCGATCGATGTTCGCCACCGTGAAGCAGATGAACGAAATGGGGCGCACGGTCCTGTTGGTTGAACAGAACGCGCGCCAGGCACTTAAGTTGAGTCATCACGGCGTAGTGCTCGAAAACGGGCAGGTGCGGCTCACGGGAACGGGAAGAGATGTGTTGAACAACCCTGAAATTGGCGCGCTGTACTTGGGCGGCGCCTTCCACGCGACGCCCCAGGCGGGCAATGACACGGCCGTGAAGGAGACCGACTGATGACCGACCAACAACGCATCGGATGGATCGGTTGTGGACGCATGGGCAGCGCCATGGCGAAGCGACTCATCGCGCACGACCACGACGTGTCGGTCACGAATCGCACGCGGTCCCGGGCCGAGGCGCTCGGTGAACTCGGCGCCACCGTCGTGGACGGTCCGATTGATCTTGCGGATTGCGACGTTGTCTTCGTGATGGTGTCGGCCGACGCACAGTTACTCGAAGTGCTGAACGGACCTCGCGGGGTGTTGGCCAATGAAGAGGCCGCGCCGCGAATCATCATCGACTGCTCCACGGTCTCGACCGGTGGTTCGGCCACGGCGCGCGAGGCCTGTTCGTTACGCGGCGTGGAATTCCTCGCGGCTCCAGTGAGCGGGAATCCGGAAGTGGTCGCTTCCGGAAGGTTGACGCTGGCGGTCTCGGGGTCTCGAAGCGCCTTCGACGAAGTGCGCGCGCTCCTGGACGAACTCGGCCACGGTGTCACCTACGTCGGCGAGGGTGAAGTGGCCCGATTGGTGAAGATCTGTCACAACATCTTCCTCGGCGTCGTCACCCAGTCGATGGCCGAGATAACGGTGCTCGCCGAACGCGGCGGCATCGAACGCAGCGCGTTCCTCGAGTTCTTGAACGAGTCCGTCATGGGCTCGACCTTCACGCGCTACAAGACACCCGCATTCGTGAATCTCGAATTCACGGCGAGTTTCACTCCCGTACTGCTTCGAAAGGACTTCGATCTCGGAATGGACGAGGCCAAGAAGTTGGGCGTGCCGATGCCCGTCTCGGCGCTGTGTTCCGAGATCGTCGCGAGCGCGATTGGCGCCGGACATGTTGACGAAGACTTCGCGACGCTCCTCTTGGAGGTCGCTCGAAGCGCGGGGCTCACGTTGGAGTCCGAGAACAAGATCATCGACGACGGACTTGGAGTGAAACCATGAAGGACTTCGGACCGATCATCAACACGCCCGGCCACAATGGCGTCGACTTCGAGACCCGCGTCGACTTCGAGCGCCTGCGTTCTTATCGTCTCGCGCGAGCACGCGAAGCCCTCGAGAGCAGCGACCTCGGTGCGATCCTGCTCTTCGACTTCTACAACATTCGCTACGTCTCCCAGACCTGGATAGGCGGAGCACTTGGCGACAAGATGTCGCGCTACTGCCTGCTCACACGCGGTGGTGAACCGATGCTCTGGGACTTCGGCTCCGCGGCGCGCCACCACCAGCTCTTCGCTCCCTGGCTCGAGCCGGAGAACTGTCGAGCCGGAATGTTGGGACTGCGCGGCGCGATCGCGCCGACCGCCGGTCTCTTCGAGTCCGCCGTCCAGGAGATCGTCGGCGTGCTGAACGACCACGGACTCCAGGGTCAACCGGTGGGGATCGACATCGTCGAGCTGCCGTTCATGTTCGAGATCCAAAGGGCCGGTGTCGAGATCCGCGACGCGCAGCAGTTGATGCTGGACGCACGCCAGATCAAGAACCCCGACGAACTGATGCTCCTCTCACAGGCGGCGGCGATGGTCGACGGCGTCTACCAAGACATCTTCGAAGCGTTGAAGCCCGGTATTCGGGAGAACGAGATCGTCGCGCTCGCGAACAAGCGACTCTACGAGATGGGTTCGGATCAGGTCGAGGCCATCAACGCGGTCTCGGGCGAGCGGTGCAATCCCCACCCGCACAACTTCACCGACCGAATCATTCGCCCTGGTGATCAGGCATTCTTCGACATCATCCACTCCTTCAACGGCTACCGCACGTGTTACTACCGCACGATGTCGGTCGGCAGTTCGACGGCACCGCAGCGCGACGCCTATACCAAGGCGCGCGCGTGGATGGACGCGGCGATCGACCTCGTGCGACCCGGCATCGGCACCGACGAGATCGCGCGCGCGTGGCCCGCGGCGACGGACTTCGGCTTCGCCAGCGAGATGAACGCCTTCGGTCTGCAGTTCGGCCACGGTCTGGGACTCGGACTTCACGAGCGCCCGATCATCAGTCGCCTCAATAGTCTTCGTGAGCCGATCGAGTTGCGCGCCGGTATGGTGTTCGCACTCGAGACGTACTGTCCCGCCGACGACGGCGTCTCGGCGGCGCGCATTGAAGAGGAGATTGTTGTCACGGAGCAGGGGCCGGCGATCCTGACGCACTTCCCTGCACAAGAACTCATGATCGCAAACAGTTACTAGGAGGATCGAATGACCAGCGCGACAGCAGCACCCGAACTCAGTTACCTCGAACACAAAGTGGCGATGTATCGCTCGCAAGTGGCGCTGCGTCGCTTCGAACAACGCGCCTACGATCTGTTCCTCGAGAACTACGTGAAGGGCACGAGCCACCTCTCCATCGGCCAAGAGGCGATCGCCGCCGGTGTCGCGGCCGCCATGCGTCCGACGGACTGGACGTTCGCGACGTATCGCGGCCACGCCCACACGCTCGCGCGCGGTGTGCCCATGACACCCGTCTTTGCCGAGTTGATGGGCCGGGCCAACGGACTCATGGCCGGTAAGGGCGGTTCGATGCACTTGACCAGCGTGGAACACGGCGTCATGGGGAGTTACGCGATCATCGGTGCGCATCTGCCTATCGCCTGCGGCGCCGCGTGGAGTGCACAGTATCGCGGTACCGATCAGGTTGCGGTCTGCTTCTTCGGCGACGGTTCGGTGAACATCGGCGCCTTCCACGAAGCACTCAACTTCGCCGCGATCTGGAAACTTCCCGTGATCTTCTTCTGCGAGAACAACCTCTGGATGGAGTACACCCGAACCGCCGACGTCACGGCTGTGGCGAATCCGGCCGCCGATCGCGCGAGTGCCTACGGACTTGAATCGATCATCGTCGACGGCAACGACGCCGACGCCGTCTTTGAAGTGACGTCACTGGCGATTGCGCGCGCTCGTGCCGGTGAGGGGCCGAGCATGATCGAAGCCAAGACCTATCGTCACGGCGGACATTCGCGGGCCGATCCCGGTAAGTATCGTCCCGACGAAGAGCTCGCCGAGTGGCTCTTGAAGGACCCGATTCCGCTCTATCGGTCACGACTCGTTGAGATGGGCGTCAGCGAAGACGATCTCTTGGTCTTGGAGGCCGACGTGGACGCCGAAGTAGAGACGGCCACCAACGAGGCGAAGGCCGGCGAAGTACCGGGTGAGGAACTGTTGTTTCAAGATGTATGGGCAGACGGGAGCGGATCATGGCGCAGCTGACGTTTCGCGAAGCAATCGCGCGAGGTATCGCCCAAGAGATGCGTCGTGACGAGTCGGTCGTCTTCCTCGGAGAAGACGTCGGCGCGGCCGGTGGCGTGTTCAAGGGAACGGTTGGTTTGTTCGAGGAGTTCGGGCCGGTGCGCGTGCGCGATACGCCGATCTCGGAACAGGCCATTCTCGGTGCCGCGATGGGCGCCGCGATGACCGGTCTTCGGCCCGTCGCCGAAATCATGTTCGCCGACTTCTTCGCGGTCTGTTGGGACATTGTCGCCAACGAGATCGCCAAGAGTAGGTACATGACGAATGGCCAATTGACCTTTCCGTTGGTGATTCGCTCGGGCAACGGTGGCGGACTGCGATTCGGTGCGCAGCACTCCCAGAGCGTGGAGAACTGGGCGATGATGATTCCCGGTCTCAAGGTCGTCGTGCCGAGTAATGCCGCCGACGTCATCGGCTTGATGGCTGCTTCGATTCGCGACGATGACCCGGTCATCTTCCTCGAAGCCAAGGCCCTTTACGCGTCGAAGATGGACGTGCCCGACGGAGAGATCGTCGACACGCTCGGTTCGGCCAAGGTCCTTCGCAGCGGAACGGACGCGACCGTCGTCGCGCTCGGCGCCATGGTGCCGAAAGCGTTGGCCGCCGCCGAGGAACTGGCGAGCGCCGGAATCGAATGCACCGTGGTGGACGTCCGATCGTTGGTCCCGCTCGACATGACGACGATTCTTCGCGAAGTGTCCTCCACCGGCCGCCTCTTCACCGTCGAAGAGAACCCCCGGCTCTGTGGTTGGGGTGGTGAGCTCGCGTCGATCGTCAGCGAAGAGGCCTTCTACGACCTCGACGGTCCCATCGTTCGCATCACTACCCCGCACATCCCCCTCCCCGCGGCCGACGCACTCGAGGATTTGGCGATTCCTTCGGTGGAGAGAATCGTCACCACGATTTCCAAGTCGATGAACTCGTAATCGGAAAATCGATTCGGATTACGAGGTCGAAGGTTCGATGTCAGGGGTCTGACCTAACTCGAGTTGAAGGCTCGGCAGCAGCGCCGCGAAGTCGACCTCGCCGAAACCCTTGGTCGACGCCTGGTGCGTCAAGGCGTTGACCAGTTCGATGACGGGAAGTGCCAGCTCGGCACTGTGCGCGACGTCGAGTGCCAATTCCAGGTCCTTGATCAACAGGTTCGTCGTGAAGGTGGCCGAATAGTCGTGCGCGATGAGGCCCGCCGACTTGTAGCGAACGAACGGGGAACCGAGTACCGACTCGCTCATCGCGTGCAACAGTATCGATCGGTCGATGCCACTGCTCTCACCGAAGACGATGAGTTCGGCCATGATCTGCGACGTGACGGCTAGACCGGCGTTGATCGCGAGCTTCAGCGTCCGGGAGTGTTCGGCGTCGCCCACGTATAAGACGGTCGGACCAATTGAATTCATGAGGTCCTCGACCCGTTCGAACGTGGCGCGCGGACCCGAAACGATGAGCGTGATGTTGCCCGCCGCGAGAACGGCCGGATTGCCGCTCACCGGCGAACGCAGGTAGTCGACGCCGACGGCTTCGGCACGCGCGGAGATCTCTGACGAGATTCGCGGCGACACCGTTGACATGTCGATCAAGACACGGTCGCTCGATCCCGATTGGAGGACGCCACCGTCTTCGAAGCAGACGCTGGCCAGTGCGTCGTCGTTGGCGAGGAAGGTGATCACGATTGTGGCGCGGTCCCAGAGATCCTCGAACGAGGTCAGGCGGATGGCGCCTCGATCTTCGAGGATCGAGAAGTCCTTTGGTGTGCGATTCCATATAAGGACCGACCACCCTTGATCGAGCAAGCGTCCGGCGAGTGCCTGGCCCATCTTGCCCATACCTAGTACGGCGACGTTCGGTCGTTCCTCAGTGCGGTCCATTGACGTTCCCCTCTCGAACTCGTGGCGATATCACGGGGCAACTGCCGGCGCCTGCAACCTCCGGAAGGAGTTCTTAGTCCCCTCGAAATTCAAGGTTGACCCAGATCGCCTCGACCGCAACATCGCCGACGTTGTAGAGACGGTGCGGTTGACTCGAGTCAAAGCCGATCGAGTCGCCCGCGTTCAGTACGTACGTATCGAACCCCAAGGCGATCTGCAACGTTCCCTTGAGTATGAATCCGTACTCAGTGCCCGCGTGACGAATGAGGCGGTCCTCCAAAGTGGAACTGCCCCCGACGTCGTAACGGACGAACATGAAGTCGGTCTTGTCGCGGTGCGAGGAGATCAGTGACTCCCACGTCACGCCCGAATCGAGCACGAGGACCTTGCGTTCGTCCGGCCGTACGACTGGTGACGATGCGCGTTCCGTGCGAGGACGCTCATTCGCCATTGGTGCGTTGTCGGACTCGACGCTGAGCCACGTGTTGTTGGCCGCGTCGGTGCGACCATTGACCGACTCACTCGGCGTTGTCTCCGGTTCGTCGTAGTTGAACAACTCGTCGATTGAGATATCGAGAGCGGCGCAGATCGAATAGAACGTCGCGACGGAGGGCTGGGCCTTTCCCGTCTCGAGTTGGGAGATGAACGACGCCGATACGTCGATGTCGCGCGCGAACTGGCGAAGGGTGATACCGCGCTCCAATCGTCGCTCGCGAAGTCGGGCGCCCACGAGCCCCGGAGCGAAACGGTTGTTATTGGCGATCGGCGGGGACTTGACGGCGCTGGTCTTGCGCGGACCCTTCGTCGACACTCGAGGAGATGCTGTCGCCCTGGGTTCGGTGGCCACCCTTTTGGGAACCGCCATCTGTCAATCCCTCTTCCCGCACGTGTCACCCGCAAACCTAAGTTGGGATTGACGTTCGCTAGCGCATATCGCGTTCTCAGATTCTATGGACATCTTGGACATCTACTCGCCCGCCTTCAATCTGTCTGAGAGATGCTCCCACTCGCGACTGAAGCGGTAGGAGTGTCGTGGCGGCGGCGCCGGTGCCTGCACTTCGATCCAACGAACGAGATCCGAACTTCGATTCTCGAAGCCGTGGTCGCATCCGACTCCGGCCCACAGCACGTCACCGGGGTGGAGCACCAACAGTTCGCCGTCGATGAGGCCGTGGACTTCACCTTCGACGAAGACGTACGCCTCTTCGAAAGGGTGGTCGTGGGGGTGGGCGATCGCGGTTGGTTGGTAGTCGACCATGAACATCGTGTGCAACTGAGCACCGACCTGCTGGTCGATCAACATCTTCACGCCGATGCCGCTGTAGGCGAGGAGCGCCGTCGCCATGCTGGGTGACACCGTGGGGGCGGCGACGTCGGACCCGCCTGCGAGTCGTTTGAGGTCCATGGCGTCGGCGTCGAAGCGCGCGGTGTTGCGATTGCGCGGGTCGCGCATATCCGGTGTCACGGGTGGGCTCTCGACCAAGGCCGAGCCAGTGAAGAAGGTGTCCTGGCGCCGACCGTCGTCGAGCTCGGCCGGTGCTTGCATTTGGAGCCAACGCACTGGTCCGTCGACGGCGCGGAGCTGATAGCCGGTGGCGAGGGGGAGAACGATGCAGTGGTCCGCTTCAAGGATCGTCGTCTGGCCGAGTGTGGTCAGGGCGAGGGTGCCCGCAAGCACGTAGAAACTCACCTCGAAGGAATGGAGCACGGTGTCCAACGTGCCATCTTGCGCCAGATGGATGACCGACAGCGTCATGTGCGGGGAACCCGTGGCTCGGTTCACCAACACCTGTCGGCGGTACCCGGTGGAGTTCCCGGCGAAGTTCTCACTGCTCTTCGCGCGATCGGTCATGTGCTCGCCCAAGGTCTTGATCGCCGATGAACCGACGCGCGGTGTTGACGTGGGTTCGAAGAGGGCGATTTACGACCTCTTGACCGGGATGGCGGCTTCGGGCATGGGGGTCGTGGTCATTTCATCGGACCTTGAAGAAGTACTCGGACTCGCGCATCGGGTGATCGTCATGCGCCACGGGCGCATCATCACCGAACTCTCCGGCGAACGAATCAACGAGCAGGCCGTGCTCGCCGCTGCGTTCGCCGAACCTATCAACGGAGGAACGGTTTCATCATGACTACACAGGTTGAAAGTCCGGAGGTCGCCGAGCTCGACGACGATGGGTCGGGCAGCTTTAAGTCGTATGTGCTCCGGTTGCTCGGCTCGTGGCGGCTCGCGGGTATCGCCATACCGTTCCTGATCCTCTTCACCACTCTTTCCGTGTGGAGCGGACCGTTCCTCTCTCGCACCAACCTGATCCAGATCGTTGACCAGCAAGCGGCCACCTTGGCCATCGCGGCCGCCGGAACGCTCGTGATCGTCGCCGGCGGTCTGGACCTCTCGGTGGGTGCGATCTACGGTCTCTGTGCCGTGGTCTCGGGCGAACTCGCCGAGCATCATTCACCCGTGATTGCCATCGGCGTCGCACTTCTTGTGGGTCTGGGTGTCGGTCTGGTCAACGGAATGATCGTGGCATTCCTCAAGATCAATGCTTTGATCGCGACGTTGGCGATGTCCTTCGTGATCGGCGGCGTGGCCCTCAAGGTCTCGGGCGGCAACCTCATCATCCTCTCTCAGAGCTCCGGTTTCTACAAGTTCGCCAACGTGCCGTTCCTCTCGGTGCCAAGTGCGGTGTGGATCGTGCTCGTCTTCATCGTGATACTGGGACTACTGCTCGCGCGAACGAACTTCGGACGATACGTCGTGGCGTCGGGCGGCAACGCCGAGGCCGCTCGTTTGGCCGGCGTTCGCGTCAATCAGATCCGGATTATCACGTTCGCCCTGAGTGGACTCGCCGCGGGGCTCGGTGGCGTCATCGACACGTCGAGACTCTTGAGTGCCCAGGCCACGGGCGGCGGCCCGACGCTGACGTTCACAGTGCTCGCGGGCATCGTCGTGGGCGGCACCTCGATCGCGGGCGGCGAAGGTTCGGTCCCACGAACGACGATCGGCGTGTTGTTCATCGCACTGATCGGCAACGGGATCGACCTCTTGAACATCAACGTGCTGTACCAGCAGATCGTCCTCGGCGTCATTCTGCTGGCCGCGGTTTCACTCGACGTCTGGGCGCGCAAGCGCCGGCGCTAGACATTCACTAGACACCTGGAGGACTGATGGGCATTCACACCTACGGAAGTAACGCCGTTGACTGGGAGAACCGCGTTGATATGCCCCGCCTTCGCGAGGAGCGCCTCGCCAAGCTGCAGGCCGAATTGGAGAGGTCGGATCTCGGGGCCCTGCTCACCTTCGACTTCCACAACATCCGCTACATGACCGGGACGCACATCGGCACGTGGGCGATGGACAAACTGATTCGCTTCGCGCTGTTGCCGCGCGGGGGTAAGCCGATCGTGTGGGACTTCGGTTCCGCTGCCCGTCACCACCAGCTCTACAACCCGTGGCTGAGCGGCGTCCAGATTGGTCCCGACGGGAACGAGACGCCCTACGAAGGCGCGCGCGCCGGAATCTCGACGTTGCGCGGCGCCATACCTCCAGGCGCGGACCGCGCCGGCACGGTGGCCGAGAAGATCAAAGAAGTTCTGTCGCAGTTCGGTCTCCAGAACGAGCCCATAGGCGTCGACGTGATCGAGATGCCGGTGCTGGCCGCGTTCGCGAAAGAGGGCATGACGCTGGTCGACGGCCAACAGGTCTTCCTCGAAGCCCGTCGCATCAAGACCACCGACGAGATCTCGTTGCTCGCCCACGCCGCGTCGATGGTCGACACCGCCTACGAGGAGCTCTATTCGTTCCTGCGTCCGGGCGTTCGAGAGAACGAGTGCGTCGGGCTGGTCAATAAGACGCTGTACGACCTGGGATCCGAACACGTCGAAGGGGTGAACGCCATCTCCGGGGAACGGTGCTCGCCGCACCCGCACGTGTTCAGTGACCGTCTCCTTCGACCCGGTGACCCGGCCTTCTTCGACATCCTTCACAGCTTCAACGGCTATCGCACGTGCTACTACCGCACCTTCGCGGTTGGCAGCGCCTCGGTCGCGCAACGCGACGCCTACACGAAGTGCCGCGAGCTGGTCGACTCCGCGATCTCGATCGTGAAGCCCGGCGTGACGACCGCCGACGTGGTCTCCCTGTGGCCCAAGGCGACGGAGTTCGGTTTCGCCAACGAAGAGGCGGCCTTCGGCCTGCAGTACGGACACGGCATCGGCCTGTCGATCTGGGAACGACCGATCTTCAGTCGAATGGTCTCACTCGAGCACCCCGAAGTGCTCGAAGAGGGCATGGTCTTCGCTCTCGAGACGTACTGGCCCGCCAAGGACGGGTGGTCCGCGGCGCGCATCGAAGAAGAGGTCGTGGTCACCGCGACCGGCTGTGAGGTCATCACGAAGTTCCCGGCGGAAGAACTGTTGGTCGCCGGCCAGCGCTACTTCAGTGCGGGCGGCCCCGTGAACGGACTACGAGAGTCGCAGTCGCACCTCAACACGGCGGCGGGACGCGGCGAGAAGTAGCCACGCACTGACCGGCTGACGTCAGACCTCTCGAAGTATGGTCGTGAAAAGTCAGTGTCATGCGACGACTCTGTGGCGTGCGTCGACGAACTCGGAGGAGTCACCATGACCAGTCCATTCGTGCCCAATCGGCGCGCGGTGCATGACGTCGCGCCGTGGCGTACGAGAACTGGGCTCTGGACCGCGACGATCGTGGTCGGAACCTCGGTACTCGTGGGACTCTCGGGAACGGCGGGTGCGGCGAGGATCGCGCCCGCGGGCTACTGCAAGAGGATCTCGGCGACAACGGTCGGTTCGCTCTATGGCGGTCCCACGCCGCTTCTCGGCGCACAGCTCGAGGGCGCGGGTAACGACGTCTGTGAGTTCGCGTCGTTCGTCGGGGGTGCGCTGAGCGGCGTGACCGTGAACTACGACTACAAGGGCACGGGCACGATCGCTGCGAACATCGCCGCGCTGAAGAAGGAGAAAGGTGTGAGGGCGGCGGTATTCAAGTCCTTCACGTCGATCGGTGGCACGACGTACTCCTTCAGAGATACCTTCATCGATTCGGCGACCAAGAAGCGGATAAAGGAGTCCGGCATGGTCTCCTTTAACGGAGCCAACCACTTCGGCGTCGTCGTGACAAAAGTTCTCGGTACCGCGGGCCTGGAGCGGCTGATGCAACTGGCGGTGAGGGCAGCGACGTGATTCGTGGTGATTACTGCGTGTCGCGGTAGTGCTCTCGCCAGATCAGACGGTACACCCGAGTCTTTCGAGGTATCGAGCGCAGCCCCGGTATGAAAGGCGTGAACGCGAGTCCCGCCGAGAGCAGCATCATGAGACCCCAGACCAGCACGTCGCCGTTGCCGCTGGAATTGAACGGCGCCACCTGGTACCAAAAGGTGTAGAGCCAGAGCCACGCCTGTCCCGGGTAGTTACCCGTCTCGTTCATCATTCCCCACTGGTCACCCGTGAGGTGTTGTTTTTGTGCGATGTTCGACATGTACGTGCCGTCGGCCAAGAAGAGCAGCGGCAACGTGTAGTCGGTCGTATAGAAGCCCTTTTGGGTGACGAGGGCCTGATCCAACGCCCCCAAGCGTGCCATCTGCAAGAGGTCAGACATCATCAAGGGCACTGGCCCGTCGTTGGCCGTGGGCACGACCAACTGGCCGTTGACGATCGTCATATGGTTCGCCGCGTGCGTGTAGGTGTTGACCCACTTCGAACGCGCCGACGCCGACGCCATTGACCACTCACTCAGGTCTCCGGAGAGAATTGGTTGATCGGTGATTGACTTCAACGGATTGACGACGAAGTCACTGACCGTATTGACCGGGATTCGTGCGCCGACCCACTTGGCCAATTTGAGGGGACCGAGTTGCTGGCCCGTCGCGGCGTTGTTGTACGGCGCGCCGTACTGGGCCGTGCCTGACGTTCCGTTCAGTTCACTGAGCGCGGTCGCGGCGAAGTCCATCGGATCGCTGTTCGACCAGCCCTTGATGGTGAGCGCGGGCTCGTCCGGAGAACCGAAGACCACCGCCAGCAAGACCGTCAAGAGCGCCACGACGACGAGTGCGATCACGCCCTCTTTGACGATGTCGTACGGGCTGTGGCCGCCCTTCCACTCGGGCGCGTCGACGTCCGGTCGAAATGGCTTGGACGTCACGACGAAACCTTCGGGCGTTCCTCAAAGGGCGGCACCACGCCCTTGACACGGACCAGGAGCACGTGCAGCGCCGTCAAGGCGACGGCGACGATGGGCAGTAACACGATGTGCCACATGAGCATCTGGCCCATGTTCAATACGTTCCAAAACGCCCCCGCGCCGGTGGCATTGATGCCATCTTTCGCCTGCGTCGAGATCCACTGCGAGTCGAAATTCGTTTGGCAGAGGTAGCCCGTGAAGGCCGCGGCGATGGAGGTGAGGAAGGTGACGACGCCGGTCATCCAGGTGAGCGCGCGACCGCCGCGCCAGGCAGCCATGAAGTACTTGCCCCAGAGGTGGATGACCATGGCGAAGAAGAAGATCTCAACGCTCCATAAATGCAGCGAGTTCACGAAGTGGCCCACCGATGAGCCGTGCCACCACTGGGGGCCACGCAGTGCGAGAAGGCATCCAGTCGCGATGACCACGGTGAGCGCGGCCATGGTTGTAACGCCGAAGACGTAGATCCACGACGACACGTACGTGGGTTGTGTGTCGGGGAGCAACTTCTCCGGCGGAAGTTTCCCCGCGACGCGCCGGCGCAGACGGGTCGTCCACTGGCGATCGATCTCAGTCGTGCTCACGGTTCTCCTTGCGGCGGCGCCGACCGGGGAAGGGCGCGAAGAGGGCGACGGCGAACGTAACGACCATCAAGATGATGACGATTAGGTTGGCGACGCTGATCGCGAAGATGTGCCACTGGAGGTAGTGCCCTAGTGAATTAAGCGGAAATATGGCGGCGAACAGTCCCGAAATAGTCATCGCCCCTCCCCGCTGATCTTCGTAAAAGTCTCCCTTGAAAAATCGCGTCCTTACTAGGGTCTAAAGACATAATCAAGAAGCGAACCGGGCGAAATAAGAGGTTCCTTCGGCGCGGATTTGCGCGACGCGAATTTACCGGAAACGCGTTCTGAGCCGATCACCCTTGCGCGAGACAATGTCCCCAACTTGACAGGGTCCCGTGAGGTGTACTAGTGTACTAGTACATGAACGATCAAAGTCCTTCCATCGTCTTTCGCCTCGAGCCGCGATCTGATCGAGCGCCCTTTCGTCAATTAGTGGATCAGGTCACGGATGCCTTCGAGCGCGGACAATTGCAGACCGGCGACCAACTGCCGTCGGTGCGCGAGGTCGTACGTCAGATCACGATCAATCCCAATACCGTGCACCGCGCTTACCGCGAGCTTGAGCACCTCGGCCTCGTCGAAGGTCGACTGGGGCTGGGGACGTTCGTCGTCGACGCGTCGGGTGAATCCCGCGAGTACCGCTCGCAGTCCTGGCGCGAAGTGTTGCGCGAGGGCGTTTCGTTGGCTCGATCGCAAGGGATCGACGACGAAGAGATTGTTGACGGTGTGAGAGATTTTTTATCGAGTGACGTCGAGGCGCGGTCGTGAGCGCCGACGAAATGGTCATAGAGACCGAGTCACTCACTAAGCGCTTTCGCCGCCGCACCGCACTCAATGATTGCTCGCTTTCAATCCCGCGTGGTCGCGTGGTTGCGCTGGTGGGGCCGAACGGCTCGGGCAAGACCACATTGCTGCGGCTCCTCGCGGGACTCTCGAGGCCCACCCAAGGACGGATCTCGGTCTTTGGCGAGGAGATGTCGACATCGAACACCGATCTACGCGCTCGCGTGGGCTACCTCGACCAGGATCGTCCGCTCTACGAACGATGGCGCGTGCGAGAGATTCTGGAGTTCGGGCGACGCACGAATCCGGCGTGGGATCCAGCGTTCGCGGCGCGGCATCTCGCGCTCCTCGACATCGATATGGAGAGCCCAGTAAGGAATCTCTCCGGTGGACAACGTGCTCAGGTCGCGCTCGCGGTGTGCTTTGCCAAACGGCCCGATCTGGTGTTGCTCGATGAACCGGCGTCCGCACTGGACCCCGTCGCGCGTCAGGATCTGCTCCAAAACATCACCGAACTGTTCGCTGACAATGAGGCCAGCGTCCTGATGGCGACGCACGCCATCGATGACGTCTCCGCCATCTGCGACTACGTCATAATTCTCTCGCAGTCGCGCGTCGTTCTCAGTGAAGACTTGGATTACGTCCTCGAGAGCCATCGACTCTTGAGCCGTGGTCTCAATGATGGTGTGTCGGTCCCACGCGACGCCGTCGTGCTCGAAGAACGTCGGACGACTCGAGAGATCACGTATCTGGTCCGACTCGCAATGCCGATGGAGCGCGACGGATGGCGCATCGAGCGGCCAACGTTCAACGAGATTGCGATCGCGTACCTACGTGATCGTCCTCGATCGACATCGACGTTGTCAGTGACTGATCGCGGTGAGAGTGGCGCGCCATGATTTGGGTTGCGTGGCGATTCCAACGCACCGTGTTGTGTGCGCTGGCGTTGTTGGCGCTCGTGATCATCGCCTTCACGATCGTCTCGGGTTCTGTGCAGCATCACGACCTTTCTGAGTTCATGCACGCGCCGTGCCGAGGAATGCAAATCGCCACGCCCGGGCGTGGAGATCTATGCGGTCAACTCGCGGTCAAGCTCGACAATGCAGCAACGTTCAACCCCTACATCAGAGTCGCCGGTCTCGTCATTGCACCACTGCTGGGCGTAATGCTGGGCGTGCTGGCAGTGGCGAGTGAAGTCGAGCGTCGCACCGTGCGGTTGGCCTGGAGTCAATCGATCTCGCGCACTCGTTGGTTCGCGGCAAAGGTTGGCGTCGGAGCCTTCTTCGTCGTGATCATCCTCGTGCCCACAGCATTCGTCATGTCGTGGTGGAATGGCGCCATCGGCAGTACCGACCTATTCGGCCGTTCGACGTATGTGATTGCCGGTTGGGACCTCGTTGCGTGGGGCCTCTTCATGTTTGCTTTGACATTGCTACTGGGAGCGGCGATTCGACACGTGGGTTGGACCCTTGCCGCGGCGACACTCGTGTTCCTCGCCGTCGCCGTGACGTTCCCGTCGACGGTGCGCCAACACCTCGTCGCACCGACGGTGCAGTGGTCGCAGCCGTCCGACAAGACCCAGGGCAACTCGCTCGTGTACGGCGAATCAGACTCTCCCGCATTCATTCCAGCGAATGCGTGGATCTTCTTCAGCGGCATCGCCCTACGTTCGACCGTCGGGATACCGACGTACGCGCAAATGAATGCGATAGATCCGAAGGTCTACGGCTGCATTAACCGGTACCCACACAAGACGCAGAGCGATATAAACAGCGCTACTGACAAGTGCTACAAGAAGTTCGATGTTGAGAACGTCGTCGTCTATATTCCCGCCAACCAGTTTTGGACCCTGCAACTGCGCGAAGGTCTCATCTATCTATCTGCCGGGATCGTCTTCGCTGGCGGCGCGCTCGTGCTCATTCGAAGAATCGAGCCCTAGGAATTTTCGCACCAGTCCGGCTCCTTCGGCCGTTCCCATTGTGGCTATCGGACCCTTCTTGAGCACCTTCTCGTCACGAGGTCTACCGTTCGAAGGTGAAGGGAATTCCGTTCGACGGACATTAATTGGGTGATGGATAATCCGGACTCCACACGCGAGAAAGACCAGGAGTTTGCCAGAGTCGTCGTGACGCACCGCAGCGCCATCCAACGATACGGGCTGCGTCGGCTCGAAGGCAATGACGAGGTCGAGGATTTGGTGGCCGAGACGTTCGTCGTTGTGTGGCGACACTTGGACGAGTTGCCGCCGCGAGAGGAAGAACTTTTCTGGCTCTACGGCATCGCCGGACGCGTACTTTCAAACCTACGACGGTCACGCGAACGCTCGTTGCGCCTCGAGTCGCGCCTGGCCCTGGAGAGAGAACTAGGTCAAGAGGTACCGCGCTTCTCGAAGGAGGACGTCGAAGAGTTACTGGTGGCGATGGGCACACTCACTCACGACGAGCGCGAGCTCATACAGTTCGCATACTGGGAGAAACTCTCCTATCGCGAGATCGGCATGGTGCTCGGTTGCAGTGAGAAGGCGGCGGGTATCCGGCTGTCGAGAGCGCGTCGCTCGCTTCGCCAACGGCTCAATCGCTCGACGGCGTTGATCGTAGCTTTGCCGTTGCTACGAGATGAGGGTTAGCCGTGGACGAACAAATCTTGAGGACCGTTCTCGAATCGATCGATCCGGCGCGCGACCTCTCCGACGCGACACTTGATGACCTGTTCCCGCACGACCAGATGATGTCAAAGGTCGCGAGTGGAATAGTGGAAGAAGAACGTTCACCAATCTCTCCGAAAGAACCGCTCTGGCGTCGCGCCCCTGCACTCGTCGGCGCAGCGGTCGCGGCCCTCGCCCTGGCCGTTGCCGGAGCCGCGACGGTGTTGAGTTCGTCGCCGGCATCGAACACTGGAGCGATCATTCCGCACCGTGACTCGGTGACGACGACGACCCCGCACTCCACCGTGTCGGGAGTCACGTTGACGAGTTCGAGGTATGTCGTACCGAAACAGTGCGTTGCTTCGCAGATCAGTGAATGGATGGTCGGCTCGAGGGGTCCCTACGTCACCAGCCGCACATACAAGGAGGAAGTGATTTACACGAACACGGGTAAGGCGTGCGAGCTCGCGTCAACGTATCTCGCCGTTCAAACGACGATGGGCAAAGACCACATCGTTGTCGGCGAAGGTTCGGTCGTGCCGACGAGTCTCTCCGATCGACGGATTCTGCTCAAGAGTGGTCACACGGCGGCGGCGACAATCTTGATCGCCTCGACCTCATCGCTGTCATTCCAGGAGATTCTGATGTCGCACGACGGAACGTGCGCTCCCAAACTGGTGGACACCGTCAAAGTCCTCGGCTTGTACGCCGGATGGCCCACTAGATATTTCGGGCTCCCCGCTCGGTACGAGGTCTGTACGACCGGTTTCAATAACGTCAGCGCCGGCCCTGTCGCACTGACGAAAAAAGTCGTGGTGCACGGATGAACGGTTCTACGACACGACGCCTAGGACGATTCGTCATTGCCATGACACTTGCGGCGTCTGGCATCGTCGTCGCCTCGTTCACACCCCTCGTGGGCAGCGGGGCAGCAGTCACGTCGCCGACGGTCACCTCACTTCCCGAACCTGCGCTGGCTGTCGGTGGCCTGATCGACAGTTCCTCGTGCGTCGCTGGACCTGTCTGCGTGATGATCGGATGGAACCATCACGGCAACACCGGGTATCTCTGGGCGGAACGTTGGGACGACGGCAAGTGGTCGGAATTGCCCGCCCCGCCGCACAGTCTCAATTCAGGAGCGAACGTGCAGACGATTTCGTGCGCGTCGAGCGAGTGGTGCATGATGACTCGTTCGTCGGCGCCCCAAGTTGGAAACGAACCAATCGCGGACGTTTTGGTTGGCGACCGCTGGACTTCCGTACCCATTCCGATCGTGAAAGGATCTACGGACCTTGCTCTCTACAAGTTGGCGTGCCAGTCGCCGACGTGGTGCGTTGGTGTTGGAAGCTACGTGGCGAATAAGAAGAACTACCGTGACGCGACGTTTCTGGTGTCGCAAGTCTGGAACGGTACTGACTGGCGAACTGTGCCCATCGTGAGCCCTCGCACCTACGCCCCACAGGTTGACCCAGGAATGGTCGCCGGTGGAGCTCATCCGACAGCGTCACCTCAGCAACTCTCGTGCGTCTCGAAGAAGTTCTGCGTCATCTCCGGATTTTGGAACGGCGTCTTCGTCGAACAATGGAATGGTCATCGGTG
>Ga0208480_1000353_pt1 | contig 17530 bp, 15 predicted proteins | sample NGESurshal092012_4_FD_184485 | JGI IMG/M metagenome (GOLD analysis project Ga0208480, IMG submission 184485) | Arctic peat soil microbial communities from Barrow, Alaska - NGEE Surface sample F53-1 shallow-092012 (SPAdes) | ecosystem: Environmental > Terrestrial > Soil > Wetlands > Peat ... | reverse complement strand
CGCCGACGAGCAAAGCGACCGGCGGGAGCTCGCCGAAGTCGGCCACCAAGAAGCCGAGCGCGAAGCACGTGAATCCCTTCACGCTTTCGAGCGCCGTGTGCGTCCCGGCCGTCCATTGCTCGACGAACTCGCGCCAAGTGTCCCTGGGCGGAGAGCTGCTCATCAAAGGCAACGGGCTGCGAGCCGGCATGGTCGTCGCGTTTCCCCACAGCTGGAACGCGCGCATCGCCCGCAACTCGCCCACCGCCCATTTGGCCGGCTCCCCGCTCGGGATGGTGGTACATGTGCCGAACAGCGCCCATTCCGGGCGCATCATGATCCTGATCAGCCACGGTCGCCACTCCAACTCCTTCGGCCCGATGCAGATCGTGCCCTATGCGCTGCACCCGCCGACACCCCCCAAACCAGCGGTGGCTCCGCTTCCGCCCGCCCCGAGCGGCACCGCATTCAACGGTCAGGGCATGTGGATCTGGTATGTGAGCCAGTCCGACGGCGGCAGTCTTGCCGCGATCGTCGCCCAGGCTCATGCCGCGGGCGTTACCACGCTCTATGTCAAGAGCTCCGACGGCTCCTCCAACTACTGGAGCCAGTTCAGCCCAGAACTCGTGGCGCAATTGCACGCCAACGGGGTGAAGGTTTGCGCATGGCAGTACGTCTATGGCAGCAACCCTGCCGGCGAGGCGGAACTCGGGGCGCGCGCGGTCGCCAACGGAGCCGACTGCCTGGTGATCGACGCCGAGTCCGAGTACGAAGGCCACTACGGCGCTGCCCAGACCTACATTGCCGAGCTGCGCGCCAAGATCGGCCCCTCCTATCCAGTGGGTCTGGCGTCATTTCCCTACGTGTACGACCACACGTCATTCCCCTACTCGGTCTTCCTCGGACCCGGTGGCGCGCAGTTCAACGCACCGCAGATGTACTGGAAGGACATCGGCAACTCCGTGGACACGGCGTATGCGAACACCTATATCTCAAACCGCGTCTACGCCCGTCCGATCTTCCCGCTGGGGCAGACCTACTCCAAACCTTCAGCCGAAGAACTGGTCCGCTTCCGCGAGGAGGCGCCCCTCTATGGGGCGACCGGGACTTCCTTCTGGGACTTCCAGGAAACGCCGGCAAGCCTGTGGACGGCCCTGGCGACTCCGCTCGGCCCCCTGACGAGCGTCACTCCCAATCCCTCCTGGTCGGAACTCGGGGAAGGCAGCAAAGGCGACCCGGTGCTTTGGATGCAAGAGCATCTTGCCGCTGCGATCCCCACCCAGGAAACGACCGGCATCTTCAACTCGACGACCAAGACAAACCTGGAGCAGTTCCAGAGCGCGCACGGGATCGCCCCCAGCGGCCACACCGAAGCGGTCACATGGCAGGCGCTACTTGCCCTCACGCCGGTCGCGGTCAACTGGAGCGGCGCGGGGCCAAAGGGCTAGCGCCCGAGTTGTGGGGGGCCATGCCGCATGCGGCATGGCCGGAGGGCGCGCATGCGCGCCCTCCTTGGACCCGCACATGTGCGGGTCCACCTGACGGCACATGTGCCGTCAGGCCGGGTCGTGCATGCACGACCCGGAACGGGGCCGCAGATGTGCGGCCCCGCGACCGGCGCATGCGCCGGTCGAACAGCACTACCGCTCAGACTCTCTGGATCAGCGTGCCGGTACCCAGCCCACCACCACAGCACATCGTCACGAAGCCGATCTCCTTGTCGGAGCGCTCGAGCTCGTGTAGCAGCGTGGTGATCAACCGCGCGCCGGTCGAGCCGAGCGGGTGACCGAGCGCCATCGCGCCACCGTTGACGTTGACGCGATCCATGTCGGGCGAGAGCTCACGCTTCCAAGCGGCCACGACCGGCGCGAAGGCCTCGTTGATCTCGATCAGGTCGATGTCCTCGATCTTCATCCCGTTGCGCTCGAGGATCTTGCGCGTGGCGGGAATCGGCCCTTCGAGCATCTTGACCGGGTCACAGCCCACGGTGGTCTGATCCACGATGCGGGCACGAGCGCTCAGACCGAGGTCCTTGGCCTTCTCGGCGCTCATCAGCAGCACCGCGGCAGCCCCGTCTGAGATCTGCGAGCTGTTGCCGGCCGTGATCTTGCCGTCGGGCTTGAAAGCCGGTTTGAGCTGAGAGAGGGCCTCGAGGTTCGTGTCGGGGCGGATGCCCTGGTCGGTGACGTAGGTGTCGCCGTTGACCGCGAACGGCACTATCTCGCGCTCGAAGCGACCCTCCTCGGTCGCCTGGTGGGCCAGTTTGTGGGAGCGCACCGCCAGCTCGTCGAGCTCTGAGCGGGGAATCTCCCACTCATCCGCGATCATCTCGGCGCCGAGGCCCTGGCCGACGATGTTGTGCTTTGCCATCAGCTCGGGCGTGAAGGCGAAGCCGAACTCCTGCTGGGTCTTCATTCCAGCCGCAAACGGGAAATGCCCCATGTGCTCGACGCCGCCGCCGATCATCGCGTCGTGCACGCCCGCGGCAATCAGGGCAGCCGAGAAGTTGACAGCCTGTTGGGCAGAGCCGCACTGGCGATCGACCGTGGTGCCAGGTGTCTCGATCGGCAGGCCCTCCTGCAGCCATGCGTTGCGGGCGATGTTGAAGCCCTGCTCGCCGAACTGCTGCACACAGCCCGCGACGACGTCCTCGACGACCTCCGGCTCGATGCCGGCGCGCGAGATCACCTCGGTATAGACCTTGCCGAGCAGCGCGTTGGGATGGGTGTCCTTGTAGTACCCCTTCTCGAGGTGCCCGCGACCGATCGGTGTGCGAACAGCCTCGACGATTACGACCTCGCGGCCCTCTGCTTGCCTCATTTTGGAAGTCCTTTGCTTGTCTGTTGCCGGTGACGCCGCGGCAATCGCCCGGCGTGGTGCTCAGAAAGCGCCCGCAAGCTGGCTTCGGGTGAAGACGCCACGCGTTCGCTACCTCTACTGTACCGCTCAGCAGCACTAGATTGACTGGTCAGTCAACCAGGATCCCGTCGGGCCGAGCCTGACTGGCCTTGGACATAGCAACCCCGCCCGCCATACCGCCGAAGGAGCGAGACCATTGAACGAACGCCTAGCCATAGTCGGCAGCGGAGCCATCGCCTGTGGGCTGGCCGCCACCGCCGCACACCACGGACCCGTGCTCCTGCTCGCACGCTCGGACAGCTCGGCCGAACGTGCCCGCGCAACGGTAGAGAAGACCCTCAGCCGTCTGGAGGCGGAGGTTGACCCGCAGCATGTGCAGGTCGTCACGGACATCGCCGCGCTCTCAGAGTCATCGTTCGTCGTCGAGGCGGTCGTCGAGGACCACGACGTGAAGGCCGGCCTACTGGCGGAGCTGAACGATCTCCTCGGAGAGCAGGCGGTGCTCGCCTCGACGACCTCTTCGCTGTCGGTCGAGCGCCTCGCGGAGGCGTCCGGGCGTCCGGAGCGGTTCGTCGGCCTGCACGTATTCAATCCCGTCACGCGCATGAAGCTCGTGGAGCTCGTGTTTGCGGAGGCGGCCTCGCAGGAGACGCGGGATCGAGCGGCGGCGCTGTGCGAGACCTTCGAGAAGACGGCTGTGGAGGTTCCGGATGTACCAGGGTTCGTCGTCAACAGACTGCTGTTCCCCTACTTGTTTGGCGCGGTGCGCCTGCTTGAAGAGACAGGCATGGATCCCAAGGACATCGACACCTGCATGAAGCTGGGCGCAGGTCATCCGATGGGGCCGTTCGCGCTATTGGACCTCGTCGGCCTCGATGTCTCCAAGGCGATCGGCGAGATGATCGGCGAGCCGATCCCGCCGCATGTTGATCGGTTGATCGAGGAGGGCGCCCTGGGACGCAAGGCAAAGCGGGGATTCCTGGCCTACTGAGGCCGCTGATCGGTACCAGTTCGGTGAGAGGCACCAGTTCGGTGAGAGTTTATTTAGGCTCATCAGACTTTTAGGCAGGCTTCATCCTCGCGAGCATACTTGTGCTGCGATCCTACGTCGCATTGCACACCCGCCTCCTCCCAGTGCACACGCTCCGGCCCGCTCCCCCGCGGGCCGGAGCTGTTTTTGGGACTCCTTCGTAATCGTCGGGGCCTCGCCCACGGGCCTCCAAGGCCATCCAGGGGTGTGGGGGTGTGTGCTTTTTTTTGTCTGTGTGCGATAGTGACTACAAATCGTAGTCACTACTGTAGTTGGCGCAAAAATGATGTAACACTCCGCCTGCCGGCCAGGTCCAGAAGCCAGGACCCAGAGAGACAAAGGGTCGAACGGGTCGAAACGGCCGAAGGCTACAAACCTATCCCGCAGCTCGCGGAGCCTTTTGGGATTCCTCTTCGCGCACTCGGACCGGGCGCCGCGGACGGATGCGCACCGCCTCCACACGATTGTGGTTGACCGACTCGACCCTGATCGAGAAGTCTCCGGAGCTGATCGTGTCGCCTCTGCGAGGCAACCGCCCGATCTCGGCGAACACGAAACCTCCGACCGAGTTGTAGGCGTCGCTGTCCACCGGCAACTCGACCCCGTAATCGAGCAGGTCGGCGATCGAGACGTGGCCGCGCACAAACAGGTCGCCGCCGGTGAGCCGGCGAACCTCGCCTGCGGCCGGGTCGGTCTCGTCGGTGATCTCACCGACGACCTCCTCGATGATGTCCTCGATCGTCACGATCCCCACCACGCGCCCGTACTCGTCGACGACGACCGCCATCGAAGTGCGCTGACGCTGCAGGTCGGCGAGCAGGTCGTCCAGTGGCTTGGTCTCGGGCACGATCGGCGCCTCGTGCATGATCGGCTCGATCGAAGCGTGCGGACCGTCTTGCATCAGCCGCTTGGCAAGCGAGGAGGAATGCACGAGTCCGCGCACACGATCGCGATCGTCGCCCTCGATCACGACGAGCCGGGTATGGCCACTGGAGATGCACAACTCGAGCGCGGTTTGGGCGTCCTGGGAGACGTCGACGGTGACTACCGCCGGGATCGGAGTCATCACCTGGCGGGCCTCCTGCTCGTGCAAATGGAATACGCCGGTGAGCATGCCCGCCTCGCCGGGATCGAGCTGCCCGCCGGCATAGGACTCGGCGATCAGGCGCTTGAGCTCGTCGGGTGATCCGCCTCCTTGCTGTGCGCTCATCTCGACTCCGAGGAGGCGCAGGATGCGACCGGAAACGACCGTCAGAGCGATGATCACCGGGTGAAACAGCACGCTGAATGCTTGTAGTGGGCGGGCGATGCGGCGGGCGATCGTCTCGGCACGGTCGATCGCGTAGAGCTTGGGCACCATCTCCCCCGCGATCAGCTGTGTGGCGGCGATCAGCGCAAAGGCGAGAACCACCGAGATGACGATCGCGGCGTCGTGGCTCGGCGTATTGCCGAGTGCGCCTTTGAGGATGTCAGCAAGCGCTGGGGTGGCAAGCGCACCGATCGCTATCGAGGTCATCGTTACGCCGATCTGCACGGCGGAGATGTATTCGTTGATGCGGTCGAGCTGGCTCAGCGCGAGCGCCGCGCCGCGCGAGCCTTCCTCGCGCATGAGCTCCAGGCGCGCTCGCTTGGAGCGCACGAGCGCATACTCGGCGGCGACGAAGAACGCGTTGATCGCGACCAGGACGACCGCGAGTATGAGCTTGAGCCCGTTCACGCCCGATCGGCGCCCGTCCGGGCCGATCTACTTCGAGGAGGTTTTTCTTCTTCGTTCATCGGTAGCCGACGGCACAACCGTAGCAGGGGCGCTGGTCGTCTTTCCGTGCGGGCGCGGGAGCATTTCAACCCAGCGCGTCGATCCGCGCGGCCATGTCGAAGTCGGCTTGGGTGAGACCGCCCTGCGAATGGGTCGAGAGCTCGAGGCCGACCCTGTTCCAGTCGTGCAAGTGGATATCAGGATGGTGGTTGGCCGCCTCGGCGGCGCCGGCTACACGGTTGACGAAGGCGATTGCCGCGGCAAAGTCCTCGAGCTTCCACTCGCGCACGATCGCCTGGCCTTGGCGCTGCCACTCGCCGGCGGCCAGGTTGGCGTCGATCTCAGCGTCGGAGAGGAGCGTCACGCAGAGGAGGATACCCAGCGCTCGAGCATTCTCTCGGAAGATTCCGCGATCCCCCAGCCTCAAGCGATGCCGGCGGCGACAAGACGCTGCTCGAGCTCAGCGTCCCCGAGCTGTGCCATCGACCCCATTAGGTCATCGAGCTTCAGGTGCCGATCACGGTTCCGGGCCTCCGGTCGTGAACTGGACCGGGACGGTCGTTTCGGCTTCAGTCGCGTGCGAGGTAGCCAGTGACCCGGCGACGGCGGCGACGGCGATCGCCGCGCATCCCGCCAGCGCGAGCGCCTGTGAGCGATAGCGGTCCCCCAACTGGATCACGAGCGCGGCCAGCGCTCCCCCGATCAGCCCCCCGATATGGCCGCCCCAGGAGATGCCGGGCAACGTGAAGCTGATGACCAGGTTGAGCACGATCAACGTGCCCACTCCACTCTGCATGATCGGAATCTGTCGCGCACGCATCTCCACGGCCGCGGCCCCCATCAATCCGAACACTGCACCCGACGCGCCGACCGTGGGGGAATGCGGAGTCACAAGCAACGCGCCGAAAGATCCCGCCAGTAGCGAGACACCGTAGATCACGCCGAACTTGACGCGCCCGAGCGCCGGCTCCAGCATCATGCCGAGGTAGTAGAGGACCCACATGTTGAACCCGATGTGCAGGAGGTTCTCATGCAGGAACCCGCTCGTCACCAGTCGCCACCACTGTCCGTGGGCGACGCCCAGCGTGGGCACACCACGGATGCTGCCAAACAGAGCGCCTTCTTCGTAGACCTTGCCCGTAGGTTGCCCGCTCAACGTGAAGCTTCCCTCGCTGAGAAAAGCGATCACATTGATGGCGATCAGCGCGAACGTGACCTGCGGTCGGCTCGCCATGTTACGCATCGTCATCACCTTGGTCCCCTGTTTGGCGCACTCCGGACAGCGCATCCCAACGGCTGTCGGGGTCATGCAATCGGGGCAGATCGGGCGCCCGCAAGAGGAGCAGGCGACTCCAGTCTCTCGCGACGGGTGGCGGTAGCAGGTGGCCATCGGCCGCGCAGACGCTAGCAGCGCAGTGAGTTGACGAAGCGACGCGACTGCCCGAGGCGATCAGCGCAAGTCCGCGCCGGCGACTGCCATCTTGCGCAAACCGAGGCGCATGCGACCCTTGATCGTGCCTACCGGCGTGTCGAGCATGCTCGCGATCTCGGTGTGGCTGTAGCCCCCGTAATAGGCGAGGGTGATGACACAGCTCTGCTCGGGTGGCAGACAGCCGAGCGCCGTCAGGAGTTCGCGAGCTCCCTCGCGGCGCCCGACCTCCTGCTCGGTGAGCTCGCTCGCTTCGAGCACATCCTCCACCTGGCGATTGGCGTCGGCGAGGTCGTGCGCGACGCTTTGTCGCAAGACGTCGATCGCGCGATTGCGCACGATCCCCAAAACCCAGGCTCTGACATTGCCGCGCCTGCGATCGAAGTGCCCGCGGCTGCGCCAAAACGACAGGAAAGCCTCCTGAACCACCTCCTCGGCGATCGCGCGCCTGCGACACATCTGTGTCGCGAGACCCAAGGCTGCGTGCACATGGCGGTCGTAGAGGACTTCAAACGCGCCGGCATCGCCGCGGACGACGAGCACCATCAACTCGTCGTCGGGGAGTCGAGCAGACAGGCTCGGCGAGAGCTCCGGCGTATCCCGCGAGCCGGCGAACGCAGACGAGGCGATCGCGTGAGACCCGGCCGAAGTCGGCGCCGCACACCTACGCGCGTTGTCATCAAGAAGTTCCATATGCCTGACAATCGGAACAGTTCCGAGGCAAACACTGTGACCGCTATCGCGATAAATTGCAAGCAAACCCCTACAATCAGTGCGCTGACGGCGCTGATCGAATCGCGTGACCCCGGCCAAACCGGGATACATCTCCGACCAGGTCGAAGCCGCAGGCTGTTGAGTCCTCCTCCAGGAAGTGGGGCTGGTGGCACTCCAAGTATTCAGAGGCGTGCCGAGTGGGTGCCCGCGACGCCGCTCGCGCCGAGCAGGCTTTGACAGGCGCGATCCCCGAGCGGGCTTTGACCGGCACTAGCGATCTCCCGAGCCAGCTTTTGACAGGCGCTAGCGATCTCCGAGCAGGCGCCGCGTGTGCTCGCCGAGATCGCCGACAGCTCGCTCGGCCGCACGACGAGCGCCTCGCAGGCCCCCGGCGTCCGGGCGTGGACGGTGGCGAGCGCGCAGCAGCACGAGCGCGACACCCGCCCCTCCGCCCACGACAACGGCGGCGGCCGGGCGAACCCAGTTGCGCGGGTCTCGCATGGCCGAGAGCTCCCAGGCCTCGAGCTCCTCCGCGGCGCTCTCGGTGATGCTCGTAAGCGTGCCCTCCAGGCGCCGCACGAGATCCTCGGGCGGGTCGATCGGAGAGAGCGCCTCGTGGAGCAGCCCCTCAAAAGTCGACAGCGCCTCACTCATCGGAGACCTCGGCGCTCGACTCGCCCACGAGCCCCTCCAGCTGCTTTATCGCACGATGGATGAGCACCTTGGTGGCGCCGTCGGAGCGGCCCATGGCACGTGCGATCTCGCGATTGTCCATACCGAGGGCGAAGCGCATGATCAGAGCCTCGCGCCTGTCGTCGGGCAGGCGCCCCACCCCGTCGAGCACCCGGCTGAGCTCGTCGCGCCCCTCGACCAGCTCCTCTGTGGTGTGCAAGCTCGCCGGCTCCGCGCCCTCCTCGATCGGGGATGATGGCCGACGCGAGCGATCGCGGTAGAGATTCGCGGCGAGGTTGTGAGCGATACGTATCAGCCACGGGCGCAGAGGCCTCCCATGAGACTCGCGCTGAGCGCGCTCGAAATGACGGTAGGCCTGTAGAAAGGTCTGCTCGGTGAGATCCTCCGCGTCGTGGTGATTGCCGACCCGGTAGTAGGAGTAGCTGTAGACGTCGCGGAGATGAGCGCGATACAGCTCGGAGAACTCGGCGTCGAGCTGCGCCTTGGACTTCGTCTGCTGAGGAGCCACTCATCGCACCCTACCTTCCGACGGATTCATCCAAGTCTTCAGAGCCCTAGGCGGCACGCGCGTGGTGCACGGAGCCATCCGAGACGGTCTCCTCGTCAAGAGCAGCTCGGACGCCGCCGAGCCACTCCCACTGCAAGCTGACGCATGCCCACACGCGGTCGGCCACGCCGAGCGCCATCGCGGGCGTCGGGCGCTCCGCTTGTGGGAAGCGAAGTGGACGCCCGCAACGGAGGCTGACCTTGCGGGGCCGTATTCGCCAGCCTCGACGGACCTGCTCGGTCCCCAGGACCGCCACCGGGACGACAGGAGCCCCAGTTTGCAGGGCGAGACGCCCAACCCCGCGGTGGGGGTGGGCCAGCGGACCCCGACGCACACGTGTCCCCTCAGGGAAGATCACGACACAATCGCCCCGTTCGAGAATCGCGCGAGCGGTGTCCATCGCCTGCCCGTCGCTACGCCCACGATCGACCGGGAAAGCGCCAAGGCTGTTCAGCAGCCAGGCCTGCCAGCGATGCTCGAACAGCTCGCGCTTTGCCATGTAATAGACGGGCCGACGTGTCAGCGCGCCGATCACGAAGGGGTCGAGAAAACTGCGGTGGTTTGCCGCCAACAACACCGGGCCTGAGCTTGGAATGTGCTCGCGCCCGAGACGGGCGAGCCGAAAGTAGAGCAGGAAGAAAGGCATCAAGACGGCTCGCGTGAGCCAGTAGATCACAGGATTCACACCACGGACAAGCGCGTGCTCGCGAAACGCGTGCAACTCGTTGCGCTCGCCGTCCGGAGCACGAGGACCTCCGCCGACCTCGGCCAGAGCTGGTTGTCCCTTGGGTTGCGCGCTGCCGTGCGCCGTGGTCAGGCGCACCCCGACGCGGCGATCCGTGCCTCTGTTGCTGTCCCCGAGGCGGCTGGCGGCCGGCTTTGACTCCATCCAATGGATACCCGCTTGCGCAGGCCGCGTTACAGCTCAATGGTCGCTACGCTCGGTGCTCCCGCCGGAGTAGCTCAGCTGGCCAGAGCACCTGTCTTGTAAACAGGGGGTCACGGGTTCGAATCCCGTCTCCGGCTTTCGTGAACTGGCCCACCTTCACCAGCCGCGGCCCCTGGTGAGCGAAGGACCCGGAGCGTCAGGATCGACTCACTCCGGTGCGAGCGAGTTGAGCTGCTGGGCTCTTGCGGCTGTGGACAACTCGCCGTCGTAGGCGAAGAAAGCGCCAAGATCCTCACGCATTGTGAGCGCCGTGGCGAGATGTATGGCGTCCATCGCTCGTAGAGGCGAGGTGTGGGCGCCGGCGGCCAGCTCGATGATCTCGGGCGAGATTGGGATGAGGTTGATCCGCTCGATAGCCTCATTTGCACGCCGCACGACTTCCTGGTCGCCGAGACGCCGTGCCGTGCAGATCGCCTCGACACGAATCAGCTCGCTTGCGACCTGCACGGGCCAATCGGCGAGCGCTGCGCGAAAGGCATCGGTCTCGCGCTCTGCCTTGAACAGCTTGACCAGCGCGGAGGCGTCGATGTAGGCGGCGTTCACTCGCCGCGAACCCACCGCAGCGCATCCGACGCCGGCGCAGCCCCCGCCGGGTCCGGTATGCCGGGCGGAGGATCGAGCTCAGCCAGGCTGCCCTTCGCCGGCCTGGCGCCGTAGCGTTCAACCACGCGAGCCTGCAGCTGGGACTCGGAGCCAGCTCCGGCGAGGACGGCCTGCGCGCCGCGCAGTGTCAGCGCACGGATTTGAGCTGCCGCCGAGCGTGTCTCGGCCGGGTCCAGGAGTGGCTCGGTGAGCGCGAGCGCCCGCTCCATCTCGGAGTCGCGTTCTACACCTAGGCGCGGATGACGAGCAGCCATATTCTGATGGTAGCACTTGCGTGTCGCACCTTGGCGGACCAGGCTCAACAAAGTGCTCGGATCTCCCCGAGATGGGGCGTCACCGACGGAGCCGACCGGACGCTCGCAAATCGCGCTAGGCGACCAAGTTAGAATCTTCGAGACAGCCACAAAGATCCCACCGGTAGTTGCGAAGACCCACCGGGAGTTGCGGGTCACGAGCCGCTACGTCGTGGCAACCGCCCGCCTGGTCACGCGATTCATCGGGAGAGCTGGGTGCTCCCCTTGACCCCTGAATAGGCTACCGCAACGCGATCGCACGCGTGACCCTCCCGAGGCCATGGCCGCCCTGGGAGAGGCCCACCGTGACGGTGTAGCGGCCGGCGGGCAACGAGCCCAGCAGTTCGGCGAGCGGCACGTTCACGGTCTGTCCTGGCACGATCGCCTTCGTGACCGCATTGGCGCGGAGCGACCGGCCCGGACCGTTGATCAATACCGTGCCACCGATCGGGACAATCGTGTTGCCGGTGTTGCGCACAGCCAGCAGCAGCGTGCCGTGCCTTGCACTGCCCTGCTCGACGAGGCCGCCCGCCTGCGCGCGAAAGGACTGCGCGTTCGTCGGCGCGTCGAGCCGCAAGCTGCTCACCAGGCGGTAGCCGAGCTCTATTCCTTTCACTGCGTGGCCTGGCGGCGTGCCAACGACTTCGATCGCGCCGTATTGGGAGCGACCGGGAGGAGTGCCCATCAGCGATACCAAGACCGTGCGCGAGGAGCCGGCACCCAGCGTGAAGGAGCTTGCGTTGAGGCCAACCCCCGACAGCGTGGCACTGCGGTTGGGTGACACTTCGCCGTTGAGCCCCTGCAACCATGGCCGCAGCGCAACTTTCACGAGCATCGACGTGCTGGTGGTGTTCGAGATCTTGATCGAGCCGACGCTACCGCGACTGGCGACATGCTCAAAGATGCCCGGGGAGATCGACACGCCGCCGCCCGCCGCGAGGCTTGCGCCGGCGGCGGTGAGCATCGCACTCGTCATGACAAGTGTCGTGACGAGTGTCAATCGCCTGATGCTGTGAAGTCTCATGATCGCTGCCTCCTCTTTCAGTTGGGGGTGTCTTTTGCCGCCGGGCCTTCGCCGCGCCGCGCGTTTTACGGTCCAGCGGCGGTGACGGTCACCAACAGGAGCTTGTGGTAGCTGCCGATGGCCGGTTGATGGGTGCCATGCACCGTCTGGCGCAGGCGAATCGTGGCTTCTTCTAGCGAAAGCGGTTCTCCCCACTGCTCGAGCACACTGTCGACGCTTGCATCGAGCGAGTGAAAGCCGCCACGTCCAGCCGCGGCCTGCAGCGCGATCGCGAGGCTTGAGCGCCCTCGTGCCAGGTGCCCGCGACGGGGATCTGAGATGGCTTCGCCATCGGCGAGGCTCAGCCTGACCGGCGCATCGGTGGCCGTGACTTGCACAGAGACCGTCGCGTCATACACGCTCCGCCCGTGACCTGAGCTCACCCTTGTAAAGGGTCTCGGTTCGCCCAGCGAGAGCGCGAGCGTGCTTTCCACCGTACCCCCCACCGGCGTGCCTCCTTCTGCCGGCGCAGCTGGCGCGCCGCCGAGCATGGCGAGCGCCGTGACGAGCAGCGCCAACGCTACCAGGCGCGCAGCGGCGATCATCGTCCCCTACCCCTGCTGCTCTTGCCACGGTGGTTGCGTCGGTCTCGAAGCGCGATCGCCGCGCCTATCCGCACCTCGACGTCTTCGCCGCCAGCCTGGCTGTAGCGGAAGATGATCGTACGCGCGCTTTTGAGCTCGAGCACCGTGTTGAGAAGGCCTTTACGCACGAGCATCGTGTCGTGCCCGACCGTTGAGATACGCCGCCCGACCTTGTAGAGCACGCGAACAGGCGTGCCCTCGGGTGCCGACACGCGATGGCGACCGTGTAGGCAGGTGAGCCGGCCTGTGAAGTGGTAGCGCCGGTCTCGGCGCAGCACGGGCACGCCCCTGCGGGTATACCCGAGCGGCTTGGAGGCAAGGTGCATTTCCAGCATCGGCGTGGGGCAGACAGGCGGCACCCGGGGCGGCGGCTCTTTTGGCAGATGTTTATGGTCGGGTTCTTCCGGCGGTTCCATGGACGAGCCTTCGTGCATGGCTGTGATCCCGACTGTGACCGTGTTGCTGGCGAGCGGCATAGGGTCAAGGACTTCGATCGGCGCTTCGAGGAGTGTGCCGGTGCTGCCGACCGCGTCGGTCACGGTGACGAGCAGCATATGTGAGCCGGCAGTACCAACGTCGATCGAGAGCGGGATGTTCGAGACGGTTTGTGGACACGGAGGGGCCGAGCACAGGCTCACGGACGCGGCGTTGCCGTCGATCGAGGCCTGCGCGCTTATCAGGCCGGAGCCCGTGTCGCTGGCGTCGATCCTCAGGCTCAATGTCGTTCCCGCTTCCGCGGGGCTCTGCACCTGCCCGACAGCTCCAGTGGGGGTGCTGTCACGAACGCCTTGCGTGATTGATGAAGATCTGAATGTCATGGTCGCCTGAGCACTGGAGGTAACGGGCACCGCCGCCGCGACCATGACGGCCGCGACGGCGGTGATGCTCCTCAGGCGCCTCGACGTGCGCCTGCTTTGTGTCATTTCACTGCTTTGAGCTACGGGGTGGTGGTTGACAGGGTCAGCGTGACCGTCTTGGCGTAGGTGCCGGTGTGCAGATGATCATGCAGCCCGATCTTCTGGTTGAACGTCACCGTCATTTCGTCTTCACTGAACGGTTTGGCGTATGTCAACAGCGTCGTCGGTGCTACAAGCGACGTGAGGGCACCGCCAATTCCTCCCTGTGTGGATGTTGCCTTGCTTTCGAGCGGTTCAGGCAGCTCATAGGTTTCTTTGAACGCCCCATGAGTGTATGCCTGCACCAGATGCCCGGTGTCGGTTGCGCTCGCGTCTTCGGCGACCAGCTTGCTTTCGGCTGCCGTGCTCGTCGCCTTCAGACCACAGGTGTTGTGATATTCCTGCGCTTTACCCGGAAGGAACGAGCCCAGCACAACTGGTGAGCACGTCGTTGCGAGCGTCTGCGTGAACGGCACCTTGCCTTCCACGACTATCCCGACGGACGCTTCTACGACGGCGGACGGTTCCGATGTGGCCGGCGCCGACGCGCCACTCGCGTTGTGTGCTACGAGCACGACGCGGATGGTGTGACCGAGATCCGCTTCGTTCAACGTGTATTCGCCCGCCGTCGCGCCGGTGATGCTCGCACACGAGGCGCCTGAGGAGTTGCAGTCCTCCCACTGGTAGGTGTAGGAGGTCGGCGACCCGGTCCACGCGCCGTTACTCGTGCTCAACGTACGCCCGCCTTGCGGCGTACCGCTGATGACAGGCAGGCCGGTGTTCAGCGGTACCGAACTGAATTCAGCCGTGACAGACTCGGTCGCGCCAAGCGGATTGAACGAGCACGCTCCGGTGCCGGAACAGGCCCCGCCCCATGATGCGAGCGAATACCCGGCTGCCGGCGTCGGCGTCAAGCTGACGGCTACTTCTTCGAATTCGGCGCTACATGCTGTGTGACCTTGCCCGCATTCGATGCCGGCGGGTGTCGAGGTCACGGTGCCTTCGCCGGTGACCGTCACCGCGACGATGTGCTTCTGAGTCGTCACTTTCACGTTGAACGAGGCTGTGGCTTTGTTTTCGTGACCATCTACTGCGGTGCATTCGACTTTGGTCGTGCCCACTTTGAATGTCGCGCCCGATGCGGGCAGACAGCTCAAGGACTTGACCAGCGCATCGGAGTCAGTCGCTTCAACGCTATAAGTAACCACCGCACCCGACCCACTCGTAGCCGGCGTAACAATTTCCGCCGGCACCGTGATATGGGGCGGCGTCGAACTGTACTGGTCGGCGCCGATGTCGCACGCGGTAGGACGCGGATAACCGCGCTGATCTGTCGCGGGACACTTTGCCGTGTCACCGGCACCGATCGTCGGGCTGCCTGCCTTCTCTGAGTAGAGCGTCGTGGAGCCACCGTCGTTGCTCAATGACGACTGCAGCAAAGGAGTCTTGCTCTGGAATGCCGCTTCACCACCACAACTGGCATCGGAGGCGAGGCTGTGATCGTTGGTGATGGCGATGCTTCCGCACTGCGCAGAGCCGCCGTTTAGAGCGACGATCGTGTTCGTCAGGCTCAGCGTGCCTGCGCCAGAGCCGATGCCGCCCGAGGCGTTGTGTACGACGGTCACGTTCGTCAGGCTCACCGTGCCTTCGTCGACCAGACCAAATTCGTGGCCGTCGGAGAGCGTCGAGTTGGTGAGATTGGCGCTTGCGCCGCTATCGACACTGATCTGGCTACCGAGATTGCCGGAGATCGTCGCGTTTTCAACGTTCAGAGCGCCCCCATCTTCGATACCGGGGTTGCCTCCGCCACCCCCGCTGGTGACAACAACGTGCTTGAGCGTGACCGCCACGCCCGTCTTGATGGTGATCAATTCTTTTTCTGAAACCCCCGCAACTTCTGTGACGGCGCCGCCATTGATCTGGACGCCAGGCGTCGCTTCACCGATTTTGCCTGCCGGCCCCGCCAGTGTCTGGGTACCGCCCGTGTTCGTAAAGATCAACGTTTTGCCCGGTAGGTATGTGCCGGCCGTGAGTTCGATCGTGTTCGCCACGCCGTTCCCGTTGGCCGAGGTGACCGCTGCTTCGAGTTCCGTGGTGTTGTGAACGACAAACGTTGCGGCGCTGGCTCCGACGGCTAGCATCAGCGATGCTGTTGCCGCCAAAGTGAGCGCAGCCACATACATTCGCAAACGCGCAAGCCATTTATGGCTCATTGAATCCTCCAGTACGGTTTTGTAAAATGCGAGTTTCGGCATCTTTGATGCATCTATCCACCACTTGACCGTCGGGGATGCCCAGGCCTCTCGCTTAGACACGGCCGCTACTCAGCGTCGAGCAGGAGCCGAAATTACCAAGCTCTCGCGAGCCAAAGCAAGGTCGTTTACCGCATGGTCACGACCATTTACCGCTTGGTCACGTTTGACCCCGATGACATTCTGTTCACGTTTTCATATCGTATTGGTGACAGTGGATCCGAGACGAATCCCGGCTGACTAACTGCGATGTCAGACCTCGCGCCGATCTCTGCCGCACCTCAGCGCCGACCCGTTCACAGGTAATTCACTTCTGGCACTGCTCGATACTCGAGAATGCCCGCATCTCGGCGTGAAGGTCGCTGTCAAGCGCACCGCCACAACCCTGCTCCCCAGCGATCCAATGACGAGCTCGCGTAAAAAGACCGCTTCTACAACTAGCGCAGCAGCCACAGCCTCCGCCTTCAGAAGGTCGCGCTTTGCCGGATTGCGCCACGGCATCTCAGCCGCATGGGGTATGCTGACAGCGAGTCCGCTGCTGGCCGGTCTGGCGGCAACGGCTGTCTTGCTCGTGGTCTTGTTCTTCGTTGGCCTGTCGATCATCGGGCCGCACTCAGCCGGAAAGCAGACCACGCTCTCGGGCGCCACCGAACTGATCACCGACGGGCAGGCGACGCAGGCAACGCTCCTCGACCAGGACGCACAGCTGGAACTGCGCACAGACAATGGCCAGGCACTCTGGGCAAGTTACCCGCATTCGGACTCCTACACGAGCACACTGATCGCCCTCCTTCAGCGCAAGCACGTACCTACCACCGTCAATCCACAGTCGGGCAAGGCGATCCTGCGTGCGACCGTCCAGTTCCTGCTGCCGATCCTCATTCTCGTCACGCTGTTCGCCTTCTTCATGACGCTGGTGAGAGAGCAGGGAGCGGCCTTCGCTTCGTTTTCGAAGTGGAGCGGCAGCGAGCAGAAGGCCGGCGAGGGCCGGACGACGTTTGCCGACGTGGCCGGTGCTCCCGAGGCGCTGATCGAGTTGGGGGAGGTCTGCGACTATCTCGAGAACCCGGGACGCTATGCCCGCCTCGGCGCCAAGGCACCCAAGGGCGTAATACTCACCGGGCCTCCGGGCACGGGAAAGACGCTGCTTGCGCGTGCCGTCGCCGGTGAGGCACAAGCTAACTTCTTCTCGCTCTCAGGCTCTGAGTTCGTCGAGTCGCTGGTCGGCGTCGGCGCCGCACGCGTGCGTGATCTCTTCCATCAGGCACGCGAAGTGGCGCCGGCCATCATCTTTATCGATGAGCTCGACGCCATCGGTCGGCAGCGAGGCGCGGGCATGGGACAAGGCAACGACGAGCGCGAGCAGACGCTCAACCAGATCCTCGTCGAGATGGATGGGTTCGGTGCGGAGTCGGGCATCGTGATCATGGCCGCGACCAACCGACCGGACATCCTCGACAACGCGCTGTTGCGACCTGGCCGCTTTGACAGACAGGTCGTCGTCGACGTGCCGGACGTGCACGGGCGCACGGAAATCCTGGAGCTGCATGCCGGCAGAAGTCCGATCTCGCCCCATGCCGACCTCCTGCGCATCGCCCACCAGACGCCTGGCTTCACGGGCGCCGACCTCGCGAACATCATCAACGAGGCCGCGCTGCTCACCGTGCGCGCCGGCAAGCAGCTCATCGAGCAGGAAGAGCTCGAGGAGGCGATCGACCGGGTTATGTCCGGACCCGCGCGCAAGAGCCACGTACTTTCGCGGGATGAGGTGTGGCGGATCGCCGTGCACGAGTCCGGACATGCGATCGTCGCTCGCGCGATCGGCAACTCGGCAGCGCTGCAGAAGCTCTCGGTCGTGGCGCGCGCCCGCGGGCGCGGCGGCG
>Ga0208480_1000352_pt1 | contig 17532 bp, 17 predicted proteins | sample NGESurshal092012_4_FD_184485 | JGI IMG/M metagenome (GOLD analysis project Ga0208480, IMG submission 184485) | Arctic peat soil microbial communities from Barrow, Alaska - NGEE Surface sample F53-1 shallow-092012 (SPAdes) | ecosystem: Environmental > Terrestrial > Soil > Wetlands > Peat ... | reverse complement strand
AGGCGATCAACAACACCGTGCGCGCCCTGAGCGTCTCGGGCAACTCCGGTCCGGGGCCGTTCCCGGGCGACCCGACGACAATCACCGGCAACCACAGCTGAGTGGAGTCCGGCCGGCGCCGCCCCGCGGTCGGGGCGGCGCCGCGACGACGCGGGCGGGCGGCCGCGCTAGGCGGCTGAGGCCGAGTCGTGGGGCGCCGGGGTGATCGGGGCGGGACCCTGGAGCTGGCGGGAGAGCACGAGCGCGATCAGCGCGACGACGATCAGAGCGGCCCCGTAGATCTCGGTCGTCTGGCGTAGGCCGAGCGGCGTGACCGCGGCTCCGGCGGCGACCGCCGGCAGGCTGAAGGCGAGGTAGGCGACCGCGAGGATCGACGAGACGAGGCCGGCCCGCTGGTCGATCGGGGCCTGCGAGCTGAGCGCGCGGAAGGCGCCGCCGAAGGCCGGGCCGAAGCCGAGCCCGACGATCGCGGTCGCGACGAGGAAGAGGGCGGTCGAGCTCTCGCCGATCGCGACGAGGGCGAGCGCCACGCCGAGCGTGAGTGCACTCAGCCCGCCCTGGGCCGTCGCCTTCGGGTGGGCCTCGCGCAGGCGGACCGACGCGATCGCGCTGACGCCGGCCATGATGAAGATCGGCAGGGCGCCGATCACGTGGCTCGTCTGTCCGAGCACGCCGGCCGTCACCGACGGGCCGAGTGACAGGATCAGCCCGCCGAGCGCCCAGGTCGCGATCAGGCAGGGGATCGCCCGCAGGAAGTCGCCGCGGACGGCCGGCGGGATCGAGAGCCGCGGCTTGAGCGAATGCGCCCACGGACCGGCGCGGTGGACGGTCTCGGGAACGGCGCCGGCGACGGCGATCGCGAGGGCGAAGGCGCCGGCCAGCAGCCAGAAGATCAGACGGGTGGGATCCGGCCCGTATTCGACGAGCAGGCCGGCGGCGAGCGCACCGAGGGCGAGCCCGGCGAGCGGGGCGGCGACGCCGAGCGTCGCGCCGAGCCGGGGCCGCTCGTCGGGCTCGAGGTCGATCAGGCTGGCGCTGATCGTGCCCATCGCGATCCCGGTCGCCACGCCCTGGACGATCCGGGCGGCGAACAGCCAGGCGACGCCCTGGGCTTCGGCGAAGAGGAGCATCCCGGCGAGCTCGATCACGAGGGCGAAGAGCAGCGTCGGGCGGCGGCCGACGTGATCGGAGACCGAGCCGGCGATCACCAGGCTGGCGAGCAGGGCGAGGGCGTAGACGGCGAACACGCTGGTCAGCGTGATCGTCGAGAAGGTCCACTCGGTCTGGTAGACGATGTACAGGGGGGACGGCGCGCTCGATGCGAACAGCAGCAGGCAGAGCGTCCCGGCCAGCAGCCAGAACGACGTCCTGCGGCCGAGCTTGACGGCGGGGAAGCGGGTGCGGCCGATGGCGGTTGATCCTGACATTGGTACGGCAATCATCGTACCAAACCTACGACGATCGTCGTATAATGCTGGCCTGGATGGGCCTGCGCCACCCCGCAACCGACGAGCTCGAGCTGCCGGCCGTGCTCCACGCGCTCAGCGACCCCCAGCGGCTGTCGATCGTCCGCACGCTGGCCGCGAGCGACGAGCCGCGGCGGTGCGGGAGCTTTCATCTGACGGTCACCAAGTCGACGCAGACCCACCACTTCCGGGTGCTCCGGGAAGCAGGTGTGATCGAGCAGCAGGAGGACGGCACGGCCAGGCTGAACTCGCTGCGCCGCGAGGATCTCGACTTGCGCTTTCCCGGGCTCCTCGACGCGATCCTGGCCCCGGCCGGCGTGACCCCCTCGCGCGTGGCCACGGGCCGCGTCGGCTGAGCGGTGTCCGACGGCCTCGAGTCGCTCAACCGGCTCGACCCGCCCGACGCCCGAGCGGCCCTGCTCGGCTGCTGCGGGTCGCAGCGGTGGGCCGTGCTGATGGAGCGCGGGCGTCCGTACGCGTCAGCGCAGGAGGTCGTCGACCATGCCGAGCTGGTCTTCGACGGGCTCGACCAGGGCGACTGGCTGGAGGCGTTCGCCGCCCACGCGCGGATCGGCGAACCCCGCGACGCCGACCCGCAGGGCCGGGGCGAGCAGTCCGGCGTACTCGGCGCGAGCGCGGAGGACCGGAGCGAGCTGGTCGCGCGAAACACCGCGTACGAGGCCCGCTTCGGGTACGTCTTCCTGATCTGCGCGACCGGGCTCGACGCGCCGGCGAGCATCGCCGCGCTCGAGGACCGCTACGCCAACCCCCCGCAGGTCGAGTTCGGCGTCGCGGGCGCCGAGCAGCGCAAGATCACACGGCTGCGCCTGGGCCGGCTGCTCGACGCGGCGCCCGGCGAGACGTCGGGTGCGACCGGATGACCGACGTCACGACCCATGTCCTGGACACGGCGTCCGGCCGCCCGGCCGCCGGGATCGAGGTCTCACTCCACGCGCGCCGCGCCGACGGTCAGTGGACCCGCCTCGGCGGCGGGAGGACCGACGCCGATGGCCGTACCGCCGGCCTCGCCGGCTCGAATGGCGCACAGCCCGGGGTCCACCGTCTGGTCTTCGCGACCCGCGGGGTGTTCTTCGACGAGGTGGCGGTGGCCTTCACGGTCGCCGGCGAGCCCCACCTCCACATCCCGCTGCTGCTCAGCCCGTACGGCTACACCGTCTATCGGGGCTCCTAGTCAGTGCTGGAAGCCGTCGCGGTGGACGTCCTTGTAGAGCAGGTACTCGGCGCCGCCCGCGTAGGCTCGAAAGGTCTGGGGGCAGTAGGGCGCCATGTAGATGAAGTCGTCGGCCTGGACGTCGTGATCCTCACCGTCGAGGTGGTAGATGCCGGCGCCGGCGGTCATGTAGAGGCCGTGCTCCTCGTCGTGGATCTCGACCTGCGGCAGTCCGATGTCGGTCTCGAAGGCCATCAGCGTGATGTTGAAGTCGAAGGCCGCGTCCAGGGGCGGGATCAGCTCGGCTCGGCGCAGGCCGGGGACCGGCGTCTGCGCGGACTCGACAACCGAGCGATCCCCGCCGAAAGCCTCGGGCGCGGGAATCCCCGGCGTCGGCTCGTAGCGGCGCTTGATCCACAGCACGCGTGCCGGCTCGCCCGGCCCGGCACGGAGCTCGAACCCCGCCGTGTCCGGGAGGTAGGCGAAGCCGCCTGCGCCCAGGGCCAGGTCGTCCCCCGCGAGCACGACCCGGGCGTCACCGTCGAGCCCGTAGAGGAAGTGCTCGAACCCTGCCGCGATCGGCTGGCCGCGCGACCCGGCCGGGAGGTCGACGAGGTACTCGGCGAACTGGGCCGGCGCGAGCCGCGGCGTGACGAGCTTGATCACGCGGGCTCCCGGCAGGTCCGGGAGCCGGCTGGCAAAGTGGTTCTCGGGGGTCAGCAGGGTGTAGGCGCCGCTGCGCCAGCCGCGCAGGCCGAGCATCGCGTCGGTCACCCGGCCAATTCTACGAAGACGCGATCACGCCGCAGCGGCAGGCTCGTGAAGCGGACGCCGGTCGCATCGCGAACGGCGTTGGCCAGGGCGGGGGCGACCGGGTTGAACGGGCTCTCGCTCATCGGTTTGGCCCCGAACGGACCGACGATCCGGTCGCGGGTCTGCGCGAAGTGGACCTCCGTCGGAGGCAGATCCCCGAACAGGGGGACGTGGTATTCACGCAGCGACCGCGTCAGCACCCGCCCCGCCCGGTCGATCTCGACCGCCTCGAAGAGGGCGGCGCCGAGCGCCTGCGCGACGCCGCCCTCGATCTGCGCGCGGCACTGCATCGGGTTGATCACGGTCCCGGCATCGGCCGCCTGGACGCTGAACAGGATGCGGATCTCACCCGTCTCGGGCGAGACGGCGACGCGGAAGCCGTGGGCGTTGAAGGCGACTGACCGCAGCAGCCCGTCGATGCTTGCTTCGGTGCTCTGGAGCAGTCCCGGTTGCCGCGAGGGGGCGTCGATCAGCGCCTGCAGTTGCTCGGCCGCCCGCAGCGTCGCCGCGCCGGCGATCACCGTCCCCGTCGACCCGTAGGCGCCGGTGTCGTGCTCGACGAGGTCGGTGTCGGCGGCGACGAGCTCGATCCGGTCGGGGGTCGTGTGCAGGGCGGTGGCCGCGAGCTGGGTGTGGACGGTTGCCGTGCCGTTGCCGAACTCGGCCGTCCCGACGGCGAGGCGGTAGCGCCCGCCGGCGAGCTGGGAGATCCGCGCGTGGGCTTGGTGGCCGCCGGGCGGGGTCGTGTCGAGCATCGCGATCGCGACGCCCTCGCCGACGAGCCAGCCGCCGCCGGGTGGGTCGGCGCCGCGGCCGCCGGCAAGGGCCCGCTCGACGGCGTCGAGGCACTGGTCGAGGCCATAGCTGCCGATCTCGACATCGTCGAGGACGTCGTCGGGGCCGATCATGTTGCGCCGCCGGAAGTCGATCGGGTCGAGCTCGAGCATGCGGGCGAGCTCGTCGATCGCCGAGTCGACGGCGAAGGCCAGCTGGCTGAGCCCATAGCCGCGCAGCGCCCCGGCCGGGACGGTGTTGGTGTAGACGCAGCGGGCGTCGACCCGCCGGTTGGGGCACCGGTAGAGGCTGATCGGCTCGCCGCAGGCGTGGAAGAGGACACCCGGGCCGTGGTTGCCGTAGGCGCCGGTGTCGGCGAGGATGTCGACCGCCACGGCTGTGAGCTTGCCGTGGCGATCGGCACCGGCGCGCACGCCGACGCGCATCGGATGGCGGGTCGTCGCCGCGGTGAACTGCTCCTCGCGCGTGAACTCGAGTTGAACCGGCCGGTGGAGGCGCAGGGCGGCCAGGGCGACGACGTCCTCGACGAGCATCTCCTGCTTGGCGCCGAAGCCGCCGCCGACTCTTGCGGTGAACACGCGCACCCGGTCGCGGGGGAGGTCGAAGAGCCGGCAGAGGGCGTCGCGCGTGAGGAACGGCGTCTGGCTGCTCGTCCGCACGACGAGGCGTCCGTCGGTCTCGATCCAGGCGATCGCCGCGTGGGTCTCGAGGTGGACGTGCTGGACCCGCTGGACGAGGAACTCGCCGTCGTAGACCGCGGCCGCCCGCCGCAGGCCGTCCTCGACGTCGCCGAGCCGGCTGTGGAGCTCGGCGACGAGGTTGCGCTGGGGGTCGGCGATCCGCGAGTCGGCGGCGTCCTTGTCGCCGTGGACGGGCGGGGCGCCCGGCGCGAGCGCCGCGTGCGGGTCGGTCACGGCGGGAAGCTCGTCGTAGTCGACGCTGACGAGGAGGGCGGCCTGCTCGGCGATCGCGACCGTGTCCGCGACGACGGCGGCGACCCGTTGGCCGGCGAATCTGACTACCCGGTCGAACAGCAGGGTGTCCGCCGGGTCGTCGGCGACGAGCTCGTGGCGGGCGGTGGAGTAGTGGACGGCCGGCGCGTCGGCGTGGGTCAGGACGAGGTGGACGCCAGGCAGCGCGAGCGCGGCGGCGGCGTCGATCGACCGGATCCGCGCGCTGGCGTGGGGGGCGCGGACGAGCTTCACGTGCAGCAGGCCGTCGGGGGCGACGTCGAGCGTGAAGCGGGCCGCTCCCGTGACGATCGCCGGGCCGGCCGGCGCCGGCGTGTCGCGGCCGACGCTCGCCCGCGGGGCCATCGCCGCGTCGACGTCCCGGGTGCTGCGGATCTCGGCGGCGAGGGCCTTGGCGCCGCGAACCCCGGTGTCGACGTTCTCGACGCCGCGAACCCCGGTGTCGACGTTCTCGACGCCGCGGATCGCATCGTCGATCGCCCGGTAGCCGGTGCACCGGCAGATCGAGCCCTTCAGGGCGCGTGGGAGGTCGGCGAGCTGCTCGGGAGAGAGGGCCGCCGCGGTCATGATCATCCCGGCGGTGCAGAAGCCGCACTGGAAGCCCTGCGCCTCGACGAAGGACCGTTGGATCGGATGGAGCTCGTCCCCTCCGGCGAGACCTTCGATCGTCGTCACGGCCCGCCCCCGGGCCCGCCGCGCCGGGTACAGGCAGCTGTGGAAGGGGAGGCCGTCGACGTGGACGGTGCACGCCCCGCAGTCGCCGGCGTCGCAGCCCTTCTTGACGCCGAACCAGCCGTGCTCACGCAGGTAGGTCCGCAGACACTGCCCAGGACGGGGCTCCGCGTCGGCCGGCTGCCCGTTGACCAGCATCACGGCTCGCCGGCCGTGGAGAGCTCGCTGCGGATCTCGTCGACGTAGAGCCGGGTCAGGTGCCGGCGCCAGACCGGGTCGCCGTGGACATCGTCGTGGTAGTCGAGCGCCGCCGCCTCCAGCGCCCGGCGGAGGTCCTTGGCAGCCGGCGGCGAGTCGAAGCGGAGTTGGACCGGCCGCCGGACCGAGCCGGTCACGGTCACGACGAAGGCGTCGCTATCGGCGCAGCGGCGGCCGATCACGAGCACGGCCGAGCGGCCGACCGGGCTGAGCGAGAGCTGGCGAAACGCCGTCCGCGAGCGAAGCGCGGCGGCCGGGAGCAGGACGGACCGCAGCAGATCGCCCGGGCCGAGCACGTTCTGGCCGGGCCCGAGCACGAAGTCGCAGGCGGCGACCTCCCGGATCTCGCCGGTTCTCGTCCAGATCGTGCAGACCCCGTCGAGCGCGGCGGCCAGCGACGTCATCGGCCCGGCTGGGAGCGACAGGCAGATGTTGCCGCCGACGGTCGCGGCGTTCCAGACCTTGAACGATCCGAGCAGCGCGTCGCAGCACTGCCTGGCGAGCGCGGCCGCCGGCCAATCCGCGGAGCCCTGGTAGCGGGAGAGCTGCCCGAGCGTGCAGGTCGCCGCGATCTCGAGCCCAGCGTCGTGTTCGAGCAGGGCCGGCCAGCAGAAGCACGTCAGATCGACGAGCCGGCGGATATCCGGCTGTGGCTCTGAGAAGAGCCACGTCCCGCCCGCCAGCCAGGCGTCGCCGTCGCGCCAGTCTGCGAGCGACGAGCGCTGGGCCGCGACGATCGCGTCGACGCCGTTGAGATCCATCCGGACTAGCCGGCCTGGAGCGCGGCGGACGCGCTCGCGGCGGCGCGGGCGAGCTCGTCCTCGTCGATACCGACGAGGTGGCCGGCCTCGACGATCGTGCGCCCGCCGACGAGCAGCCGGTCGAGCGTCGGCGCGCCGAAGACGAGCGTGCAGACCGGGTCGGCGATCCCCGCCCCGGCCAGGCCGTCGACCCGCCAGAGGGCGACGTCGGCGAGCTTGCCCGGCTCGAGCGACCCGAGCTCACCGGCTCTGCCGAGGCAGCGGGCGCCGCCGTTGGTGGCCATCGCGAGCGCCTGGCGGGCCGAGAGGGCGAGCGGTCCGCCGCGGACCCGGGCGACCAGCAGGGCCTGGTGGAGCTCGTCGATCATCCGGCCCGACTCGTTCGACGCCGACCCGTCGACGCCGAGTCCGACCGGGGCGCCCGCCCTCAGCAGGTCCGCGATCGGCGCGGCACCGGACCCGAGCCGGCCGTTCGAGGTCGGGCAGTGCGCGACGCCGGTGCCAGTCTGGGCGAACCGGTCGACCGCGGCGCCCGAAAGGTGGACGCAGTGGGCCATCCAGACGTCGTCGCCCAGCCAGCCGAGGTTCTCCGCATACTCGGCCGGTGAGCAGCCGTGCCGCGCCTGGCAGAAGTCGTCCTCGTCGGCCGTCTCGGCGAGGTGCGTGTGCATCCGCACGCCCTTGCGCCGGGCGAGCTCGGCCGCCTCGCGCATCAGGCCGTCGGTCACCGTGAAGGGTGAGCAGGGCGCGACGACGATCCGCAGCATCGAGTCGATCGACGCGTCGTGCCAGCGGTCGATCGCCGCCTCGGTCGCCGCGAGGATCGCGTCCCGCTGCTCGACGACCGAGTCCGGCGGCAGGCCGCCGGAGGACTGGCCGAGGTCCATCGACCCGCGCGCCGGGTGGAAGCGCAGGCCGATCCGCCGGGCGGCGGAGATCTCCGCCTCGAGGCAGTCGCCGCCGTCGACCGGGAAGACGTAGTGGTGGTCGCTTGTCGTCGTGCAACCCGTCAGTGCCATCCAGCCGAGGTTGGCCGCGGCTGAAAAGTGGACCGTCTCGGCGTCGATCCGCGCCCAGATCGGATAGAGCGTCTCGAGCCAGCCGAACAGCGTCGTGTCCTGGGCGATGCCGCGGGTGATCCACTGGTAGAGATGATGGTGTGTGTTGACCAGGCCCGGCGTCAGCAGGCAGCCGGACCCGTCGATCAGCTCACCGGTGCGGAGCTCCGCGGGTGCGGGACCCGGGCCGACGCTGACGATCCGTGATCCGTCGAGCACGACGTGTCCGTCGGTGTGCTCGGTGCCCTTGGCGTCGCATGTCGCGACGTGACACCGCTCGATCGCGGTCAGCCCGCCACTCACGAATCGGCCGTCGCCGGCCCACTGGCGAAACGGGCCCCGGCCGGCGCCGGGCTCCCACCGTCGCCGGTCACCGCGCCGTGCTCGATCGCCGTGCGGAGGACTCCCCGCCTGGGCGGGAAGCTCGTCCAGTGGTTGAAGAAGAGGTTGAGGAAGAAGACGACGATCACGGTCGAGGTGATGCTCGACCCGAAGATCACCTGGAAGTTGGCCGGGAACTTCTCGTAGAAGGTCGGCGCGACCGCTGGGATCAGTCCGATCGAGAGGGACACGGCGATGATCAGGAGGTTGTGGTTGCCCTCGAACTCGACCTTGTGGAGTGTGCGGATGCCGATCGCGGTGACCATCGCGAACATCACCGTCGCCGCCCCGCCGATCACCGGGCCGGGGATGTTGGCGATCACCTGGCTGGCCTTGGGGATCAGTCCGAGGATCACGAGGAGGACGCCGCAGACGGCGACCACCCACCGGCTGCGGACGCCGGTCATCCCGACGATCCCGACGTTCTCGGCGTAGGCCGTGTCCGGGAAGGAGTTGGTGAAGCTCGCGATCAGGGCTGAGAGACCGTCGGTCCGCAGGCCGCGGGCGAGATCGCTCGGGGAGACCGGCCTGTCGACCATCTCGCTGACGGCGAGCATGTCGGCGGTCGACTCGGTGTAGGTGACGAGCATCACGATGCACAGCGAGATGATCGCCGATGCCTTGAACTGCGGCCCGCCGAAGTAGAAGATCTTCGGGCCGCCGAACCAGCCGACCGTGTGGACGCTCGAGAAGTCGAGCAGGCCCATCGGCCAGGCGACCAGTGTGCCGATCACGATCGCCAGGAGGACGGCGATCTGGCCGACGAAGCCGGTGAACAGGCGGGTGATCACGACGAGCATGAGGATGACGAGGCCGGCGAGCAGGATGTGTGAGACGGCGCCGTAGCTCGGTGCGGTCGCATCCGCACCGGCGATCAGGCCGACGTCGGCGCCGATCAGGGAGAGCCCGATCACCGCGATGATCGTCCCGGTCACGAGCGGCGGGAAGAAGCGGAGGATCATCGAGAAGGGCTTGGCGACGAGCAGGCCGAAGATCCCCGAGATCATCATCGCCCCGTAGACCGACCGCAGGCCGTACTGGCTGGCGATCGTGATCATCGGGCTGAGCACGGTGAACGTCGCCCCGGCGACGACCGGCAGCCGGATCCCGAAGATCCGGCCGATCCCGACCGCCTGGATCAGCGTGCAGATCCCCGAGACGAGGAGGTCCGCGCCGATCAGGATGCCGATCCCCTGCTTGTCGAGGTGTACTGCCGGACCGACGATCAGGGGGACGGCGACGGCGCCGGCGTACATGATGAAGAGGTGCTGGAGGCCGAGCGTGACGAGTCGCGGCGTCGGCAGAATCTCGTCGACCGGGTGGTCGCTCGTGCTCGGCACGTACCTGCGGGTCGTGGGCGGCGTGAGTACGGCGGACTCGCTCATCGTGTCCCTCGGATCTGAAGCACTGCTGGTCAGGGCCGTCTGAGGCGAACATACGCGGGGAGAGGTGCGACCACTATGGACAGCCTGGCCAGACGCGTGTGGACCACTGGCCAAGACCGTCGTGATGCGTGTCACTCGGCGATCCGGCGGGGATAGCATGGGCGCGCGATGCGGACCACCGAGACCTCCAAGCGGCGTCCGCCGGTCTACGCGAGCGTGCGGGCCCGAGTGCGTCAGTACGCGGCCGAGGCCGCCCTGCGTCCGGGTGACCGGCTCCCCCCGGAGCGGGAGCTCGCCCGTCAGCTGGGCGTCAGCCGCGGCTCGCTGCGCCAGGCGTTGATGGCCCTGCGGATCGAGGGCCTGGTCGACGTCCAGCACGGCAACGGCGTCTACCTGCTGCGCTCGCCGACCGACACGGTGCCGTTGCTGGCGGCCGAGCTCCGCGAGCGTGACCCGGAGCTCCCTTCGCTCGGCGAGGTCCGCAACTCGCTGGAGGCGCTGGGCGCCGAGCTGGCGGCGTCGCGGCGCGACGACGACGACCTCGCCGGGATGGTTGCGGGGATCCGCCGGATGGACCCGGAGCTCGCCCGGCGGATGATGAGCGTGCACCTCGAGATGACCGGCGAGATCGAGGGCGCGCGGCCGTGGGTGCCACGGTGAGCCGGGTCGACCGGGAGGCGGTCGGGGCCGGATGAGCGTGGTCGTCGGTGCCAACCAGTACGGCAAGGCCGAGGTGCGGATCGTCGCGGTCGACCGGGCGACCGAGTCGCACGTGTTCTGCGACCTGAACGTGGGGATCGCCCTGTCGGGGGATCTGGATGACGTCCACGTGACAGGGAGCAACGCGAACGTCGTGCCGACCGACACGATGAAGAACACGGTATTCGCGTTCGCCAAGCAGGCGTCGGTCGGCGAGATCGAGGAGTTCGGGCTGCGCCTGGGCCGGCACTTCGTCTCCGGGTTCGAGCCGATCAAGCGGGCGAGGGTCCAGATCGAGTCGTCGTCGTGGAAGCGGATCCCGGTCGGCCGGGAGGGACGCGGGCATCCGCACGCGTTCGAGAGGGCGGGGTCGGAGCTGCGGACGGCGACCGTCGTCTGCGCGGCCGACGGCGAGTGGGTGCTCTCGGGACTGCGTGACCTGGTCGTCCTGAAGACGTCGGGATCGGAGTTCACGGGTTTCGTCAGGGACCGGTACACGACACTCCAGGAGACACGCGAGCGGATCCTCAGCACGGCGGTGACCGCGAGGTGGCGCCATGCGGGTGTCGACTGCGACTGGGCTGCGTCGTTCACGGCCGTCCGGGCGTTGCTGGTCGACCGGTTCGCGACGACCCACAGCCTGTCGCTCCAGCAGACCCTCCACGCGATGGCGTCGGCCGTGATCGGCGAGCGGGAGGAGATCGTCGAGGTCCGCATGTCGATGCCCAACCGCCACCACTTCGTCGTCGACCTGACGCCGTTCGGCCTGCCCAACGAGAACGAGATCTTCAGGGTCGAGGATCGCCCGTACGGCCTGATCGAGGCGGCGATCCTCGAGCAGGGGGCGGCGGCGGCCGGGCCGGCCTGGGACCCGTACCCGTTCCTCTGAGCCGCCGGTGGCCGCGAGCTCGTTGCCGGCCGGCGCTGCTGGAGCGGCCGCTGCGGGCTCGGCCGGGTCGGCGGGGGGCGGGTGTAGGTGTCTTGGCGAAAGTAGTTGTGTGTGTCACTCGACTTTCGCGGTTTAGAGGCCGGCGGCGGGCCCCGGCGTGTTGGACGCCGGCGATTTCACTGGTCTTGGGGTCGGGTCCCGTTCCGGGTGATATTTCGTGGCGGCGGCGCTCGTCTGGCGGGGGCTTGGCCAGCGGGCAGTCGAGGATGATTGCCCGGGGTCGGGAGGTCAGAGGCGGGCGAGCTCTCTGCGTGGGGAGTGGGTCGTGGGGCAGTGGACTCTCCAACGAAACTAGTTGACTGACTCAGGCAGCGATTTCGTGCTGAACGTCTCAGCATCCTGCTCCGCCGCCGGGGAGGAGCCCAGTCGGTCACATCCCATACGCCCCGCGCCCGACCCGCACCAGCCCCCGCCCCGCCCCGCCCTGCCCGGACCGACGTGCAGCCGGCCGAGCGAAAAGTGCGAAACCCGAGTGTGTACGCAACTACTTTTCAAAGCCTCCGCACCCGTCTTTCGAATCGATGTGGATCTCGCGGACGGGTTGGGTGTCGAGGTCGGGGTGGCCGTCCGGGCGCTGCGGTCGGCTGGCGCGTCGGCGAGGCGGGTCAGCGGGCGCCGGCCGGAGACTTGGGGGCCAGCCGGCGGGAGTCGATCACCCGGTCGATCAGGCCGTAGTCGGCGGCTTCCTGGGCTGTGAAGTACCGGTCGCGGTCCATGTCGTCGTGGACCGCTTCGACCGGTCGGCCGGTGTGCCTGGCGTAGAGCTGGTCGATCCGCGCGCGGATCTGGAGGATCTCGCGGGCGTGGATCTCGACGTCGGTCGACTGGCCCTGGAAGCCGCCGGACGGCTGGTGGGTGAGGATCTTCGCGTCCGGGAGGGCCAGCCGCTTGCCGGGGGCGCCGCCCATCAGGAGGAGGGATCCCATCGACATAGCCGTGCCGAAGCAGATCGTCGAGACGTCGGGCGCGATGAACTGCATCGTGTCGTAGATCGCCAGGCCGGCGTAGACGGACCCGCCGGGGGAGTTGATGTAAAGGGAGACGTCCTTGTCGGGGTCCTCTGACTCGAGGTGGAGCAGCTGGGCGACGACCAGGTTGGCGACGTCGTCGTCGACCGGCTGGCCGAGGAAGATCACGCGATCGTTGAGGAGGCGGGAGTAGATGTCGAACGACCGCTCGCCTCGAGAGGTCTGCTCGATGACCATCGGTACCAGGGGCATGGCATCTCCTTGTGTGGGTGGCTCCCGTGGAGACGGCGTTCGCCCGCCGCCACCCCGATCTGTGCGCAACCGCTCGGTTGCGCTTCCAAGCGTGTAGCATACCTGCAACCTGGAAGTTGCACGAGCGGGAGGGCTAGATGGCTGAGGGCTTCGTCACGAGAAGCGTGTTGATCGGCGCCGGCGCCGGGGACGTCTGGGATGCGCTGGTTGACCCGTCGCGGTTGGAGGACTGGTTCGCCGACGAGGTCGACACCGCGGCCGGGGAGCTCGTCGCCGAAGCGGAGGTTGTCTTCCGTTGGGGTGACGGGACCGAGCGGGTCGGCGTGGTCGAGGAGGTCGACGCGCCGCGCCGGCTGACGCTTGGCTGGGCGCAGGACGGCGGCGAGCAGAGCACGGTCGAGTTCGAGCTGACGGAGGAGTCGGCGGGGACGCGGGTCACGGTGATCGAGCGTGGGCTGACCGTCCGCGCGGCGGCCGGCCGGGCGGTCGCGTGGGGGCCGCGCCTGTCGGGACTCCGGCTGACTTCCTGCGCGGTCCTGGCGTAAGCCGGGCCGGCGGTGAGCGAGGCGGGCCTGGACGCGGTCTTCTTCGCGCTGGCCGATCCGACGCGCCGGGCGGTCGTCCGGCGGCTGCTCGCCCGGGAGTCGGTCACGGCGACCCAGCTCGCGGCCGGCCTGCCGATCACGCGACAGGCGGTCAGCAAGCACCTCGCGGCGCTGGTCGATGCCGGCCTGGTCGCGAGCAGGCGGGAGGGGCGGGAGACGCGGTACCGGTTGACGCCCGAGCCGCTCGACGAGGCGTCGTCGTGGCTTGGTGTGATCGAGGCCGAGTGGGACGAGCGTCTGGGCCGGCTCAAGCGCCATGTTCAGGAGGGCGCGGGCTGAGGAGCCGGGTCGTCCGGGAGGACGTCGGCCGAGTCGGCTGATCCGGTAGGCGGGCGCCGGGCGTAGCCGTCTGCATGGAGCGAGTCTGGGACTATCCGCGTCCGCCGGCGGTCGTGCCGTGCGAGCGGCGGGTGCGGGTCGAGCTGGGCGGGCAGGCGCTGGCGGACTCGGGCCGGGCTCTGCGCGTGCTGGAGACGAGCCATCCGCCGACGATCTACGTTCCGCAGGCGGACGTCTGCATGGATCTGGTCGAGATCGGCCGGGGGCGGTCGACGTGGTGCGAGTTCAAGGGGGCCGCCCGGTACGTCGACGCGGTGGTCGACGGGCGGCGGACGCGATCGATCGGCTGGACCTACCCGAGGCCGTCGGCCGGGTACGAGTGGCTGGCGGATCACATCGCCTTCTACCCCGGCCGGGTCGGCGGGGCGTGGCTGGACGACGAGTTGGTCGAGGCGCAGCCGAGCGACTTCTACGGCGGATGGATCACAGCCGACCTGGTGGGACCGTTCAAGGGGCCGGCGGGGACACTCAACTGGCTGCGGGCGGGCCGGCCGGGGCTGGCGTGGGGGGCCGGTCGCCGCGGGGCCCGGTCGGCGGCGGAGTACCCCCAGGGGGAATCGAACCCCCGCTACGGGCGTGAAAGGCCCGCGTGCTAACCGCTACACCATGGGGGCTGGGCCCGGGGAAGTGTATTTGCGGGCGACCGGACGGGCGGGGCCAGGCGTCGGTCGACGTGAACGAGCCGGAGGTTTCGGCGCGGCGGCGGAGCCGCCCAGCTCCAGCGGTGGCCGACCGGCATATGGAAAACTGCCGGGGCGCGGCTAGCTCATCGGGTAGAGCACCGGACTTTTAATCCGGCGGGCTGGGTTCGAGTCCCAGGCCGCGCATATCGCCCGACGGCCACCGTCGGAGTCGCGGCGCCCCATGGGGCGCGGCGACTCGGGAGGTTCGTGCAGCTGACCTCAGCCCATGCTCCCTGCGGGCTCGGCTAATACCAGTGACGACGACCCGCAACCGCGCGGTCCATCGATCCGAGAACGGCGAGAATCAGGCCGACGATCAACACGATGATGCCGACGGCCCATAGGACGGCGAGCTTGGGGACGAGGACGGCGATGATGAGAAGGACTACGCCTAGACCAATCACAGAAACCACATCTTCCTAGCCAATCAATGGCTGTCCGGAGTTTCGAGGACGCGATGGCCGCACCTCACTCTGACTCCCGAGATACCCAACGGTCGGCCTTCAGAAACGCCTTGTGTCCGGACGCCCACGCGCAGGCGACATCTCGCCTGGGCGCAGGCGACATCTCGCCTGGGACCACGCCTGGGACCAGCGGCCCGGACCAGCGCGTCCGCGCCCGAGGGGCCCGGAACGGAACGAGCTTTCAGGGATCTGCGGAGCAAGCTTTCAGGGATCTGGGTTTGGCGTCGGGGCGGTCGGGGAATGACGGCTCCATGGAATATGGAACCTCAATTTTTCTCATAGCTGTTGGTGCAGTCCTCAAGTTCGCAGTGACCACCACGGTCTCAGGAATCTCACTCCAGACGGTCGGAGTCATTCTGATGCTCGTCGGTGTGCTCGGCCTGCTCATGTCGTTCTTCTGGCTCGCGAGTGTCCGGCGTCGCCCAAGCGACGTCGTCGTTCGCGAGGACGTTGTCCGCGACCCTGATCTTCCCCTCTACTGACCGGACGCGGAGCCGGCCAGGCGTGTGCGGAGCCGGCCAGGCGTGTGGCTACGGCCGCAGGACGACCCGTCTGACCTTTCAGTTCCCTCCCCGTGCCCGGGCCGGCATGCCGGCCCGGGTCACTCGGGGCCTGATGTCGACTGCGGCGGTGGCTCTCGTGACGAAGAGGATGTGTGCTTTCGTCGCAAAACTAGTTGACTGACTCAGTCAACTACTTTTCTTTTAGTGGCGACACACGCACTCCTCCAAGCGCCCGACGAGCTTCCGAGATGGTCGTCGAGCTCTCGAGCCCGAGGCGGTCGGCGCTCCCGCGGCGACCCGGACCCGGCGACCCTCGACCGACGACCTGCTCCTCGATCGGCGAGCCGCCGGCTCGCCTTGCGTCAAGCTGCGTCGCAGAACGTCTGCCGCCGGCACCAGCACCCGGCCCGGACGCCTCGACAACAGCGACCCGCCTCGACAAACACCGACCCAGGAGCCTGCCGATGGACGTCCCCCAGCCGATCTCGACCCAGATCCACGACGAGACGTGGGCCGGGGTCACCTACCACATCCGCGGTGAGCTGGTTCCCGAGCTCCAGGTCGACCTTCAGGACGCGGCGGTCTTCTTCGAGCACCACACCCTGCTCTGGAAGCAGACCCACGTGAAGATCGAGCTGCGGAAGATGAGTGGGGCGATCAAGCGGAAGATCGCCGGCGGAGAGTTCTTCGTCACGAAGGCCGTCGGACCCGGCCGAATCGCCTTCTCCCGCGACTCGCCCGGTCAGCTGATCCCCCTCCACCTGTCGGACGGCGGCGGCATCGACGTCCGCGAGCACCAGTTCGTCGCCGCGACCGACAACATCGACTTCAGCTTCGAGCGGATCCGCGGCGTCCGCAACGCCCTGTTCACCGGGTCGGGCTTCTTCATGGACAAGTTCCGCGCCAAGCACGGCGACGCGATCGTCTGGATCCACGGCCACGGCAACGTCTTCGCGGTCGACCTCGACGACCGCGAGTCGATCGACGTCGAGCCGGGCGGTTGGCTCTACAAGGATCTCTCCGTCAGGATGGCCGCCCACACCAGCGGCCTCCGGGCCGGCTTCTTCGCCGGCGGGGGGAACTTCACCTGGAACCGCTTCACCGGCCCCGGCCGGGTCGCGATCCAGACGATGTACATCGCCCCGCTCGAGGGCGAGACCGAGTAGCCCTTCGCCCGCTCGAGGGCGAGACCGAGTAGCCCTTCGCCCCACTCGAGGGCGAGACCCAGTAGACGCCGACGCGGCTCCCCAGCCGCTCAGAACCACTGCCCCAGCCAGACCTGCTGGCTGAGGTCCGACTGGACCTGGGCGTCGTAGCTCGCCGTGGCCGGAGTGTCCCACCGGCCGGAGGCCCAGTAGCCGACGCTGTCCCAGAGATCGCCGGCCGCGTACGGCTTGCCGTTCCCCGACACGGTGTTCAGCCACGTCTGCGCGCCGTCGTAGTACGACCGGACGATCCCGCCGTAGTAGTCGGCCGCGAACGCCGTCGACGTCTGGGCGAGCGCCTCGCAGCAGTGGTAGCGGGCGTCCAACTGATACAGGCCGAAAGCGTTCCCGCCGTCCCCGACCGTCGACATGTGCCACCACGACTCGACCGCCGCGACCGCCCGCATCAGCTGCGGGTCGAGGCCCCACTTGTAGGCCGCCCACTGGATGATCTCGTCCGTCGTGCCCCGGTAGGCGCCGTCGATCCGGGCGAGGTAGCCCGCCGGCATCGACTGGTCGCCGCTGCGGAACGCCGCGAGCTGAGCAGCCGTCGGGACGGTCTGGTTGTCGGTCGCATTGTCGGTCCGCGTCTCCCCGACCCCGGTCACCAGGCCGGCCGCCTGCCCGTCGGACAGCTCCCCGACGACCTCGGTCGGGCTCGTGCTGGTCGCCGGCGCCCGGCCGGTACCGGCCGCACCGGGCTGGCTCGCTCCGGTGCTCGCAGGCCGGGTCACCGGAGCCACCGGATCCTTCGGAATGCCGACGCTCGGCTTCGGCTTCGGCTTCTTCGGCTTTGGTTTCGGGAGCTTCGAATGCTTCTTCTTCTTGGCCGCGTGGTGCTTCTTGGCAGCCATGGCCGTCCGCCCGGCCCGGCCGGCCGGCTTGGCCGCCCGGTGCTCCAGCGTGGCGCCGAACGCCGCCTGCGGGACCGGGGCGAGGGCCGGGCTCGCGGCGATCGCGAGGGCGACGAGTCCCAAGCCACCCGTGCGGATCCAACTCGAGCGGAGCCAGCGATTCATGCACAAACGGTATCGGCCGCACCCCGACCCGGCTGACAGGCCATCCGTCCAGGCTCGGGCCCGCGCCGCCCGCCCTGCACCGCCCGCCCCGCCGGCCCGCCCCACATCTCGCCCC
>Ga0208480_1000351_pt1 | contig 17559 bp, 20 predicted proteins | sample NGESurshal092012_4_FD_184485 | JGI IMG/M metagenome (GOLD analysis project Ga0208480, IMG submission 184485) | Arctic peat soil microbial communities from Barrow, Alaska - NGEE Surface sample F53-1 shallow-092012 (SPAdes) | ecosystem: Environmental > Terrestrial > Soil > Wetlands > Peat ... | reverse complement strand
GCATCGGCCGCCTGGCTCTGGTGCCGAGCGTTCCGGTGACGCCGACGAGGTCGCCGGGCCGTGCCCCGTCGCGGCCGATCAGCTTCTGGTCGCGCTCGGCCCAGCCGACGATCGTCACGCTGGCAAAGAGACAAGGAGCGCTGACGACGTCGCCGCCGGCAATCGTTGTACCAGTCAGCTCGGCAAGCTCCTCGGCCCCCCGCATCAGCTCGAGCGCCTGCCCCTCACTGACATGCGGTGGAATCCCAAGCGCAAAGTAGGCCTCGCCTGTCTGTGCCCCCATCGCTGCGATGTCCGACAGGGCAGCGGCCAGTGCCTTCCAGCCGATGTCCCCGAAGCTCAGCTCAGGGTCCTGCAGGTCGAAGTGCGTGCCCTCGACAACGCTGTCCACGCTCGTCACGCAAAGCTTGAGCGCTTTGACGACGGTCGCGTCGTCGCCGATGCCACGCACAAAACGCCCGCCGCGTACCTCGAGGGCGGCGGTAATCGATTCGATCAGAGAGAGCTCGGCGATGCCTGTGAACGATTCGCGGGCGGGCTAGACGGTGCTTGCTGGCTGGATGGGTCGGAGTGGGTCGAGACTGGGTCGGTTGGGGGGCGGGGCGAGTGTTGGGCTGCTGGTCGGCTTGTGCCAGGGATTTGAGCGGATAGAGGTAGGAGGGTCAGCGGTGCCGGTAAACGATGCGGGCGCGGTCTAGATCGTAGGGAGAGAGCTCGCAGCGGACGCGGTCTCCCGGCAGTATGCGGATACGAAAGCGACGCATCTTCCCTGCCACGTGCCCAAGCACCACGTGATCGTTGTCGAGCTTGACGCGGAACATCGCGTTCGGGAGCGCCTCGATCACCTCGCCCTCGAATTCGACCTTGTCTTCCTTTGCCACGAGTCTGAGTCCTGTCCGGGCCGTCGCGGCGTTCTATTCGCCGACCCTGTGTTGAAGTGTGCAGCGTCAAACTACCAGCGTCGGCGTACCGGGGGCGGCCTCAGCGGGGGCGCGGTCGCTGCTTTGCCGTCTCGCGGAGTCTCAGGCCAACGGATATCAGTGGCCAGGCGGTTCGGCGCCGCCGGTCCCGCCGGTAGGAGGTGGTGTCGCTTTGGGTTCCGGCGTGGGCCTCGCCGGCGTCGGTTCGCGCGCCTGCGGTGGGGTGTTCGCCCCAGGCCCTTCGACGTGTTTGCCCACGCCTTTGCCGGCGCCCACGGGCGGTTCGGCCGTGTTCTGTTCGCCCGGAGTGCTTTTGCCGGTCGAAGCTTTTTTGTGGGCAACGTTCTTTTCCGGCGTTTCGCCTTCAGGCGATTCGCTGGTCGAGACACGGCCGGTCGTCGCGAACTTGCCGAAGAACGGCTCGTAGGAGATCGGTTCGCTAGCCGCCGGGAATTCCGTGCAAGGCTGCCCTTCGGTGACCGCGGCCATGTAGGCGTGCCAGATTTCCGCGGCGAGATAGCCCCCTTGCTGGGCCTCGCCGTGGACGTCGGTCATCGGGATCGCCTTGTTGGGATAACCCATCCAGACCGAAGTCGAGTAGCTGGGCATGTACCCGTCAAGCCATGCGTCGGTGAATTCGCTCGTGGTACCGGTCTTGGCGGCGGTGGGGCATGTGATCGCCGATCGCGTCGCGGTGCCTCCGAGCACATTCTGGTGCAGGATGCTCGTCTCCTCTGCGGTCACTCCATTTGAGAGCACCTTCACGCGGTGCGGCTTGCCCCAACTGTCATCGACGCGCCCGTCGGGAAACACGACCTTTGTGATCGCGATCGGCGTATTGCGATAGCCGCCGTCTGCGAGTGTCGCGTACACGTTGGCCATTTCCAAGGGACTGACGCCGTACTTCAGCCCGCCTAGAGCCTCGGAAGGAAGGCTTTCCAGGTGCTCTTTCACCCCCATCTTGTAGGCCATGTGAGTGATCGTTTCCTCGCCGAGGTCGGCCGCCAGCTGGGCGTAGACCGTGTTGTCGGAGGTGACGGTCGCCTGCACCAGGTTGATCGACTTGTTCAGAGAGGTGTTCTCAAACGTTTTGACTTCGTATTCGGGGTAGCCGGTCAGCCACCCTGGCTCGAGCGTGTGCGAGAGGTAATAGGTCGTGTTGGGGTCCACACCGCGCGAAAGCGCGTCGGCGAGGTCGATCGCCTTGAAGGTCGAGCCGGCTTGGCGGCGGCCTTGGGCTGCCAGATTGTACTGCGACTGGTCGTAGCTCTGGGACTCAGCCATCGCCTCGATATCCCCATTGTGGGGGTCGATCGTGACGATCGCCGACGCCGGGTCGCCTTCCTCGTTGAGTATCTGTCTGATCGCTTCGCGTGCCTCGCCTTGCATCTTCAGGTTGATCGTCGTGTACACCTTCAAACCGCCCTGCTCGACCGTAGTCGGGCCATAGCGCCTGATCAGCTGCTGGCGGACGTATTCAAAGAAGAAGTCTTCCTGGCGGCGTGTGTAGTAATCGCCGTGGTGCACTTCCAGAGGCGCCGCTTGGGCAGTCGCTGCCTGGGCGTCGCTGATGTAGTGAAGTTCGGCCATCTTGCCGAGGACCTCGTTGCGTCGCTGGCGTGCCGCTTGTGGGTAGAGGAATGGGTTGTACTCCGAGGGCGCCTGCGGCAGACCGGCCAGCAGCGCCTGCTGCTGCAAGTCGAGCTGGTAGGGGCTCTTGTCGAAGAAGATCCTCGCGGCGGCCTCGATGCCAAGCGCAGTGCGCCCTTCGACGGTGCCGTAGGTGACGCTGTTGAGATAGTCTGTCAGGATCGCTTGCTTGCTGTGGTGTTTGTTGTATTCGATCGCAAGCTTCGCCTCATCGACCTTCTGCTTGAAGGTATGCGTGTCGCTGCCGAGGTACAGGTTGCGCATCAGCTGCATCGTGATCGTGGAGGCGCCCTGCAGCGTTTCACCGTGCAGCACGTCCTTGACCGCCGAGCGGAAGATGCCGGTCAGGTCGACCCCGTCGTTCTTGTAGAAGCGCTGATCCTCGATCGCCACAGTTGCTTGGCGCAGCAGATGCGGCATCTGTGCGGTCGTGATGGGGGTCCGCAGCACGTCGGACTGGATCGCCCCGAGGCGCGTGCCGTTGGCGGTGTAGACCTGGGAGGTCGCCCCGGCGAGCACCGGTTTGAGCGAGTCGAGGTTGGGCGCCGACTGGGCCACCGAGAGCACATATCCGATCGCGGCGATCACCGCGATCACGATCGCGCCGGCCATGCCCGTGAGGCCGATGAACACGAAGCGCGACGGCCCGGAGCGGTTGCGCCGGCGGCGGCGCTGTCTTGCTTGTCTTGACATCTCTGGTGCGGAGGCTGGTGGGGCAGGCCGGGTGGACCCTCATCTGACTGTACCGTCTCACGATGTGATCTCCTGCATGTAGCGTGGGCGGTCCTAGCCCCAGCAGGACCTTCCAGATGAGCTCCGACACCGCCGCAGAGCCCGCCATCGCCCAGCACCCGAGCAAGCACGCCCTTCAGGGCGGAGCTGCTCCGCACGTGGACGCCGGGAAGGCCGCCGAGCCTGCCGCAAGGCTTGGTGTGCAGGGGGAGCAAAAGAGGCATGCCCCCCGGCGCGCGCGGGGGGCATCGGCCTTTTCGGGAGTCTCCGGGCGCTCGAGGGAGGGCACGGTGGCAAGCCGGTTGGCCGGCGCGCGCACGCATATCGGGGCGGAGCGGAGCGCTGCGCTGCGCGACGTTTGGCTTGCCTGTTGGAGCTCGCGCCTGCTCGTTTGGGTAGCGGGCTCCGGCGCGGTCGCTGTGCTCGGCTTCGGGCCGGTGCGCCATGCCTTCGACCCTCCTGGCGTCACACGCGGCTTCGGCTGGCTGGGCGACGTGCTGGCGGCGCCGGTTGCCCGTTGGGATGCCGCCTGGTATCTCGTGATCGCCCATTACGGCTATCGCCCGGAGTTTGGCGCTTTCACGGCGCCGCGTGACGCTTTCTTCCCGCTCTACCCGCTCGTGCTCCGTGCCCTCTCGGACATCGGTCTTGCGCCTGTGCTCGCGGGCGTGGCCCTGTCCTTTGGCGCCTTCGTGGTCGCCCTCTATGGGCTGCACCGCCTGATGGCGCTCGAAGCCGCCAGGCTGGGCCGCGGCCCGGATGCCGAGGCTGCCAACCGCCTCGACAAAACGCGCAATGGGCCCCGCGCGCGCGGGGGGGCATCGCATTTCTCACGTCTCGTGGGTCTCGACGGCCGTGCCCGCGGCGGCGTTCAGCTCGCCAAGTCCGACAGCCGCGGGGTTGCCCGCCTTGCGGTGTTGCTGACGGCGTTTGCGCCGATGGCCTTCTACCTATCGGCTGTCTACAGCGAGTCGCTCTACCTTGCCCTCTCCATTGGCCTGTTCCTGTGTGCGCGGCGTGGACGCTGGGGTAGCGCGGCGATGCTCGGTGCGCTGGCCTCCGCTACGCGCAGCAATGGTGTGGTTTTGATCCTGCCTTTGCTTTTGCTCTACCTGTATGGCCCACGCGAGGATCGTGAGCCCGAACGGTCGGCGACACGGCGCTCCGCGGCCTCGGTTGGCGGGCACTCGCTCCGGGCTCGCGGGCTTTCGATGCTGGTGAGGTTGGAAGCCTCGCTGCGTCCCCGCTACCTGCTGCGCCGCGACGCGCTCTGGCTCGCGCTGGTGCCGCTGGGACTGATCATGTACATGGGGCATCTGGCGCTCGCCGGCGGCGATCCGCTCGCTCCGTTTCACGCTGAGGCCGTTTGGAAGCGGCACTTTGCGGGGCCTTATGGCGGCGTCTGGGACGGCGCCAAGGCCGCCTTTGCGGGCTTGCGTCAGCTGCTGTCCTTCCAGCGCGGACACAACTATTTTCCGGTGGCGGGCGGCAGTTCCTTCATCGACGCTGGGCACAATGTGCTGCTGTTTGCATTCCTGCTCATTGCGATTCCGATGCTTGTCGGCGTTTTGCGTTTGCTGCCTCTCGCCTACGGGGTGTACGTGTTGGCAGCACTCGCGCTGCCCCTGTCCTACCCTGTCGCGCCGCAACCCTTGATGTCACTGCCCCGCTTTTTGTTGGTGTTGTTTCCCCTGAACATGTGGCTTGCCGTGACACTGTCTTCGCGCCCGCGCGTCCTCACGCGCGCCGTCCTCGTCCTCTCTGGCCTGGCCCTGGCGTTCTTCGTCGGCGAGTTCTCGACCTGGCACTGGGTGGCGTGATGGGTATGGATGAGGATTTCCTCGACCCGTCCACCGAACGCGCGCAGTCGGGGCGTGGCCCCTTCTTGCCTGGGTCGGGACCGGCGCCCGCCTCGCCTGTCGGAGAGTCCGGTGGGCTGTTGCCGGTCAGCGATGTGCCGCGCCTTGGGCCCGCGCCGAACGACTGGCCCGTGTGGAGCGGCTTCGCGGTGCTGCTCGCCGCGCTTGTGATCGCGGCCGTCGGTGGCTTGATCGTGGACATACCCGCGATCTTGCTGGGAGTGAAAATCTCCTCTGAACACACGCCCCCCGGGATCGAGTTCGCCGATACCGTCGTGCAGGACATCGCGTTCGTGTTGACCGCCGTCTTGTTCGCTCAGATCGGCGGGCGCAAGGTGCGCTCTTGGCAGTTCGGCTATCGCGCCACCAATGCTCGGCGCGCTGCGTGGCTCACTGTGGCCACAATCATCGTCTTCCTGGTCTTCAGCGTCGTCTGGGAGGCCGCGCTGAACGTGACAGAAAAGGATACGAAGCTGTTGGAAGCGCTTGGCACCAACGAAACCACGGTGTTGCTCGTGTTGAGCGCGCTGCTCACCACCGTGATCGCGCCGATCTGCGAGGAGACACTGTTTCGTGGGTATATATTCGGCGCGCTCTCCAAATGGAGAGGCTGGTTGCCGGCGGCCGTCATGACCGGGATCCTGTTCGGCGGGGTGCACTTCGGCTCGGCGCCGGTCGAGGATCTGGTGCCGCTCGGGGTGCTCGGCTTTGCTCTGTGCCTGTTGTATCGCCGCACCGGCTCGCTGTATCCCTGCATAGCTCTGCATTCCCTGAACAACTCGTTTGCCTTTGGCGAGCTGGAGCACTGGGGCTGGTGGATTCCTCTATTGATGATCGGGGCGCTGGCGGCGATCTGGACGATTGCCCTTGCCTTCCGGCGGATCGGCGTCATCTCAGGCGATCCCCCCACGGCTGCCGTCGTGGCTAGTGCGTACGATTCCCGACGATGAGAAACCTCCGAAGCCGCTCGCTCGGCGCACTTGGCCTCACAGCCTCGTGTGTGTCGCTGGCCTTGGGTGTGCCCGGCCCGGCCTCGGCCGCGGGTAGGCGACACGCACCTTCCTCCCACGCCGGGCCGGCGCTGCCCGCGCCCGCGCCACACACGCTTGCCTACCGCGTGATCCACATGCGCGGCAGCTTGGGTCACGGCGCTCATGGACCGGCCGTGCGCTTGCTCCAGGACGAGCTCGCGCGCCGGCGCTATGAGGTGCCGGTCAATGGGGTCTTCGACGAAGCCACCGGCCGTGCCGTGCTGGCTTTCCGCAAGATAGTCGGCTTGCAGCGAGTCGAAACGGCCAATGCCGGTGTTTTTCAGCGTTTGCGTGACGGAGCCGGTTATTACAGCGTGCGCTTTCGGCGGGATGGCGCCCATGTCGAGGCCAACCTGACCAAGCAAGTGCTCGTCGAGGTGCAGCATGGGCGCGTGCGACGCATCTACACGATGAGCTCCGGCAAGCCTTCGACGCCCACCGTGCTCGGGCATTTCCAGGTGTACATGAAGTCACCTGGGACCAACTCCGAGGGAATGGTCGACTCCAACTACTTCATCCGCGGCTATGCGATCCATGGATATGCGGAAGTGCCTGTCTATGCGGCCAGTCACGGTTGCCTGCGCATCCCGATCCCCGACGCTCCCCAAGTGTATGCGTGGGTGCAGGTCGGCTATTGGGTGGATGTGTATACCGAAGGCGGCGTATTTTGAGGCTTGTTCAGAGCCGTCCTGGCAGCAGTCTCGCCAAGAAGCTGAGGGCGAAGCCGTAGACGAGCAGCACGAGCAAAGTGTCGACGATTTCGATCGTCCACTGACTGTGCGAGCCGGAGGTTACGCCAGAGAAGGGCGAGGCTAGCGTCGAGAAGGCTTCGTCCAGCGCTTGGTGCAGTCCGCTCTTGTGCTGAGTTTTCGAGGCAGCTGTGGTCGTGCTGCCAGGGCCGCCGGCTTCGTTCACCTCGGTCTGCTGACGGCTGGATCCGTTGCCGGCCTGTTCGACTGCGAACGTGACGAACGACGCGAGCGCGATCAGGCAGATGACGATCGAGACGAGCCTCAACAATCTGGCGAGCAAGGGCAGCAGCACAGCCGCAGGTTAGCCCGAGCGCTGGACGCGCTTTGGGCGGCGAACGGATGTTGTGGTGCCCGACCGTCTAAATTGTCGGCGGTGTCCAGCCCTCGACCAGCCTCAGGTGCACTCGACAGCGCTCGGGTCGAGCTGATCGGCCAGCTGCGCGCGCACGCGCTTGTGATCGGAGAGGTCACGCTCACAAGCGGCACCATCGCTCCCTACTACGTCGATGCCAAGCGTGCGATCCTGCGCCCCGAGGGGTTCCTCGCGCTCGCTTCCCTGCTCGCCGCGCGTGCGCGGGAGTGGCAGGCCACCGCTGTCGGCGGGATGACGATGGGCGCCGACGCTGTCGCTTGCGCGGCGCTTGCCGGCGGGGCACAAGCCAAGGGCTTCTTCGTACGCAAGGACGCCAAGGCGCACGGTCTACAGCGCCGTATCGAGGGTCCCTTGCTCGTTCCCGAGGACCGCTGCATGGTGGTCGAGGACGTCGTGACCACCGGTGGCTCCACGCTTGCGGCGATCGCCGCTCTGAAAGACGCGGGACATACGATCTGCGGTGTGGTCTCGGTGCTCGACCGGCTCGCCGGGGGCGGGCCGGCGATCGAGGCGGCTGCCGGCGCGCCTTTCGTTGCGCTCACCACGATCGACGACGTGTACCCGGAGCGCGAGCCGACCTAGGAATCAAGCAGGCCCAGTCGGTCCAGCGGCACGCGATGCGCCATTCCGCGCCGGCCCGAGGCCGGTAGCCTTGTCGGCGAGCCCTCGTAGTCCAATGGATAAGACGACCGCCTCCTAAGCGGTAGATCCAGGTTCGACTCCTGGCGGGGGCACTCGGCTGGAATCCTTGTGTTCATGCGGATTCCAGCCGATGCTCGTTGTGGTGCCTGCGCGGCCCCACAGCGGTCTGTAGAGCTTTCACTGCCAGCTACTGCCAGATCGGCCGATTCTACGTCGAGCCGCTGAGTTGCTTCGCAAGTCGCGTGGCGGCCTCAACCTGCTCGTCTGGCGTGCCTGGGGTCGCTGCCATGCCTTCGGCTGCTGCGATCAGTGCATTGCGCGCATAGCCGGCGTCGAATGCGGTGTAGGTGCCGCGATCAACCTGGCCGAGCTTGTACGCAAGGTGGTCCTTCAGCTCTTGGGGAACGCGCGTGAAACTCGTCGGACTCCATGAGATCGATCAGTTCGGTCTGGAGTAGTTGCGTCACTCCTTCACCATAACCGACCTGTTTCGCCTTGTGCTTCTCTGCGGAGAAGGTTCACATGCCGGCGAAACGGACGCCCGTTTGGCTGCTGCGCACGCTGAGATCGCTTCCTTCGACAAGCAGCCGCAGACGCTCGCGGTCGTCGTCGCTGGAGTTCATCGCCTGCGCATAGATTCCGAGTGTGACCGTAGGGTCCGGTGTGCCCGAGCTGGGCCATCACGTAGCGTGGGTCCTTCCCGAGCGCGACGAGCACGGATGCGCAGGTGCGACGCAGCGCGTGGAGCGTCAGGCCCTCCGGTAGCGGCGTCTGCCCCTCAGCGGCGAGCTGCGCGTTGGCGCGCTTGACCGCCTTGGCGAGCACACGGCCACGAACGCGCCCGCCGTCCTGACGTGTGCCGGCGGCGGACGGGAACACGTAGGCACTCGGGGCGGCGTTGGCGCTCGCCGCCTTGTGTGCGCTCAGTTCGTCCCTGAGCACGGGCAGGAGGTCCACGTACCGGCTGCCCGCGTCGGTCTTTGAGTGACGCACGCGCAGCCTGCCGGCGGCGAGTCCACGTCGCGCCACTCCAGGTCAAGAAGCTCACTGATTCGTAGGCCCGCGAAGGTGAGTGTGGCGAGCAGCGCACGTCGCGCGATCCTCCCATTGGAGCGTGCCTCGGGCGTTGAGGGCTTCGGCGAGCCGTTCGAGCTTGGGTATCGAACTCGTGGGTGCGGGGAGGTTGCGCAGTTCGCTGCTGGCGACAGCGAGCGCCTTCCCGGCCTTCGTGAGCAGCGGCGGGAGTTCTCGCTGGATCGGAGCTTCGGCTTCTTCCTTGAGGGCCTGAAAACGCTTGAACAGCGGCGCGAGCCGTCCGTTCATCGTGCGGCAGATCGCGTCGCCGGCGGCGACCACCTGAGCCTGCGTGTCCAACGCTCCTTCCCGTTTGGTCCGCCAGCCGAGCGCTGTGGTCGTGCTTGCCCGCGCGTGCGTCGGCGTCCTCGCTACCGCTGGCGGCGGAGTCTTCTTGCTCGACGATGAACTCGCCGCGCCGACGATGGCGAGAACCACGACGACCGGGATCGTCCACCGAGCCCAACGTGGCAGGCGTCGGTAAGCGTTCACGATCCGAGCACCATCGTCACGAGCTTGCGCGCGGATGTGCAGCGCGCGGCCTTGTAGACGTTCTCGGAGCCTCAATGCTGCTGGTAGCGGCAGTGGGACGCCAAGTATCTCGGCGAGATCGAGCGCGGCTGGCACGCCCCAACCATCCCCACTGCCAAGCGCATCGCCGACGCGCTCGACGTGAAGCTCGCCGAGCTCATGCGTGCGCTGTAGCCGTCTCAATTCGGGTCGAACCCCGCGCGACGACCACCCGGTTGGATACGCAGGATGCGAGGAGTCCCGCGAACTCGTGTCGCCAGTGCTCGACAGGTGACGATGGCCTTCCTGCGAGCAGGTCGATCAGCTCTTGAGACGGCCAGAAGATCGACCGGCGCCGGCGCAACGCGCTGAAGCTCACTTGTCGGATGCGGTAGGCGTCGTCGGTATCCGCGAAGAGGTAGCCGAGCTGTTGCCACAGCTCGATCCGCCCCAGCACGCGAGCCGTGCTCGTTGACTTCAGATCCAGCAGAGTGCCGTCGTAGATCAGGTCCGCGTCAGCGCCTCCGAGCGCCCCGCTTTGGGCGAACGTGGGACCGATGTGCAGTTCGGTGGCATCGCCGATGCTCAGGTGGTCCTCCACGACGCAGCGGCCAAGCGCGCAAATGTCCCGGAGTGTCGGCTCGTCCACGAGCGCGATCGCCAGCTCGTTGAGGTCGCCGTGAAACTCGCGCAGCGGGCGGGCGAGATACGGCCACACGACAGGGCCAGCACGAACCACTCCCAAACGGGACCGCGACCAATCTTGAGCAGGCCGGTCAGGCTCATGCGTCGGCGCTAATCAGCGCGTCGAAAACTGACGCCGGCGTCCGGGAAGCGCTCGCACAGAGCCGTCAGTGTCGGCTCGGTATCGCGGCCCCAGCCCTTGTCGAGCACCCACGTCCTGCCTTCTTGGCTGAAAGGGTGATCGGTGTACCACCACTCGGGCGCGAACTTCCGATCGTATTGCTTCGGATACTCCCGCAGAAACGCCGCCGCCGGGTCCTCGTGTTCGCCCTCGATCGACCTGAAGCGAGGACCGATCACCTCGGCGATCTCGCCCGCTGGCACGCCGCGCTCGATCAGATTCGTGACCATCACGAGCATCGCCTGTCGCTTGCTTGTAGCGGGAAGCTCCTCGCCGTCCGCGATCACGTGGTATCGCGTCATGTCGCGGTTCTGCGTGCGGGCGCGCTCCTGCTGTTGCTCCTTTCGACGCACTCGCACTTGGTAGTCGGCTGCCTCGGGCAGCGGCACCACCTGGCGGATGTCGAGCAGCACACGGCCGTCGAGCTTGTAGGGGACGAGCTGAATGCAGCGGATGTCCATGCCCTCGAAGCGGTTGAGCCACAGCACGGCCGTCATCAGCTCGCGGCCGAACTCAGCCGCGACGAGCACTATCCGCACGTCGGTCGAGATCGTCGACTCATCATCCTCGCCGGTGCCGATAAACGCCGTCAGCTCAGCGCGCGCATCCAGACCGGCGTCAGGCTCGGTGTTGGCGATGTGCTGTTCGTAGGCGACGACGACATCGCCGAAGTCCATAGACGAAACCATCGCGGCGTAGCGAAGCGCCTGAAGATCCATGTGCGCGCCGTCGTCGCGCTTCAGCTCGATCACGACGAGGCAGCCGGTCTTGTCCACAGCCAGCAGGTCGATCCGACGCCTGGCCTCCTCCCATTGACCAAACTCCTCCGCAACCACAAGGAGGTCGTCATCAAGGACGCCGATGTCATCGCGAATGAGACGCTGCAAATCCTGGCGCTCGCGTAGCCTCAAGTCAGCGAGCGACACCTGCTCGTGGCGAGCCAACCCGGATTCGGCTATCTCATATAGCGACACTTGGTTTCAGCCTACTGTGCGAGCTTGCCGAGTAGCCGGCACACGCGCCAGCAGTCGGTACGGTTTAGCGCGATGGCGCATCTCAGCGATTCGAGTGAGCAGCGAAGCGCTGAGCCGCTGATCCGGCAGGCCGTGTCGGTTGCCGTTGGTGTTGAGCTGACGCCGAAGTCGCTGCGACTCGATGGCGGAGCGCGCGTCGATGTAGATGGCGTTGCGCAGGATGAGACGGTCTTTGTGGAGATATTCGCTCACCAAGGACGACTGAAGGGAGTGCAGTTCCACAAGGTCGCGCGGGACGCGCTGAAGCTCATCACGCTCGGGCGCAGCCGACCCGAGAGCCGCCTCATCATCGCCTTCTGTGATGCGGATGCCGCAGCGTGCGTCAGCGCGAGCAGTTGGCTCGCTGAGGCTCTACGCACCTGGCGCATCGAGGTGTTCGTCGTCAATCTCGACGCTGACGTTCGTGCCGGCCTTCGATCTGCGCAGGCCCGTCAGATCATGGTCAACCCTCCAGAGACGTAACCGCTAGCTGCATCAAGAGCCTTCATGCGGCCGACGGCAAGAGCGCGACAGCGGCCGGGGCGCCGCGTAAAGTCGTCCCCGTGGCGCAGTTCCCCTCCCCTGAAGGCGAAGAAGCTCATGCGCGTGTTGCAAGCTCAGCCGCTTGGCTACGAGATCGTGCGTCAGAAGGGTTCACACCGCAAGCTGAAAGCGCCGAACCATCCCGCGATCACCTTCGCCTTCCACGACAATCAGACGATTCGGCCATCGACCGTCAAGGACATTCTCTGCAATCAGGTCGGCCTTGCCGAGCAGGACGCCCTCGCGCTACTCTGAGGAAGCCATGACGGTGCGCGTGCTCTATCGCCAAGATCAGGACACCTGGGTTGCTTCCTCGCCCGATGTGCCTCGTTGGACCGTGGTCGCAGACACCTATGTCGAGGCGCATCAGCTCGCCGAGGAGGGCGTGCGCTTCGCGCTTGAGCGTGACGACCTCACGGTCGAGCACTACGTTCCGGCTGGCGTCGCCGTCGCCGCGTAGCCGGGCCTTGGCGACATCGCTGCCGACGTGCCGCTTCTGCCAGTGGAGCGTTCGCCACTGGCAGATAGCAGTCCCGTCGGGGTATCTCGGGGGCACTCGCGCGCTGCGCGTGGTCCCGAATCCTTTGGAACGGCCAGTGTTCCCGGGCTGCGAGCGCATCCCCTGACGTTCCTCCTAAGCGGTAGATCCAGGTTCGACTCCTGGCGGGAACATTAGGCTCAATCTTCTGTGTTGGTGCGGGGTTTGGGGAGTTGGTGTTGTGTAGCGCGAGCGCGGTCGGTCTCCGAAATCGGGTGCTGCTGCCTTTTCGCTGCCTAAATGAGCCGCTGAGAGCCTGCCGATACGGCACAAGGGCCATATTCGGGGTCGGCTGCGGCAGCTGTCCTCCGGTCGGCCGAGCGTACGTAGCGGCTCGCGTCCTGGATGGGCCACTACGCCGTCGAGATCAACTCGGGTGCCTCGGCGGGCGAGGGATCAAGGCCGGTGCCGAGAGAGGCGGCAACTTCGTCAATCAAGCGATTCGAGCGGCGCCAGCCGACTACTTGCCAAGTCAAGCCCTCGGCTTCGCTGGCGAGCGGAGTGGCGTGAACAATCCAGGGCCGGCCCAGGAGCGTCCGTCCGAGGATGCCCGTCGCCACGAGCAGTCCGAGCAAGATCAGCTCAATGCCGAACAGCAGCAGCGGGATCACGACGATCGCCACGACGACAACAGCGAGAAACGCAAGGACGGCCACCCCAAGGTCATCGAGACCACCGAAATCGGGTGAGTCCTGACCGTGCCCAGGTTCCATCCCTGAAGGCGAAGAAGCTCATCCGAGTGCTGGAAGCTCAGCCACTCGGTTATCTCGGATTGTTCGCCAGAAGGCTCCCATTTCAAACTGGAAGCGCCTAACCATCCCCCGATCACTTTCGCTTTCCACGACAATCAGCCGATCCGTCCAGGGACAGTCAAGGACATCCTCTGCAATCAGCCCGGTCTTGCCGAACAGGACGCGCTCGCACTACTCCGAGGAACCTATGGCTGTGCGCGTGCTCTGTCGCCAGGACGAGGGGTGGGTTCAAGCCCCGGCGCTACAGGGTCAATTCTCCAACCGGCCTTGACAATTTGTTGGGCTTCTCGCGATGCGCTCATCCTGGCGCGCGACGCGATCTTCCAGGCGACCGATCTGAGCGTCCATCCGCAGAAGCACCTCCACAACCACCTCACGACCAGCGTCATAGATCGCCTCCGCCTCAACCCGATCCACACGACTAAATTCGACACGACCGAGCTATCTCCCCCGACCAACTGAACGCTTACGGGTTTTGGGATGGCTGCGCCATCTCCGTTAGGTCGATGACGCCGTCGTCGGCACAAACGTCGGCACAAACCCTTGACAATAGTGCCCTGTCCGGGGCCAGTCAGCCGTCTCAAGAAGCCTTACGAGGGAGCATGTTCGGGCGACAAATGGCGACAAATGGCTTATCTATGCGGTATCGACATGGAGAACCGAACTTCATGGCGAGCCTCGAATCAAAGACAACATTGGTCGGAATCGTGATGTCCTCAGTTCGATTTCCTGGGCGTTTGACTGAGTTTTACGGGGTTTACGCGATCTCGGTAAACCTCAAACGCGGCCCGCCAGAGCCGGAAGGTCAAGAGCGCGCGGGAGGCTGAAGCCCATCCGCTCGCAGCGCGTCATCGATCAGGTCGAGCACGCTGTCGAGTACGTCTCCTGCCCGATCACCGCTGAACTGAGCCAGCCCGTGAGCCACCGCCCGTCGCCGCTGACGCAGAGGATCAGCCATCCCCTCCTGATCGAAGCTACCCGCCGCAGCGATCCACACGCTCTCGAAGAGCAGCGATGAATGCTGTGCGATCCGATCAAAGTCAGAGTCGTAGTGAAGAACACCCAGGCCATTTGCAGCTGCGATGGAAGCGACAAGATAATCCTGGTGAGGTAGACGATGGAACGCCGGTGCGTGCTGCGCGAGTTCCCCCTGAGCTTGCAGCGCCGCATTCACGATCTCGGTTGTTAGCTCGAGTGGGCTGAGCGCCTCCAGCTCCTCTCGCAGTTCCGCGTGCTCACGGGCGTTGCGGGCGCTGTATAGAACCTCAAACTCAAGGATCGGCGACCGATAAAGCTGACCGTCGCGGATCGCTGTAAGCCAGTCTTCGCTGACGGCAGGATGACCGCCCCTCTGAAACGCCGAATTGTCGACCACGAGTCCGCGGTCGAGAAAGGCTGAGCTCACCCGTCGCGCCACTGCGCGGACGCCTCGCTGAGCGCCGCGTAATCGAGCCCATCAGGACGACCGAAGCGCTCGGCGAGGCGTCCTGCAGCCGCGCGGCGTCGCTGATCGTGCTCCGCCTCGGCTTCGCTCTCTCGCTCGAGTGCTCTCTCGCCCTTGCTGACAAGCGCCGCGAGGATCCGCGAGTCAGAGGTGCCCGCGGGAAAGCGGCGGCGACTGCGGCGAAGCGCGAACTCCACCCCTTCGTCGGCCGTGATCGTGTAGCGACGCTTCTTGGTCGGCATCAACCCAGTGTAGCACTTAGTGCGGCACTTTTCCTGTATGTAGTCAGGCGCGGCGAGTCATCTTCAGCCGAACTCAGGTCGTCGGCCATCGGCGTGCGCGCCGCCGCTCGCGCCTTCGCGGGAGACAGTCGTCTGTCGCTCGGCACCAACGCCCGCATCCGACCAGCATGCCCCATCCCCTTCAGAGGTTTTAGAGTGCCGTTAGATACGGGCGTCGCCTACGACAGAGGTCGGCACGATCCTCAGAATATGGAGGGATCCTGGCCTTACCGCCAGCCGTGCAAGGCTCTGTCAGGCGCGCTTTCGCAGGCTTATACCGAGTTTATAAGCCATGTCGTTATAAGTCCTTATATCTCGGTAGAACTTTGCGCCCAAGCCTCACGCGAGTTCGGCAACGGACCGCTATTCGGGTGATCCGGGGTGCGGGTAGCTCGCCGGGGTTGAGCACGATCTCCTGCTCGCCCCGCCCGCCGAAGTAGGCGATCACGCTCGATTTCGCAACGGTCGCGGTCGCGACATAGCCTTTGAGGTCGAGTGGGCGCCGTGCGAACCACTCCGCCCTGGCCCGGTCAAGTGTCCAGCTCGGGGCCAGGTGTTTGCCGGGGCGGCGAAAGCCGCGGATAGACGGTCAGTTGCTCATCGAGCCCGGCGAGCGCCGCGCGCTCAGTATCGTCCATGAGCCATTGAGCGCGGCCCGGGCGGCTGGCGGTGAGCGCCGCGATCCACTCGGCCTGGTCCTCGTGGAGATTCTCGGTCTCTAGCCACAAGCTGCCGAGCGCCTGCCAGTAGTCGCGGTCGCTCACGTGATCGCGCACCCGAAGGAACACACTCGTGCGGTAGGGCTTCTCGTGCAGCCAGAGCACCCTCTGCGTACATTTGCGGAACAATCCGATAGTGGATGAGCTACTACTCGACGGCTTTGACGCTCGAAAGGCCCCCAATCAGGAGTTTTTGAGGTTGTGCTGCCAGCCTGGGGATGTCGAGCTGCTGATCTTTGGCTGCGGGCGCGACCCGGCAGCGCTCGCGGTGCTCCGAGAACTTCGGGCGAGCGTGTTTGCCCCGGCGGTCACTCCGAGCGTGCGAGTTCTATGGATCGCGCCAGGTGATACGGAGAGCGATGTGCTGCGCGCATTTGACGCTGGAAGCGACGATGTGATCCGAGAGCCCGTTCACCCACGGGAGCTACTCGCGCGGATCACCGCCCTCGGGCGGCGTTCATCGGCCCTCGCCTCGTTCGGCTTGGTGTCGCACCGCGACCTCGTGATCGATCAAGAGGCGCGGAGCGTGACGTTTTAGGTCTCACCCTGTCGCGCTGCGGCGGATGGAGTACGAATTGCTTGTATGCCTCGCTCGCTGTCCAGGGAGGGTGTTCACGAAGTCGGAGCTTCTCTCGGAGGTGTGGGGTTTTGATTGTTCTGTAACCGGAAGCCGTGCGCATTGCGGCGCCACGGGGCGCTAGCAGGCGGCGGCGTGGGAGGTCACGGACCAATATGCAACACCGTGAAAGCACGGAGGCCGCAGGAGCGCTCGATAACGCCCTTCTCGAACTGATGCTCGACCACCCCCGGCCGTGAAGCGAGTTTGAACTCGCCCGCACGACCAGCCTCCCAGGGGACATACCGTCGGCGCTGGCACGGCTCAGCTACGACGGGCTTGTGAACCGCTGGGGAGATCTCGCCTCCCCGACCTATGCCGCCGCACGGTTCTTCGGGATACACCACGACCGCTCCGAGCCGGAAGAGGAGCGTATCCACGAGTTCGCGGTCCTGGAGGCCCTTCTGGCGCGCGACTGCAGCGGCAGAAAGGCGATCACCCGCAAAGCATTATTCCGTGCGATGCAGGTGAAAAAGAAAAACCGGCTCGCGTTCATCGACGCGATCGGAAGGCTGCGTGCCGGCCGTTGCACGCCATCCGCGGCACTGGCGAGCAGGAGAAGATGCTCAAGAACGCGAAGAGCGAGTATGCCGACGAGCACGAGGAGATCGCGACCTACACCGCGATCGAGACGCTCGCCCAAACGCTCGGCGACACCCAAACCGCCAAGCTCGCACGCGCGATCCGCCGTGAGGAGCAAAGCATGGCTAGCTTCCTCGAGCGCCAGATCCCGGCCCTCACGAAAGCCGTCGTACAAGCCGAGATCCCGCCCGCGCAACCCCGCAAAGCAACCACCAGGGCACGCCCCAAACGAGCCGCTACGAATAAAGCCAAAGCGAAACGTACCCCCGCCAAACGCTGAGGGCAGGCTGATGGCCGCAGGCACCGCTCTGATCGTCATCGACATGCTCAACCGCTACGAGCACGACGACGCCAACACGCTGAGGAACTCCGTGGAGGAGGTGCTGCCCGTCATGCAGACGCTGTTCGCGCGAGCGCGCGAACAAGACGCCCTGATCGTCTACGTCAACGACAACTACGACGACTGGAGCGCAGGTCCCGCCGAGCTCTGCGAGCAAGCACTCGCCGGAGCACACCGCGCCCTCGTTGAGCCCGTCCTGCCGCCGCCAGGGGCAGCGTTTATCACTTAGAGTCTGTCCGAGAACTCGGTGGTGGGCAGGAGTTATGACTACTTGAGTTGAAGCGGCAAGGCACGTCAACCCTCGCAAAAGGAACGTGCCTTGC
>Ga0208480_1000350_pt1 | contig 17581 bp, 16 predicted proteins | sample NGESurshal092012_4_FD_184485 | JGI IMG/M metagenome (GOLD analysis project Ga0208480, IMG submission 184485) | Arctic peat soil microbial communities from Barrow, Alaska - NGEE Surface sample F53-1 shallow-092012 (SPAdes) | ecosystem: Environmental > Terrestrial > Soil > Wetlands > Peat ... | reverse complement strand
CGAGCCCTGAAGATCCACTTCGGAGACAGAATCCCCTACTAACCACAACCAAACAAACCCAACCCCACACACAGAAGATCTGACAGCCTCACGGGTGCGGACACGAGTTCGGCATGCAGGAGCGCGTCCCCTCGCATCGCTTCGGGCGCCATCAGGTAGCCGAGCTGCCGCCGATGAGCGTGATCTTGACCGAGCACCGCACGCACCGCCTGCGCTGCCTGCGCTGCGCCGCAAAGACCACCGGGGTGCTGCCCGATGAGATCGGCTGCTCGGCCTTCGGTCCCCGGCTTGCGGCCGCGATCGTGAGCATGACTGCGCGCAACCGCATCTCCCGCCGCGACATGACCGAGCTGGCAAGGGAGCTGTTTGGGATCTCACTCTCGGTCGGTGCGGTCGACAAGGTCTGCCAGCGCGCAGCGGTGGCGCTTCTCTCACCGCACGAGCAGCTCGTTGCGGCAGTGCTCGCGTCGCCCGCGATCAATCTGGACGAGACCGGCTGGCACACAGCCGGCGAGGGTCGCACGTTGTGGACCGCGACGACACCCGAGGCGGCGATCTTCCGAGTCGCAGAGGACCGCCATCGCGACTGTCTGGAAGAGTTGATCGGCAAGGACTACTCCGGGATCGCGTGCTCGGATCGCTGGTGGGCCTACGACCACCTTGACCCATGCTGCCGTCAGGTCTGCTGGCAGCACATCTATCGCGACTTTCGCCGCCATGCCGAGGGACTCGCGCTGCAGAAAGCCTTCGGCGAGCAGGGCCTTGTGCTCACCGACCGGCTGTTTACTGTCTGGGGCGCCTTTGGCGAGCACCAAGACCGCACGCGGCTTGCAGACGAGATGCAGCCGATCCAGGCCGAGCTACACGAGCTGCTCGAGCACGCTGCACGCAAGAGCAAGCGCACTCGTCTTCACCGGCGCTTCGCGGCCAACCTGCTGAAGATCTGGCCAGCGCTCTTTACGTTCGTGACCGTCGAGGGCGTAGAGCCCACCAACAACGCCGCCGAGCGCTCACTCCGCGGCCCAGTCATCTACCGAAAGCTCTCCCACGGCACCCAATCCGAGGACGGCGAGCGCTTCATCGAGCGCGCCCTCTCGGCCTCGGTCACCTGCCGTCTTCAGCACCGATCGCTATTCGTCTACCTCGCCGAGTTGTTCACGGCCCAGGCCCGCGGCGACCCGCACCCAGCGCTCACCTGAACTGCCACCCACAGCCCACCAGAACCAACGACTGAACGGTTACTCAAAAGGGCTCATTTGCAGGTATTTATGGACGCTGGCGGGCCAAGACTAAACCGTCGAGCGAGAGTCGAGGCATTGCGCCAGGCGCTGGTCGGACCGCTGTAGAGCGGCTTTCGATCGCATCCAATCAGAAGCTGGTTGCCGCAGCGGCGAGGGCTCAGTACGCGAGCCCGTGCGGTACCTTCGCTAGATGATTCTAAGGAGCAAGGTTCGGTGCTGAACGGCATTTTAGCTCGAACAGCCGAAGGATATGCGAACATGTGTTCGTATGTACTTCTGCATCCGTCCGGTGCGCGCGAGAGGCTTCCATTATGTGTGGGGAGTTGCATCCCGAGGGCTTCGCCTGCGAACCCGCTTTGGGGGCCGCATCATGAAGCAACGTGACTGGCTGCTGCTGTTCGCGGCGTACGAGGGCGCGCCAGATGGGCTCGACCCGATCCGTTTCCAGAAGGGCTTGTTCTTGTTCGCCAAGTGTGCGCATGCGCCAGAGCGGTCGAAGTATGTGTTCAAGCCCTATGACTACGGGCCTATGAGCCCCAGTATCTACAGAGATCTCGATCGCCTCGTGGACGAGGGGCTGCTTGAACGCGTGTCAGTACCTGGGAAGCAGTGGTCGCGATACAAGCCGAGCAGAGTCACGTTCCGCGAGGGACAAAAGCTCTTGAAGCAGGCTGAGGATGAGAAACTGCTAGAGGCCGCCCGTGAGCTGTTCGAAATCAAGAAGGATGTATCGAGGATGGGGTTCAACGAACTGCTAGAGCGCGTCTACGCCGACTATCCCGAGTTTGCAGTGAATTCAATCTTCCGTAGGTCTGCCTAGCCGGGGACCTCACAGCGCGAACTTGATTGCAGAGATGGATTGGTCCCCGTGATCCGCGAGAGCAATCTGACGGGACAGGCCGTCAGATGACGCTCATTGCTGCAGTCCGTTGCCGGGATGGGGTGATCCTTGGCTCCGATAGCCAGGAGACCCGTGGTGAACGAGGTAGGCGCCTCGCTCGCTCCACTCGAAAGGTATACGAGCCTCGCCGAGGATTCTTGCTCGCGTGGGCCGGTGCGCAGGACGTGGCGCAAGGCTTCGTCCTGCGCTTCGAGCGTGCTCGGGGTATATCCCCCAATACAGATCGTCTTGACATCAAGGATCGACTTCATACGATCCTTGACGATGTGCGCAAAGACGCGAGCGTCGAAGGACGAAGTGACAACGTCGAATTTCTCATCGCTTGGTGGTCCCGACCAGAGAATAAGCCCGTAGCTCTTCGCCTCCTCAGCGGTGGAGCCAGCGTTTGGGTTAGCGACTGGGAGTTTGGAGGCGCCCCCCTTGGGGTCGAGCGCGCGAGCTTTGCCGTGGGCACGATGCGCTACATCGATCCGGGTGCGTTGACCCTCGAGCAAGCCAAGATCGTCGCTCTCAAGATGCTGCGCGACACAATTGAAACCGGCGTGGAGGGCATCGGTGGCCGCGTCCAAATGGGAGTCGTACGAGAGAGCGGTCTTGAGGTCGTAGAGCAGGCAGACATGCGCGGTCTACAGGACACCGTCGATCTGTGGGAGTCTCGGTGCATAGAGCTCCTGCTCGGGCGTACTGCATCTCCTTCTGGCAGCAAGACTCCAGATCGTGGTGTCCGCCCACCAAACTGACGAGATCTGGGGGTTGCTCGCACAATGCTTAGCGCGTGGGTTTGCACAAGAACGCTTATGTCCGGCGAAATGGAGCCAGCCGGGATCGAACCGGCGACCTCCTGCTTGCAAAGCAGGGGCGGTCATGCTGGAGCCAGTAGATACGGGGGTTTTGGGTCGGCCGAAATGGCGTTATGACTGGCAAAAATGGCCCATGCGGTACTGAAAGCGTACTCGCGCCCAATGTGGTACTCACGTGGTACTCTGGATGACAATGTCAAAAGAGGGTAAACAAAGTGGCAGTGATCCAACCGGCGCCCTCGTAGTTGCGGGCCGCGCGGACAGTCCCGCCTACGAGGCCAAGTGGCGGCGCGCAGGACGACAGGTGAAGCGCCGCATAGGACCTGCGTGGCTTGAGCGAGCGGCGGACGACAGCGGGTGGGTCATACGCCGTGGGCGAGTACCGGAGGGCCATTTCGACGAGAAGCGCGCGACGGTGCGCATGGCTGAGTTGATCGCCGAGTACGACCGAGAGGAGCGCGCGATCGAGGCGGGCGAGCGTGAGCGCCGTGCGCGTGGCGTCACATTCCGAGAGCTGGCCGCGGAGTGGCTGGAGCACCTGCAGCACGAGCGCGGCGCCAAGCCGTCCACCTTGAGCGACTACCGCTACATGCTCGCCGAGCCCGGAGCGCCACACCGTCGCGGCAAGGGCAAGAGCCCCGGCGTCCTCATGGCCGCGTTCGGCGACCGCCCCGCAGCAGGGATCACCACGCGGGAGGTGTCAACGTTTCTGCGCAAGCTGGACACCGAGGGCGTGTCGCCCCGTTCGGTCAACAAGAACCGTCAGGTACTCTCCGCGATCTTCGGCTACGCCGGCCGCGTGGACACCCACAGCCTGCCGGCGAATCCAGTGGCCGGCACGACCAAGCGCCGCGAACCACCTGCAGCCGTTCTCGATTTCTACGAGCCAGAGGAGGTCGAGATGATCGCCTCCGCAGCCGCCAACGGATCACACCGCGGAGCACAGCCGGCCAACCTGAGCAACGACGAGATCGCCTGGCGCGCACGCGAGGACGCACAGGACGGCGAGCTGTTCCGTCTCGCCGCCTACACCGGCCTGCGCCTCGGCGAGCTGATCGCGCTGCGCTGGGAGGACATCGACTTCGACACGCGGCGGATGGTCGTCCATCGCGCCGTCTCCGCCGGCGTGGAGGGACCGACCAAGAGTTGGCAGGCGCGCTTTCTACCGCTCGCCGACCCCGCCGCCGAAGCGCTCGAACGCCTACAGGCACGCGGCGACTACACCTCACGCGAGGACTACATCTTCTGCTCGCGCCTTGGCCGACGCCTCGATCCCTCAGCCGTGCGGCGCCGGTTCAAGGCAGCGCGCGACGCTGCCGGACTACGACCCCTACGCTTCCACGCGCTGCGCCACGCCGCCGGCAGCCTCATCGCCCGGCACGCCGACGCGCGCTTCGTACAGGAGTTCCTCGGGCACTCACGGATCACTACCACCGAGCGCTACATGCATGCCAAGGCACGGCCCGAGGATCTCGAACGAGTCAACCTGGCGTTCGCGCACAAGCCGACCGACAACCAAGAGCCATCGCCGTCCAATCCGCGATGAGCCCATGACATCACTCCGCACAGTCGGGCATCTCCGACGTCTTCGTACACTGTGTGGCTGGAGATGAACACGATGCCAGAGCCTGCCGCCAACCACGACCTGATCGAGCAAGCGAACTCGCTGTTTTGGCATCCGCTGCCGCTTGAGGAGTTGATGGCTGACGTCGCACCGCTTGACCCCGCCGAGCACTTCGACATCCCCGACCTGACAGAAGAGGAATGGGAGACGTTCGCCGCAGCGCTGGAGCAGTGACCGGGACGGTCCTGGTCGACACGAACGTCTTCACGGCCCGTCTGCGTGAGCGCTCGCCGCTGGCCACCCAGTACGCGAAGCACCTCTTCGGGCAACGGATCGCCCTCGCCCCGCAGACCGTCGCCGAGGCGCGGTATGGGGCGCTGAAGGCAACATGGGGTTCTGCTCGCACGGAACAACTCGCACGGCTCGTCGGGCGAGCGCGCATCCTCCCGATCGACATCGACACCATCGAGACCGTCGCCGAGCTTCGCAATCAGTGTCGGATGATCGGTCACCCGCTCCACCAGAGCAACCACAACGCTGACCTCTGGATCGCGGCCACCGCGATTCGCTGGTCGATCGCGCTCGTAGCTCACGATTCGGTCTTCACCGGCTGTCCACGTATCCGCCTCCTGACCGAGCTCGACGGTGCGGCCGCAGGGTCACCTTGATCCTGGTCGTTCTCGATCCACTCGGGCTCAGGTAGCCGCCGGGCAGCAGGCGAGACGACGCGGTCGTATCCGCTCCTATGAGTCCTCGCTGCCCAGCGCGGTGCTAGCGCGGCGTTCCTGAAGTGGCTTGTCCCTGGTCGGCACGGGCGATCAAGGACTGAGGTCGGCGCAGCGTCGCCCGCAACACCACCGCGGTCACCAAAGGTGCTCAGTTCACCCGAAAGCAGAAGCCGGCGCGGGGTCAGGCAAGAGTGCCGTTGATCGTCCTAAGCAGCAACGCCATCAGCGCCGACGCTGGCTACCGCTCGCCAACGGAAAGCAAGCGCCGCGGGCCCTGCAATTGGCGACGAGCAGGTCGGGTCGGTGTTGGCGGCGCGGTTGTCTGTGCCGAGCGTCACGCTGCCCACTGGCTGTCTCTGGAAAAAACTTCATCAAGGCCCTTGACTTCAAGCGCTTGAGGTATGTCAAGGTAGCCTCATGACGACTCTCACCATCCAAGATGTTTCCCGGCGCAGCGGGCTGAGCGGGCCGACACTGCGCTATTACGAGGAGATCGGGCTGATCGGTCCGATCGCCCGCGACCCGAGCAGCAGCCACCGCCGCTATCGCGAGCAGGATCTCGACACGTTGCAGGTGCTGGCGTGTCTGCGCGCGATGGGTGTCGGGATTGAGGAGATGCGCACCTACCAGGCCAACCGCGAGCTTGGGCACGCCAAGGCGGGTGAGCAGCGCGATCTGCTGCTACAGCATGCCAAGCGGGTCGAGGCCGAAATCAAGACGCTGCGCATGCATCTCAACTACCTAAGGGCGAAGGCCGCGCTCTGGGACGCCCGCAGCCGTGAGGATGCGGACGCGGAAGCTGAGGCGAACTCGCAGGTACAGAAAGTGCTCCCACGACTGGAGGAGGCGATGCTCGGATGAGCTCCAAAGTGTTGGTAACAGGCGGGTCCGGATATCTGGGCACGCAGCTGATCGCGGCGTTGCTGCGGGATGGGCGTGATGTGTGCGCGACGGTGCGCTCCCTGGATGCTGAGGAGGCTGTGCGCGCGGCCGTGCGCCGCGGTGGTGTGGACGACACCGGCATCGAGCTGGTGGCAGCAGATCTCAGCTCCGACGACGGCTGGCCGGCCGCCCTTGAGGGTGTGGAGGAGGTCCACCACGTCGCCTCGCCGATCCCGTCCGCTCAGCCCAAGGACCCGGACGAGCTGATCGTCCCCGCTCGCGAGGGCACGGTGCGTGTGCTCCAGGCAGCGCGGGACGCCGGCGCGCGCAGGGTCGTGCTGACCTCCTCGTTCGCAGCGGTGGGGTACTCGCCCAAGGCGGTCCGCGACTACAACGAGGAGGACTGGACCGACCCCGACACGCCAGGATTGCCCGCCTACCCGCGCTCCAAGGCGATCGCCGAGCGTGCCGCCTGGGACTTCATCGAGTCCGAAGGAGGCGACACCCAACTGGTGGTCGTGAACCCGACATTCATCGCCGGCCCGTCGCTGGTGTTGGCACTGCGCTCTACGCTGACCTACTTCAAGGCGATCATCGAGGGCACCATGCCGGCGCTGCCACGCCAGCGCTTCGGCGTCGTCGACGTGCGCGATGTCGCCGACGCGCACGTCACGGCGATGGCCACTCCTGCCGCCGCCGGGAAGCGCTACCTGCTCTTGGCGGACGGCCCGACGATCACCTGGCTGGGGCTGGCACAGATCCTCCGCGAGCACCTCGGGCCCGCAGGCGAGCACATCACAACCGATGAGGCGCCCGGCGAGGAGCCGTCGCCGCTGACGATCCACAACGACCGCGCCAAGCAGGAGCTCGGCTGGCAACCACGCCCGGCCGAAACGACCATCATCGAGACCGCCGAGAGCCTGCGCGACCTCGGCCTGCTGGAGGGATGAGTCTGTGCGTCGCCCCTGCTTTCGTCCAGAGCAGCAGTGAGATTCGCTAACTGCTGGGTTGCCGACGAGAGGGCAATGGTTGGAACCCCGCTCCTGGCGGATCTGAGGTCCATCCGGGAGGTAAGTCCTGCTCCTCGGCCACCCGGTTGCCCGTTGGCAGGATCATGAACGTTTTGCGGTACGGCGGCGACTCGGGTTCCTGACTGTCATCGCCCGTGAGATCACCGCGAAGTCATCTTGTGGGATCTCGAATAGGCCGAACCGGAACATGTTCCCCCAGCGGCGCTTGTCCTTGATGAAGCTGAGCTGGTCGATCAGCGGTCTAATCGGTGCCTCAATGCTCTTGACGAACTCGATGTTGCGCCGCCATGGTGTGAACCCCGGCGCCTGTTCCACCTGGTAGAGCTCTTCGTCGACGACCCGACCTATTCCCGTGAAGGCCTGCACCGGCTCGCCGTCTCGCAGGCCCGTCTTGGGCGAGTAGTAGACCAGCCAGTCATCAGCCTTCAGGCGCTTGAGCCCGGAAGACTTGCCGTGGCCTGCCTGGGTGAATCCGCCCTTTACGCTCAGCTGCACGTGGTCTCGGCTGATCGTGCTCACCCAGTACGTCTGTTCGGGCGGGCCGAGCGCGGTCGCGCAGATGCTTAGTTGGCGGTGCAGCTGCTCGCGCTCGGCGCCACTGAGCGTCGCGATCATGCGTTGCTCGATTGCTGTGACGGTCGAGGAAGCCTTGCGTAGGCAGGTGCGCCCCTCGGCCGTGAGGGCGTAGCGTTGGCTGCGGCCTTCCCCGACGGCGCTCACGAGTCCGCTCGCTTGTAGGCCGGTGAGGAGCTGGTGCATCGCTTGTCGGCTGACGAACGCGTCGCGCGCCAGGTCTGCGTTTGAGATGCGCGGACGCGCCGCGAGGATCTCAAGACAGGCGTACTGCGACACGCTGAGTCCGTAGTCGCGCAGCTCTGCGTCCATCGTCGAGTGCAGGGCGTGTTGGGCACGCTTGAGGGCGTAGCCCACGGATTGATCGATATCGACTTGGGGCACGTCAAGATCTTGACATAGTATGCTTCGTCAAGACCTTGACAACGCCAAAGGAAGGATCGCCCTGTGTCTACCGTTATCGGCCCCGATTTCATTGCCCTCCAAGTCCGCGACATCGAGCGTGCCGCCGAGTTCTATGAACGTGAGCTGGGGCTCACGCGCGCACCCGGACCCCCGCACGCCGTCGTGTTCGCCACGCAGCCAATCGCGTTTGCCCTCAGAGACCCGCTGCCCGGAACCGATCTCGATCGTGGACAGCCCGGCCTCGGCGTGGCGCTATGGCTGCGGGCCGACGACGCCCAAGTCCTTCACGACCAACTCGCCCAGCACGACGTGACGATCCTGACCGAGCCGATCGATGGCCCCTTCGGCCGGACGTTCACGCTCAGAGACCCGGACGGCTACGCCATCACGATCCACGATAAAGGCTGACGAACTCAGCCCACACCACACCGAACGCGGCGGCTTCCATACCTTGCACGGGAAGCAGGAGCACTGGAGGTAACCGGCCTCGCCCCCGCATCGGACGAAACGCACTCGTCCGTCCGCCTCCCCGGCTCGCTCCTGCTTTGGTCGTGGACGCAACGCGCCAGCTCGTCGGCCAGGTCATCTGACGAACGCGAAGAGAGGGGCCACGCCGCTGCGCAGGGCGCGGCCCCTCGCCCGACGACGATCCCGCCCACCAACGCCCAGCTTCGCCGCGCAGGGCCAGGGGCATGGCCTTCTCGGCGGCTTACGCCGCCGACCTGTCCTCCGGCCGGCTTCGCACCGCCGCCTCGATCTCGTCGCGCAGGAAGATCCAGCGCCGGCCGAGCTTATGTCCGGGGAGCAGCCCGCGCCGCGCGTATTCGAGCACCGTCGAGACCGGCAGATGCAGTAGCTCGGCGACATCGCGACCGTCGAGAACGTCCTCGCGCGTCAGCCGAGGACGGGTCGGGATGGGCGTGGTCATCGTGTTCATCGACTCTGGGAAAGGTTTGGGTTGTGTGGAATCTCTGGTAAATGACCCCAAACCCCGCGAACCGGCCAACGAGTTCACGAACGCCGGCCCGCCGGAGCGACGACCCCGCCCTCCTTCTGCTTCAACGACGCTTCGACAGCGCCCGATCCGCCTCCGGTAGCGCAGTAATCGCCGCCAGCGCCGGCCTCCAACCTGCGACACCGACCGTCCCGACACACCCTCGCTTCGCTCCGCTCCCCTCCAGCACAGACAACATGCACGGCTGTGCCGTGGCACAGCGAGCGCTGTGCGAATTTCGTGGCCGGTTTGGCCCGTTCAGGGTCATCACCCATGTGATGACCGCAGCGAGCATAGGTGCGTCCCGAGGCGGCGGGTACGCACGCTACCTGGAGAGCAAGACCGTTGAGCCCGAGCGCGGCGACTACTACCTGACCCCCGACGGCGAGATGACTCAAGCCCCCGGCCGCTGGCTGGCCGATGCCGAGACCCTGGAAAGGCTCGGAGTTCAGGCCACCGAGCCGGTTGACGGCGCGGACTTCATCGCGGTGATGGAGGGCCGCCACCCAGGCACCGGCAGATGGCTACGCTCGGAGGGCGCCGGCGGAGGACGGGGTGGCGGAATCGACGTGACATTTAGCGCCCCGAAGTCCGTCTCAACGGTCTGGGCGCTCGGCGATCCGTGGCAGCGCGCGCAGATCGAGCAAGCCCACGCCAGCGCGGTTGAGCAGACGATCCTCTACCTGCGAGAGCAGGTTCCTGTTGTGCGCCGACGCTACAGCGGCCAGGTCGTGGAAGAGCACGCCAAGGACGTGATCGCAACCGAGTACCAGCACACCACCGCCCGCGGAGTCTCCGGCGCCCAAGCCCCAGACCCCCAACTGCACAGCCATGTCGTCATCACCGCCGCCGTCCGCGAGGACGACCGGATCGTTGCCGTCGCCTCGCGGCCGATCTTCCGCAACGCACGGGAGCTCGGCGCGTTCTACCGCTCCGCCCTCGCCGACGAGCTCGTGCGTGAGGGCTACGCGATCGAGCACGGAACCGGCAAGGACGGCCGGTACTTCGAGATCGCCGGTGTCCCCCGCGAGCTGTGCGAGACATTCTCCAGCCGCTCCCGTGAGGTCGCGCGCGCAGCGGAGCGCTTCCGTGCTCGCTACGGCCGCGCTCCCGAACGCGGGGAGCTTCGCAACCTCGCGCTCGAGAACCGCCGATCCAAGGAGCTGACGACACGCTCGGACCTGCAACGGGTGTGGACACAGACCGCTCGCGATCACGGATTCGGCCCGGACGAGGCGGTGCGGTTGATCGGCGCATCCGAGCGTCCGGCAACCGACCATGCGATCGAGGATCGTGTCGAGGCGAAGCTGACCGAACAGCACGCCGTGTTCGAGGGGCGCGACCTGCGCGCGGTCGTGCTCGAGCAGGCAGCCGGAGAGATGGCACCGGATCAGGCGCTCGCCGTGGCGCGGGAGATGGTCCGCGACCGTCGCGTGCTGACCTTGGAGGGCGGTCGGATGACCACACTGGCGGTTCGCGCGCAGGAGCAGGCGATCGAGCGCCGCGCCACACAACTCGCCCAGCCCGCAGGCCGGGACGTCGGCAATATTGCACGCGAGGACGCCGTCCGTGAGGTCGCGGAGCGCATCAGCGGACCGCTCAGCCCGGAGCAGCACCATGCCGTCGAAGTGCTCACGGGTCCCGAGCGTGCCGCAGTCCTCGTCGGCCCGGCCGGGACCGGCAAGGGAGTCGTGATCGACGACGCCGCCCGCGCGGAGCAGTACGCCGGTCGCGAGACGATCGGGGTAGCCGTATCCGGGTCCACCGCTGAGAGGCTCGGCGCCGACAGCCCCGCGCTCGCCGGACAGACACTCACCCTGGACTCGCTGGTCGCCCGCGCTAACACGGGGGCTATCCACGTGGGCAGGGACACGACAGTGATCCTCGACGAGGCGGGGATGGCCGACCACAAGCGCCTCGACGCGCTGACCGGGCTCATCGAGCATTCCGGGGCAAAGCTGATCGCCGTCGGCGACAGCAGGCAGCTCCCCTCGATCGGCCCCGGCGGCATGTTCGACCGGCTCGCCGAGCACGCACCCACCGCCGAACTCGCAGACATACACCGCACCAAGGACCCCGCCGACCAGCGCGCATGGCAAGCACTACGGGAAGGAGAACCCGAGCGCGCGATGGCGCACTACGCCTCACGCGGCCAGCTGCACCTCTCCGACACCCGCGACCAGGCAGCAGAGCAAGCCGTACAAGCATGGGCCACGCTCACGGAGGGGTATGACCTCCGTGAGGTTGCGTTGATCGCCGACGCGGCGAACACGGAGATCGACCGGCTCAACGCCCGCGCGCAGCACCTACGCGCACAGCGCGGCGAACTCGGAAACCACGAGATTCGGCTGCCCGGCGTCCACTACGGCCTACGCGAAGGCGACCTGATCGCGTTCACCGCACAGCACCGCCCCCGAGGGCAGCCACGGGTCGAGAACGGCACCCGCGGCCAAGTGAGCGCCATCCGCGAGCGAGGCGTGACCGTCACGCTCGATGGGTCACAGCGCAAAATCCAACTCGCCGGCGAGCACCTCGACTCGCTGAGGTTGGCCTATGCACAACACGTCTACCGCCAGCAGGGCGCGACCGTCGAGCGCTCCATTGTTCTCACCGGCGGCTGGCAAACCAGCAAGGAGACCGTCTACGTCGAGGCAACCAGAGCACGCCACGGCACCAGCTGGTTCATCGCACGCGACGACCTCGGCGACGAAGGACAAGACGCCGGACGGATCATGCGCCTCTCCCGGAAAATGACCAACAGCCGCGCTCAAACGCCATCGCTCGCGTACCCGGAGCACCTCAACCCCGGCTGGGCTCCAAGCCGCAACCCACTACGACTCCGCTCCGCCCTATCGCCAACACGCTGGCTGACCCGCACACCCAACCGCGTTACGCCCGACCGCAGTGCGGGCCGCGGACGCTGAGCGATCCGCCGATGGGAAAACGCCTCACCTATACCGAGGGCTTCTGCACGCAGCGAATGATCGAGACGCATTACTAGCCATCAGGCGTGTCCTGCCGGCGAATCTTTCTTGCTTTGCCGCTGCCTACGACGTGCCTCGGCTCGGCCATCGAAGTTACCCGTCGTGCCTGCCGACGGGAGCGAGGCCACGAGAGTGTCCAGCTTCGGGCTTGGCTGCCAGGGCGTAGTTAGGGCGATAGCGATCTGGACTGGCTCTGGTGGCCCAGCCCACCCGCCGAAGCCAACCCACTCGGCGAGCTTGAGCTGGTGCTTCTTGAGGACCCCGTACTTGGGCAGGCGGTCAACGACCTCGCCCGAGCGTGTCAACGGCGCCGTCATAACTGTTACTGCATGATCGCCGCTGACGATTGTGGCATCGTGAACGGAATGGTCGAGTGCCGAGCGGTGCTTCAGGTCTTTGATCGTTGAGGCGATCTTGCGTCTCCCCTTCTCGTTCCAGTCGAGAATTGCGAGCGCTGCGTCCAGATGCCCGCGCACCTTGCTCTTGTCGAGGCAATCGAGTAGCTCGCGTACGTCGCTGTGGTGCTTGACCGCTGGACGCGGCGCGGGTGTCTGCCTCAGGCCTCGCTTGTAGAAGAAATACGAGTCGAGTTGCTCTGTGTGGGAAAGAAGCTGGACGGGGGCCGTCGGGGTCCCGTCTGAGCTTGCCTCCCAGAAGAGGCCGACAAGGAGGTAATGCATGAAGTAATCGAGCTCGTCGGGCGCTGTGGCACAGCGCATCTCGTCGACCCGCTGACGACGTTTCAGGTAGTGGATGAGTTCAGTGGGGCGCTCAACGATCTCGCAGATGAGCTCAAGGTCATGCAGCGAGATCAGCAGCGGTGTCGGGTCACTGGGGAGTATCCCGGCGTCAGCGAGCTGCCACGCTGACGGCGCGACCGACGAGAGGTCCTCGAGTACCACGATCAGCTCGAACGTGTGCTGGATGCCAACCAGGTTGAGCGTCAAGGGCCAGCCATTTTTGTCAGTGATCATCAGTTGTGTGCCCTCGTTGAGGAGCATCTCGTGGGCGCGCCGTGTCTGCGTGGCGGCTTTGGTGACCTCTGTTTTGAGCCACTTGCGGAATGAGTCTTGGGCCAAACGGCGGGCAGAGGGGCGCATGCTGGATGCCTTTGCCTCGACGATGAGTAGCGCGGTGTCGACGCGCAGCAGCCCGTCGATCTCACCGTGCTGATCGTCGCGCGCGCCGTGGTAGTGGATCTCTTCGTGGGCCCAGTCTGCCCGAAGCGCTTTGGCGAGCGCTGCGGTAGCACGCCGCTCGACCATCGCTCGTCGGTGATGCTCGAATCGCTTAAAGGAGGCTGCGTCATGGTCTTTGAGTGCTTTCTCAACGAACGGACGGAGTGCCCAGATCAAGCTGGGCGCGGACACGCACAGGTAGCGCCCGTGACCGTCCGCGACGATCGGGCGGGCTCGAACGTCCTCGATGTTGACCTGACCGCCGTGGGACGGCTGCTCGCCGAACTCGATCGAGAAGGCGGACAGGTAAGCCTCAGTTTCTTCACTGTCGCAGCCTGCGAGCTGTGCGAGATCGCTGGCAGTGAAGCTGACAGTTTCCCCCAGTTCCTGCCCCATCCAGGTAATGAGCATGGCGTCGATGCGTTGCTGAGCCTCGGCTGGCTCCATCTCTTGCAGCGTCCGGAGGACTTGGGCGTCCGAGTCGTCGCCTGGTTCCTCCGGCGGATTCTTGACCCTTGCCATCAGCGTCTCGCTGGCTTCACGGGCCTTCGCTCCTCGCTCCCGCAGCCGCTGCAGGCCTGTCTCGATGATTGCGTCCTGCAGGGTCAGCGCAGTGGTGGCGGTGAACCGGCACGCGGCGAGGACATCCTCTCCCACTGTGTCGTGGTCGAACAGCTCCATGACTGTGGCGCGCTCCTGCCAGTCGTAGGACGGGCTCCTGACCGTCAGCCGGTGCGCGATAGCGTTCGCGCGGGTCATAGCGAACGCGTCCGGCGGGTCCTGCGTACCTGCGGCGTCGTTCATCAGCCGCAGCGCACGAATTACAAGGAGCTCGCGTAGGCGAGCTTCGACGGCCTCGAAATCGAGCTTGCTCTCCTCCTGCTGTCCGTCCCCGGCGCGCGCGGGTCGGCGCAGCAATACTGCCGCGGCAAGCTCAACGGCAGCGGCGATCCCCTCGTGCTCCCACTCCTTGTACGTCTCAGGGTTGACGGTCGAGTTCGAGAGCCACAGGTAGCCGAGAATCTCGAACGCATCGTGTGGTGCGAACATCTCCGCCAGCTGCGCGATATCGCTCTCATACCGCTCAGGGAACCCATCGAACATTTCGCGAGTGGCTTCGCGGAACTGCTCGATCTTCGGCGAACTCTGATCGAGCGTAGTGACCATATTGCGCCCGTAACGCTCAATTCGCAGCGGCCCGTAGCTGGTGGACTCATACGGAATGCGCTTGGCCGCTTTGGCCTGACGCTTCTTCTTGCGGTGTTTGTCCCCTCGCTTGCCCATAGCTCTTACGCGAATAACCATGCTAGACCCGCATAGCCAAGACCAACCAAACGCCGCTTCACCCCTCGGCTCCGCCCGATGCAGCGCCGAGGGGTGTCGGGTGCAAGTGACATCAAACGGTCACGGCCTGGTTCGACTTTGCGATCAGCCCGCGGATCATGCCGACGAGCCGGTCGGCGCCGTACCGGCCCGTGTACTGCGAAGCGGCCGAGGCGGAACGCCAGAACTCGGCGCCGTCGATTGTCCGCTCCTCTCCCGTCGTCGGGTCGATCACCATGCCGGAGAGCTGCGGCAGGTCCGCGAGGAGTTGCTCGTAGTGATCAGGGTCGGAAAGGCGCCCGCCGCGCTGGATGATGATCGGCAGGCAGTCGGCCAGGACGCGGTGCATGACATTTACTCCGGCGGCCTTGAACAGCACCCAATCGCCAGGTTGCTCCATTGGGTCGAACGGCGTCGGCAGGAGCCGCTCCACGGCCGTCCATAGCGCGTCGATGATCCGTGCCCACTCGTCGGCCGTCAGGGTGCGCGGGATCTGCGCCGAGATGAGGGGCCCGACGCTGTTGATGAACTGCGACACGGCGATCGAGGTATCCTTCGATGACGGTTCGTTCGGGCGGCGGATGCGCTTGATCCAAGGACTTCCGTTCGACACGAGTGCTTCGTACACCGCTGCGCCGGCGAGAACGTTGGCCTTGTTCTTCCGCTCGCTGAGATACTCGGCCTCCGCGTCGTCCTGCTTCGCCATCCGCTGGAGAAGTTCGGCCGTCAGATCAGTCGGCACGTTCTTCGCCTGGCTATTGATGTAGAAGAACTGCTTGATCTACCGCGATGAACGCGGCCGACCCCAAGCGTCGGCGCTGTCATCAGCGCCCGTTTGCGCACAGAGCTCCAACTGGGATCGAACCGACAACCCCCTGCCTGCAGACCGCCGAAACTCAGATCCCCCACAAAATCAGGCCCGATGTGGTACTCACCTGCGGTACTCTCCGCCAAACCAGAGTACCAATCGAGTACCAACTGCCCACCAAAAACCCGCCGCCTTGCAGGCACTTCCTCCAATGGAGCCAACCGGGATCGAACCGGTGACCTCCTGCTTGCAAAGCAGGCGCTCTCCCAGCTGAGCTATGGCCCCGTGGGTCCTCAATATACGCGGTTCCGCGCGGATCTCCGGTCCTTGTTGCCCGTCGGATGGCAATCTTTGGAGTCGATGGCCCGTCACTGCTGCCGATTGGTCGCCGAGAGGGCGTCGGGCATCCCGTCTCCCGTCCTTGGCGCACCTCTGGCACTTCAAATGTGGACGTTCTATCTCGCGCGCGTGCTCACCCAAATAGCCAATCCGATCTCACGACAGGCGTCTCAAACATTCCGCGAGTTCGCTCGCGCTCGCGGGGAACAAAGTCTCTACTCGTTGAAGTCGAAGTCGCGCGGCGGACGCTGCTCGAACCAAAGACGCTCCTGCTCCGGAGTCTCGCGAAGAAAGTCCGGGGTCTCCTCGAGCACGTCATCCACCGGTTCATTTTGGTCGGACGTCGTGCCCTGTCCGGGTTCGGCGTCGACCCCGGATACCTCAGCAGGCTCATCGACCTGGTCTATCGGAACCTCCCATTCGAGCGACTCGTCGCTGATGGCACGGGTGCTTCCCGGGTGGGCTACTGGCCTTGCGCGAGCATCTCGATCCGGGGCAGACGTCGAGTCGAAGTCATTTTCGGATGCAAGCTCAGCCTCCATATTGATCTCGACGGTCTCCTGGCCCACGGATGCAGAATCAACCAGATCGGCTGTTGAAGTCGCGTCAATAGGAGGGAGCGCCTCGGCGTGGATTGCGCCGGACTTCTCAGCATCATCGTCACGACGAGGCACCGGACCCAGGGCGTCCCGCTCCTCCCGGGCCACAAGCCCCGGATCGGCTCCCCGGAGACGCTTGAGCTCCAGGTGCTCGCGTATGGCGTCGTCGAGCAATCCCATTGCGCCAGCAAACCATACTGCGCCTGCCCGCGCGCTTGTTGGGATGGACGTCTTCTAGTCCAGTCCGGTTCATTAGAGGGCCGGTCGAGGAGACCAACGGCAAACCGGCGTCGGTTCGCCTGCGCGAGCTCCGCCCACTACACTTCCCAGACCGTCGCTCGCGCGGACACGCGGCGCATGCGGGGCTATAGCTCAGTTGGGAGAGCGCCTGGATCGCACCCAGGAGGTCGCGAGTTCGAGTCTCGCTAGCTCCATTTCTGAAGGTCCCTGCACCTGGGCTGGTTTTCGCGGCGCGGGATTGGACGACGGACGCACCGCGACAAGGTCGCACGTGTGCAGACGCTCCGCCAGTACGAGAACGTACGCCCACGCGCGAAGCGGCGCGCCATAGTGGCCGTCATCGACGGACGCGGTTTCGGCCACCGGGTTGCAGACCTCAACAGGATGCTGAAGGCGTGCGAAGGCCATGTCTACACGCTCGAGGAGCTGGAGATGCTTGTCCAAGCAAGCGGACCATTGCAGCCGTACGTCGAACACGAGGCCGGATGAAGAAAAAGGATGGCCGCTAGGAGGCAGCGCTGGCAGCCAGACCCAGATCCCTGGCCAGCGGCGCTGATATGTCGTCCTTTGCGTCCTGCGCGAGCGCAAGCAGCGCTTGGCGCGCGGTCTCCATCCGTGTATCAATCGGACACACCAGCGTGGTGGTGGGCACGAGGCCGGCGTCCAGCACGGCGACCACGAGCGCTGCGTAAGAGCGCAGGTCATTGTGGTGATATGTGAAGACAAACGGCGCCCCTGTGCGCAGGGCGTGTGCGGCTGCTCGATAGACCTCCGAGAGACGCCCAGCGAAGGCTTCGATGCCACGCCCAGCGGTGACGTTGCCGGTGACCTCGTCCCGACTTAGATTGGGCTGTCTCCGGGTTGTGCCGACAGGTGTGGCTCATTTTGCCTCCATCTTTCGGGCACGGTAGACGATGTCTGCGGGGATGCGTCCTTGGGTGAGACGGCCGTGGTGGACGCGGTCGTTGTTGTAGAAGCGCAGGTAGGTGTC